>ERZ1090862.299-NODE-299-length-22099-cov-20.830702_pt1 | contig 22099 bp, 16 predicted proteins | sample MGYA00478481_ERZ1090862 | MGnify/ENA primary metagenome ERZ1090862 (study PRJEB33644, sample SAMEA5815745) | chicken gut metagenome | biome: Chicken; feature: Gastrointestinal Tract; material: Caecum | place: Ireland | collected 2019-01-01 | study: A study of the... | reverse complement strand
AAATCTCGCAGCAAAAAAGGTCCCCCCCCCGACTGCCCGGCGCATTTTACCCACCCCAAAAACCCCCCCCCCCCCCCCCCCCCGGGGGGGGCGGCGCTTGAAAATAATTGCACCGTTTTATGTCACTTTTTCCGCACAGCCTGCCAAAGTCAGCGAAAAAATTTACTTGCGCTTCTTTTTATTATATTTTACCGCCGCGGCAATGAACTCGCGGAAGAGCGGGTGTGCCGACTGGGGACGGGACTTAAATTCGGGGTGGAACTGCACGCCTACATAGAAGTCGTTTGCAGGAATTTCCACAGCCTCCACGAGCAGTCCCGAAGGCGAGGTACCGGCAATCTTCATGCCTGCCGCCTCCACTTCCTTGCGGTATTCGTTGTTGAATTCGTATCTGTGGCGATGGCGCTCGGAAATTTCGTCCTTGCCGTACGCCTTTTTCATCTCCGCGCCTAGCACCTTGCAGGGGTATGCGCCGAGACGCATAGTGCCGCCCATTTTTACTCCGTGCTGGTCGGGCATGAGGTCAATGACGCAGTGTGCGCTTTCGGGGTCGAACTCGGAGGAGTTGGCGTCCTTGTATCCGAGCACGTCGCGGGCAAATTCGATAACCGCCGTCTGCATGCCGAGGCAGATGCCGAGGTAGGGCACGTTGTTTTCGCGCGCATACTTCGCGCAGTAAATCTTGCCCTCTATGCCGCGGTTGCCGAAGCCGCCGGGCACCAGTACGCCGTCGCAGTCGCCGAGAATTTCAGCAACGTTATCTTCGGTTATGGTTTCGCTGTCCACCCACTTTATCTCCACCTTTGCGGCGTTTTCATAGCCTGCATGCGCAAGCGCCTCCGCCACGGAAAGGTATGCATCGTGCAGCTGAACATACTTGCCGCAGAGCGCGATTTTTACCGTCTTGTCGCGCGCGTCTATGCGGGCAAGCATCTTGTTCCACTCGGTGAGGTCAATCACTCTGGGGTCGAGCTTGAGCCTTTCGCACACTATCTTTGAAAAATTGCTCTGCTCCAGCATTATGGGCGCCTGGTAGAGCACGGGAAGGGTGAGGTTTTCTATGCAGCACTCGGGCGCGACGTTGCAGAACATTGAAATTTTTGCGCGTACGTCCTTTGGCATATGCGAATCCACGCGCGCAATGATTATGTCGGGCGAGATACCCATGCCCTGCAATTCCTTTACGGAGTGCTGCGTGGGCTTGGTTTTGAACTCTTCGGAGCCCGATATGTAGGGCACGAGCGTCACGTGAATGAAGCAGCAGTTATCCCTGCCCACTTCGCGCGCCACCTGACGTATAGCCTCTATGAAGGGCTGACTTTCGATATCGCCTATCGTGCCGCCTATTTCGGTTATTACGACGTCTGCGGCGGTAGTCTTGCCCACGTTATATATGAAAGTTTTGATTTCGTCTGTGATGTGGGGAATTACCTGGACGGTCTGGCCGAGGTATTCGCCGTTGCGCTCCTTATTGAGCACGTTCCAGTAGACCTTGCCCGTGGTAAGGTTGGAATATTTGTTGAGGTTTTCATCGATAAACCTCTCGTAGTGACCAAGGTCGAGGTCGGTTTCGGCGCCGTCGTCGGTAACGAACACCTCGCCGTGCTGATAGGGGCTCATCGTGCCGGGATCTATGTTTATGTAGGGGTCAAGCTTCTGCGAAGCCACCTTATACCCCCTGCACTTTAAAAGTCTGCCCAGTGATGCGGCCGTTATGCCCTTGCCGAGGCCGGAAACCACGCCGCCCGTTACGAAAATGTACTTTGTCATAAACCTTTCTCCCCGTCCGCGGGCGTCCTGCCTGCGCGCACGCATTGTATACTGCGTACATTATAGCACACGAACGCCGTTAAAGCAAACGCAAAACGACATTATTTTTTTATTTTTGCAAGCAGAAATTACCTTTCCTTTCCCCTCCGCCCGCACGGTGCAAAGCAATATTACCACCGTTAAATTACACAAAAATTTACGTCCCCTGAAATATGCCGTCCCCGCATTGTTGACGAGTCAACAACCGTATGTTATAATTAAAAATACCGCACTTGCGGCGCTTTAAACAGAGAGGAAACAATTCATGCCGAAAGAGAGTAAAAAAGAGCGCTGGACAAAGCCGAGGCACAAGGCGGTATTTGCCTTTCTGCGCGCGGTGATGACGCCGTTTTTTAAACTGAAATACAACTACCGCGCCATACCCGCGCCGAAAATTGATGGGCCCTGCCTTATACTCAACAATCACCAGGCGACGATGGACCCGTTTTTCGTGGCGGCGTCATTTAAAAGGCCGCTGTACTTCTTCGCCTCGGACGATTTGTTCAACCTGAAAGTTTCGCCGCTGATACGCTGGCTGGTCAACCCCATACCCAAGAGCAAATCGCTCTCCGACTTAAACGCCGTGCGCACTGCGCTCAAGGTGTTCCGCGAGGGCGGCGCGGTGAGCATTGCTCCCGAAGGCAACCGCACGCTGAGCGGCAGACTGTGGGAGATGAACGATTCCATTGCCAAGCTTGCCAAACTTTCAAAGGTGCCCGTGGTAATTTACAACCTCTTCGGAGGGTACGGCACCGACCCGCGCTGGGGCGACGGCATAAGGCGGGGCACTAAGTACGAAGGGCGCGTAAAGCGCATAATATACCCCGACGAATACGCAAAAATGAGCGTGGGGCAGCTGTTTGAAGTTATAAAAAGCGAGCTTGCAGTTGACGACGCCAGTTCGGGAGAGAAATACAAAAGCCGCCGCCGCGCGGAGTACATTGAGCGGGCGCTGTACATGTGTCCCGCTTGCGGCAAAGTGGGCACGATTTACTCGCACGGCACACGCTTTACGTGCAAAAGCTGCGGCGTTTCTGCCGAATATACCGAAGATTTGCGCATATCCCCGCCCGTATGCGGCTACGACCGTATATACGACTGGTACGAATGGGAGCGCGGCGAGATTGCCGAAAAGGTGCATGACGGACTGAAAGTTGAAGACGACGGCATACTCTTCCGCGAGAGCGTGAAATTCAGAAAAAAGGTTGACCTTGGCGGAAGAGCCGTGAGCATTGACAGGGACAACCTGTACATAACTGACGAAAAAAATTATGTGTATGCGCTGAAAGACATAATTTCCGTGACGGCCGTCGGCAAGAGAAAACTTAACTTTTACTGCGGCGGAAAGACGTTGCAGATAAAGGGCGGGCCGAGGTTCTGCGCGGTAAAGTACGTGCACATATTCGACGGGCTGAAGGCCATTGAAAACAAAGGCAGGCAAGAAGCAACGCCCGCAAAAGATGCTGATTCGGAGGACGAAAAATGAGTTTTTCTGAACTGAGCGTGTGGACGTTTATAATGGTATTTGCCACACTGCTTGCGGGAATGTTGGTTGCCGCCGCGCTGAAAAGGTTTATACCCTTTCTGCAAAAGACGCTTATACCCGTTTCCGTGCTGGGCGGCATACTGCTGCTTATAATTTCCACCATTGTATACTTTACCGCGGGCGACTATCTGTTCAACATGCCCGCCTACGGCGACGGAAGCGACGGGCCTTCGGGCATGCAGATGCTGGAGATGATAACCTACCACTGTCTGGGCATAGGTTTCATAGCCTCGGGCATGCGCAATTCCAAGAAAAAGTTCAACAAAAAGCGCGCGGGCGAGATATTCGATTCGGGCGTGACCACCGTCAACGGCTACCTGATTCAGGCCTTCGGCGGACTGATTATAACGATAATTGCGGCGTGGGCGATAGGTTCTGAGGGACTTATTTCCGCCGCGGGCATTCTGCTTGCGTTCGGCTTCGGCCAGGGCACGGGACAGGCGCTCAACTACGGAAAGATTTACGAAAACGAACACGGCTTTGCAGGCGGAGGCAACTTCGGCCTTACGATAGCCGCCGCAGGCTTTCTGGTTGCGTGCATAGGCGGTGTTATATACATAAACGTAATGCGGCGCAAGGGTCTTATCAAAATTGACACCACCCAGAAGCGCGCAACGCTTGCAGACTACGAGGACGAAAACGAGTTGCCCGCCGTGTCCTCCATAGACAAAATGACCGTTCAGTTTGCCATAGTGCTGGGTGTTTACGCCATATCGTTCGGCATAATGTACGGCCTCTCCGCCCTCATCCCCTCGCTTGCGGACACCTTGTTCGGGTTTAACTTTTTAATCGGCGTACTGCTCACCATACCCGCAAAGGCCATACTCAACAAGCTGTATAAAAAGGGCGTGATAAAAAAGCAGGTAGTTAACAACTATATGATGGACCGCATAAGCGGACTTGCATTCGATATGATGATTGTTGCGGGCGTTGCCGCCATTCAGCTGCCACTGCTTGCCGAATACTGGCTGGTACTTCTTCTGCTTGCAATATACGGCACCGTTGCCACGTTCATATACGTGAACTTTGTAAGCAAGAGGCTCTTCGGACAATACAGACACGAACAGTTCCTGGCATTCTTCGGCATGCTGACTGGCACGGCCAGCACGGGCATGATACTGCTGCGCGAAATTGACGGCAGCTACCGCACCCCCGCCAGCGAAAACCTGGTATACCAGAGTCTGCCCGCAATAGTGTTCGGCTTTCCGCTGATGTTCCTTGCGCCCTATGCCGCAACCAGCAACCTGGCCGCCCTTATCACCTGCATAGTGGTAGGCGCGGCGTTCGTGGTGCTCAACATTGTACTCTTCCGCCGCTCGGTGTTCAGAAAGGCGTATGCAAAATATGCCGCAAAGCACGCAGACGCGTCCCAGTCTGACGGCGACGCGCAAAGTGATACGGAAAATTGTCCGGAAAGCGCAGTCCTTTCAGACTGCTCGCAGAGCGCCGACATTGAGGACGATACACGGCAGTAATTGCGGCATATATGCGGGTCAACCAAAAATTTTATATACCGCAAGAGCACATAACGGCACCCGCGCGCCAAGGCAACGCGGAGCAGGCCGCAAGGCATATTACCGCACAAACCAAAAATACACACATCAATTGCTTATAACATAAAATACTGCGCCCGCCGCGGAAAATCCGTGGCGGGCGCAGTATTTTCAGCCGAAAAAACTTTCAGCCATCGATTTGAATTTAAGAGAAAACGCATATCAATGCGCAGGCACGCAATCGGTATGCAAGCCGCGCAAAATCAGAGGCGGAAAATCAGATTTCAACCTCGCCGGTGAATACAAGCGTTGCCGCACCCTCCATATACACCGTTTCGTCCGTGTATGTGATGCGCAGTTCGCCGCCCGTGAGCAGTACGGAAATTTCCGTATTCATATCGCAGTAACCGTTGAGCACCGCCGCGACTGCCGAGGCGCACGCTCCCGTGCCGCAGGCAAGCGTTTCGCCGCTGCCGCGCTCCCATACGCGCATTCTGAGCTTGTTGCGCGCAATAACCCTTATGAATTCGGTATTCACGCGCTCGGGGAATACGGGCAGATTTTCAAAGAGCGGGCCGTAGTGCTCCACTCCTATTCTGTCGGGGTCCTCGAACACGACGCAGTGGGGATTGCCCATTGAAACGAGCGTTGCGCCGAACGTGCGGCCATCCACTTCCAGGGGCACGTTGACGATTTTTTCGCCCGAAAGCGTGCTGGGAATGTCCTCGCCGCGCAGTACGGGCGCGCCCATATCCACCCTGGCGGAAACCACCGTGCCGTCCGCGCCTATGCCGAGCGACAACGTCTTTATGCCTGAGAGCGTTTCAACGGTTAAGCTGTCGCCCGAAACGTAGCCCAGATCGTGCGCAAGTTTGCCCACGCAGCGTATGCCGTTGCCGCACATTTTGCCTTCCGAGCCGTCCAGATTGAACATGCGCATGCGGCAGTCAGCCACATCGGAAGGGCACAGCAGTATGATGCCGTCGCCGCCTATGCCGAAGTGTCTGTCTGAAAGTCTGATTGCCAGTTCAGAGGGGTTTTCTATGGGTTCCTGCATGCAGTCAAAGTAAATGTAATCGTTGCCGATACCCTGCATTTTATAAAATCTTCTGAGCATAATATTTCCGCCTTTTTAATTCAAGCGCCGCGCGCAGTATTATCCCGTGCGCGGCGCAACATATTTTAAATAAATTTTTTAATTGCCCCGCATATATGCCGCAACTATTATACTTTTGCGCGGACATATTCATGCCAAATCACGCCGCCTGAAAAGCCTTAGTTGTTGGTGTACATCTGCTTGTAGGGGTTATCCGAATTGGGCGTGAGCACATAGAAGTTGTGCGCAAGGAGCTGTTCCGCGTTGTATTCGGGGAAGAAGTTGCACCAGTCGCGCACCAGCTCGCTCAGTTCGGGGATATCTGCGCCCCACTTGCGCTGGGACGCCACCTGCGCGGGGAGCGAACGAGGAAGGCTGTCGCATCTTAAATAGATAACTCCGCCGTGCATACCGGTGCCGCAGAAGTTATTTATTATGGGCAGTCCGTCCTTATTCTGACCGAGCACGACTATGACGCCGCCCGCCTGGTATTCGCCGAGGAAGGAGCCCGCTCTGCCGCCAACCACAATCACGGGGCGGAAGTCCATGTACGCCTTCATGTGAATGCCCGCACGGTAACCTATGTTGTCGCGGATATAGATTTTGCCGCCGCGCATTGCGTAGCCTGTGGCGTCGCCCGCGCTGCCGTATACAATTATCTTGCCGCTGTTCATAGTGTCGCCCGTGGCCTCCTGCACGTTGCCGTGCACGATGACCTCGCAGCCGTTCATATATGCGCCGAGCGCGTTGCCGGGCACGCCGTTTATTACTATGCGCTTGCCCTCAAGTCCGTCGGCTATGTAGCGCTGACCCACTACGCCGTTTATCGTTATATCGGTATCCTTGCTTTCACGAATTATTCTGTTGAGAGCCTGAAAGTGGACGTTTTCATCTACGCTGATTTCCATTGAACACTCCCTTCCGCCACATACGCAAAATATGCGCCACGGGGCGGTATTTTTATTCAGGCGGTACTTTAGCGCACGCGTTGCGCTCTGCCGCGGAAAAATTGCGTGCGGCACGCCGCCTTATTACACTCTGCGTGCAAGTTTCTGTTTGCGCGCATCCTTGCTGAACGCAAGCAGCTGGGGCTCCTTACTGAGAAGCTCGAAATCGACCTCCGAAAGCGGAGTCTTTGCGCGGATGAGCGAGGTGTATATGCCTGCGCGCAGGAATTTATTTATGAGTATAAAGCCGACAAGACAGCCGTCTTTTATAAACAGTTTTTTGTAGTAATTGTCGCCGATGTCGGATATGACTTCGCCCTCGTACACGCCCGCGGTGAGCACGTGCGTATCGAAAAAGCCTATGGCGTTCATGGGGATGGCGTCGTCGTGCAGGGCCATGCCGCCCGCCATATTCACGCCCGCAACGCTGCCCTGGAAGTATGCGTTGGGCAGAAGCGCAAGCACGCGGTCGGAGCCTATGGAACTGTCGTAGCCCTCCGCGCAGTCGCCTGCGGCAAACACGTTTTCAAGGCTTGTATGCATGCCCTTATCCACAACTATGCCGCGGTTGACGTTGCCGCCCGCCTCTCTTACGAGCTCGGTATTGGCGCGCACGCCTACGGCCACGACGAGGATATCGAAAGCTATCTTCTTTTTGCTGTTTTTGAGGTATGCAACGTTCTTTTCAAACTTTTCAGCGCTGTCGCCGAGCACAAACTTGACGCCGTGCTCCTCAAGGCCGCGCTGTACAATTGCGGCGCCCTCCTTATCGAGCACCGAGGGCATAATTCTGTCCGCCATATCCACGACGGTTATGCTTTTGACTCTGTCGAGTATGCCCTCCACGCACTTGAGGCCGATAAGACCCGCGCCGATGACCAGCACCTTCTTTTCGGGCGAGAGAGCCTTTTCAAGGGCGAGCATATCGTCCATGGTCATGAACGAATACTTGCTCTCCACTTCCTCAAGGCCCTGCATGGGAGGCACGAACGGACGGGAGCCCGTTGCGACCAGCAGTTTATCGTATGCTATAGTTTCGCCGCCGTCCAGGGTGACAGTCCTGCCCTGCGCGTCAATCTTTTCGGCGCGGCGGGAATAGAGCACATTTACGCCGTTCTTTTCGTAGAAGTCGGCGGGACGGTAGTTCATGTTTTCGCGTTTTACTCTGCCGAGAAGGCAGTAGGATATGAGCGGCCTGCCGTATACGGGATACTTTTCGGCGGAAATTACAGTAATTTCGCCCTTTTTATCAACACTGCGTATGCCCTCTATGCAGGCGACGGAAGCTATGGAATTACCAATCAGAACGTATTTCATACTCATCTTTCCTCGTACACAATGGCGTTATTGGGGCAGTTTTTAACGCAGTTCGGGTCGCCGAACCCGTTATCAGTGCAGAGCGCGCATTTCTGGGCGGCCTTGCCGTCGGGCGCGGGCATTATCGCGCCGAACGGGCAGACGAGCACGCAGGTATAGCAGCCTACGCATTTGTTTTTGTCTATGCGGACAACTCCGCCCTCATCCTTTGAAAGGGCGCCCGCTATGCAGCTTTTGACGCATATAGCATCGGTGCAGTGGCGGCAGTTGACGGCAAAATGAATGGCGTTGCCGTCCTCACCCTCCACCTTTATGCGGGGTATGAACTGATTGAGCCTGCCTTTGAGTTTGAACATTGCATCCAGACCCGAATTTGCGTACATACACTCGTACTCGCAAAGGTGACAGCCCAGGCACCATTCTTCGTTCACGTAAATTCTTTTCATAAACACCCCCGTTAGTGCGCATATATGCGCCGTTCATTGCGCGGTGTCGCCGCGCATCAGTACATCTTTATGCAGGATTCGCGCTCGGCGCCGACCGATACGTAGCGTATGCGGCATTCGCAGAGCTTTTCAAGCAGTTTTATGTAGTCAAGCGCCTCTTTGGGCAGGTCTTCGGGCTTTCTGCAACCCGTTATGTCGCAGTGCCAGCCCTTTACCTTTTCAAATACGGGCTTGCAGAAGTCAAGCACGTCCGTGAAGGGGAACTCGTCAATGCGCTTGCCGTCGAGTTCGTAGTGCGTGCAGAGTTCAATCTCTTCGTAGTCGTCTAATACGTCCAGCTTGGTGAGCGCAATTTCGTCCGCGCCCTGGCAGCGTATGCCGTAGCGGGAGGCAACCACGTCGAAGGGGCCTACTCTTCTGGGTCTGCCCGTAGCCGCGCCGTACTCGCCGCCGAGTTCGCGCAGTCTTTCGGCCTTCTCGCCGAAGTATTCGCAGGTGAAGGGGCCTGCGCCTACGCAGCTGGAATATGCCTTCATTATGCCTATGGACTTATCCAGCTTGAGATTGGGCACGCCCGCGCCTATGGGTGCGTATGCGGCAATCGTGGACGAGCTGGAAGTATAGGGAACTATGCCGTAGTCTATGTCGCGGAGTGCGCCGAGCTGAGCTTCGAACATTATGTTCTTGCCCGCCTTGTGCGCCTCGTTGAGGAACACGCCCGTATCGGTGATGAACTCTTTGAGAGGTTCGCCGTAGGTGGTGAGGTAGTCTATCATATCCTCAACCTTGACGGGGTCGTAGCCGTATGCGCCGACCGTGAGGTTCTTCCACGCTACGATATCGGGAAGGCGCTTGAACATGAGCTTGGTGTTTAAAAGTTCGCCCATGCGGAAGGCCTTTTTCATATACTTATCGGCATATATGGGAGCTATGCCGCGGCGGGTGGAGCCGTAAGGCTTGCCTGTGGCCTTGGAGAGTCTGTCTTCCTCCATTATGTCCTGCAGAACGTTGTAGGGCATTGTTATGACGGCCTTGTCGCTTATTTTGAGGTTTTCGGGAGTGATTTTGATGCCCGCGTTCCTCAGATTTTCGATTTCGCCGCAGAGATGTTTGATGTCGATTACCATGCCGCAGCCGAGAACGTTGACAACGTCGTCGCGCAGAATGCCCGAAGGAAGCAGGTTGAGTATGAACTTGCCCTTTTCGTTGATTACGGTGTGACCGGCATTATTGCCACCCTGATAGCGGCATACGATGTCGAAATCGCGCGAAAGCAGGTCAACCATTCTGCCCTTGCCTTCATCGCCCCAGTTGATACCACAGATACTTGTCAACATAATAAAGATACCCTCTTGAAAAATATATTCGCCCCAGCTCTCTTAAGGGCGCGCCGCGCTTGGCGGCGTTCGTTTTAATTTTAACAGATTGAGGCGGCAATATGCCGCATTTATTGCAAATTTTTTAGACTTTTTTCGCAGCGAAAAACAGAATAACATTCTGAAAAATTATATCAGAATGCGCAGCTTAACGGCTGCATTTTTGCCGCCGCGCCGCAGAAAAAGCGCAATGTCCCGCAAAAAATTTATTCGCCTGCGTGCTTTATGCCGAGAATTCTGAGCTCGGTTTCGTTGAGACCCACGCCGCGGAGCATGAGTCTGTTGCCGCGCAGAGCTTCTATCGAGTTGATGCCCATGCCGCCCATCATTTCCTGGATTTCGTGCGTCCAGGCGTGGACGAGGTTTACAAGACGCTCCTTGCCGACATCGGGATTGAGCCTCTTTACGAGGTCGGGACGCTGGGTAGCTATGCCCCAGTTGCACTTGCCCGCGTGGCAGCTGCGGCAGAGGTGACAGCCGAGCGCCATTACCGCCGCGGTAGCTATGTAGCAGGCGTCCGCGCCGAGCGCTATGGCCTTTACCACATCCGAGCTGGAATGTATGGAGCCGCCGACAACCACGGAAACGCTGTCGCGTATGCCCTCCTGGCGGAGACGTTCGTCCACCTGTGCGAGCGCGAGTTCGATGGGAATGCCCACGTTGTCGCGTATCCTGGTGGGAGCCGCGCCCGTGCCGCCGCGGTAGCCGTCTATGGCAATGATGTCCGCGCCGCTGCGCGCAATGCCCGAGGCTATGGCCGCAACGTTATGCACAGCCGCAACCTTTACGATTACGGGTTTCGTATATGCGGTGGCCTCCTTGAGGCTGTATATAAGCTGTCTTAAATCTTCTATGGAGTAGATATCGTGATGGGGTGCGGGCGAAATTGCGTCCACTCCCTTGGGAATCATACGCGTCTTGGATACGTCGTCCGAAATCTTCATTCCGGGCAGATGTCCGCCTATGCCAGGCTTTGCGCCCTGACCCATCTTAATCTCTATGGCGGCGGCAGTCTTGAGGTACTTTTCGTGCACGCCGAACCTGCCCGAAGCCACCTGGACTATGGTGTTCTTGCCGTACTTGTAGAAGTCGCTGTGCAGACCGCCTTCACCGGTGTTGTAGTAGATGCCCAGCTCCTCGGCGGCGCGGGCGAGCGCCTCGTGCGCGTTATAGGAGATGGAGCCGTAGCTCATCGCCGAGAACATTATGGGCGTGGACAGCTTGAGCTGAGGGGGCAGATTGTCTACGAGCATTCCGCGCGCGTCCCTCTTTATCTCCACGTCCTTTTTGGCGAGGTATACGCACGTCTCCATAGGCTCGCGCAGCGGGTCTATGGGAGGGTTGGTTACCTGCGAGGCGTTTACCAGTATCTTATTGAAATATATGGGGTTTTCCGCAGGGTTGCCCATGGAAGAGAGCAACACGCCGCCCGTCGCGGCCTGACGGTATACCTCGTTCATGGCTCTGTTGGGCCAGTTGTAGTTGAGCTTGTAGGTATCGTCGCTCTTGACTATCTTGAGCGCGTGCGTGGGACACATGCATACGCACCTGTGGCAGTTTACGCACTTGGTGCTGTCGGCAATCATCTTGCCCAGGTCCTTATCGTACTTGTGCACCTCGTTGGCGCACTGACGCTCGCACACCCGACAGGCTATGCAAAGGTCGGGATTGCGCACTACTTCATATTCGGCGGGAATAAATATGTCCTTCATCTTTCCGCTCCTTCGCGCAGGGTGAATATGACGGGCTGACCGCCCGCAGGCGCGAATATATTGTCCAGTTCAGGCTGAATCACCCTTATGCCGCACTCCTCCGAAGAGACGAATGCAAGGCTGCCCTTTTCGGCGCAGACCATCGAACGCAGTTTGAGTCTGTCATTGAGCGCCATAAGTCCGCCGCTGAAACCGAAAATTATGGAGAAAGGTCCGTTTATGAGCAGCGAGGGGAAAGCTTTGCGCAGGAAAATTTCCTGTCTGCGGTCCTCTTCGCTCTTGTCGCTGATGGTAGTCCAGAACGATGCGGATATTACCTTTGCAACCTCCTCCAAAGTGAGGTGTTTGACCCTCAGCAGAAAGTCTATTATGTAGGTTATTACTTCGGTATCGGTCTGCAGATTGCACTTGTAGCCGAACATTTCTATGTAGCGGCGGTTGGCGTCGTAGGAGGATATTTCGCCGTTATGCACGACGGAATAGCTCAGCAGTCCGAAGGGATGCGCGCCGCCCCACCAGCCGGGGGTGTTTGTGGGATAACGGCCGTGCGCCGTCCACATATAGCCCTCGTATTCCTCATCCAGCAGGTAAAATCTGCCTATATCCTCGGGATAACCTACGCCCTTGAATATGCCCATGTTTTTGCCGCTGGAAAATACGAATGCACCCTTGATGTCCGTATTGATTCTGTTTACGCACTTTACAACGTACTGTTCTTCATCGAGCAGAGAATTGGCAAGACGCTTGGAAAGAGGATACAAAAAGTAACGGAAAATGAGCGGTTCGCCCGATATGCCGCGTACCTTTTTAGTCTTCATTTCGGAAGAATACACTACCTCGAAATGGGCAGCAAGGTAGTCTTCCGTCTCCTTGCGTGCTATGCGGTCGTCAAAAAACAGATGAAAGGCGTAGTAGTCCTTGTAGTCGGGGTAGATGCCGTAGCCCGCAAAGCCGCCGCCGAGGCCGTTGGACCTGTCGTGCATGGTGGCAATGGAGCGTATTATCTTATCGCCCGTCATGCGGGCGCCGCTCCTGTCTATGATAGCGCTTACCGCGCACCCTGAAGGAATTCTTACTTCCCCTTCGCGCGGGGAGAAATTTTGTGTGTTCAACATAAGACGCCCCGAAGCCGCGGACAAAATTTGCTCGCGGCCAGATAGTATTACCGCAAAAAAATAAATTACAGTTCTATGCTATTATATAAAAAACGGTCAAGCAAGTCAAGCGGATATATTTGGCAATGCAAATTTATGCACACATGCACGTTTGATTATTTTAATACGCAATATAACTTGTCCTTATAAAAAAGCCGCTGGGCCCGCAAAAAGCGGTCTTAAGAAAAAAATTCTGCGGTCTGCGCACGGAAAATTGCGCGCGCAGACCACAGATTGAGCCGTATATATATCTGAAATACCGTATTTTTACACATTACTTTTCGGGAGCAAGGACAATATCCTTGAGATAGTCCTTTACGTCCTCTTCAGAGGCGGCCACACATTCAAAAGTAATCTTATCGCCCGCGGAGAGCACCGTCTTGCCGTCGGGAACGAAACACTCGCCGCAGGGCGGGCAGACTTCGGTGACCATTCCCTGCGCGGGCCACAGTACGGAACGTATGCTCCTGCCCTCGGCGTAGGAGTCCTTCTCTACCACAATCTCAACGCGGCGCTTTTCCGCGCCGACAACTATTTTGCCGTCCTCCACAATGAGGTCGAGGCACTTTTCAAACGCGGGCTGCGTGCGGAACACCTCGCCAACGATATATCCTATGGCCACGCCGAGAAGAGCGGGCAACAGATTCTGGAACTGCCCCGTGAACTCTACCGTCATCACGAGCGCCGTGACGGGAGCGCGCACGACCGTTGTGAAGTACGCCGCCATAGTGACGATTATTATATAGTCGGCCAGGGCGGAATTCATTCCCATACCCTCAAATCCCTTGCAGAGCAGCGCGCCCAGACCAGCGCCCGTTGCGAGCACGGGCACGAATATGCCGTAGGGCATTCCGCATCCGACCGCGAGTATGGTGGAAATAAAGCGGAACAGCACGACTATTGCAAGTGTAGCCGCAACCGAAATGCCGAATATCCGTTCAAACTCTCCGTCCCAGCCGGAGCCGAGCGACTGAATGAAATTGTGACCGCCGCCCATGGCATAAGCGGAGATAAGTCCGAACGCACCCGCCACAAAGAAGGGAATTACGTACTTGCCCACTCCCTTTAAAAAGGTAATCTTTGAGAAACCTCTGCGGCAGAGCAGCATGAGGTGATAGAACGCCACGCCCAGAAGTCCCGCCGCGAGCGCGGCTATCGCCACATAGAGGTAGCCTATCGGCTCCATCGGAACATAGGTGAAAGTCGTGAAGGTAAAGCCGACGGAAAAGCCCATTGCCGAGCGCATGAGGTTGCGCACGGTGAGGGACACCAGCACGCTGACCGCCGAGCAGGTGAATACCTGAGCAGAGAAGGAACGGAATGCCTCTTCCATTGCAAAGGCAAGTCCCGTGAAAGGTGCGTTGAAGGCTGCGGCAAGACCTGAAGATGCGCCCGCCGCTATCTGCAGTCTGCGCACCATCAGCGAACGGCGAAGAGTTGCGCCCACGCCCTGACCTGCGCTTGCGCCTATTTCCAGCGAGGGTCCTTCACTGCCCGCGGGAAGTCCCATGAACACGCACGCCAGCGAGGCGGCAAACATAGAGCACATTACCACGTACCATCTGAAGTGAAGTATGCCGCGCGCCGCGCCCTCCGTCTGTGGTACGCCGCTGCCGCGTATCATCGGCACAAGTCGGGTGGCCGTGCCTATCACGAACGCACCTGCCGCAAGTCCCACAAACAGCAGCGGAACAAACGCGGGATTTGCCGCAATCAGACGGTAAAGTTCAACCGACTTCTCCTCCGCTATGCCCGTGAGTATGTTGTACAGCGTGACCACCGCTCCCGCAAAAAGACCCGTAAGTATGCTGAGAGCAATGAGGTTTACGCCGTATTCGCGCAGGGCACGCAGACGGCTTCCGCTCTTTTTTTTCTGGCTCATATCTTCCCCTTTATTTTCCGCGCAAAGGCGCGCACCGTTTTACAAAAATTTCCACAAAGCATTATACACCAGACAGAGCGGTTTGTCAAAAAAATTTATTCTGCGGGACAAGGCATTGTCCCTCCGCGCCGATTGCCGCATTTGCACGATTGGCGCAACCTTACTATTGCCCAAAAGACTTATTTTCACAACCCACCGTCTGGCGCAAAGGTCCTATTTGCGCAAACGACCGACTGATTAAACACTACAATTTCCGCCCCGTCTTACGCAAACGGCCGACTGATACAACTCTCCGATTGTTGCTCCACCCGTCTGGCTCACCCCTTCGGTTGTCGCAAAAAAAGAAAAGCCCCGCGCACAGAGTGCGCGGAGTTTTTCTGTATCTATGAGAGAGCGGGGTGAACAAATTGAAAATTATTCAGCCTTTACAGGTTCGGGTTCGTTGGTGAGTGCGCTGACACCGGTTTCACCCGTACGTACACGCATTACGTTTTCGATACTCGTTACGAAGATCTTGCCTGCGCCGTACTTGCCGTCATCAAGCACACGCTGTGCAACGGCTACGACGAGCTTGGGATCTACCGTACTTACTACTATATCCACCTGAATCTTGGGATTGAAGTGCATAGTAGTCTTTACGCCCCTGTACTGGCCGGTCTTGCCTGCCTGAGTGCCGCAGCCCATTACGTTGGTGACGGTCATGCCGGTTACGCCGATCTGAGCCATGGCATCCTTTAAGGTGAGGAACTTTTCCTGAGCGGTTATAATGGTAACCTTTGTATACTTTGCTTCGTTTACGGGAGCGAGGTCGATATCTGCGGGCTTGATGCCGGAGACGTCGAAGCCTTCGCCTTCGCCGTCGTAAGAAGGAATCGAAGGAAGGAAGTCAGCATATGCAGAGGGAAGTCCGTGCTCGCTGATGTCGAGACCGTTGACTTCTTCTTCAGCCGAGCAGCGCAGACCGTTCCAGGTCTTGCCTGCGCGGATTGCTTCTGCAAGACCGCACTTGTTCTTTATCATTACGGGCAGGTACTTGATTGCGCCGAAGAGCACAACCATCCAGATACCGGTCCAAACGAGTATGCTTACGATGCCGAGAACCTGAACGCCGAGCTGTGCAAAGCTGCCGGTATAGAAGAGACCGGTTTCGGTGGAGAACAGACCGCAGGCAAGTGTGCCCCAGATGCCGTTTGCGAAGTGTACGCCGATTGCGCCGACGGGGTCGTCGAGATGAAGCTTCTTGTCGAGCAGGTCGCATACGAGAACTACAAGTATGCCGGAAACGACACCGATTACGGTAGCGCCGATTGCGTCAACGATGTAGCAGCCTGCGGTTACGCCTACAAGACCTGCAAGGGATGCGTTGAGGCACATGCCGACATCGGGCTTCTTATTCTTTATCCAGGTGAATATCATGCACACAACCGTTGCAACGGAGGGTGCTATAGTAGTCGTGAGGAAGATGTGAGCGAGCTGGCTTTCGCTTGTTGCAGCTGCGCCGTTGAAACCGTACCAGCCGAACCAGAGGATGAATACGCCGAGCGCGCCGAGCGTGAGCGAGTGGCCCTGAATTGCATTTACTTTTACTACCTTGCCGTTTTCGTCGCGGTCATACTTGCCGATGCGCGCGCCGAGGAAGATAACGCCGATAAGAGCCGCAAGGCCGCCTACCGTATGTATGCAGGCAGAACCTGCAAAGTCGATGAAGTTAACGGCTACGCCGTCTACCGTAAGACCGGTGAGAGCGGAGAAGTTTGCAAGCCAGCCGTTGCCCCATACCCAGCCTGCCTCTACGGGATAAACCACGAGAGAGATGACTGCGGAATAGATGCAGTAAGAGATGAAACGGGTACGTTCTGCCATTGCGCCGGAAACTATGGTTGCGGCAGTTGCGCAGAACACAAGGTTGAATACGAAGTTTGATGCCTTTTCAGCAACGAAAGTTTCGAAATCCGAGAAAAGTCCGAGGTTAGGAATACCGATGAAGTATCCTGCGGCCTCCTGACCTACGAGCAGGGTGTAGCCGAGGAGCATAAACACGATGGTACCTATGCAGAAATCCATAAGGTTCTTCATGATTATGTTGCCGGCATTCTTGGCCCTGGTAAAGCCCGTTTCTACCATTGCGAAGCCGCACTGCATAAAGAATACAAGCGCTGCGCCAATGAGGAACCATATGGCAAACGCGGCTTCAGTTGACAGAGAAGTGATCATGTCTTCGGTCAAATTCTCCAACATAAAATGTCCTCCTGAAATTTTAGTCATTATCTGTGTCCTCCGCGGTGGTCTGGGCCGTCAGAGGAAATTAAATAAAGATATATTTCAGAATAATTTTACGTTCGCGTAAAAAACAACTCTCTCTCATAGTGCCGCCTTACGCGGCATAAACACATTATGTCTGAACGATAAGGCCGCCCCGCGCCCTGCGCGGGGCGACCCTTCTTATTCTGTTTTTTGTTTTGTGTATTACTTTACGCTGTAAAGCAGATCGGTGTAGGAAGGATAAGGCCAGTAATCCTGGGCGGTAAGCGTTTCCATTTCGTCGCCGATTTTGCGTACGGCCTGCATCTGGGGAAGAATTTCGTGCGCCATAGCCTTGGATGCGTGACGCACATCTTCCTTGTCGATGCCTGCAAGCATATTTTCAAGCAGAGCAACCTGCTTTGCAAACTCATCGTTGAGCGCAGAAAGACGGGTTATAAGGCTCTTTTCTGCCTCGCAGGGGATATTTTCGGATATCGCCTTCTTTGCGGCCACGTTGGAGCAGAGCTCTGCAATGTAGTCGGATACGGCGGGCATTATGTCCTGCTTTGCCATCTTGAGCATGGTTACGGCCTCTATGTTGATTATCTTCACATAATTTTCAAGGCGAACCATTGCGCGGGCAAGCGCCTCCTGCTCGGTGTAGACGCCCTGGCTTACGAACACGTCTATATTCTTCTCTTCGAAGAACACTTCGGTAGCGTCTGCGGTGTCCTTGTTGTTGAGCAGGCCCCTCTTCTCTGCTTCGGGTTCCCACGCGGGACCGTAGCCGTCGAGGTTGAAGATTATTCTCTTGTGAGCCTTTATCGTCCTGGTTACCAGCTCGCGGGCGGCCTTTTCAAGGTCCTTTTTGCCTTCGAGTTCGTCAGCAAACTTGGAGAAGGTCTTTGCGATTATGGTATTGAGAACTATATTTGCATCGGCAACGTTTGACTGCGAGCCGAGCATACGGAATTCAAATTTGTTGCCCGTGAATGCGAAGGGAGAAGTTCTGTTTCTGTCCGACGCGTCCTTGGGGAAGATGGGCGATTCGGGTACGCCGATGGAGCCTTCCTGTGCGCGGAAAGGAACATAGTCCCTGCCGTTTGCAATGCTGTCCACAAGTTCGCCCAGCTGGTCGCCGAGGTATACGGATATGATTGCGGGAGGAGCTTCGTTGGCGCCGAGACGGTGGTCGTTGCCCGCAGAGGCAACGGCGCCCCTTAAAATGCCCTGATATTCATCCACGGCATCGATAACCGCCGCAAGAACTACCATGAACAGAGTGTTCTTTTCGGGGTTGGGGCCGGGGTCGAGCAGGTTGAGACCCGTATCGGTGGACATGGACCAGTTGTTGTGCTTGCCGGAGCCGTTAATTCCGTCGAAGGGCTTTTCGTGCAACAGGCAGATAAGTCCGTGCTTCTGAGCCACCTTTTTCATGAGCTCCATGGTGAGCATATTTTCATCGATGGCGACGTTAGTTGTGGCATATACGGGGGCCATTTCGTGCTGCGCGGGCGCAACTTCGTTGTGGCGGGTCTTGGAAGGAATGCCGAACGACCACAGCGTTTCGTCGAGGTCGGCCATAAAGTCTGCAATGGTGGGCTTTATGGTGCCGAAGTAATGGTCCTCAAGCTCCTGGCCGCGGAGAACGGGTGCGCCGAACAACGTTCTGCCCGTCATGCGAAGGTCTATGCGCTTGAAGTACTCCTCTTCGGAGATAAGGAAATATTCCTGTTCGGGGCCGACGGTCGTGGTGACCTTTTTGCATTCAACGCCGAAGAGCTTTAAAATTCTCTTGGCCTGCATGTCGAGCGCCTTCATGGATTTCAAAACGGGCGACTTTTTATCGAGCGTCTCGCCCGTGTATGATACGAATATAGAGGGGATGTAGAGCGTGGTGCCCTTTACGAATGCGGGGGAAGTGGGGTCCCACGCCGTATAGCCGCGCGCCATATAAGTTGCTCTTGAACCGCCCGAGGGGAAGCTGGACGCATCGGGTTCGCCGACGATGAGGCTCTTGCCCGTCAGACGCATTATAACTTTGTCGCCTTCGGGTTCGATAAAGCTGTCGTGCTTTTCGGCGGTGAGACCGGTGAGCGGCTGGAACCAGTGAGTATAGTGGGTTGCGCCCTTGGAAACTGCCCAGTCCTTCATTGCGGCGGCAACTGCGCCTGCTATGGATACATCGAGCTGAGTGCCCGCTTCGATTGTAGCACGGAGCGACTTATACACTTCTTTGGGGAGCCTCTCCTTCTGCACGGCGTCATTGAATACGTTTTCGCCGAACTTTTCGGGAAGATTCATAAACTTATTATCTCCTTATAAAAAATATTTAACTTTTCAATGCGAAAAGGGGCTCTCTCATCTTCTCCCCTTCAGGTTACGGCTTTCGCCGCGCACCACCCGCACTTTTTATCAAAGGCGGGCGCCTTGCTGAAAATTTATACTGAAATTATAGAATAAATAATTTATGCTGTCAAATGATATGCACAGGGTTGATTTTCGCAACTTTTTATGTTTGATATAAGCACAAGTTATGGTAATTTGAATTTTACTTTGAGCTTTACACGCAAAAAAAGCGCCTTTTTTCGCCGCTTTGCGGGCATATGCTTACGCGCACAGACACGCGCCATGCGCGTGACACAGATTATAGTATACTTTTTATTGCGGCGTTGCAGAACACGCCGTGCAAGTCCGCACATAAAAATTCCGCCGCGGGAATTTACCCTCTGCGGCGGAATTTTACCGAGCCGCGCGGCCTTGCGCCGCGCGCATTGAATTTTATTTTTCTGCGTCCGAAACGGTACCTTGTGAACAGATGCTTAAATTTAAAAAAGAGCGACTTCACGTCCGAGGCGAAGTGACGGTGTTCCCAGTACAGACACATTAAAAATCCCAGCGGACAGCCGAGTATTATCACGGGGCCGAGCTGCCACAGCGCGGGCGCATAGTACGGGTTCTGCGCGGACGGCCTGAAAAATGGCGGCACGAACAGCAGTAAAAAGTTGAGCACGCCCGTACCCTCAAGGTCGCTGTACGGGCCGAAGGCCAGTCCGCCGTTGCCGTGGTCTACGGAGAGCAGATACTTTGCCTGGTCCAGTCCGAACGCTACCAGCGCCACCTCGTTGAACACGATTACAACGAGAACAAGAATATATATGAGCGGAGTGAAAATTATTCTGCGGTAGTCAAGTCTGTGCAGTCTTAAAACGACCATCAGCATGGGCACGACCCACAGCACGGTATGGCAGAAATAGTAGCGCATGCAGTCGAAGTCGAATGGCACGCTGTCCTCAATGCTCATAGGCAGCCAGCAGGCCGCAATGCCGCTTATCGTGCCTATATAGAACATATAGTCGCGGAGCACCCCTCCCTTTTTGAGAAAGAGGAAGGGGAAAATCATCGTATTTATAGCGCAGACGTTTTCCGCCGTGATTTTCTGCATGGCGACATCGTAACTTTCGTCGCAGTAGGGCGGGAACAGCAGTTTTAAAAAATGCAGCGCAAAATTGAGCGCGAGCAGACAGAAGAGCACTACGCTCTGCACCCTTGCGCTTCTGCGGCGCAATATAAAATATAGAATAACGAAGAACGCGCCGCTCATCAGCGGAAAGAGATAATAGTACGGGTCGGAAAAATTTACTGTCATATCGCACCCTTATGCGCCTGCCACACAATCTTCTGCGTGCGGCAGGCGCAGCTTAAATCGTGAGTTCTTTAACAAGCCTGTCCAGCACTTCAAAGAAGTCGGCAAAGGTCTTGGAGCAGACCTGCGCGTCTTCAATCACCACTCCCTCCGAGCGCAGTCCCGTTATGGCAAAACTCATTGCCACGCGGTGGTCGCCGAATGTGTTTATGCGCGCGGGACGAAGAGCCGAGGGGAAGATTGTGACCGCGTCCGCCTCCTCTTCGCACTTTCCGCTGAGGGCGCGGACAGCTGAAACAATGGCGGCAATTCTGTCGCACTCCTGGCCGCGGATATGGCCTATTCCGCAAATATGCGTCGGCTGCGAAAAAAACGGAGCTATCGCCGCAAGAGTGAGCGCCTGGTCGGAAAATGAGGACATATCCACGCTTCCGCCATCGAAACCCGACTGCATAAGGCGGATGAACTGCATATCGCCCTGCATGCTGCGCTCGGGCAGGTTTTTAACAGAAATGTCCGTGCCGAGCACTCTGTTTGCGGCAGCAAAGTAGCACGCCGCCGACACATCGGGTTCGACAATATAGTCGCGCGCGGAGTAACTTCCGCCCGCGTGCCACACACCGTCCTCTTCCACGGCGTACGCGCCGAACGAGCGCATGATGTCGGCCGTCATCTTCACATAGTCCATTCCGTGAGTGCCCTCAACGGAGATTTTCAGTCCGCCCTCCGCACAGACGGAGGCCAGCATAAGCGCAGAAAGAAACTGACTGCTGCCGCTTATATCCACGCATAAATTGTTTTGCGGGTGAGAAGTTCCGTGCACCACGAAGGGGAAACTGCCCTCCCTTTCTTCAAATTCAAAGCGGGCGCCCGCCGAGGCAAGCGCGGAGAGCAGACGCCCCACGGGTCGGGACTTCATCTGCTGCGAGCAGGTGAGGCGGAAAGTGCCGTCCGTAAAGGCGAGCAGCGCGGTAATAAAGCGCGCCGCCGTGCCCGCGCTGCCGACATACACCTCGCCGCCGTCAGTTTTGAGCCTTCCGCCGCAGCCGCAGACCGTGACTTCCCGTCCCGATATTGCAACATCTATGCCCAGGCTCTTAAGACAGTTTATAAACGTGAGGCAGTCATCGGAAAGGCCCGCGCCGCGAAGTACGGACGTACCCGAGGAGAGCGCGGCGGCAAACAATGCGCGCGCCGTAATGCTCTTGGAGCCGGGCACTTCGACCACGGCCTCCCTTTTGTTTATTCTGCCGTAAATGCAGGGTACAGAGTAATCCATATTTTCCACCTTGCCGCGGGAAACAATCGCCGCAATTATTCCTAGGGCGCCGCCCCGCCAAATGGGCCGCGGGGCCCCGTTAAAATTTTATTTTTAATGGCAAATATTGGGGCGGTTTTAACCATTTTTCGGGGGGGGATTTGGGCCCCCGC
>ERZ1090862.298-NODE-298-length-22146-cov-11.596985_pt1 | contig 22146 bp, 19 predicted proteins | sample MGYA00478481_ERZ1090862 | MGnify/ENA primary metagenome ERZ1090862 (study PRJEB33644, sample SAMEA5815745) | chicken gut metagenome | biome: Chicken; feature: Gastrointestinal Tract; material: Caecum | place: Ireland | collected 2019-01-01 | study: A study of the... | reverse complement strand
GAATTTATCAAAGGGGATCACATTAGATACAATAAGAGAAATGGAAACAGAAAACCATTTGAAAAGATAGTTATCTTAGAGAAAATTTAATAAAGCATCAATCTCAAGTATTGATACTGAATAGAAAAAATATCTTTAAGAATAAATATCAGGAAAGAAAACAAGAAAACGAGGTTTGAAAATTGAATAAAGAAGAGCATTAGGACAACCGTTGTATCGGAAAAGAATTGATGATATGACGGTTGTTCCTTTGTGAAAAAATATTCATGTAAGAGGAACTATGGGAACAGAAAGATTAAGGGCAGAAGACATAATATTATATGAAGATAAGGATATCCTTGTGTGCAGGAAACCAGGGGGATTTCCGGTACAGACAAAAAGAATCGGAATGATGGACATGGAGAATATGCTGAAAAATTATCTGGCGGCAAAGGGAGAAAAGCCTTATGTGGCAGTTGTCCATCGTCTGGATCAGCCGGTCCAGGGAATCCTGGTATTTGGAAAGAATCAGAAAAGCGGAGCCAGGCTCAGTGAAGAAATGCAGAAAAATGAAATGGAGAAAATCTATCTGGCCTGTGTTCAGGGAGTTCCGGAAAAAGAGGAAGGAATACTGGAAAATCAGATGGAAAAGGTTCCGGGCAGCAATTTATCCAGGATTGTTGAGAATAAGACAAAAAACAGCAAGAAAGCTGTATTAGAATATAAAGTATTAAAAGAAGAAGCAGGCTGCAGTCTGCTGGAGATTCACCTAAAGACCGGCAGGCATCACCAGATCCGGGCACAGCTTGCCTATGCCGGATGGCCTATTCTGGGGGATACGAAATATAATGAGAAGGAGTCCGGAAAAGGACAGTGGAAGGCGATGGGACTATGTGCCAGCCGATTATCTTTTTACCATCCTATATCCGGGGAAAAGATGGAATTTCAGGTAAAACCGGATGGAAATTTTCCTATAGTATAAGTATCTTACCTTTCCCCATACTAAGAAAAAAGAGAAGTGGGGTGAGGGCCAGATGAAAATAAAAAGATTTGCTTTACAGACGGGAGTTATCGCAGGCGTTATATTAGGCATGAAATATGTCTTTCCTGTGATGCTCCCTTTTTTGGTGGGCTGGATCCTGGCTGAAGGGGTCTATCCTCTGGCCCGGTATATGGCAGGGAGAAGGTGGAGCAGAAGACTGCATATTAAGGAAAGCGGATTTGGGACATTTTTTATTCTGCTTTTTACGGTCCTGGGAGTTGGACTGCTTCTTTTAGGGGCTGAATATTTAACGGGAAAAATCGGAGACTGTGTAAAGTATTATCCCCAAATAAAGGCAGAGGCGGCAGAACTGGTAGGTCAGTGCTGCCAAGGGGTGGAACGGATCACAGGAATACCTGCGGCAGAAAGCAGAGAATATATTTTCAGACAGGCGGGAGAATTTCAGAAGTATTTGCTGGAGGACGGTCTCAGCATGGAACGGGCAGTGGATTCGGTAAGGAGCTGTGTGGTGATTCTGGGGGTATTTATTATAGGGATTGTTTCGGCGATCTTGTTCCTTCAGGAAAGAGAAAAACTACGAAAAATTTTACAAAGGTCCAGCTTTTACCAGAAAATGGAAAGCCTGGGAAAAGAATTACTGGAGGGACTGAAAGGATATCTGAAAGCCCAGGTGAAAATCACAGGTCTGATCTGCGTGCTGTGTGTGGCGGGATTATGGATGCTGAAAATTCCATATTTTCTGGGACTGGGGCTAGTAGTAGGAATATTGGATGCATTACCGGTACTGGGAACAGGGACATTTCTTATACCGGCGGGGATACTGCTCCTTTTTCAAGGAGAGACTTTTATTGGGGCAGGGTTGTTTCTTTTATATGTGATCACAGCAGGCGTCAGACAGATCCTGGAGCCCAGGCTGGTGGGAAATCATGTAGGACTTTCTCCTCTTCTGATCCTACTTTCGGTATATCTGGGGCTGATTATTTACGGCGGATTCGGATTTATCCTGGGACCTTTGTCTGCCCTGCTTTTATATGGTATCTTCAGAGAGTGGGACCTGCTTTTAGCATAATTGATTACAAAGATTTTTCTAAGATTTTAATAAAATTTCATAAACAATGTGAAATATTCTGGACTAATAAAAAGTTTCGTGTATAATGAAGACGTAGTTGAACCGAAAGATAAACATGTAAAGGCAGGGTAATAGCATGAAGAAAGCAATAGCAGTCTTTCTGTGTATCATGCTGACCACAGGAATGATCAGCGGCTGCGCAGGAAGGGAACAGGGAGCAGACAGCTCCGGAGAGAATACTGCGGCAGAGGAGAATAAAGAGGACCAGGACGCTCAGACAGAAGAGGGACAGGAGACAGAAGAAGAGGCCGGCGAGGACGGGCAGAAAAGCGAAGAGCAGGATCAGCAGGAGACTGATGCAGAGGAGACAGATGGTTCTCAGGAAGAAACTCAGGACAGGGATATGACAGAGGATCTGGCTATGTCAGTGCTGAAGGATCAGGCAGGAACCGTGGATTATACTTCTCTTGAGGAACTGAATCCGGAACCGGGGATCAGGATCGCAGTAGTGTTAAAAAGTGCAAAAGATGATTTCTGGACCACAGTGAGGGAAGGAATAGAAGACGGGGTAGAAGCCCTTAATGAAAAAATGGGTTACACGGGTGAAGATCAGATCACAGTATCCTTTGATGCCCCTTCAAGCGACACGGATGTAGAGAAGCAGATTGATCTGATCGATACAGTTCTTTCAGAAAATCCTTCCATTCTATGCATTGCGGCTATTGACAGACAGTCCTGTGAAGCTCAGCTGGAGATGGCGGCGGAAAACGATATTCCGGTGGTCATGATCGACTCGGGAGTGGAGCGGGGCCCTATATCCGCTTTATGTGCTACTGATAATTATAAGGCTGGAACAGAGGCAGCCAGGAGACTGGCCGAAGCTATAGGAGATGATGGACAGATCGCCGTAATGGCACATACTGAAAGCGCTCAGACAAGCCAGGACAGAGAAAAAGGATTCACTGATGAGATTGCCAAGAATCATCCGAATATAGAGATCGTGAATATTTCTCATGAAAATGAGGAGTTTACTATGGATAAAATGGCCGATGCTGTATTTACGCTGTACCCGGATGTAAAAGGATATTTCTGTACAAATGAAGCGGCGTCGGAAGCTGTGCTGACGGCAGCTAATGCTGCAGGAAAAGAAATTGCAGTTGTGGGATTTGATTCCGGAGAGACTCAGCAGAAGGCTGTAAACGATGGCACGGAGACAGGATTTATCGCGCAGAATCCTTATGGTATGGGATATGCGGCGGCCATCGCCGGAGTCCGGGCAGACCTGGGACTGTCGGTAGATACTTTTATTGATACCAGTTACCAGTGGATCGACAGCAATAATATAGATAATGAGGAGTACAGCAGCTATTTTTATGGCTGATGGTTAAAGTATACAGAATGACAGGAAGAGAGTGACGATTATTCGTCACTCTCTCTTTTTTATGTGTAAAACCACGAAAAAAAGACATAATAATAGAGAAAAAATATAAAATATTTTGTTAATAAATTGACAAAATATACAATCCATAGTAATATCAATTTATATGAAGGTGGTGATATTTTGGTAAAAGACACGATCCAGGCAATCAAAGATACGGAGCAGAGGGCAGAAGAGATGACAGAAAATGCCAGAAAAGAGGCTGCTGAAATAAGAGAAAATGCCAAAAATGAAGCTGCGGAAATTGAAAAAAACATGATTGCGAAAGCCCGCAAGAGGGCCCAGGAAGCTCTCCAGGAGGCCAGGAAAGATGCCGACCAAAAGCTGGAGGCGGCAAAGCAGGCGGCTGGTGAAGAAGCCAGTCTGCTGAGAGACAAGGCCGGAGAGCTGGAGAAAGCAGCGGTAGAAGGTGTTATCCAGAAACTGCTGTGAAGCAAAAAATTACAGATAAAGGAGGGATGCAAGTATGGCAGTTTTGCAGATGCAAAAGGTAAGTATCTGCGCACTGAAAAGAGACAGAAAAGCGATCCTTGAAAAGATCCAGTCCATGGGGATCATGGAAGTATCCCAGATCCAGGAAGATATCCAGGGACTGGAAAAGATGAACACGCAGACCGCCAGAAGCATGTTTGAAAAAAATGCGGCTTCGGCGGACACAGCACTTGGGATACTGGCAGAGTATGTGCCGGAGAAGTCTTCTATGTTTGCCAGCCTGGAAGGGAAAAAGCTGGTTGACAAAGAAAGTTTTGAACAGGCGGTTGAGCGAAAGGATAAGGTTATGAGCGTGGCTGCTTCTATTATCAGTCAGCAAAAGAAAATCGGAGAATACCGGGCCAATATCCAGAAGCTGGAAAACCAGATTGAAAGTCTGGAGCCATGGATGAATCTGGATGTGCCCATGGCCTTTCGAGGAACGAAAAAAACAGCCTTTCTGCCTGGAAGCTTTTCACAGGAACTGACATTAGAAGATATTTACGGAATGATCCTGGAAGGCGCCCAGGAGGCTGTAGGGGCGGATGTTACTATCCTGTCTTCAGGAAAAGACGGTACTTATGTGGCTGTGCTCTGTCTCAGGGAAGATGAGGAAGAAGTAGAAGAAGCTCTGCGAAAAGGCGGATTTTCCAGACCTTCCCAGCTGACGGCACAGATTCCTGCCCGGGCGAAAGAAAGCCTTCAGAATCAGATACAGGATCTGAAAGAGGAAATTAAGAAATGCCAGGAAGAGATCAGCAGATATGCTTATGAAAGAACGAATCTGAGGCTGGTCTCAGACTATTTCAGGGCAAGAGCCCAGAAGTATGAAGTCCTGGGAACGCTGCCTCAGTCCAGATCTGCTTTTCTTATCAGCGGATATGTGCCAAAGAAAGCGGTAGCTGCTCTTGAAAAGGCTCTTGATAAGTTTGTGCTGAGCATGGAAGTGGAAGAGGTGCCGGAGGATGAAGAAGCTCCGGTCCTGCTGAAGAATAACAAGTTTACAGAATCTGTAGAGGGAATCGTAGCTTCCTTCGGACTGCCGGCCAAGGGTGAGATCGACCCCACAGCCATTATGTCCTTCTTCTATGTGTTTTTCTTTGGGATGATGCTGTCGGATGCGGCTTACGGAATCCTGGTATTCCTTGTCTGCTTCATCCTGGTGAAAAAATTTCCCAGAATGGACAGCTCCATGCGGAAGTCATTAAAGTTGTTTATGTACGGAGGATTGTCTACATTGATCTGGGGAATCCTTTTCGGAGGATATTTCGGAGATGCTATTGATGTAGTGGCAGAGACCTTTTTCCATGTTAACGTTCCGGAGGGAGGACTGATAAAGGCTTTATGGTTCGTACCTTTAAACGACCCGATGAAGCTTCTCCTGTTCTCTATGGCTTTTGGTCTGATCCATCTTTTTACCGGACTGGGGATCAAGGGATATCTTCTTGTGAGGGATAAGAAGTATCTGGACTTTTTCTGTGACGTAGTACTGTGGTATGTATTTTTGATCGGTCTGCTCCTCATGCTGATACCAAGCAGCCTGTTTGCATCCATCTCGCAGATGGATCCGGGCGCTTTTCCGCCGGCTATGAGCGGCGCAGGTAAGGTGCTGGCAGTGATCGGCCTTATAGGCCTGGTGCTGATGTCAGGACGATCCAGCAAGAATGTCGTCCTGCGGCTGGCACTGGGACTGTATGATGTGTATAACGTAACGGGCTGGCTCAGCGACGTGCTTTCTTATTCCCGTCTGCTGGCTCTGGGGCTGGCCACAGGCGTTATTGCCTCAGTGGTAAACCAGATGGGAAGTATGCTGGGCGGCAGCATCCCGGGGGCGATCGTATTTATACTTGTCTTTATTGTGGGACATACTATGAATCTGGCCATAAATCTTCTGGGGGCGTATGTGCATACAAATCGTCTTCAGTACGTGGAATTTTTCGGGAAGTTCTATGAGGGCGGCGGAAAACCCTTTGAACCGTTTTTTGCAAATACAAAATATGTTGATGTTAAGGAGGAAACACACTTATGAGTCAGTTAGGAATTGTTTATGCATTATTGGGAGCTGCATTGGCAGTGTTTTTGGCAGGAGCCGGTTCTGCTATCGGCGTAGGTATTGCCGGCCAGGCCGCTTCAGGCGTAGTATCTGAGGATCCGTCTAAATTTGCGAAAGTCCTGGTTATCCAGCTTCTGCCAGGTACCCAGGGTATTTATGGACTGCTGGTAGGATTTATCACATTATCTAAGATCGGCCTTCTTGGCGGGGGCATTCTGGATCTGACTCCACAGCAGGGGCTTCTGGTGCTGGCAGCCTGCCTGCCGGTAGGTATCGTAGGACTGATCTCCGGAAAATCTCAGGGCGAGACAGCAGCGGCAGCTATCGGGATCGTAGCTAAGAAACCGGAACAGTTCGGTAAAGCAATGCTTTTCCCGGCTATGGTTGAGACCTACGCCATCCTGTCTCTTCTGATCTCTATCCTGGCTGTAACGAATATCCAGCTTTAAGGAACCATTCAGCCATAAGCGAAGATTCAGCTGGGCAGCAGCGGAAAAGCAGCCTTATCTGTAAATCTGAGCGGTATAGCTGAAAACAGTTACAGTTTTTAAAAGAAAAGTTCAGGAAAGGGAGATTGAGAAATGACTGGATTGGAAAAGATGCAGAGCCAGATTCTTGATGAAGCCCGAAGGAGTGCAGACGAGATCCTGGAACAGGCAGAAAAGGAAGCCCGGGAGATCAGAGAAGAGGCCGGTAAGTCGGCCCAGGCAGAAAGCAGCCGGATCCTGGAAAAATCCAGGGCAGAGGTGAAAAATATCCAGGAGCGGACCCTGTCCTCCTGTGCTCTTCAGAGAAGGCAGATCCTTCTGGAGGCCAAGCAGGAGATCATCGCCCGGATCCTTGAAAAAGCGTATCACACTCTGATAGAGGCTGACGAGGATACTTATTTCCGGATCATTCGGAAAATGCTGGAAAAATACACAGCGGGCCAGGCAGGAGAGATATGTTTTTCAGAAAGAGATCTGGGAAGAATGCCGGAAGGCTTTGAAAAAGAAATTCAGGAAATTGCCGAAAAAAACGGAGGAACTTTGGTTCTTTCAAAAGAGCCCCGGAAGATCAGCGGAGGATTTGTGCTGGTATATGGGGGGATCGAAGAGAACTGCAGCTTCCGGGCAATGTTTAATTCCAGAAAAGATGAACTCTCAGATGAGGTTCATAAGATATTATTTTCATAAGCGGGAACCGCAGAAGGAGGAATCAGTTTGAGTAATGCCAAATATACTTATGCGGTTGCCCGGATACGGGCTTTGGAGACAAAGCTGTTTAATCAGGCGGTGATCGACCAGCTTATAGGCTGCGCCACCGAGGAGGAATGCATTCAGGTGCTGGAGGAAAAGGGATGGGGCGACCAGGAAACCTCCGGAGATCCGGAGGGGATGCTGACCAGAGAGGAAGAGAAAACCTGGGAGACCATCCGGGAGATGGGGGTGGATATGTCAGTATTTGATGTATTGTCCTATCCGAATCTTTTCCATAATCTGAAAGCTGCCATTAAGGAAGCCTGCACCCCGGAGGGAAGCAGACCTGTGAACATCTATTATGAGGATACCAGTATTCCACCCCGGGAAATGCTGGAGATCATTCAGAACAAAGAATTTTCACGGCTTCCGGAAAATATGGCAGAGGCGGCAAGGGAGGCTTACGAGGCTCTTCTCCATACCAGAGACGGCCAGCTCTGTGATGTGATCATAGACAGGGCAGCCCTGGACGCTATCTATCAGGCAGGCCTAAAGGCAAAGGATAAGATCATTAAGGATTACGCAGAGTCCATTGTAGCTGTAGCGGATATCCGTATCGCGGTCCGGTCTCAGAAAACAGGAAAGACCGTAGACTTTATGAAACGGGCAATGGCAGAATGTGAATCATTAAATGTAGATCAGCTTGCCAGAGCCGCTGCAGGAGGCATGGAGGCAGTAACAGAATATCTGTCGGGCACAGCCTATGCCCAGGGGGGCCAGGCCATCGCAGAGTCGCCCTCAGCCTTTGAGCGGTGGTGCGACAACCGGCTGATGCAGGATATGCAGCCTCAGAAATACGAAGTGTTTTCCGTAGGCCCTCTGGTGGCCTATGTGCTGGCCAGATTAAACGAGATCAAAACGGTACGAATCATCTTGTCGGGAAAGCAGAATGGTTTTTCTGATGATTCTATCCGGGAAAGGGTAAGGGATATGTATGTATAAGATTGCAGTGATGGGTGATTATGACAGTATTTACGGTTTCGCCGCACTGGGACTTGACATTTATCCTGCAGCCAACCGTAAAGAAGCGGAGGAAAAATTAGAATCTCTGGCAGGAAAGGGATATGGGATCATCTATATTACCGAAGCCCTGGCAGCAGAGTGCAAACAGATCATTGAAAAATATCAGGAGCAGGTACTGCCGGCTATTATCCAGATCCCCGGGATTTCCGGAAATACGGGAATGGGAGTACAGGGAGTGAAAGACTCTGTGGAGCGGGCGGTAGGCTCGGATATTTTGTTCAGTAATAATTAGAAAGCAGGTGATTCGTTCCAATGAGCAAAGGTACGATTAAGAAAGTGGCTGGGCCGCTGGTTATTGCAGAGGGAATGCGTGACGCCAATATGTTTGACGTGGTCCGTGTAAGCAGCCAGCGTCTCATCGGTGAGATCATCGAGATGCACGGTGACGAAGCCTCTATCCAGGTATATGAGGAGACATCCGGACTGGGACCGGGGGAACCGGTAGAGTCTACAGAAGCTCCTCTGTCTGTAGAGCTGGGGCCGGGGCTGATCACCAGTATCTATGACGGGATCCAGCGTCCTCTGGATGATATCATGAAGATTTCAGGAACCAACTTAAAAAGAGGTGTGGAGGTTCCTTCTTTAAAGAGAGATTTAAAATGGAATTTTGTCCCCACAGTACAGGTGGGAGAGGAAGTTGAGAACGGAGATGTGATCGGAACCGTTCAGGAAACTCAGATCGTAAATCATAAGATCATGGTGCCATATGGCGTTAAAGGAACTGTGAAAGAGATCAAAGCAGGGGAGTTTACTGTAGAAGAGGTAGTGGCGGTGATCGCCACAGACCAGGGCGACAGGGAGCTGACTTTAATGCAGAAATGGCCGGTGCGCCAGGGCCGCCCTTATCTGAAAAAGCTGACGCCGGAAAAGCCTCTGATCACAGGACAGAGGGTTATCGATACCTTCTTCCCTATTGCAAAGGGAGGAGTTGCCGCCGTTCCGGGACCCTTCGGAAGCGGCAAGACCGTTATCCAGCACCAGCTGGCAAAATGGGCGGAGGCAGATATTGTAGTCTATATCGGCTGCGGGGAACGTGGCAATGAGATGACCGACGTTCTTAACGAGTTCCCGGAATTGAAGGATCCTAAGACCGGACAGTCTCTGATGCAGAGGACAGTGCTTATCGCCAATACTTCCGATATGCCTGTGGCTGCCCGTGAGGCTTCTATTTACACGGGTATCACCATTGCGGAATATTTCCGGGACATGGGTTATTCGGTGGCACTTATGGCTGACTCCACATCCCGCTGGGCAGAAGCCCTTCGTGAGATGTCCGGCCGTCTGGAAGAGATGCCTGGTGAGGAAGGGTATCCGGCATATCTGGGTTCCCGTCTGGCACAGTTTTACGAGAGAGCGGGCCATGTGATCTCTCTGGGCAAGGAGCACAGAGAAGGGGCTCTGTCTGTTATCGGCGCCGTGTCTCCTCCGGGAGGAGATATTTCCGAGCCGGTATCCCAGGCTACCCTTCGTATTGTAAAAGTGTTCTGGGGGCTGGATTCTTCTCTGGCCTACAAGAGACATTTCCCTGCCATTAACTGGCTGACCAGCTACTCTCTATATCTGGACAATATGGAGAAATGGTTTAATGAAAATGTGGCTCCCGACTGGATGGAGGACCGCCAGAAGATGATGAGCCTTCTCCAGGAAGAGGCAGAGCTGGAAGAGATCGTAAAGATGGTTGGTATGGACGCTCTGTCTGCCGGGGACCGGCTGAAGATGGAAGCAGCCAGATCCATCCGCGAGGACTTCCTTCATCAGAACTCTTTCCATGAGGTGGATACTTACAGTTCTCTGAAGAAACAGTATCTGCTGATGAAACTGGTGCTGGCTTACTATGATCATGGCGTGGAAGCCCTTGAACAGGGCGCCTCTATCCAGGATCTGGTAAAACTGGAAGTAAGAGAAAAGATCGGACGTTTTAAATATACCTTGGAGGAAAAGCTGGACGAGGAGTATAAAAATATCATGGACCAGCTTGCCAGGGAAATATCCAATGTATTGGGAAAGGAGGGCTTCTAAATGCCAAAAGAATACAGGACCATACAGGAAGTAGCCGGCCCTCTGATGCTGGTACGGGGAGTGGAAAATGTACATTATGATGAATTGGGAGAGATCGAGCTGGCAAGCGGAGAGACCAGACGGTGCAAGGTATTGGAGATCGACGGAAGCAACGCTCTGGTACAGCTTTTTGAAAGCTCTACAGGTATCAACCTTTCCAACAGTAAGGTACGTTTTCTGGGAAGGAGCATGGAGCTGGGAGTTTCAGAAGATATGCTGGGCCGTGTATTCGACGGCCTGGGCCGTCCTATCGACGATGGCCCGGAGATCCTTCCTGATGAGAGAAGGGATGTAAACGGACTTCCTATGAATCCGGCGGCCAGAAGTTATCCTGAGGAGTTTATCCAGACAGGAATTTCTGCCATTGACGGCCTGAATACTCTGGTAAGAGGCCAGAAGCTGCCGATCTTCTCAGCTTCCGGTCTGCCCCACGCCCAGCTGGCGGCACAGATCGCCAGACAGGCAAAGGTAAGAGGAACGGGAGAAAATTTCGCCGTAGTATTTGCGGCTTTGGGTATTACTTTCGAGGAGGCCAACTTCTTTACAGAAAGTTTTAAAGAAACAGGTGCTATCGACAGAACCGTGCTTTTCATTAACCTGGCAAACGACCCGGCAGTAGAGCGTATCGCCACCCCGAAGATGGCTCTGACGGCGGCGGAGTATCTGGCCTTTGAAAAGGATATGCATGTGCTGGTTATCCTGACTGATATTACCAACTATGCAGACGCCCTTCGCGAGGTTTCCGCAGCCCGAAAGGAAGTGCCGGGCCGGCGGGGCTATCCCGGATATATGTACACAGACCTGGCTACCATGTATGAGAGAGCCGGAAGGCAGAAGGGCAAGAAGGGAAGTATTACCATGATCCCCATCCTGACCATGCCTGAGGACGATAAGACTCACCCCATCCCTGACCTGACAGGGTACATTACAGAGGGACAGATCATCTTAAGCCGTGAGCTTTACAGAAAAGGCGTTACACCTCCTATTGACGTGCTGCCTTCCCTGTCCCGTCTGAAGGATAAAGGTATCGGCGAAGGAAAGACCAGAGCGGATCATTCCAATACTATGAATCAGCTCTTCGCGGCTTACGCAAGAGGAAAAGAGGCCAAGGAGCTGATGGTGATCTTAGGTGAAGCGGCCCTTTCCGATATCGACCTGATCTATGCAAAGTTTGCAGATGCCTTTGAACAGGAGTATGTATCCCAGGGATATACTACAGACAGAGACATTGAGGAGACACTGAATATCGGCTGGAAGCTGTTATCTATTCTTCCAAGGAGCGAGCTGAAACGTATTGATGACAAATTCCTTGATCAGTATTATGGGAAATAAGGAAGCGCCGCATTGCTCATAGGCTGAGAATATTCATAGATTTTATTGCTCAGTCTGCGCTGCTTTGAGCCCGGGTCTCAAAGCTGTGCTCGACAAATTCGCATAAAATGTATGAATATTCCTGGTATGTGTGAAACGCGGCCCTTCTATATGGATATGCTTAAATGAAAATGTATGGAAGAAGGAGGTGACGGCTTTGGCAGCTACCCAGGTGAATCCTACCAGGATGGAGCTTACCAGGCTGAAGAAAAAGCTGGTGACAGCTACCAAGGGACACAAGCTTTTGAAGGATAAACGGGATGAGCTGATGCGTCAGTTCCTGGATCTGGTAAGGGAGAATATGGCTCTCAGACAGAAGGTGGAGGCAGGGATCCTCTCTGCCAATAAGAACTTTGTCATTGCCAAAGCGGGAATGTCGGAGCAGATCCTGAATACGGCTCTTATGTCGCCAAAGCAGGAGGTATATCTGGAAGCCGGAAAGAAGAATGTTATGAGCGTGGACATTCCGGTGTTTAAGACCAGCACCAGGACCGCAGACGCCAACGACATTTATTCCTACGGATTTGCTTTTACTTCCGGTGATCTGGACGATGCGGTGAAGTCTCTGGCAGATATCCTTCCGGATATGCTCCGTCTGGCGGAAGTAGAGAAATCCTGCCAGCTTATGGCGGCAGAGATCGAAAAGACCAGAAGAAGAGTAAATGCCCTGGAGCATGTGATCATTCCGGAAACCCAGGAAAATATCAAATATATTACTATGAAGCTGGATGAGAATGAGAGAAGTACCCAGATCCGTCTGATGAAGGTGAAGGATATGATGCTGGAAGAGGCTCATCATTATAAAGAGAGAGAATACTAAAATTGATAAAATTTTGTCCGGACCCGAGATTGCAGGACTGGGACAAAGTGAAGGAGCTGTTGCATTAAAGTCGAGAATATTCTTAGTTAATGCGGCAGCTCTTTTTATCTAAAAAACATGTAGTAGGGACTTTGTTGGAAAGATTTCTTCACAGATGGAAAGTATTGAAGGTGTGGGGAGGGTGTGTTAATATAACAGAAAAGGTTCTGTAAACAGGAACAGGGAGCATTATCTCACAGAATGAGAGGATAGAATATGCCGATTACAAGAGTTGAGTTCGATAATTTTACTGTTTTTGACAATATGACAATTCCATTTTGCACTGGCATTAATATTTTGCTGGGAGAGAATGGTCTGGGAAAAACACATATTATGAAAGTGCTGTATGCGGCTTGCCAGGCTTCAAAGCATGATGTCTCTTTTTCACAGAAAACCGTTATGGTATTCAGACCTGATCATTCGTCTATCGGACGTTTGGTAAATCGGAAGAAGAATGATAATAATACAGCAAGAGTTACTGTTGTTTCAGATATGACGAAGATCAGTATGACTTTTACCAACAGGACAAATAAATGGGACGCAAAAATTACAGGCGAGCAGAGCTGGGAAAAGCAAATGTCAGATCTGACAAGTGTGTTTATTCCGGCGAAAGAAATCTTATCCAATGCATGGAATCTGGAATCAGCAGTAAAAATGGGGAATGTTGAATTTGATGATACCTATTTGGATATAATTGCAGCAGCAAAAGTAGATATATCCAGAGGTGTGGATTCTGCGGAAAGAAAAAAGTATCTGAATCTGCTTCAAAAAATCAGCACAGGCAAGGTGACAGTTTCAGAAGAACGATTTTATTTAAAACCGGGAACCCAGGCAAAGCTGGAATTTAATCTTGTTGCAGAAGGATTGAGAAAAATTGCTCTGCTATGGCAGTTGATAAAAAACGGTACTTTGGAAAAAGGATCCGTTCTGTTTTGGGACGAACCGGAGGCAAATATTAATCCAAAATATATCCCCATCCTGGCAGAACTTCTTATGATGCTGGAAGAGGAAGGGGTACAGATTTTTATCTCCACACATGATTATTTTCTCGCAAAGTATATTGAGGTGAAAAGGTCAGAAAAGAATCAGGTTGCATACTGTTCCTTATACTATAAGGATGTAAAGAAAAAGGAAATAGGATGCGAAACAGCGGAGAAGTTTAATTTGCTGGAACATAATGCCATTATGGAAACTTTTCGTCAACTGTATTTAGAGGAAATAGGAGTGGCTCTGACTTGAAAGATATTTATGAATCGGAAATGAAATTCGGAAGCTTTTCAGAAATGGACCTGTTTGAAATAGAAAAATCGCAGCTGCTGAAGAAACTGGGAAAAGGAATCAAAAGTGTAGAATTTATTCTGCTGAATAAAAAGAGAAACATTATTTTCCTGGAAGCCAAGAAAACTTGCCCAAATGAAAACAATATGCATCAGACTAAGGAAAAAGAAGAAAAATTCGGAGAATATTATGATAGTATTGCAGAGAAGTTTGCAGAATCTCTGCAGGTCTATATGGCAAGCATTGTGAACCGGTATGATGACCAGGAAGAAGTAGGGGAAAACCTCAGAAAAATAGAAGATTATCATGATAAGCGAATTCAGCTCGTACTGGTTATAAAAGAAGCAGAGACAGAGTGGCTGGCAGGGCCAAAAGCAATACTGGAGGAAAAGCTGCTGACATTACGGAAAATCTGGAAGGCTGAGATTGTGGTTTTGAATTATGAGCTTGCAAAGAAATATAATTTGGTAGGCAATTTATAAATACATAGGAAAAGAGAAAGGTTTATGAAAGGATACCAACTAAAGATAACAATAAAAGGCAGTTCCCCTCCTATCTGGAGGCGGGTGATCGTGCCGGAGAAGATCAGCTTTGAAGATCTGGACCAGGTCATTGAGGAGATATTTGGCTGGACCCACAGTCACCTTTACAGCTTTGTGATCCCTCATGAGAATCTATATTTTAACGGTCCTTCAGAGGCCGGGGATGAGGAGGCTGCTCAGGAGGGGATCGACCGATGGTTTTACGAAAAGGCAAAAATAAAATATATTTATGATTTTGGAGATGACTGGGAACATACCATACTGGTGGAGAAGGTCCTGGACTATGACAAGCGGTATCCACAGGTGCTGAAATATAAAGGGCCGAATATGATCGAGGACTGCGGCGGGATCTGGGGATTTTATGATGTAATAGAAGAGGCGGAGCCTTTTGATATGGAAGAGAGCAATGCCTATCTTAAAGAGCATATGGAATTTCCTGTATTTGAAAGCAGCAAAGAAGAAGAAAACTATGACCCGGAGACAGATATCCAGTGGCAGAGGGCCATGGCCGAACTGAAGGGGAAACAGCGTAAACAGAAGAAAAAGAAAGAGCTTCCTTTAGGGCCAGAGAAGTCTCTTACAGAGGTTTTTGACGGTTATAAAAAGGATGACCTTATAGAAATCGCCAAAGCCTGTCAGTTTCCCAAACCAGGCAGATTCAAGAAGAGAGAACTGGTTCAGTGGCTGAAAAACAGCCTTCTTGAGACCGGACAGGTCAGGAAGATCTTGGAGGAGTCTGACAGGGAAGAGGTGGATCTTTTCTGGGAAGCTATAGAGGAAAGAGGAATCTGGGTAGAGGATTCTCTGGTTTTGGCTTCGCCTTTGCTGTCTTTTTACTGTGGCCTGAAAGAAAACGGATTTCTTACTGTGCCGGAAGATGTAGAGGAAAAATTCCGGAAAGTTTATGACAGAAAATTTCAGAAAGATCTGGAAAGAAAATGGGAGCTGACTGAATACTGCAGAAGCGGGTTATACCTTTACGGAGTTATCAGCCTTGAGGATCTGGCTGAAATCTACCGGGGATACGAGCATAAGAAGATCAGCGCAGAGGAACTGAAAAATGCCGCTTTCCTATATCCTAAGGAAATGACTGTAAAAGACGGCTACCTTATGGAAGAAGAATTAGAAGAAGAGGCTCTGTATCTCCATCTTCTGGAAAATCAGGGACAGCTTCCCTATTATCTGCCTCAGGATAAAGAAGAATTTCTTCAGTATGGTAAGACGGAATGCCAGGATCTGGATGAGCATACCATGCCTCTGCTGGAATTTTTTTCTGAAGAGATGGGGCAGGATATGCCTCACAGTCTGATCCTATATTATGAGGTCATTGATTCCATTCAAAAAAATTATGAGCCGGAAGAAAGTGCTGATGTGATCATAAAGGTCTGCGGGGAAACCAGGAAGACCATGAAGAAAAAGCTTACAAAGATCATAGAGGAGGCGGCGAAACATATCCGTATCTGGGATAACCGGGGATTTACGGAGAAGGAACTGGAAGACATGGCAGGTGAGGCGCAAAAGAGACAGGCATGTCGTGTACTTGTAGATTTCGGGGAAGAGTCTGCCGGGAATCATAAAGTAATTCCATTTCCGGGAGAAAAAAAGATATATCCAAATGATCCCTGTCCCTGCGGCAGCGGGAAGAAATATAAGTACTGTTGCGGCAGAAAGAAAAAATAAAGAAAATCAAAACCGGACAGAAAGGACCGGAACACAGTCCTTTTCTGTCCGGTTTTCTATGATATCGGGGCGGGTCCCAAGGCCTTAATATCCACTTATGAAAAAGCTCAGGATGACACAACCGGTTTGCCATCTTTGTTCAGCAATGGTGTTAAACCTGAGGCGTTTCCATTCCGGTGAAACAGATAGTTGACGCCTGTTTCCGTATCAACCCAGATTTCAATCACTTCAATAGAGCCTTGTCGGTACACTTTTTTAAAACGATCCATATTTTTCCTCCTTAACAAAATTAAATATAATACAACTTTTCAGCAGCAAAGATACCCTCAGTGTACAAGGAACAGAAATTAAAAAGGCCGGACAGGTCATTTGCTTAGATTTTTCCAGTATTTCCAGAACTGGCGGCCAAGTACCAGAAAAATAAAAAGGTACAGAACAAACAGTATCCAGAAGGCCCAGTTCAGTACATATCCTGTTGTGGAAGGATCCGAGCTTTGGGTATACAGATTGGGAATAACCAATAAAAAGAAAATTGCTATAAGAGGGATCATACGGGTGAAGAAAATACGTTTTACCATTTCCAGTCGGGATTCATCATCACAGAAGATTTCTTCATCTCCGGTCATTTCTGAAGCTGGCTTCCGGAAATAACTGTAGCCGAAATAATCCTGAATATACTCCCAGCCGCAGTCCTTAAACATCTGGACATATTGTTCTTTGTGAGCAATCCCGTCAGGATTATAGTCTAACTGATAGAACACGTCTTCCGGCTCGCATCTTTCAAAATGATAGATCCCCAGTAAGGCGGCTTTTGTAAAACGCCAGCCTTTTAATCCTTCCTGGCGGAGAAAATCCTGCTCTTTTTCCCATTCTACAATAGTAAAATATCGGAATTTTATTTTACGATTTTTCATTTTCACGCACCTCCATCATATTCTGATACAGCCGTTCTATCCGTTTCATTTCCAGGTCCAGAACCTGTCTGCCTAAATCAGTGATCTTGTAAATCTTCCGTTTCTCTTCTTCCCGTATGAACCGGATCAGGCCGTCTTTTTCCATTTTGGAAAGGCTGCCGTAGAGGGTGCCGGGGCTTAAGCGGATCTGGCCATGGGTCAGGGTATCCACTTTCTGGACAATGCCGTAGCCGTGGGATTCCTCAAGAAGGCATAATAAAATATAAAAGCCTGTTTCGGTCATAGGTACATAGACTTTTTGAATGTGAGAATTCATAGGCCCACCTCGGTAAGTTGTTAATATATTTTACTGCGATATATCGTACTGCGATATTATGGTTTTAATATAGCACTGGGATATATAAAAGTCAACAAGAAAAGTAAATGTCAGAAGAAACCAGCAGACCGCAAATATGGACAGGCCGGGAGATTTCCGATATACTAAATTTCAGACGAATAGATTTGAAAAAAGTATCGGAAGTTTACCAGGAAAGAAGGAGAGAGCATATGAATACAGAAGATTTTACCGTATACCGGAAGGTAATGCCTGAGCGAAAGCCGATGTATCAGGAGTTTCCCCCTTCTCTTCATCCGGATATCCGGAAATTTCTGAAACTGGAAGGGATCTCCAGTCTGTACAGCCACCAGGCGGAAATGTACGAGAGGGCCCGGGAGGGGGAAAATGTAGTGATCACTACTTCCACTGCCAGCGGGAAGACACTCAGCTTTCTTCTGCCGGTGCTTCAGGAGATCCTGAAGAATCCTCTGACCAGAGCAGTCTTTGTCTATCCTACCAAAGCCCTGGCCAGCGATCAGTACAGGGCTCTGAAGCCGGTGCTGGAGTATTTTGGAGAAGGACGGATCAACGCAGGAGTCTATGACGGGGATACGATGCAGGCGGAGCGGAGCAGGATACGGAAAAGCGCCAACATTATCCTGACCAATCCGGAAATGCTGAATTCTGCTTTTCTGCCAAATCACAGCAGCTATGGGTTTGATTTTATCTTTTCCAATCTGAAATATGTGGTCATTGACGAGCTTCATACTTACCGGGGAGCTTTCGGCGCCCATCTGGCTAACATTTTCCGGCGGATGAAGCGGATCTGCGGCTACTATGGATCAAAGCCCCGGTTTTTGTGCAGTTCTGCTACTATTGCTAATCCGGAAGAGCTGGCGGAGAAGATCTGCGGGGAAAAATTTGTGCTGGTGGATCAGGACGGATCGGGAGCTCCCCAAAAGGAATACAGGCTTCTCCTTCCTCCGGAGATCAAAGGGAAAAATGATAAGATTTATGGCAGAAGGCCGGCTTCTTATCTGGCAGCAGAGCTGATCCCGGCTCTGGCAGCAGGAGGCCATCATTTTATTGTCTTTGGAAGATCCCGGAGAAATGTGGAAGTGATCCTTAAGGAAGCCAGAGATAAAATGGAAGGAAATGGGATTTCCAGAAAGATTGCCGGATACCGGGGCGGCTATACTCCCTTGGAGAGGAAAAGTATTGAGGAGAAGATGATTACCGGAGAACTGGCTGGTCTGGTTTCCACCAATGCCCTGGAGCTGGGGATCGATATTGGAAATCTGGACTGCACTGTGCTGGCAGGCTATCCCGGAACAAGAGCCTCTTTCTGGCAGCAGACGGGAAGAGCAGGGAGAAGTAAAGAGAAATGTGTGAATTATCTGATTCTGGAAAACCAGCCTTTTGATCAGTATATTGCCCTGGACCCGGAGTGGCTTTTTTCAAAAAGCAGCGAGAACGCTATTGTGGATCCGGACAATCTTCTTATTGAACTGGCCCATATCCGGGCCGCTGCGGCAGAGATGCCTCTGTCTTTAGATGACGCCGGATTATTTCCGGATCTGGGTGAGATCATACCTGTTCTTTTAAATGCAGGGGAAGTGGAAAGCCTGACCGGCCGGTTTGCATGGGCGGGAGAGGCCTTTCCGGCAGGAGACTATAGTCTGAGGAACATGGATAAGTCCAGATATAAGCTGATCCTCCAGGGAGAAAACCGGGAGATCACTCAGATGGACGAGACTCAGGCTTTTCATGAGCTTCATCCGGGAGCGGTATACATGCATGAAGGGGAGCTTTACGAGGTGCTGAAACTGGATCTGGAGTCCAGAACCGCCTACGGAGTTCCTTTCTCAGGAAATTATTATACAGTGCCCTCCGGAACCCGGGAGACCAGGATCCTTCAGACCTTCCGGAAAGAAAATCTGGGAAGGAGCCGGATCCACTTCGGAGACATTAATGTGGAAGAAGTAATTTCCATGTACAAGAAGCTGCAGTTCCACAATCATCAGAACCTGGGCTACGCAAGCCTGGTCCGGCCTTTGCGGAAGGACTATGATACAGAGAGTACCTGGATCCGGATACCGGAAAATGTGACAAAGGCGTACCGCAGTCTGCTGGTGCCGGGGAAAAACGGAGAACTGGCGCTGAACGACCACTTTGAAGGTCTGGCTTTTGCTATAAAAAATGCGGCTATGATGGTGACTATGACAGAAAGCTCCGATATTGATACGGTGATCTCCAACAACGCCAGAATACAAGACTCTTCTCAGGAAGAACAGGTATATCTTTTTATCTATGACCGGTATGAAGGGGGACTGGGGTATTCGGAGAAAATTTATGACCTGGTGCCGGAGATCCTGGAAAAGGCCATACATATGGTAAAAGGCTGTACCTGTGAGGACGGATGTCCTGCCTGTGTGGGGGATTATACCCTGGACAAATCCATGGTCCTGTGGGGACTGGAAAATCTCCTGGAGGAGAGCCTTCCTCCGGAACATGTGAAAACTGCGCAGAGAGAAGAAAGACCGGTGATTGAAAAGAAATATTCTTTTTTTACTCTTCCTCTTCAATGGCAGGAATTCTGTGAGAGTGTAAAAGAAAACGGAGAAAGAGGAGGAGATTTTCTGAAAACCATCCAGGAGGTGGGAGTGAAAGGCCATACCCTGGTGCTGAGGGTGAAAAACAGTTTTTACCGGGAATGGCTGCTGGAAGGAGACAATCTCCGGGAACTGGAGAATACCATCCGGTGGCACGCGGTGTGTCCCGGAGATATGAAGATCCTGGTCCAGGCAGAAGAAGATAAAGAAGACCAGGAGAAGATCAGAGGAAGACTGAGGCGGAAATATGGAGATAAAAGGGAATAAGGACTGGGAAAAACTGAATACATACCAGCAGGAGGCAGTGCTGGATGAAAGTCCTGCCTGTGTGGTAAACGCCAATGTGGGAAGCGGGAAAACCACAGTGCTTATTGCCAAGATCCTGTACCTTCACTGGGAGAAAAAGGTGCCTCTGGAGGATATGCTGGTGCTGACCTTTACCAATAAGGCGGCCAGGGAGATCACAGACCGGCTGCGCGCCAGGGAGCCGGAGCTGTTCCCGGAGCAGATCCGGGGATTCGGCACCTTTCACAGTGTGGCTATGCGGCTTTTGAAAGAGAAATTATCTATAGAAAAAGCCGGATGGACCAGGGATTTCTCCGTGATGGAGCCGGAGGAGGAAACGGATCTGGCCCTGAGGATCATAAAAGAAGAGAAGCTGAATATCAAATATAAAAACCGGCTGAAAAAACGTCTGGAACAGGAGTACCAAGGGTATCTGGAAGGAAAGGAAACTTCCAGATACAGGGATGATCTGTTCCGGCTGTATCCTCTTTTACAAAGAGAAAAGCAGCGGGAGAATAAAATGAGTTTTTCGGATCTTCTTCTGGTAAGCACAGAGCTGATCAAAGAAGAGAGATATTTTCCCGCCTGGATCATTGCAGATGAGATCCAGGACAGCGATAACCTCCAATTGGAATTTCTGGCGGCGCTGAAGGGGAAGGATACCAGGATCTTTGCTGTAGGGGATCCAAACCAGGTAATCTACAGTTGGAGAGGCTCCAGCGACAGTACCTTTTTTGCCCTGAAGCGGCGGTTTGGAGCCAGGGAGCTTTCCCTGCCGGTAAATTACCGGTCCAATGCCAGTATCCTGGAAGCAGCCAATCGTTTCCGGCAGTTCGGCACCAGGATCCAGGGCTCCAGGGAAGGAGGAAAAGCGATAAAAGTCAAACGCCAGTACGACCCTTTTACAGAAGCAGAATATCTGGCGGAACAGATTGAAAGTTTACATAAATCAGGCGAGAGATATGAAGATACGGCAATCCTTTACCGCCTGCAGAGACAGGGAGAAATCCTTTGCAAAGTTTTTGAAAAAAGGGGAATCCCCTATGAGATTTCCATGAAACAGACGGTAAAGGAAGTTCCGGTGCTGAACTGGCTGATAAAAGTCCTTCGGTTTTCTGTAAATCCCAGGGATAAGCAGACCGGGGAAGAAGTGCTGCAAAATCCTGACTTTGGAGAAAAACTTACCGGAAAGAAAGTCCGGGAGCTTCTGGAAGAGGGGAAAGGGACAAACTTCCTATATGAAAAAATGAAAAGATTCCAGGACTGGTCCAGAGGGCAGACGGAGCTTCCAAAAAGCCGGAGGATCTTTGAATATTTCGGCCTTGGACAGGCCCTTGGACTTTCTTTGGCCGGTTATGAGGAGAGGGAAGCCCAGGTTTTAAAGTTTCTGGAAAGGCTGGAAAATTATTGTGAAGAGAAAAGGCTGTCTTTCTGGGAAGGAACCAAAGCTTTTTTAGACGACGCTGTCCTCTATGGAATGGATCTTCAGGAGATGATGGGAGAAGAGAAAAACTCCAGGAAAGGTGTGGGGCTTATGACTCTCCATGCCTCAAAAGGCCTGGAATTTCGCCGGGTGTATCTTATCGGAATGAACCAGGGATTGATCCCTTTGCGGTGTAAGGATCTGGAACAGGAAGAAGAGGAGCGGCGGCTGTTTTTTGTGGGGATGACCAGAGCAAAAGATGAACTGGAACTTTCCTATTATGTAAACCCACGGGAGCCGGGAGTTTCCGGGGAATGGAGCCGGTATCTTCTGGGAATCCCTCCAAAGCTTCTGGACTGGAAGGAAGACTCCAGAAAGGAAAAGGGAGAAGAAAAGCTTCGCAGCCTGGGCAGAGAAGTCCGTGAGCAGATAAGAGCAAAGAGAGAGGGAGAAAGAGAAGAGGAGATCCGGAAAAAGGAACAGGAAGAAAGAACGGAAAAAGAAGAGACAGCAGAGAATGTGGAAGAAAATACA
>ERZ1090862.296-NODE-296-length-22170-cov-6.731811_pt1 | contig 22170 bp, 38 predicted proteins | sample MGYA00478481_ERZ1090862 | MGnify/ENA primary metagenome ERZ1090862 (study PRJEB33644, sample SAMEA5815745) | chicken gut metagenome | biome: Chicken; feature: Gastrointestinal Tract; material: Caecum | place: Ireland | collected 2019-01-01 | study: A study of the... | reverse complement strand
GCACCACCGCCGTGAGAGTGTCGGCGGAGAGGGATTCCATGGTGAGGGAGGTTTCGACGTTTGCAGACGCGGACAACAGCCCTCTATTTGCTCGATTGTATGTGAGCCCGTTGTATTCCAGCTGATTCATTGCATCACCCCGGGACGATCTGAGCGTCGATTGGGACAAAGCTGACCGTAAATTCGTCCCAATAGTTCACGCCGTTTTGCGATATTCTGAGCTTTCTGGTGCCGGACGTGTAATAAGCCTGATAGGAGATGGTGCTTTGCCCGTCTGAGACCTCCAGATTCACACTATCGTCTACGGAGTGCTGCACCAAGTAATCCCATAAGGCGTCAAAATCCTCATTGCTCTTTCCATTGAAAAACGTGACCTTATGGCCAATATAGGTGCCGAGAATATCACGGATCATGTGCCCCATATCCGCTCTGCCGGCGTTTTTCCCGTCCAGGACATTAAATGTTTCCTCGATGTTGGAAATGGCAACATCCGCGTCGAACTGGATTCCGTTAATTTTCACAAATGTCATTTACGGCACCACCAAACTGCCACCGATGATTCGGCCGGAATCGTTCCCGTATTTGTACACGAGCCTGCCGAACTGCCGACCGTCTACCTCAATAACCGCCTCAACCTGAGAGTTCTGGTTAAAACCGGTCCGATTCAGGACATTTTCCAGCGCCTGCTCGATGGTAGACAGAGGTGCTTCCACGTTTGTTTCGCTCTGCTGGTCACCGAGGACGGCCAGGAATTCGCGGTTGGGGGGAATTACTGCGCCACTGGCAAGCTTTGGGATTCCAGCGGACATAATTTTAGTAGCCGCGTTCAATGATGCAGTTCGCGGCCCAGAAGATGGAGTGCCATAGTCTGCCGAAGCACTCGACTTGGCTCCGCTGAATGCACTTGTAATCCAGCTCACCTTTTCAGAAACCCAATTTGAAACAGATGTCCAAATACTTTTAAGCCCGTCCAACAAGCCGGATAGGATGCTAGACCCAACGTCAAACCAATAGTCGGTTGTGAAGTATTTTGCCGCGTTTGTGTCCCACCAACTGATAATGTTCGCCCATGCGCCTTTAATAGCGTCGAGAATAAAATCCCAGTTCGGAGCAACCTCTGTAGCAAGACCTACTCCTCCGGCGATTAGCATACCTAGCCCAAGCGGAGCCGCTGCACCGGTGAAAATCAAAATGATTCCGAGAACTAAAAGCGCAGCGCTCACGATTGCGGTAATTGTGCTGATTTCACCACCAAGGATTCCGGTGAGCATACTCCAATTTGCCGCTATCGTAGTCGCAAGGCCAACCGCCCCGACAACTAAAAGGCCGAGACCGAGAGGAGTTGCAACGCCAGAAAAAGTTAAAATTGCACCAAGCACAAGTAGTGCAGAACTAACTAGAGCCGTAATTGCCCCGATAGGGCCCTGCAAAAGGGACTGGATGGTGTCCCAATTTGCCGCAATGCTAGTGGCCAAACCGGCCGCCCCGACGATCAAAAGCCCAATGCCAAGTGGGAGATTTGCTCCCGTAAATGTAAAGATTGCACCAAGCACCAGGAAGGCCGTGCTTAGGAGCGCCGTAATAGCTCCAAGAGGCCCCTGCAATGCCGCCTGCACAGTATCCCAGTTTGCAGCTACAGAAGCCGCAAGCCCAATCGCTCCGGCAAGCATAAGGCCAAGGCCAAGACCGACATTGGCGCCAGAAAATAGGACTACTGCCCCGAGCGCTAAAAGAGCCACACTCAACTCTCCTACAATTGCTCCGAGAGGTCCCTGAAGCAGAGAGACAACCGCATCCCAGTTTGCTGCTATAGAAGATGTCAGGCCAACTGCGCCGACAGCAAGCATACCGAGCCCAAGCGGGATGTTCGCTCCGGAGAACAAAAGCACAGCACCCATGACGATCAGCGCCCCTCCCAAAATCCCCATAATAATCCCGAGGGGGCCTTGCAGCATGGTAACAATAGCGTCCCAGTTTTCTGCAATTGCTGACCCCAATATAAGAGCGCCTACAGCCATCAGGCCGAGGCCGAGAGGAATGTTTACCCCGGAAAACGCCAGAACCGCGCCAACGGCCAAAAGCGCGCCGCCAAGGATGTTGATGATCTCATCCATTGTGCTGCTGATAAACGAGGTGTCAAAGTTCGGCTCAATTCCTCCCGCAGCGCCGCTTCCACCAGCAGCTCCAGCGCTGTCCGTGGATGACAGCTTATTGATTTCATCAAAGTTAGCCAACGATTTGCTGGCCTTTTTTGCCGCAGCTCCGGTCCCCTCAATGGCTTCCGTCTCGTTGTAAAGTCCTTCCGCCGCCTCTGCTGATGCCTCTGCCGTCGTTCCAAATAGAGCAGATACAAATTCTGCAACACGTGAAATAATCGCAGCAAGAAGATTTACAAACTCTGTAAACGCCGGTATGATGACGCTTACAAGAGGCTGAGCCAATGTAAGCAACGCTCCTTTAAGTCTTGCAATGGCCGCAGCAGACTGGTCATTTGCAGTTACAACCTTCCCTAGCCATTCTCTCAAAGACGCGAGGGCCTGGGAGATAAGCGTAAATACTAGGGCGCTACGGACTACTTCTCGAATGCGAAGAGAAAATTTAGCTGCGCTTTTCTGCGCGCGGTCCATAACACGTGCCATTAAAGCGGATGATCCAGATGCGGCGGAAAGACGTTTCTGAATTTCTCCAGCTCTCTCCTTCATTTGGTTGAGATTCTGAGTTCCGTCATAAATTTCCGTCCGGAGCTTATCCGCAGCCATGCGGGCCTTGTCCCACTGGGTTTCTAGAGACTTTACTGCGGCCTCCTGCTCTTTGATGTGCGAGGATGTATAAAACGTGTCGCCACTTTGCATCTGCTCCAGTTTTTTTCGAGCATTATCATATTCAATACCAATTTGACGCGCCTCTTCTGCAAGAGCACTTTGCTTTGTACTCTTTTGATTCAGTTTGTTTTGCAGAGTGTCTATCTTTTTAGATAAGCTATTTAGCTCTTTCTGCGCTTGCTTATCGTCAATTTCTGCCGAAATTACAATGGACCCATCAGCCGCCACAAAATCACCACCTAACCGCCGGTCCACATTTTCACAAGGTCGTTTTCGGCCTCAGAGTAATGCGTTTTAATGTCGATCATGTCCCGATTTTTTTTGTAAAAATCTTGCTCTGATTTATCCAGCTTTTTCCCCTTTGCTTTCTTGTCTCGAATGCGGACGATTTGAGCAAATAAACAATCGCCTATCTCATAGTAAGCAGAAAGGAACGTCCACCAGTGGAGGCCGCCTGTATTGGTTTCTGGATCATACTCAATGGATCGGATTTCCGTTCCAAGCACGCGGTTTACAGGCGCTATAATGACCGGAAAGTCTTGCTCCCAAGAAACTAGGTTTTGGGATTTCTTTTCCTTGCTCTCTTCTTTTCCTCCATTGATGAATTTAATGCATTCTTTTATGGCCGCTTCATAATCAGATAACTTTTCAAAATCGAGATAAAAAATTTGGAGCATGGCAAGTGCGCGTTCTTGGTCGCTCAGTTCCGGGTCGTTTATAGCCTCAAATATTTCGAGGATAACCCGGTAGTCATAGCGGATTGCAAATATTTTTCCGCCAATTTCTACGCTTTTAGGAAGCCCGTATTCCATGCCATGATCCAATCATCATTTCTTTTTGTACTTCTGATATTTGGCCGTGTACTTTGCCAGGCGCGGGGAAGTGAGCTTCTGCTCTTTGGATGCCGTGGCGTCTACCTCGTCGATCAGGGCAAGAATAAGGTTGCACCATACAGGGAGGCCGTTTGCCGACGCATATACATTCATCCCGCCAAAAAGCGCATCACTTACCGGAGCCTCAAAAACCCCGTCGATGATTCCCCGCATTTCCGCGTCTCGCTCTCTGGCAAAGTCGAAGATTTCCTTGTTGTCGGTCATCTTCTCAATTTGCGCCCGGAAGCCTTCTTGTTTCTTGTCCAGCTCCTCAAATGCGGAATACAGACGTTCTGCAAAATTGGAATCAGTTGGATTAAAAGTAACCTCGCACTTCCCATTAATGGAGTAAGTTACAAGGCCACTATCAAAGTTAAGTTCTTTCATCCTTACTCCTCTCCGGCGTGAAGGTTACTTTGGCCCCAGCTCTGGATGCAGTGCCGAGCGTCCGTTCTCCTCCATACGTGATATCCGTGGAAATCTCCAAGTTTCCGCCACCCTCTCCACCAATACGGGTTACAGCAATAGCACACCCACTGTAACGCTCAGCAAAATTAGAACTTGCACTCTCTGCATAAAAATGAGCAATAAGCATATCCTGATTTGCGAGGGACTGCGCGTCCTGGTCTTTCACGCCAAGATTCCAGAGCTTGACCGCCGCAGCGTCTCCGGAATCAAGCGGGATGGGGTCGAAAGACTGGGTAATGATGGGCTTTTTCATTGTGGTCCAGGTGTTCCCAAAAATGTCCTGGACGGACTCCTGGCTCCAGTCCATTTCTTCGTCAGAGTCCTCTACACGTTTCCCGATTGCGGACCATGTGGGGCTCTCGGAGCTCCCGGTGTTCAGATATGCAATCAACAGTTCACGGCCAATAGTCTGGCCCTCAGTTGTGTTAAATTCTAAATCGGGCATTATTTTCTCTCCTTTCAGACGCCGACTTCATAAGTCAAGCGCATTAAAATTTGATAGTCCTCGTAGCCGTCTTCATACTGTGCGAATTTAGAGGACTGGGTTGTAGGCTCTACTCGCAAGGCGTTAATTCCTTCCCCAAGGTCCGGTTTCTGGGTTCTTGCCCAATCTCCGAATCGGTTCAGCATTTCATCCGCCTGGAGGCGCTTATTATTGCTGTCCCCCGGTTTGATACGGTAAATCAGCTTAAACTGGTATTCCGCCTGGTATCCACCAACAATGTACCGCTGGGTGATATATGTCCCTTGGATGGTCGAAAGCGCCATTGCGGCATCATCCCCGGCGGCTTCATCCACGTCCAGGAACTCATACTTAATGACTGCTACCGGCTTTCCCGGAAAAGTATTGGCCCACACCGACATAGAGCGTGAAATCTCCTCTACTTCTTCGATGGATGCAAGAATTTTGGGCTTTTCCTGTCTATCCGTACCGCTTCACCGCCTTTCCGGCTACCCTTAACCACTTGTCCATGTTCTCCGCCTTACTAGCCTCAAACCAATGGGCTTGCGCCTGTGAGTGCATGGCCTTGTTGAATACAAGGTTTTTGTCTGTCAGGACCTTTGTTGCACCTTTTGGCGCATAACTGCTCCCAGTTGTCGGGTCGACCATTAGCTTTCCGTAGTAGAGATAGCGAGCATATGGCCCAGGATAAATAATCTGGTTTTCGTCCACTCTGGTACGCTGGTCTAATGAACCAGTCAGCGCTGGGACATAGGGGGAGGTGTCTTTCTGGGCCTGAATTGCTACAGCTGTTTGAGCCTTGTCGGAAGCGTTCCGAAGCATCGGGCCAATTCCAGACAGGTTAGAATGGACCGTAAATTTCAGCATCTCAACTGCCTCCCACTTCAAAGTGGCTCATTTCTCCGCCAAAGTCCTTGAAATCCACCGTGTTCACGTCGTACACGTCGTCGTAGGTGGCGTCGATTTTCTGGGCGGTCCAGTCTGGGTGTACGGCCTCACCCTTTACAAAGAAGGTGTTCTGCCCAGTAGAGAGCGTCCAATAACCGGTTTTATCTTCCAGCCGCCAAAACTCTATGGGCCCTTTGTACTGCTTTGACTCTCCGGTTACGCCGTCCACCGCTTCCACGTCCAGAGGGATATAAAGTGCTACCGAATCAGCACCCACAAGGCCGCTTTCGCTGACGTTCTTTGCTTTTACAGCGTCCAACAGCACACCGCGCAGGATGGTGATATGGTTAACTAGGATAGGCTCAAACCCGGTTTCCGGAAGTTCCTCGGTGTCTGCGTTGTACAGTGTCACCGTGTGTGGAAACATGTCACGCATAGTAGCCCCTCGCTCTCAACAATCCTGTCCCAGCAAGGTACATGGCCGCAGTAGCAAACATGGTTTCCTGCGCGTTTGTGGTCACTCCAATGGCCTCCGACGCGCTGGAACCTCCGGACTTATAGGTCTTGGACCAGCTGCCCACGGACTGGCTTTGAAGCTCTCCAGAGCCTACAGAAGCGGATTCCAGCGAAGCAGTTAAACTCTTGTTTGCAAGCGCTTTTGCCGTTTCGATGGTCCGGTAATCGTCAGCTACTGCACAGCAAGCCAGCTTTACCGCGTCCCAGTCGGCGTGTTTGGCCACTCTGCCCATAGTGGCGTAGTCCAGAAACGCACTGGCTCTCATAGCAAGCCTTGGAAAATCATCGCTTGAAATAGCGGTCCCAAGATAAACATTGCTGTAGTAGTCGTAGTCCGCGTAAACCATCAGACCGCCCCCCGGAGCACCGTCAGAATATCGGCCTTTCGCATGGAGCCGTTGACACCCTCCACGCCGTGGCTCTCTGCATAATCAAGCATCTGTGTCCTTGTCATGCTGGAAAAGTCCGGCGTGGAGAGTGAAGCCGTGCTCAACGACTCAGTTACCCCCCCGCAGTCTCGTCGGGTGTAACAGTAGCCACAAACAGGCCGTTGGGGTCAGGGAGTACGGGAATAAACAGGCCGGTGGCCTTGGTCCACACCGCAACGGGGTCGGGAGTTGCCCACTGGGTGATCGTGATGTACTGGTCAGCGCTCTTGTCGCTGTACTGGCCATACTCCGCCTCCTCGGGGGATACGCCCCACAGACCAACGCCAAGTGTCGGTGTAGCAATGAAGGAAATCTTGTCCTGTGGGAAGAAGCGGTGAGTGGTTTCCGTGCCGTCCGCCTTCTGCGTCTTGTAGCGCAGATCGTTGGTAGTGATGGTGGAGAAGCCGAAGAGCTGTCCAAACAAGCCCTGCATGCGGTTAGTAGACACATAGGTCCCCTGGCCGATGGAGCCATAGATCAGGGTCTGGATACCCTTGTTGGTCGCCAGCTTGCGGAGAACCTTGTTGGAGGTAACGGCCTCGGTCAGGGTGTAACCCATGTCGGCGGCGTAATCGGAAATCGCCTGGAGCTGCCCAATTACATCCGCATCCTCGGAAAGGTCCAGCTCAAAGGCCAAGTTTTCCTTCGGGACAGCGTAATCAACAGTCATGTTCAGCCGGTTTTCCTTAATGACCATCTTGCCGGTGGACAGTACATCCATCTTGGCAACCTCGGTCCGCACCTTGACCGCATCCGCCATCAAGCGCATATCGTCGAACACGTACCGCACAATAGCGTCATCACCGTACACGCCGGATTCGGTCAGGAGCCGCACGCGCTCAGTCTGATTGATCTTGCGCTTGATCAGCAGCTTCTCGACCTCCATCTTGTCGAAGGTGGGCCGGGAGCCGATCTCCGCCTCGGTATCAAGGGCGTGAACGGTAGCCATCACGGGCAGGGTTGCGCCATTCGCCAGTCGCATATATTCGGCTTTCAGGTTCTGGGTTTTCTGGTCGGGGAACAGCCGGTCACCAAGATAGGTGGGCCGGGAAACGGACAGATTCTGGGAAAAGTCCAGTCTGTCAGCGTCGGAAATAAGGGTCAAAATATCAGCCATTTGTCAAACCTCCTTTAAACCCCGGGGGTCCAGACGGGATACAGCTTTACATCTGCGGTCATCTTGACAGATGTAACAGCATCCCCGCCGCTGGAAGTCGCCCAACCGGTCTGTGTATTGCTCGCCTTGGTCAGCGGATATTCTGTGGACACCGGAGCGTAGCTGCCCTCGGAATACTCATTGGGATCAACCGGGGGCGTTCCGGTTCCGTCGTCCTTCTCATAGGTCACGGTGTAACCACGAGTGACTTCCGGCGCATCCACAAACACGATGCCAGAGGATTTCAGCGGGGTCTCGGCGGCACTCTGGACATCCAGACGGTCTTTCAGGACACGGCCTGCCAGCATAATGCTGCCCTCATGGTCGCCCCATGTGACATCCACATCCTCGAATACAATACCGACAGCGCTCCCGTCGTTGGAGGGATACACTGTACCGGCGGCGATGATCTTGTTTCCGAACTCATCCTCTGTGCCCAGAGAAGCGGGAATCTGATGGGTTTTCAGCACAAGGCCCACTTCGCTCTCTAGGAAGTTAGGCCGAAACGTGCCGTTAATGCGTCTAATGTGAGACATTCGTTTCACTCCTTTGCAGTATTCTTTGGTGCATACATCTGATTGAATCGCTTTGCATACATTGCCCCCTTGCTATCATTGGCCGGAGGACCACCAGGGCCAACGGGCTTCACAAACGTTGGGGCCGGTTTGTCGATCTGGAATGCGGTGGGGTCGCTGTCCTGCTGGGCTTTTAGATAGGCTTCAAAGCCATCCAAAACACCCTCCTTGACTGTCAGGCGGTTAGCTGTCAGGTCAGCAATAAACGCCTTTTCAGCAGCCCTAGAACTGAATTTCACGCCCTTTTCAGCGATTGCGCGGTTGACCGCATCCGCATAGTCACGGTCAGCGATTTGCTTCTGGTACTGCTCCGTCTCGGTGGTGTACTTGGCTTGCAGATCGGCCAACTGCTGTTTGATTCCATCCACATCACCAGCTGATTTCTTCAGCTCCTCAATGTCCTTGTCCCGCTGGGCAAGCTGCTCCTGGGCAGTGGCAAGGTCCGATTTGGCCTGGTCCAGCTTCTGCTTTTCCCGGCCAATGTCCTTGCTGTTTTCGTCCAGCACCTTGTCCACGGTCTCCTTGTCCAGACCCAACGCTTCCAGAAAGTCACGCTTCATGCTTTCTCCTTCACCACTTCGCTTTGGTCTCGGGGGTCGCGTCCCCTGTGGCCCCGTAGTTTAGCGACTTCGGGTCGGTCAAAATTTGAAACAAAAAGGGGCCAACCTGTAAGAAATCCTTACAAGTTGACCCCGCTCGGTCCTTCCGCCTCAACGCTTAGAGGCGGGAATAATATTCAATCATTTTTCTTCTGTGTCTGTGTTCACGATGTCAATCGCATGAATAGTCCCCAGATTTCCAAATCCCAAAATTTCTTTAAGCCAAATCCAAAAGCTATATAATGGCTCTAAAATTTTTTTCACGATTTCACCTCTTCCCGTTTGATATGTATAATTTTAATACCATCTTTCACGGGAATCAATTCTACTCTATGGCCTTTTGCAAGAATGGCCTTGATGATGGCCCAGGCTTTTTCGTCCATTATAGCGCTCCTGCCTCCTGCCATGCCCTTATAAGCTTCGGACCCTGTTTGGCGATCCAATCCACCATTTCTTCGTTTTGTGCCCAATCACTATTCTCAGCAAGTCCACTTTCAAACAGAAATGCGTGGACGATTTCATGCCGGATATTTTTCTGCTCCTGCAATTCAAGCTTCCCCTTGCTTCCAGGAAGACCTCTTTTGTAGTTCTCCACAATAATTTCTCTTGTGGTTTCATCACAAAATCCGTCGCATCCTTCCAGCCTCGGTTCGGCCTGTTCTGTCGCGATCGTTAGCGTGTATTCGGTTCCTAGAATATTGATTGTCAATACTCCACCCTCATTCTCTCTCTTTGCATTGGAAGTCCTGCCGCTTCACTGAATGCTTTGTATTCCGCGTTTAACCGGCGGATACGGGCCGTTACGGCCTGTTCTTCCTCTGTTAGTCCAGCGGCCTTGTATGCGGTCTGTTCACGTTTTAATTTGCGGATGGTTCGTTCTATTTCACGCTGTTTCTGTGTGCTTGTATATCCGTCGTATTCTTTGCCCTCAAAGGTGAATTTTCTGTTTTCTCCCTTCATGGCCTCTAAATCTTTTTTGGAGTATGTCGGTTCCGAAACACCCTCAACAAAGCTATAGTAATGATGCTTGCAATTCCATCCGCCCAAACCAGGGCCGGTTCCATATCCAGTTGTTTCTATAAAGTCTGGATAATCGCCTTTGGAGTATCGTGGTTTTTCACTCCAGCGATATATGCCGCCCTGCCAGCTCTCATGGTTTGCCGGGCCTACCCCGGTGTTTCTCGCTCCGATGTGGGCCGACACTTCCACCAAATCGGTTTCCAGGTAGTCCATAGATTGCTCGGAATACCTCTGGCAGAGAGCATTCACGCCAGACATCACAGCCCTCCTCACCGCAACGTCTATCTGGTCTCTGTGTCCGCTCTCATAATCTGCGGCCCGAATCCCGCTGTCCGCTAGCTGCTTCACAGCGTATCGGATTGCTTGATTGTAGCTGATTGCGCCGCTCTGGATCTGAACGACTGCCGAATCAAGAACATATTGATACGCCCTTGCCGGTGCAAGCAATGTCCGCCCGTTATCCACAAGGAATGCCATAGACTGCGTGATGTTGCGAAATGTTTCTTTTGTTTGCCTCCTGATAGCGTCTATATCCGCGCTGCTTACCAGTGTCTGCGGCACGGTCACATCCGCTATCTTTATCAGTTCGGAGTAATACCGCTGGTTTCGCTCAACCACATCGTCCAGCAGCTCGGTTAGTTTCTTTTCGCTGATGTGTGTAGTGCGGCGGATTGCTCGCTCAATCTCCTGCTGACTGATACCGTGGGAGCGCAGCGCCCGGATGGATTGGACCGTAACCTCGTTCAGTTGGTCAGCGAGGTTTAGTCGGGAGCAGATTTCATCCAGAAGCTGAGACTCCAGGCTTCGGTATAGTTCGGCAAGTTCTTCCGGAAGGGCGTCAAGGACCTCCGGGGCAAATGGATATTTCACCTTTTATCATCCGAAAAAACGGAACCAAACGCCTCCTCGACGGCTTTCTTAATCGCCCATCCATCAACATCCAATGTAATTTTTTTAGGATCTTCTTTAATTTCAGCAATAGTCAAAAGCACTGTTTTTGCAAACTTGACATCGCTTTCAGATGTGGAATCAAGTTCTACATCAACCGATTTATACCAGTCTCCAATGCTTATATTTGCACTTGCTTTCATTATTCAACCTCCTGTTGCTGTTCGGTCGTCATGTCCTCCATTTTGGGGAGCGCCGCCTTTGCCTCTTCCTCGGTTTCTCCGTACCACTTCGCCCGATACTCCCAGTCATTCATGATACCAGAGGCTAGGTCCTGCCGGTCATTTGCCCGCTCACGCTCTTTTGCATCAGCGTCCTCCAGGATGCTGTCGCCCCAGTCGTAGGACACGTCGTATCCACCAGCAGGGGCCAGATTATACAGCGTGGCATACACATCCATTCCATAAATCAGCGTATCGAAAACGTGCTGTAGTGCCTTCTGAATGCTGTCAATGGTGATATACATGCGCTGCTTGCTGTTCCTGATTTCCGTGGCCGTCTTTTCCACACTCTGCGGGTCAGAAAGCGTCCCGTAAGAAAGTCCAACCTGAAATTCAATTTGTTTCAGAATGTTTTGGAGGCCCTGATAATAGGCGCTGTCTCGGATGGTAGGCTCCAAAAATTGAAACAGGTTTCCTTCCCGCGAGAACGGTCCAACTTCAAACAAGCGCTTGTCAAACATTCTGGCCGTGGCTTCCGTCCCGTCCATGATGACCTTTCGTTGGCCGCTCTCATATTCCCACCGAATCAGGTCCCATTGCTCATCAGATCTCCGAATCAGGTCCACAACAGAACCGCCATAGATTGACATTCCGGTTAGGTCGTCGGTGTCCACGTTGTTAGACTTTGGCGGCTTGAAGTAGGCGAACAGCGGCCCATCCAGATTTTCAATGGTGATTTCCGGCGAAATTTCCGCCCAGTCTGGAACCGTATTCAGCGGGACTGAATCTCGAACGGCTCCGCTTCTGTCGCTGTTATATGCCTTGTTTTGGATGGTGTACTTTGTCCCTTCCAGGTTGTGATACTCCAGGCGCACATAGTATTTATCGTTTACCTGTGCTTTCTCTCGGAATACCCCACCAACACAAACGCCAGCCGCATCAAACTTTGTCGGCTGAAACGCCGCCGCGCTAGTCGCATCCACCAGAATCCGGTTGCCGTATATGTATGGCTTGAAGGCAATCCCGCCAACCGCAAGCCCTAACTCAAGTTGCCGAATCAGGTTTTCTTGTGCCGCCTGCACTTGCTCATTGATGAAGTCGGCTCTTTCGCTCCCTGCAACACTGATGGTCAGCTCTGACAGTGTTGGCCTCGCAATCTCCCGGCATATTGCGGAGGGCAATCCCATTGGTACCACCGGCGGCACCGCCCAGGGCGGTTCGTTGATGTACATGGCATACCAGAGATTGATGTTGCGTTCCATTGTCTGCCCGGTTGCCGATTTAACGTGGAACGCCCTTTCTGTCGCCGCCTGCGGGAATATGTAATTTTTCAGCCGCCCAAAGACGTTGCTCCAAAATCCCATCAAATTTCTCTCCACATAACCGTGTTTGCAAAGTACCTAACCATGTCCATGGCGTGGTCGTTCTCTTTAATGACCTTGTCCTCTCCGGCTTCCTCGTCCCACATATAGGACCGAAACTCCCGGAAAGTGTTCTCACAGCTTTCGTGGAATTTCAGCCGCCCGGTTGCAAGAAGCGTCGCCGTCAGGCGAATACCATCCAAGACGGAGTTATCGGCCTTCCACACAGGGAACTTCCCGTGCCTGTGAATGGACTCAATGAAACTGGCCGCAGACGGGTCTACAATCACTCGCTCGATCTTTTTATTCCCCGCAAATTCCTCTAAATCCTGGTAGTATTCTTCATCAGTCTTTTGTTTCTTCATCCCACGGCCATCATAGTAATACTCTTTCATCATGACCGCTTCGCCACGATGGACACGCCACAATCCCATAGCCGTCGGGTTCATAGTTCCGTAGTCGATGGATATGTAATATACGCCTGGGCCGTCAGGATCGCCATGTACGATGTTTCTCCCCTCGTCAAACATTGGATATACAAGGCCCTCTGCGGCCACCCACTTACCGAGTATATAACGCTGATAAAACACGCCACTGTACATGGACTCATACCGGGCCAGCGTTTGTTCACTCAAGGACGGATTGTCCCGCATGGTGAAGTGTAGATACAGAGCATTGTGATCTTCCCGGCCCAAAATCCACTCATTATAAAACCAGTGCATTGGGTTGTCCGGGTTGCAGGAGAACCACAACTTTGCTCCGTCAACGGAGCACCGAGCCAATGCCTGATTAACAAAGCTTTCAGGCATCAAGGCAACCTCATCAAGCAGAACCCCTGCCAGCGTTCGGCCCTGAATCAGCATAAATGAGCTTTCGTCTTTCCCGCCAAATACTTCAAAATAGTTTTTAACGCGCCCACGGATCACTTCAAGGATTTTGTCTGAACGCCTCCAGCGCAGCGTGTACAACTTTTTGGCGCGGCTCATAGAAATGAACGGAACCACAATATTTTTGCTTGCGCTGTCCACCGTTTTCCCGCAGATACCGAACCGCTGGCCTGAAAATTCCCGCATAGCCCAGTCGACAAACGCCCACATCATGATAGAGGTCTTTCCGGAACGGACTGCGCCGTCGCAGATCAGGGCATCATATTTGGAGTAGGGGAAGGCGAGGATTTTCTTCTGACGTTCAGATAGTGACATATCCCCACCTGAATCCTCCAGCGGATTTTCTGTTTCCCTTGCAACATTCACAAATTTTTGCGTTATTTGCTCCGGTAGCTCTTGCCGCGTCCATAGCAGATTCCCACGTCTTTATGTAATCGCCATCTTTTGTATATTGGACTACTGGCCTTGCGTTTACGTTCTCTGCACCCATGAATCTGCCAAGCCTTGCTTGAGATACCTTTCTTCTTGTTTCTTCTGATACAACTTTTCCTTGGCTGATTTGTTATTCCAATATAAACCTTTCCATTCGGAAAGCGATGCATATAAACGCAATATGTTTTTTCACTCATCGCTCTCCAACTCCTCCGCCATTTCTCGCAGACTCTTGCTTAAGGCGTCTTCGTTTACCGTAACAGCCACATCAATTTCGGGCTGGTCTTTCTGGTCAAGGTATTGCTTTCCTAGCCAAATCGCCATGTTAGCGTTTTTTTCTGCCAGCCTCCACTGATGGCGACGCAGAGATATTTTCCCAAGCCCTCGCTTTTGTCTGAAAACTTCGGAAAATCCGGCCTTATAGGTTCGTTTGCACCAGTTTTCTAACGTCTTGTCGGTAACATCAAACCATCCGCAGATTTCCTCCTTAGTGCATTGCAGGCCGCAGAGGTTCTCGAACTGCTTCTGGTCTATTTCTTTTCTTGGCCTTGCCATACGTGCCCTCCTTTCTCTGCTGGCGTTTAATGAATTTCTCCATGTCCCGCTTTAGGTGCGGGCTGCTTGTTTTTTCGATGATTGTCCGCGCTTCTTCAATCGTCATGCAGAAGCACCGCCTTCTCCCCGGTGAACTTCTCCCACCTGTCAACAATGACATCAGTATACTTCGGATCGTACTCCATGCAGAAAGCGCGTCTGCCATTCTGCTCCGCCGCCATAATCGTTGTTCCGGAGCCAGCGAACAGGTCAAGCACATTCTCACCCGGCTTACTGGAGCACTGCATCTGGTAATCAAACAGCTTAATTGGCTTCATGGTCGGATGCTCCGCAGACTTGACAGGCTTATCGAAATTCAGAACAGTTGTCTGTCTGCGGTTCTTAAAGAAGTAGTGCTTCTTGCCTTCCGTCCATCCGTAAAGGCAAGGCTCATGCGCGTCCTCTTCAATCTCGCTCTCACCATACAGGCAAGGCTCATGTTTCCACTGGAAATCCTGTCTCCCCATTACGAGGGAATTCTTCACCCAGATCAGGCACTGCCTGACGCGCAGCATCGCGTCTTTACACGCGCCGCGAAAGTTATACCCCTCGCTGTCTGCGTGCCATATGTAGAACGGAGCGCCGGGTTTCATAACCATCGCCGCATTGGAGAAAGCATCCGTCAGAAACCGTCTAAATGCCGCATCCTCCATATTGTCGTTCTTAATCTTCCCGGCGGCGCCCTGATAGTCCACATTGTACGGAGGGTCTGTGAGCAGCAAATCCATTTGTGCCCCCCCCCACTAGCTTCTGTACGTCCGCCAAAGACGTGCTATCTCCACACATAAGGCGATGGTCTCCGAGCTGGTACACATCGCCCAGCTTGCTCTTCGGCTCCGCCGGAATGACAGGTTCATAATCATCCTCGACAACGGAATCGTTCAGTTCGTCACGCAGACCCCATTCAAAGTCAAACGCCGACAGGTCGAGACCCGGCAGCTCATCAGCCAGCAGGTCAAAATCCCAGTCGCTCTCGTTGCTCTTATTATCCACCAGCCGCAGGGCGTTCACCTGCTCCGGTGTCAGATCGTCTACGCAGACGCAAGGCACTTCTTCCATGCCCAGCTTCTTTGCCGCCATAGCACGGCAATGGCCGATTACGATCACGCCGTCACGATCAATCACAATCGGCTGCACAAAACCATACTGCTTGATGCTCTCCGCAACGTTGTTGATTTGCCGCTTATCATGCTTTTTTGCGTTTGCGGCATACGGTACAATATCCGCAAGCCGCCGTTTTGTGATTTCCATGCCATCCTCCTGCTTTGCTACCAGTCCCAACCCCTTGGCCTTACATAGCAGACTTTACCCGCCCCGCAGTCTCTACCATTACCCCACGCATAAGCGCAAGCCTTCGATTTCGAGGGGCATCCACGCTGTCTCTTCCAGCAGTCAGGGGCGGTTTTCATATCCCCCACGTCCGAAAACGTGAGCCTCTATTCTGGCACGGGTGGAAGGCTCTGTCCCCCCAACCTCCGGATTTGGAATCCGGTGCTCTCCATTGAGCTACACCCGTATATATACCGCCCTCAAAGACGGTATGCTCCGGGTTGGGTCAGGCTTTCCGGGGGCCTGGTTGCTGTGCGGAATTGAATCCAGACCGACCTATCAGACCACAGCTATTTGCCTGCTTGCAACAACAGACAACCTTAGCCGGTTTTTTACCCCACTACTCGTTGCATTTCATGGGGTAAGCTCTGGTGCCGCATGAGAGGTGCGGCCTCTCGGCTCTCTTGAGCTGGTACAACCTGCGGCATATATGCCCCCGGCAAGGAGTGCTGGTCCAAGCCGGGGAAGTAAGAAAGGAGGTCCCCCGTATTGCCGCCCGGGGGCAGGCGGTGAAAAAGGATTGCAGGGAATGAAGGGAGGAATGGAGGTCACGGGGAACAAAAATGGGAGAAGGGTATTATTCCCCAACTCCCATTTTACTCCAAGTTTTCTGTGAAATTGTCCTTTTTGTGACCATTATCTAAAATTTGTTCGCCCCGTTAAGTAGTCCAAGGACACCTCAAAATAATCCGCAATCGCTATCAAGGCATCCATTGTCGGGACCCTTTCTCCGCGTTCATAATACCGGATTGCTCCTCGACTAAGCCCGCACAATTCGGCTACCACCACCCGGCTCTGCCGCCTTTCTTCTCGCAGTTTTCGGAGGCGAGCTGGAAACTCGCTTTTTTCGTTTTGGTTCATAGGATAGACAGCTATCTCCATCCATCTCCCTTCTGTTTCGTGTGTCCAGCAGGTGGTGGCACGCCATAAAGGACTCTCCGCCGCCCATCCTGCGCCAATACTTGCACCCGGCGCACCTATTTTTCTCCATAGCGGACCTCCCAGGGGGCAAACTTCTCCGGGCCGACAATGGCCCTGATCTGCTCGTCGATCTTAGCCTTTGCATAGACAAACTCCGGGTCGTCCATCTGGTCGTCTACCACGCGGCGGGCCATATCGTTGATGGCGTCGCGGTAGGCAATACAGAAGTCCTCCGCACGCCCGGGGCCAAGCTGGAGGACATCGTGAGCGGCGATCATGGCCGCGTCCTGACCCATCTGGAGAAGCATGTCCATGGAGGCATGGAGACGTTTCTGATAGCGGGCCTCTGCTGCGGCTTCGATGCGGGCAAGCATGGGGTTATGTTTGGGCATTGGGGGCCTCCTCATCAAACACGGTGCCGATGACCTCGATACCGCCAGTTGACAGATGCTTGTTTACACCCATGCTTTCTGCACCGTTAAGCCACACACAAAACCTTTCCCACTCATCGTCATAACGGACAGGTGCCTTTCTTTGATCGTTTCTCCAGTCCGTCCAGGAAATAATATCTGCCTCAAAAATCCGTTTTCCGTTCTTGTCGGTCTGGCCGGTGTACTGCCCCACCGTGGAGGGGAGGACCTTTTCTGCATCGTAGTAATCACTATCAAATTCACCGCCAGTCACGATGAAATAGTCGTCGCATGGTTCCCCATAATAGCTGGTTCTATGAATAAGGCTTCCTTCCACCCACTCCCCCTTAACCTTCTCCCCATCCACCACAATGGTGTCCGGGCCGTCGCAGGGGTGGAAGCCTCTGAAAAGGATTTCTCTCATGTCATCCTCCAATCTCTGCTATGCTCTCCACAAAGCAGTTATAGTAAGTGTACCTCTTGCCCTGATAGTCGAACAAGACATAACCACCATCGTTGCCCTCAATGTCGATTTTCCCCTCAAACTCCGCAATGATTTCACCGTCCGCTGTGTATACCCGGATGATACGATTGAGGCCATTTCCCATGTCGCTCTGCTGGTCTACCATTGCCCTTTGTCCGCTGGCGGTGTTGTTAAAATACCATAGCATACCAGCCAGAATCCCAACTATCGCAATTCCGCAGACGATAGGGACAGAAATTCTAACAGCCAAATTTTGGCCGCAAACAGCAAAGAACACGGCAAAAATAGCGATGCAGCCAGCCAAAATGAAAAAGATAATCCATCCACTGATTGTCATACTCACACCCCCGTACTCCCAAACCCATTATCACCGCGCTCTGTGTCCTCCAGAGAGTCCACCAGTTCCACGGAGAGGAGGGCAACGGGCATAATCACAAGCTGGGTGATTTTGTCGCCCTGGTGAACCACGTAGGGCGTGTCAGAGTGGTTGTAGAGCTTGGCAACGATGCTTCCAGAATAGCCCGCGTCGATTACCCCTTCACTGGTAAGGCCGTGGTAGACATTCAGACCGCTCTTGCTTTTCAGCATACCAACCATGCCATCCGGGATCTCCACATGGACTCCGGTGTCGAAGATAGCAGAACCTCTGGCAGGGACGACCGCATCTTCCCGCGCTCTCAAGTCCATACCAGCGTCAAGGCTGTGGGCACGTTCCGGCATATATGCGCCGGGGTCAAGTTTTACTCGCATTTAGTATTCCTCTCTTTCAAAGTTTATGGGAGTACCTACCGTTCCAACGCTTTCCCCACTTCCTGTTGCTCTGAAATACTCTCCCGGAAACGGGTAGGCAAATCGGAACATAAGGTAGTTCGCCGCATCGACCAAATGTTCGGTGTTGTGGTCTCGGCGAAATGCATCAATACACATCTGCGCTGTTTCCAGGGCATCTACGCGCCCCTCTCCAAAGTTTTTTCGAGCCGGTCCGTATTTGTGGAACGAGACCTCTACTCTGTTTCTTCTGAGCCGATCAAATTCTTCATTGTAATCACTCACTTGTCTGCACCTCCGATGATCTTGTCCAGCTTGATTGTTCTTTCTGGTTCGAGAGATGGGAAATTATCATGGCCGACCCAAACCGCCGTTCCAACGATGTGTACCGGTCCCATCATCTCCATTTTTCTGATCCCTTCCGCATCCGGCCACAGCACCTTGATAGCTTTTGCCCTCTCCACCTCCTGCTCGGTGAAGCGGGGCTTGCGGATGATGCGGTCGGGGTGGTTGATGATTACAAGCAAATCTTCTTCGTTGTAGCAAGGGTTCCATGGGTCTGTCCCAGCCTTATAATATCGATTCCCGTCTGCTCCAATTTTGAATGTGCCTCTATTTACCTGATTTTCTCCGAAATCATATGTAAATTCTTCGTCAACCTCAACCCCCAGCACCTCGCAAATTCTCGGCTTGTCCATGTTGGCCTCCTTTTTCTCCACTTGGGGAATATGGTCATCCTCCACCACCTCATATCCCATCAGTCGGGCGGCTTCTTGTTGATTAGCCCTTACATATTGATGGCATGGGTACCTTGTCCCTTTATACTGCTGTACTGGTTCCCGGAGTTCGCAATAGTCGCAGTCTTGTTTGCTGTCGCAAAACTGCTCTAATGCTTGGTCAATAGTGAGTGCAACCTCGCCTGTATCAGAGTTCCTAAATTCCATTCTTTTCCTCCCATTCCTCGCAAACGCCCTCCGGATCCGTAAAGTCCGCACAGTGTGGAGAATCCCCATTAAAGCACACGCCTTGGAAGTCCTCGTACCAGTCGCAGGTGGCGCAGGTGTGCTCCGGCTCATATCGGGGGCATGGAGGCATGATGATGGTTTTCTGCTCTGCAAGCCAATCGCACGGGACAAATGCGTCCTTACGGTTCTTGCAGGTGGCGCAGCATTTAGTCATGCTCATCCCTCCAAACTTTCATCTTTTGCGTCACTTTTTGGAAGTACAGTTTCAATCTTCCGCTGGCCCCAGGAACAAAAATGATTATCCCCGTCATGATCTAAGTATGAGTGGTGGTGGATTTCACACAGCATTCGCTTTCCGTTTTTCCACTCATCGCAGATTTTGTAATGGGTGCACTCCCGGCACCTGACCACAGGCACGGCGGAGATGGTGGGAATCGCTTTTAAGATAGCGGAATCTATAAAAGCATTATTCTGTCGCATCCATTTATCTGCTACATCTGCATCAATCAGTCTCATGCTCGTCCTCCTTGTCCATTCGAGCGCCGCAGTTGGGGCAGTAGTTGGTTGGCAAATCCAATTCATTGACCCATTTCGCATTTTTGGCGTAGGTCTTATAGCAAACAGAGCAGTACAAATGATGTGGATATGCGTCCGTTGTCATCCATCTCCCATGCCGCACCTCCACCACGTCGGCGGCTGGGAAATCGTCAAACTCTGTTTCTGCCATTTCAGGCAGCCAACCACAACAAAGATATTTCTCCTTGAATGCTTGTCTGCTTATGTATTCATCCATTTTCTCCACTTCCATTCAGTGCCTTTTTTGCGTCATCTTCCGACAAGAATACACTTTCCCCGATTGCGTCATCATCAAACGCAAGATATCCGCAGTCGTATATAATTTTTCTGACAGTTATTGGATATACCCGGCAAGCGTCTATTTGATAGACTGTATCTCCTATCTTCATGTTGTCTCCTCACGAATGGTACATCATGTAATAATGCCGCCCTTTGTACTCTGTGTGCTTGTACCCGACGCAGCAATTCGCCATACGGTCTAGCAACCAATATTCGTAGTATGGAGTTTGGTTGCTAAACCAGCCCTCCTCACTCCACGGCTCATCGCCGACAAACCCGAAGTCCCAATCATCCAAGTCAAACCCAGCGTCCCACAGAGCAGCGTCGTGGTCATCTGCTGGCAAGCCAGTCAGTTCACGCAGTTCCTCGCGGGTCGAGAAAAAAGTCACTGTTTTCATTCCTGCTCCCTCCGTTCCAGCGCGTCAGCGATCCGCTTTAATTCTTCCTTAATTCCTCGCAGTTGATCCTGCCCGCTCATATCCTTGAAAAGTAGCAACAGAAACAAAGCAATCGCAATCACTTGCAAGGTTGCGTCAATTTCGGTCATTCCTGCTCCCTCCGTAGTGCGGCCTCGGCATCTTGCCGGGCTTCGTAGGCCGCAAAGTGACGACCGCATAGCCATTTATAACCGTCAGGCGTTGGCCTCCCGCCGGTTGCCCATTCGTGGCATCCGTCCTCCTGGCACTCGCATTCCGGTGCAGGTTTGGGGTCGGGCCAGCCCAAAAGGCTCCATGCCCATTCGAGGGTGGATAGGCCGCCGGTGGTGTACGCCGGTCTCCCGTCAGGGGTCGTGCCGTGATAGCCAAACTGCCTTGCTACGTCCTCGGCAAACTCTCTCAGCGTATCATGCACCTCCACCAGCTCCCGTAGGCGGTCAAGGTCGTAGTTGTCGCCAAGGATGTCTTCAATTTTCGCCAACCTATGCACAAGAGCTGGGATTTTGCACGGAGTTGGCTGTGTGCAGTGTCTCGTGCAATGTGCATCCAATCCGCAGTAGTCCCAAGGGTCATTACACGCCTTGGTAAGCATTTTGTCAGTCAACCGTTCCACGCTCATTCCTCCTGTTACAGTTCGAATTTGCTGAAATATTCCAGTACTTCACGCATTGCCATCTGCATGCCTACATACTTCTGGTACTCCGCAGAATAGGTCTGATTAGAGGCGTGCCGCCCCTCGTTGTCTTTTCTGAAAATATCGTTTGCGGTGTTGCGATAGAATACCAGTAAATCCGAAAAGTACTCTTCTGCCGCGTCCGCGTTAAACACCGGCTTTTTGGTATCACTCACACTCACTCCTCCTTGTGCAGGCCGCGCCATTCTGGTGTAGAACAACCATCACAAGAATCTGCACTTCTATCATGCTTGTTGCACCAATTATCAGCAGAATCCCAATGTTTGCAAGCAGGACATCCTGTCCATTGGAAAATTTCCTTAATAGCTGCATCCCTCTCCCGCTTCGCCTGCTCCAACTCGCCCCGCAGCTTCTCGTTTTCTGCCTGGAGCGTGGAGAGGGCGGTGGCGGCATTGTCCAGCACGTCCTCCTGATCAGCAAATGCCCGTCCAAGGGTTTTCCCGTTTCGATATGCGTCGGCATCATTCCGCAATCGTCTAATCAGCTTCTCACTGTCCATTAGGTGTCCTCCTCCGCCGGCTGTTGGAGCCAGTCCATTAAATCTTTTGGTTCACAATATCGCCCGCAACCTTGCTTATATATTGGGCAATTCTCATTTACCCCATCGTGATCGTTGCAATCCACGCAAAGACAGGTTAGATCATCAAGAAATACAGCTAATTCCTCATCGCTCATGGCCCTGATCCGGTCGGCGTTGGATAGCTTCTGCTCTGAGCAAGGCCCCATCACACAGTAGCTAATGACAGTATCATCCGAAAATTTCCGGCACTTCCCGTCCTTCTCAAAATAGATACATGGATATTCGCTGCTCATGTGTCCTCCTCTCCCTCCGGCGGGCGGCGGTCAGGCGGTGCGGGAAGGAGCATCCAGTGAGTGACATTTGCGATTTTTGTAAAATCCCAGTCTCTCCAGGTGACCTCTGTTTCGGCATCCATAGTCATGGCATATCCATAGTCACAGTATTGAGCTATTTTCATTTGCCAGTTTCCGGCGTTGTCTTTTTTCGCCACCCAATACGACTTTGCCCCTGTTCCCGGATTGTATTCCGGCAACCTCTCCTCCACGCTCACCCACTCGTTCGGCGGGGTGAGGGTGGGCACATGTTGGATGTCATAGA
>ERZ1090862.294-NODE-294-length-22176-cov-7.056553_pt1 | contig 22176 bp, 20 predicted proteins | sample MGYA00478481_ERZ1090862 | MGnify/ENA primary metagenome ERZ1090862 (study PRJEB33644, sample SAMEA5815745) | chicken gut metagenome | biome: Chicken; feature: Gastrointestinal Tract; material: Caecum | place: Ireland | collected 2019-01-01 | study: A study of the... | reverse complement strand
GACAGATCTTATGGAAAGGGAGGAGAACGTGAAAACAATAATTTCAGTAAGCAATCTGTACAAACTTTACCGTGTCGGGGATTCCTGCGTCCGCGCCCTTGACGGAGTGAGTTTTGAGATACGGGAAGGTGAATTCTGCGCCATTGTCGGCACTTCGGGATCCGGGAAATCGACGCTCCTCAATATGCTGGCCGGACTGGAGAAACCGACCAAGGGCGAGATCATCATAAACGGCTGCCATATTGAAAAGCTGAAGGAGGATGAACTGGTGCGCTTCCGAAGAGAAAATGTGGGATTTATTTTTCAGTCTTTTCATCTTATCGGGACAATGAACGCAGTGGAAAATGTGGCGCTTCCGCTGAACTTCCGTGGAGAGGCGAGAAAGGTGAGGACAGCGAAGGCGGAACGGATGCTGGACCTGGTGAATCTTTCGAAACATAAAAAGCATATGCCGAACCAGATGTCCGGCGGACAGCAGCAGAGAGTAGGTGTGGCGCGCGCACTGGTGACAGATCCGAAGATCATTTTTGCGGACGAACCCACGGGAAATCTGGATTCGCATACTTCGGAGGAAGTCATGGGGCTGATGCAGAAAGTAGTCAGAGAACAAGGCAGAACGCTTGTGATGGTGACCCATGATGATCATCTGGCGGAATATGCGGACAGGGTATTCCATATTATTGACGGAAAGATCGTGAAGATTGAAGAAAATCTGAGAAGAGAGAGGGAGGACATAAAGGATGAAACTGATTAAAAAATCAGGTGCAGCGGTGCTCTGCATCTGTATGGTAATGACGCTCGCGATGACCCTGCCGGGGAGAGTAAGAGCGGAGGAAACTGCCGGTCAGCCACAGGCAGAAAGCGGACAGGATACGGCTTCGGGCGGATCGGATCAGCCTGCGGCAGATTCGGGAAATGGAAATGCGGACCAGGGAAACGGAGGGGCTGCTAACACGCTGGCTCAGATTCTTCTGAGTGTGGGTGACGGACAGGAAACCCCGGTATTTAAAGCGGGAGAAGAGACTTCTCTTTCCATCAATATTATGAACAAAGGGAATCAGGACGCACAGAATGTCCAGATCTCACCGGTTGTAGAAAATGTAAATGACTGGCCTTTCGACATGTCCAGGCTGAATTATGACAAAAGTGTCGGGACGGTCAAGGCGGGAGAGCAGCTTTCTGCAGTATGGGGAAATGACGACGGAGGAAAACTTGTCGTACGGGAAGATGTGACAGGACAGTCGTATAAGCTTGTTTTCCGGATTACATACGATGATGGACAGAAGGCTTATGAGACAACAAAATATGTCTTTGTAAAGACAGAAGCAGCGCCGCAGAAAGGGAATGAGCAGAATAATGACCAGGGAGATTCCAGTAACGAATCCGGTCAGGAAAATCAGTCGGGATCCGGCGGAGGAGATGAGAACGGTGGAGAAGCAGGCGGTACAGATGCAGGCGGCTGGGATGCCGGAATGGAAGCGGGAGGAGTATACAACAGCGATCCGATCGTGTCAGGCGGTTCCGGAAGTACTACGGACGGCTCCGTGCCCCGGGTCATCGTAACGGGGTTTGATACGAACCCCAAGGATGTAAAGGCCGGAAGTGACTTTAGGCTGACGGTCCATCTGAAAAATACATCAAAGAAAACAGCGGTATCCAACATGCTGTTTGATTTTCAGGCGCCTGCATCCGGCACAGACGCAGCTGCGGAAGCGCCGGCATTCCTGCCGACATCCGGTTCCAGTTCGGTTTATCTTGACAAGATCGCAGCGGATGGGACAAAGGACATTTCCATTGAGCTAAACGCCAGGGCAGATCTTGTACAGAAACCGTACAGTATTGAGATGGGCATGAAATACGAAGACAAGAGTGCAACCCAGTTTGAAGGAAGTTCCAGCCTTGCGATCCCCATCAAACAGGAGCCGAGATTTGAGTTCAGTGAGATCCAGGTGGCTCCGGATACGGTTTCGGTGGGAGAAGAAGCGAACATCACGTCAAATCTCTATAATCTGGGAAGAGTGAAACTTTATAATGTTAAAGTAAAGTTTGAAGGTGACGCGATCGAGGGTCAGGAACAGTTCATCGGTAATCTGGACTCCGGAGCAACGGGGATGATCGACGGGATCGTTACGGCTGTGGCGGAAGCATATGATGAGTCTAACTGTAAACTGATCATGACCTACGAGGATGATGCCGGAAATGTCTCTACAGTGGAGCAGCCATTTACGATGACGGTGATACCGGCGGCTGACATGACAGATATGACGATGACGGACATCCCGGAGGAGCAGTCGGGTCCGTCTATCCCCGTGATCCTTCTGGTGATCGTAATTGTCATTGCGGTAGCCGCGATTATCACAGTTGTTGTTATCAGGAGAAGAAAAAAGAAATTGATCGCAGCGGAAGAGGAGGAATTGATGGATGAGGTGGATCGACTTACTGAGGATGAGCATCAGCAGCCTTAGAAGACGCAAGCTCAGGACTTTTCTGACTGTTCTGGGAGTGGTGATCGGAACCGCCTCCATTGTCGTGATGATATCTCTGGGGCTGGGGCTGCAGCAGTCCATGTATGAGGAAGTGGAGCAGAGCGGCGGAACGACTAGCCTTACCGTGACAGGGAAAATGGGCGACGGCATGTATACGAGTTATAGCTATGGCATGGACGGAACCTCAGAAGAACCCTCGCAGAAATATGTGACAGACGATCTGATCGAAGAACTCAGGGGACTGGAACATGTGAAAAGCGCCAATCCAGTGCTCAATGTGAGCGCGCTGGCGCTCAAAGGCAGATATATCGGTTATCTGGATCTTTATGGAATGACGCCGGAAGAACTTAAGCTCCGTAATATTGAGCTGGAGCCGGGCGGGAGACTGCCGGATCCGGACAGTGCGGAACTGGAACTGGTGGTTGGAAACGGGGTCATCACAAATTTTTATGAGGAATCTACGGGAAGGGGATACTGGGAGACCGGCGAGCTGCCCGACATTGATTTTAAAACGGATCAGCTTTTTCTCATTCTTGACCAGGACGCATATTATTCCAGTCAGAATTCCCCTTCGGTCGGTCTGGAAGAGAATACAGGCGGGGAGACCGGGACTGTCACACAGACAAAGGCACCGAAGAAACACGTCGTACATGCCTGCGGAGTAGTGGCGGGAGGAGTGGACTCATATAATTCAAATTCCTATTCTGTATTCTGTGACATTAATGTCCTGAAATCGACTCTTCAGAAAGAATTCCGTGGACGTGCGATTCCGGGACAGCCAACTACAAAAAGTGGAAAACCGTACCGACAGTTCGTATATTCATCTGCCAGTGTTCAGGCAGATGATATGGATCATGTGGAAGAACTGGCGGATACGATCCGCTCTATGGGATATGATGTCTCCACAAATATTGAGTATATCAACAGCATGAAAAAGCAGTTTGCCATGGTTCAGGGAGTACTTGGAGGCATTGGAGCTGTTTCGCTGTTCGTGGCGGCGATCGGTATCACAAATACGATGATGATGTCTATTTATGAAAGGACAAAAGAGATTGGCGTTATGAAGGTGATCGGGTGCAGTCTGAAGAACATACGGCAGATGTTTCTCCTGGAAGCCGCGTTTATCGGTTTTATGGGAGGCGTTGTGGGAAATATCCTGAGTTTTATCATGTCTGCGGCAGTCAACTTTGTTGTGTCAGGAGAAAGTATGGGGGTGAGCGGGAAGCTTTCTTATATCCCTCCCTGGCTGGCGCTTGCAGCGCTGGGGTTCGCGGTTCTTGTGGGAATGGCTGCGGGATATTTCCCGGCGCTCAGGGCGATGCGGCTGAGCCCACTGGCTGCCATCAGAAACGAATAGAAAATTTCTGACAAGGGAAAATTGTACAGTAAATAAAATACGCAACGGATACCGGGCTGTACAGGGGCGGAGAGTCCTCTGGCACCCGGTATTTTTGTGCGATACGCCCAACCGGGGTCCTGGATACTGCATACAATTTCGGGATGTGATTTTAGGTGAGTTATGAAATGAAACATTTTCCAAAATATACTTGACTTACATAAAGACATAGTGTACTATCTAACTATAGCACTGATACAGATGGTGGCGTAAATGATAAAGATACGCGGAGCACCGGGAGGGTGTTCATATAATGTAATGGAGGGATGACATGGAATACAGCGCGGGAACTCCGATCTATCTGCAGGTGATCCGGGAACTGCAGAAGAAGATGATCAAGGGCGAGTTAAAACCCGGAGACAAGATGCCCTCAAGCCGTGAACTGGCGGTCCTGTATAAGGTGAATCAGAACACGGCGGCAAGGATCTACCGGGAGATGGAAAGTGAAGGATACTGTTATACGAAACGGGGCATCGGGACATTCGTCTCGGAGGAGGAAAATATGTTTGAGAACCTGAAAAAAGAGATGGCCGAGGAACTTTTGAAAAATTTTATGCATGAGATGAAAGACCTGGGATTTCAGAAAGGCGATATTCTCTGCCAGGTGGCGGATTATAAGGAGGAGCAGGAATGATACTGGAGTGTAAAGATCTGACAAAAACATTTGTGGGAAAAAGAGCGGTTTCCAATGTAAATCTGAGCATGGAAAAGGGCAGGATATATGGACTGCTGGGAGAAAACGGAAGCGGGAAGACAACATGGATGAAAATGACAGCGGGACTTACGAAACCGTCGTCAGGAGAGATCCTGTACAAAGACCATCCGCTCTGCTACAGAGACAAGGCGGAGATTGCCTATATGTCTACGGAACCTTTTTACTATGATTATATGAAGGTAGAGGATGTAGGGCAGTATTATCAGGACTTCTTCAAGGATTTTGACCGGGAGAAATTCAACGGGCTTGTAGAAAAAGCCGGGCTGGAAAACAGGATGAAAGTGAGAAATCTTTCCAGTGGAATGGGCGCAAAACTCAAGATCGTGGCAACGATGTCACGGAAGGCGGTCCTCTGCCTGCTGGATGAGCCGTTGAACGGGATTGATTATAAAGCGAGAGAAGAAATCATTTCTCTTATCCTGAGCGAGGCAGGAGAAGACAATACGATTGTGATATCCACCCATTTGCTGGAAGAGGTGGAGAGTTTTATTGATGAAGCGATATTTATCAAATCGGGAGAAGTCCTGAAAGTGGCGGATCTTGAAAGAGAGAGGGTCACGAGCGGGCGATCCCTCACGGATATTTATATGGACGTTATGTAAGGAGGAGAGTAAAATGGGAAAACTGATAAAATATGAATGGAAGAAACAAAGGACGTCAAGGATGGTGATGCTGGTCGGACTGGCGGTCTGCCTGCTGGCGTTTATATGGGGACTGATCTTTGAAAGCGACAGCGTTGCGGCATGTTCTCTCGGTCTGATGCTATGCGGATCATTTCTCCTGCTCCTTTATACGGGAGTGGAGAGTATCCTGGTGCTCAACCGTGATCTGAAGACAAAGCAGAGCTATATGTTGTGGATGGTGCCAAAGTCCATATGGGAAATTTTCGGGGCAAAGTTCCTGGCTGCGATCTTACAGATGCTGTTTGTGTTTGCGTTGTTTTTTGGCGCGGGATGCATCTCTCTGATATCTGCGCTTTATGCTTCGGGAGGGATCCGGCAGATCGCGGAGGCGTGTACGAGGATATTTGAATTTCTTGTCACCGGAACGACAGATTATAATAAGGGGGCAATCTTCCTGAATCTGATCTGGTTCGCCTTCAGTTTTTTTGTCGCGTGGACAGAGGTCATCATGATCGGTTTTCTGGCAGTGGTACTGTCCAGGACTTTGCTGATCCGGTCGAGGTTTGCAGGATTCTTTGCGGTCATTCTTTTCTTTGTTATCAACTGGATCGCAGAGCGGGGAAGCTATCTTGTGACACAGATTCCCGGTCTTGAGGTGTCTCCGATCGGCATGAATGTCTGGGAAATCTTCTATTATCTGATCTTCTGTGTGGTTGTTTTTGCGGTGACATGTGTTCTGGCTGACCGTAAGCTGAGTGTGTAGGAGGCGGCATATGAAAAAAGGGATAGTCTTGCTGGCGTGTTTGGTGATATTGTTGTCGGGCTGCAGTTCGGAGAAGACTGAAGAAACCGGGGCGGTGAGCCGTTCTGATGTAGAGACCATAATGATCGATGGCAGAGAGTACAGCGTGATCAGTACGGAAGAGGAACTTCGTTCCATAGGCAGGACACTTCCTCTTTCAGGGAACTATGTGCTGGGAAATGACATCACACTGACGAAGGAGTGGACTCCTCTGGGGAGTGAAGATGACCCTTTTACCGGCAGATTTGAGGGGGACGGATATGTGATCCGTGATCTGAAGGTAAACGGGGAAGACGCTGATCAGGGGTTTTTCCGGGCAAGTGACGGAGCAGCCATCCATGAACTGGTCCTGGAAGATACGGAGATATCTTCAGTGAACTTTTTCCCGATCGTGGGAAATGCGGTGGATACGGAGATAGAGGGGTGTCAGGTGGATCAGTGATCCATAAGGATCACTGCCATATCTTCCGGCAGTGGTGCTTTAAACTCCATTGTTTTCCCGGTAATGGGGTGGCGGAAACTTAACCGGTGAGAATGGAGCGCCTGGCGGGAGATGAACTCCATGTCGGGATTGTAGAGGTAATCTCCGATGAGGGGATGACCGATATGTTTCATATGAACACGGATCTGATGGGTGCGGCCGGTCTCAAGAATGAGTGAGACGAGGCTGTGCCCGTTTTTTTTGTTGATGACCCGGTAATGAGTAACCGCGTCTTCTCCGTGTTTGTGATCGATCTTCCGCTCGATCAGAGAAGTCCCGGCCCTTCCGATCGGCGCGTTGATCGTACCCTGGGAAGGTGTGACCTGACCGCGAACAATGGCAAGATATTCCCTTGTGACCTCATGGCGGACCGCCATCTGGGACAGGATACTGGAGCTGACCAGATGCTTGGCGATCACAGTCAGACCGGAGGTGTCCCGGTCGAGACGGTTTGTACACCGAAAGATGAAAGGTTTGTTTTGCCTTGTATAATAATACATCAGAGCATTTGCAAGGGAATTGCGGTAATTGTTGAGGGATGGATGGATAGGCATCCCCGCAGGCTTGTTGATGACGATGAGATCATCGTCCTCGTACACAATATCAAGAGGAAGTTCCACAGGGGGAATATTTGGGGAAGATTGGTTCTCCTGAATGTGTATGGTGAGAGTATCGCCCTCTGTGAGAAGTGTTTTCATATATGACCAGGTTCCGTTGATCAGGATGCTCTCAGGCATTTTTTTGAGCTGTGTCAGATTCTGATAAGAGTAGCCGTGGCGGCGGAGAAATTGTTCTACGCGGAGACTGTTTTCAGTATTTTTAATGGTGTAGGTGATGATACGGTTCATGGAAAGCCTTTCTGTCGGAATATTCTGGATAAATTTTTAACAGGTGCCGTGTACTTTGTACAAAGTACACGGCACCTGTTAAAAATTTATCAAACACCGTTCCAAAGTACACGCCACTTATAATATCACATTATCTTGAAATAGTGACACGTTTCTGAAAATTTTATCATGTCTCTTCAGACCGGTTATTTCCTATAATAACCACAACAAAGATAAAACAGTGAAAAGGAGGAAGGTTTTATGAAGAAGAAAAGAGTACTTGCTTTTGTACTTGCGGCAGCGATGGTCGGAGGACTGGTGACGGGCTGCGGAAGCTCAAATGACTCAAAGGAAGGAGGTTCGTCCGGCGGCGGAAGTACGTCCTCGGGAAAAGTCTATTATCTGAACTTCAAGCCGGAGCAGGCGGATCAGTGGGTGGAACTTGCTGAGCAGTATACGGATGAAACAGGGGTACAGGTTGATGTGCAGACAGCAGCTTCCGGTACATATGAGTCGCAGCTTAAATCGGAGATGGCGAAAGATGAGGCTCCTACGCTGTTCCAGGTAAACGGGCCGGTTGGACTTGCCACATGGAAGGATTACTGTTATGACCTGTCAGACAGTGCAGTGTACAAAGACGTATCAAGCGATGACTATGTCCTCAAAGACGGAGATCGGGTGCTCGGCCTTGCATATGTGATCGAGACCTATGGACTGATCTATAACAAGGCGATCCTGAACGACTATTTCAGTGCGGACTGGTCCACAGTGAAGTCTATTGATGATCTGAATAATTTCGAAGCTCTTAAAACAGTGGCAGAAGAAATACAGGCACACAAAGACGATCTGGGAGTAGAGGGGGCGTTTACATCCGCGGGCATGGATTCGTCCTCAGACTGGAGATTTAAGACTCATCTTGCGAATCTGCCAATCTACTATGAGTATAAAGACAGAGGAATCACATCAACGGATGCGATCGAGGGTACATACCTTGATAACTATAAACAGATCTGGGATCTGTACATCAACAATGCGACATGTGAGCCGTCCATGATCTCCTCCAAGACAGGAGATGACGCCTCATCGGAATTTGCTCTGGGAGAGGCTGTGTTCTATCAGAACGGTACATGGGCGTACAACGATATCAAGGACAATGAAGTGGCAGATGAAGATCTCGGAATGCTCCCAATCTATATCGGCGTTGACGGAGAAGAAAATCAGGGGCTCTGCACAGGCTCCGAGAACTACTGGTGCGTAAATAAGAATGCTTCAGAGGAGGATATTCAGGCGACACTTGATTTTATGCAGTGGGTGGTTGAAAGCGACGAGGGCCGCGACATGCTGGCAAATCAGATGGGATTCGTGACTCCGTTTACCACATTCGCTGATTATCTCCCGGCTAATCCGCTGGTACTGGCAAATGATGAGTATGACAAAGCTGGAAAGACTCCTGTAAGCTGGAACTTTACGACAATGCCGTCCGAAAACTGGAAAAATAATCTGGGAAGCGCTCTTCTTGAGTACGCACAGGGAACAGGCGACTGGAACGGCGTTGTGACGGCATTCGTAGATGGCTGGAAAACAGAGTATGCAGCTGCAAACAAGTGATCTAAAAGGAAATTTTAAGATTTCCTCCTAAAAGAAACAAGAAAAGGGCTCCGGCAGTTTATGGCGGAGCTCTTTGCAGGAAGGAGAGGAAAAAATGCAGAAAGCAATAAAAAAATATTTCCCGATATTTGTACTTCCCACAATGATCGCATTTGCAATCGGATTTCTGGCTCCGTTTCTCCTCGGAATCTATCTTTCGTTTTGTGATTTCACGACAGTAACGGATGCAGAATTTATCGGGATCGGAAATTATCTGAAAATACTGGGGGATGCGGAGTTTATCCATTCGCTGTGGTATACTGCTCTGTTTACGATCGTTACGGTGATCCTCATCAATGTGCTTGCCTTTGCGGTGGCGTTGCTCCTGACAAAAGGGATCCGCGGGACAAACGTGTTCCGTACTGTATTTTTCATGCCGAACCTGATCGGAGGTATCGTGCTGGGCTATGTGTGGCAGCTTCTTCTCAACGGCGTACTCGCACATTTTGAGAGAACTCTGACCTATTCGGAATGGTTTGGATTCTGGGGACTTGTCATCCTGATGCTCTGGCAGCAGATCGGATATATGATGATCATCTACATTTCCGGTATTCAGAATATACCGGGCGATCTCATTGAAGCGGCAAAGATTGACGGGGCAAGACCGTCTCAGATCCTGCGGCATGTTACGATTCCCATGGTCATGCCATCCATCACGATCTGTACATTTCTTACTCTGACCAACGGTTTCAAACTGTTTGACCAGAACCTTGCGCTGACTAACGGCGCTCCGTCAAAGATGTCGGAACTGCTGGCGCTGAATATCTATAATACATTCTACGGAAGAGCAGGATGGGAAGGCGTCGGACAGGCAAAGGCCGTTATATTCTTTATCATAGTCGGAGTGATCGCGTTGATTCAGAACAAGCTTACGACATCTAAGGAGGTGCAGCAGTAATGGGAGCAAGAAAAGCAAAACACGGCTGGCCGCTGACAATATTTTTTACGATCGTGAGCCTTCTGTATATATATCCGATCATGCTGGTGTTCATTAATTCGTTTAAAAAGAAAGCATATATCAGCAAATATCCGTTTAAGATCCCGACAGGGAACATGTTTGTTGGACTGGAAAACTATATCCGAGGCATAGAGCAGACCGGTCTGGTTGAAGCTTTCGGATGGAGCATTTTCATCACTGTACTCTCTGTGGCTGCGATTATCCTCTGTTGCTCCATGTGCGCGTGGTATATCAGCCGTGTACACACAAAAGTGACGAAAGCAATATATATCTTATGCCTGTTTGCTATGATCGTACCTTTCCAGATGGAGATGTACACGCTGTCAAAGATCGCAAACATGCTCCGTATGGGGAATCCCTGGGGGATCATTATCATCTATCTGGGATTCGGAGCAGGGCTTTCGGTCTTTATGTTCACCGGGTTCATGAAATCTATTCCGCTGGAGATCGAGGAAGCGGCGATGATAGACGGATGTACGCCGCTCCAGACATTCTTCCGGGTGGTCATGCCTATCGCAAAGCCGACCTGCATTACAGTGGTGATCCTGCAGGCAATGTGGATCTGGAACGATTATCTTCTGCCATCCCTGGTGCTGGATCAGAGAAAATATAAGACGATCCCCATGGCGGTTCAGTACTTAAAAGGCGGATACGGCTCCGTTGATATGGGTGCCATGATGGGAACCCTGGTTTTGGCCATTGTGCCGATCATCATTTTCTATCTGTTCTGCCAGAGATATATCATTGAAGGCGTAGTGGCAGGAGCTGTCAAAGGATAGGACAGAAAAGGGGAGAAGCCGGCGCACTGTGCTGCATCGGGGTGCGGCGCCCGCTTCCTCAGCTTTTTGGAAAATGATAAAGCCGGGTCAGACACTCGTCCAGTGGGACTTCTGTCTGACCCGGCTTCTCAGTTCATCCGGAAGATGCGGTCTTCCCGCGCAAATACCGGAGCGAATTGTTTCAGTCCGAATCTCTGGACAAACAGTTCACATTTGCACAGGAAAAAATAATAAGGGTTCAGTCCTTCCCCGTACAGGCTTTCAAAGTTTCCCTGCCCTTTTGCGATGATCATATCCGCATCAAGGAGGAGACGGCGGGCGTCAGAACTCAGATTTTTCAGGACCGTGCCCGGTGCCGAACTCCCGTTTCCGATACAGGGAACGAGAGCAGTCAGCCCGGTTGCCTCGGCGTCCTCCATGGTTGCATCGTTGAGCACATCGGAGCCCCTTACCATGGCAGTGATCTGCAGTCGCGGAAATTCCTTTTTCAGATGCCTGATGAAAAGCTTATCCAGAACAATTTCACCGCAGTTGTCTGTGAGATAGACAAGTGTTTCCGCACGCTTAAGGTCTAAACGGAATTCCCTGAATTCATCCTCCGGCACCTGTTCAAGGGAAGCTTTTTCAAGCAGAGAGGCAAGTACCTCTTTGTTTACATTTTCTACCGCAGAGAAATCAATATAATTGCCGGCGCAGACATATCTGATGCATTCCATTAACGGATCGCTGGCGCTTTCGATTTTCTGTTCAATCTCGTCCTCCATACTGAGAAGAAGTCCGTTATATAGTTTTTTTTGTTCGGAAAAGTCTTCTGCCAAGCCCCAGAACTCCTGGTACAGGCGATCGGTCTTTTCTGCAAGGGAGGGAGCTGATTCGGACTGAGCGTTCTGATACAGAAGCCCGAGAAGCTGATGCATGTAGTCGGACTTCCTTGCTTCATCGGGATATGGCCGGATCAGTTTTTCCTGTTTTGCAAGAAGGCAGGAAATACACATGGAACCTGCGCGCATAAAATATCACACTCCTTTGTCTTAAATAGATGCTGGGATCAAAAATGTTCATAGCGGGGCGGGCCCACGGCCTTTCACCCGCTTATGAGCAAGACATGCAGGTACAGCCCTTTTGCCCCTGGCAGCTTAAATATAATTCATTATATCAAGTAAAACATTTTTTTTAAAGTCAGATGCGGACTATGCCTATTAAAGAATGCGCGTGTGGATTTATCTGTGCCGGTATATTATAATGTAGAGGATGATGGCGGACAGGGGGAGAAAATTTTCTGACCGGAATCCGGCAGAGTGAGAAAGGAATGAGAACATGCTGACAATTTTGATCGTGGATGACGAAAAACTGGAGAGAAACGGGATCAAATTTCTCCTGAAACGGGAGAAAGAAGAGTTTCGGATCCTGGAGGCGTCAAATGGAAAGGACGCTCTCGGTGTGCTTATGAAAGAGAATGTAGATATCCTGTTTTCGGATGTAAAGATGCCGTATATAAACGGGCTGGAGCTTTCAAAACAGGCAAGGGAACTCTGTCCTGATCTTGAGATCGTTATTTTCAGCGGTTATAATGATTTTTCCTATGCAAAAGAAGCTCTTCGGTATGGAGTGGTGGACTATGTACTCAAGCCGGTGGATCCGGAAGAGTTTCACAGAACACTGGAACGTGTCATGGGACATATAAGCGACAGAAAAGAAGAGACAGAGAAACAGAACCGTCAGGAAGATTACCTGAGAAAATATTTCTTTATCAATTACCTTTACAGCGGGAACAAAGAGAGCCTGGGACATCTTGAAAAGCTTTTCAGCGGAGGAAGGAAAGAACTGGACCGCTGTACAAGGATGATACTTGCGTCTGCTTCAAATGGTTTTTTTGAGACAGAGGAAGAACATTTTACCGACAGTCTGAAAGAACAGTTTCACAGGGACCTCGGATACATAAATCTGAATTCAAATGAGTCACTGTTTTTGTTTACAGAGAAATATACAGATTACAGGGAGCTTGCAAGGCAACTGTATGAATTCTTTCGGAAACAGTACGACTGCGAATGCTATTTCGCGGTCAGCGGGCCGATCAGCGAGATTACAGAGATGCCGGAGGAGTTCAGAAAACTGGAACTGCTGCTTGGAGAGCAGTTTTATCAGCCGGGTCAGCATGTGCTTGTAAGCGGCGAAGAGGCGGAGGAACCGGAAGACAGGACCGGAGAAGCGGAACTGATCGATCAGATCAGCCGGGAGATCCGTTCCCGGGATGTGATCCGCCTGGGACAGGACTTCGGAAAACTGGAGAAGAAGTACAGGGGAAACAGACAATTTTCGGAGATGTATGTTAAATTTGTCTTTTCCAGCATCCTGAAGGAAGTATATGAACAGATTTCACCAGGGGATGAAAAAGTGCTGTCTAAAAAGGTGGATCGTCTGTATCGGTGCAGAAAGATACAGGATGTAGTTGATATCGTGTCTAAAGCAATCTCTGAGTTTGAGAAAAGTATGGAGGAACAGAAAGACGGACTGCGCGGGGAAATTGCAAAAGTGAAGTCCTATATCCAGCATCATTACAGTGAGAACAATATCGGAGCAGAGGACCTGGCGAGGATGGTATATCTCTCTCCCGGGTATTTGAGCACAGTGTTCAAAGAGGAGACCGGAATGACGCTGAACCGCTATATCCGGGAAGTACGGATGAACAAGGCAAGAGATCTGCTTGGGGGGACGAACATGAAGATCACACAGATTGCAAAGGAAGTGGGTTTTTCAAACAGCTCCTATTTCTGCAGGAGTTTCAGGGAATATTTCGGATGTTCTCCGGAGTCGTGCCGGAAAGGAAAGGTGACAGATGAAGAAGCTTCTTCAGTCGTTTAAAAATCTGAAATTCAGATATAAACTTACACTGCTTGTTCTGGCAGCGGGACTGCTTCCGGTAGGTATCATTGTTGTATATATGCAGAGCGGCATGATGGATCTCCTTCATAAAAATGAGGTGGACAATCTGGAAAAATCTCTCCAGCAGTCAGTAAAAGCCATTGAAAATCAGGGGCAGATTTACGAGAACCTGGTGGACTATCTGTCCTATTCCCAGGATCTGAGAGAGATTCTTACAATGGAACCGCAGTCGGATTATGACACATACAAAGAATATGTGGATGTGGCAGATCCTCTTCTCCAGATGCCGCAGCTCTATCACAGAGAGATCCGTGAGATCACTCTTTATGCGGAGACCATCGAGGTGCCTCACGGCAACACACTGATGCCTCTGGACCGGGCAAAGGAGCAGGAATGGTATGCGCAGCTTGACGGCGGTTCTCTTATGCAGTGGACTGTTACGCGGGGCGCGGATCAGGAGATCACCGCTTCCAGGAAATTTTATAATGGCGATGATATTACGGCGGTGCTCTCCATGAGTCTGGACTATAAATCGGTGCTGGAACCCTTTACCAACATCCTGCTGGACAATACAGGCGGGATCATCCTGGATGCCGACGGCACCGTGGTTTACTCCGGTTATTCCATGGACGAAGAGTACAGACCGGCAAAGTCAGAGTCTCTGGAATATATTCAGAAGAATTATACTTGTTCCATACAGGAGATGGAAGGTACAGGATGGACATTCTGCATGTACAGACCGACGGAAATCATAACACGGTCTGCCTTTGCGCTTCTGATCAGGAATATCCCTCTGGTGGGCGTGTGCATTGTGCTGCTGGTGCTTCTGGGGTACATATTTTCGAGGAGGACGGTGTCTTGCCTGGAACGGCTGACAGAGAATATGAACCAGATCCATCTGGGGTTCCGGAAAGTTACGGTCAGCAGCAACTCCAACGATGAGGTGGGGGTGCTTATCCGTTCCTTCCGACGGATGATGGAACAGATGAACCATCTGATCTCAGAAGTATACGAGGCGAAGATCCGCCTTCAGAACTCGGAGATGAAGGCACTTCAGGCACAGATCAACCCGCATTTCCTGTATAATTCTCTGTCGATCATCAACTGGAAGGCACTGGAGGCGGGGGAGGATGAGATCAGTAAAGTGACGCTGGCGCTTTCCACTTATTATCGGACCAGCCTGAATAAGGGTGAGACGATGACTACTGTAGAGAATGAATTGAACAATATCCGGGCATATCTGAAGATCCAGCTTGTCATGCATGATAATAGTTTTTCTGTGATTGAAAAAGTTTCTTTAGATAATGATGCGTTGCAGATACGTATTCCAAAACTGATCCTTCAGCCTTTTGTGGAGAATGCCATCGACCATGGGCTGGATCTGTCTGAGAAAGAGGAAAAACGGCTTACGATAGGGATAAGAGAAGAGGCGGATGCGCTTATATTTGAGATCAGCGACAACGGCGCCGGGATGGAGCAGGAGAAGGCGCAGGAAATCCTGACCTATCAGTCTCCGGGGTATGGCGTGCGAAATGTATGTGATCGTATCAGAGTTCTCTACGGCGAAGCCGGCAGTGTCTCTGTGGAGAGCGCAGAGGGAAAAGGAACAAAGGTCACGATCCGGATTCCGAAGAGAGCAGAAAAGAGGATGGAATGAGCAAGAATAAATATTTTCCCGCGGCACTGCTGATAATTGCGGTCCTGTTGATTGCAGGACTGTTTGTTTACAGCAGTGGACAGAATAAGGATAAAGAAAAGAAGGAAACAGAGACAGCTGTGGCTGATCAGGCTGAAGTGGAAAGCATGTGGGAGGAGGCAGCACACACGCCTCTGGGAAAATATCCGGAGACGGTGGAATACACCCTGGGAAAGATCGCAGGGAGCAATAATTCTAACCTCCCGGTGGGGGATACCTATGAAGACAATGCCTACACAAGATATCTGAGGGAAGTGCTCAATATCCAGAATATGGATATTTTTGAACTGGAGACAGACGGCTCTTACGAGGAGGCGCTTCAGGTAGCTATCGCGGACAGAGAAATCCCGGATGTGCTTGTGGTGAACGGATGGGATAATCTGGAACGTCTTGTGGAAAACGGTCTTGTGGAGGATCTGACTCAGGTATATGAGGAGTGCACAACAGATACGATCAAAGAGATGTATGAAAGCTATGGAGATGATCTGCTGGATTCGGCCACATTTGACGGAAAGCTCTACGCATTTCCTAATACAGCTATTGATGATGGGGAGATGCTGCTCTGGCTTCGGACTGACTGGATCGAAAAACTGGGGCTGGAAGAGCCGCAGTCCATGGAAGAGGCGATGGAGATCATCAGAGAATTTGTTGAGAGGGATGTGTCAGGCAGCGGACAGACTGTAGGTCTGGCGTGCAGCACGGAGGTGATCGCCGGTTCCAGCGACACCTATGGTGTGGACGGCATATTTACCAGGTTCGGTTCTGCTCCGGAAAAGTGGATCCTGGATGACAGCGGGCAGGTTGTATACGGTTCGCTGACTTCCGGGACGAAGGAAGCACTGGGATATCTGAACGGGCTTTATGAAGAGGGAGTACTGGATTCTAGGTTTCTGCTGAGAAAACCGGAAAATATCGATGAGCTGATCGAAGAAGGTCTCTGCGGGGCCGTGTTCGGACGCTGGTGGGCGCCCAACAATCCTCTCAGCATCTCTTACAGCACCGATCATACCATAGAATGGAAACCCTATCTTTTTGAGGAAGATATCGATGACCGTCCCCAGACGTTTGAGTCCTATGACGACAGGATGTACGTGGTGGTGAGAAAAGGCTATGAACACCCGGAAATTGTGGGAAAATATGTGAGCGCCATTTTTGATTATGCGCGGTATGAAGACGACCTGTATGCCAATGAAGTCAACGAATATTTCTCGATCAATGTGGATCCTACTGCGCGCCCTATGAATATCAACGTGGATTATATAGATGCCCTTTACCGTTGCGGGGAAAATCTTCAGAAGGCGCTGAACGGAGAAATCAGTGTGACGGAACTTTCCGGACTTGAAAAATCCTATTATAATACTTGCAGATCCTATCTGAACGGTAACCTGACCACTGCTAACGGATGGGCTGCGTATGCATCACGCATTCAGGCTGTTGAGGTCCTGAAGGCAGCGGATGCGCGGAAGATCCCGACTGTTTCCATGGGAAATGCGGATGGAGAGATCCCTCAGAACCTGCAGGATCTGGAGCGGGAGACATTTCTGCAGATCATTGCGGGAGAGAAACCTCTGGATTACTTTGATACTTTTGTGGTAAAATGGTACGAAAATGGCGGCAAGGAGCTGACAGAATCAATAGAGAGGAATATACGATAATGGATATTAATCAGAGACTGACAGAAGAACTGGGAGTAAAGCGCTGGCAGACTGATGCTGCGGTCAAGCTTATTGATGAAGGAAATACGATCCCCTTTATTTCACGATACAGAAAGGAAATTACCGGCTCACTTAATGATGAGCAGCTCAGGAAGCTTTACGAGCGTCTTGTCTACCTTCGAAACCTGGAGGAAAAGAAGGAGCAGGTGATTACCAGTATTGAAGAGCAGGGCAAGATGACGGAGGAACTGAAACGGCAGATCCTCGCAGCGGAAACTCAGGTGGCGGTGGATGACCTTTACCGTCCCTACCGCCCGAAAAGACGGACCCGCGCCACGATCGCGAAGGAGAAAGGTCTGGAGCCTCTTGCAGCTCTGATCACTCTTCAGAAGATCGGGGAACCTCTGGAGACTGCGGCAAAAGAGTATATTTCGGAGGAAAAAGGTGTGGCGACGGCGGAGGTTGCCATTGCCGGGGCAAAGGATATCATTGCAGAAGCCATTTCTGACAATGCGGACTATCGAAGCTGGATCCGGCGGACGACCATGAAAAAGGGAAAAGTGACTTCCACTGCAAAAGAGCCGGAAGCGGAGTCCGTTTACGAGATGTATTATGAATTCGAAGAGCCAGCCGCAAAACTGGCGGGACACCGGATCCTTGCTCTGAACCGGGGGGAGAAAGAAAAGTTCCTGACTGTGAAAGTGGAAGCGCCGGAGGATGACATTCTCGCTTACCTGGAGAGAAAAGTGATCCGCTCGGATAATCCGTATACCACACCGGTTTTGAAAGAGACAGTGGAGGACAGCTATCACCGTCTTATCGCTCCGGCCATTGAGCGTGAGATCAGGAACGAACTGACGGAGAAGGCGGAAGACGGGGCCATAGAAGTCTTCGGGAAAAACCTGCATCAGCTTCTCATGCAGCCGCCTATCACAGGACGTGTGGTACTGGGATGGGACCCGGCGTTCCGTACAGGCTGCAAACTGGCTGTGGTGGATCCCACCGGAAAGGTGATCGGGACTACCGTGATCTATCCCACGGCTCCGACAACGCCCCAGAAGATCAAGGCCAGCAAAGACCTGCTGAAAAAGATCATCCCGAAATACCATATCAGCCTGATCTCTCTCGGAAACGGCACGGCTTCCAGAGAGTCCGAGCAGTTTATCGTGGAACTTCTGAAAGAGATACCGGAGAAAGTCCAGTATGTCATTGTAAACGAAGCCGGGGCTTCGGTCTACTCTGCCAGCAAGCTTGCCAGCGAGGAATTTCCGAAGTTCGACGTGGGACAGAGAAGCGCTGCATCCATCGCAAGAAGGCTTCAGGATCCTCTGGCGGAGCTGGTAAAGATCGATCCCAAGTCCATTGGCGTAGGGCAGTATCAGCATGATATGAACCAGAAAAAGCTGGGAGAGTCCTTAAATGGTGTTGTGGAGGACTGCGTGAACAAAGTGGGAGTTGATCTGAATACGGCGTCTGCGCCGCTTCTGTCCTATATTTCCGGGATCAGCAGCACGATCGCTAAGAATATCGTGGCGTATCGGGAGGAGAACGGACGCTTTGCAGACCGCAGGGAACTTCTGAAAGTACCGAAGCTGGGGCCGAAGGCATTCGAACAGTGCGCCGGATTCATGCGGATCCAGGGCGGGGACAATCCGCTCGATTCCACGGGGGTCCATCCGGAATCCTATGAAGCCGCACAGAAGCTGTTAAAGAAACAGGGATTTACTCCTGAAGACGTGGTGGAACACCGTCTGTCCGGACTTTCCCTTACGATAAAGGATTATAAGAAAATGGCGGAAGAGCTGGGAATCGGTGAGATCACCCTGCGGGATATTGTAAAAGAGTTGGAAAAACCGGCCCGGGATCCCCGCGATGAGATGCCCAAGCCTATCCTGCGCACGGATGTGCTGGAGATGAAAGACCTGAAAGAGGGAATGGTGCTCAAGGGGACGGTGAGAAATGTCATTGATTTCGGTGCGTTTGTAGATATCGGAGTCCATCAGGACGGACTTGTGCATATTTCCCAGATTACAGATAAATATATCAAACATCCGCTGGAAGCAGTGAGCGTGGGAGATATTGTAGATGTGAAGGTAATGAGTGTGGATCTGAAGAAAAAGAGGATCCAGCTCACTATGAGAGGAATATAATATTTCAAAAGGGTCAGGCCCCTCTGCACATGGGCCTGACCCTTTTGAATGAAATGGTCTGATGATTTTATTAAATGGTGCCGTGTACTTTTTCACAGGTACACGGCACCGATGAGGAAAAATTGTCAGACTTTTCCGATTCTTGCCTTCAATTTCGGCCCAACGACTGCCGCAAAGATGATCTTGACGGCATCCCCGGGTAGATAGGGGATCACGCCGGCGGTCAGTGCAGCAGCGGGCGTGAGATGCAGCTGCCAGGCTAGCCATAGGGTGCCAAATGCATAGCAGACGGCAAGACCGGATACCATCCCGGCAATGTCGGCCGGCCTTCTTCCCGGAAAACGTTCCATCAGAAATCCCTGGATCAGCGCCACAAAAAGGAACCCGATCAGGTATCCGCCGGTGGGACCGGCAAGTTTTCCCAGGCCGCCGCCGAACCCGGAAAATACAGGAAGCCCGGCGGTACCCAGAAAGAGATAGAGCAGAACGCTGACAGTGCCGGATTTCATTCCCAGCAGATAGACAGTGATATAGACGGCAAAATTTGTGAGGGACAGAGGAACCGGACTGATGGGAACCGGTATGGAAAACGGACCAAGGATACAAAGGACTGCGGTCATAAGTCCGGTCAGTGTGAGGGTTCGTGTTCTGCTCTGCGCGGGGGATCCGGTTATAGTGGTTTTATCTGTCATTGTGGAATCTCCTTTCTGGTCTCAAAGCTGCTTTTATGGCTTGTCCGGATAATCTGGCAACAGTATACAATGCGACATGTCGATTGTCAACTTAAATGTAAGTCTGGTTTACAATTGAATGGTTTATTCATTTTTCATAAAAAAGTTATAAATACGTTTCCTGTGACGTGTTATAATATCACCACGACAAAATGCAATTATTTCAGGGAGATCAGAAATGTTTGGATATGTAACCATATGTGAGCCGGAACTGAAGGTAAAGGATCTGAAAAAATACAGGGCATATTACTGCGGATTGTGCCGCATTCTTAAGGAGGACTACGGTTTTATGGGGCAGATGACGCTGACCTACGATATGACATTTGCTGTCATCCTTCTGTCGTCACTCTACGAAAGTCAGACAGAGACGAGAATGCACCGGTGCAAAGTACATCCGGTGAAAAAGCAGTTCATGCTCACGAATGAGATCACATCCTATGCGGCGGCGATGAATGTACTTCTTGCCTATTATCATATGGAAGACGACTGGAACGATGAGCATAAGGTGAGCAGCCTTATGACCAAGAGTCTGATTTATCGAAAGGCGGAACGAATCAGTGAACAGTATCCTAGACAGAGTGGGGGGATAAGGAAGTGGCTCCGGGAGCTTGACGAATGTGAAAAGGAGGGGAGTACAGATATTGATCGCACTGCGGGATGTTTCGGGCATCTCATGGAGGAACTGTTTGTGTACAGGGAGGATATCTGGGAGAAAAACCTGCGTCGGATGGGGTTCTTTCTGGGGAAATTTATCTATCTTATGGACGCTTATGAAGATCTTCCGGAAGATATTGAGAAGGGCAGATATAATCCGTTAAAACAGCTTTACGAACAGGAAGATTATGAAGAAAGAATGCAGCAGATCCTCTGTATGATGATCGCGGAGAGCACGGCGGAGTTCGAACGTCTGCCCTGCCTTGTTGATGTGGACATTTTGCGAAATATATTGTATGATGGTGTCTGGAGTCGATATAATAAGATACAGTTGAAGAAAAGTGAGGAACGAGGGAAATGACAAAGAACCCATATGATGTGCTCGGCGTATCACCGAACGCGTCTGATGATGAGATAAAGAGGGCGTACCGCGATCTGACGCGGAAGTATCATCCGGATGCCAATGTGAACAATCCCCTGGCTGATCTGGCGGAGGAAAAGTTCAAGGAGGTACAGGAAGCGTACGATACGATCATGCATGAAAGGGCTGCCGGCGGCAGCTCAGGAGGATATTCCTCCGGCAGTTCGACAACTTCAGGAAACTATTCTTATGGGGGAGCTTCTTACGGGGGAGGTTATTCGAATGCTCAGATGGATCCGAGACTGCAGGCAGCAGCCAACTATATCAACAGCCGGCGTTACCGGGAAGCGCTGAACACTCTGGATCAGGTACCGGAACGTTCGGCAATGTGGTACTACTTAAGCGGCTGTGCAAATGCGGGGATAGGGAACAACGTCCTGGCCCGGGATCATGCTGTGCAGGCTGTGAATATGGAACCAAATAATATGCAGTACAGACAGCTTCTGAACCAGCTGGATTTCAGCAGCAGGAGATATCAGAGCAGCCCTTACGGCGGAGGATACGGCCCGGGTGGATCTTCCTGCGGGACAGGAAACATGTGCTGTGACCTGTTTATCGCGGATCAGCTCTGCGAATGTATGGGAGGAGATTTGTGTTCATGCATGTAAAGGCGAAGACGATGGCATTCGGCGGCCTGCTCCTCGCGCTGGCTGTCGTGTGCATGGCTCTCGGGAGTATCATCGAGACCAGTACATTATTTCTTCTGGCAGCGGCCTCTTTTTTTGTCGGAATCGTGATCCGCGAGTTTGGACTTAAAATTGGCGCTGCATTTTATATTGCGGCGGTCCTTCTTGGGTTCATCACAGCGCCGAACAAATTTTACGTCCTGACTTTCGCGGCAATGGGGCTTTATATCTGGGGAATCGAAGCAGTGTTCCGCTGGCTGGAAAAACACCCGAAGGCCGGGAACAGGAGGACTGTGTTCTGGATCTCAAAATATGTGATCTTCAATGTCATGTATATTCCGATTGTGCTTATTTTCCGGAATATGCTTTTTGCGCGGTCCATATCCGGACTGGTGATAGCCGGAGTGATCATCGGCGGTCAGGCCGCACTCTTCATTTATGATCGGGCATATGAATATGTACAGACCCATGTGTGGGGCAGGATACGGGGAAGAGTGCTGTCATAAGTGTGTAAGAATAAATAAGGTGCCGTGTACTTTGTCGGAAGTACACGGCACCTTTTCGTAATGTTTCGAAATTCGCACAAAAGGAAAGAGCCACATTGCTGCGGCTCAAAGGGGGAAAAAGTTTATGAAAAAGTGTTCTT
>ERZ1090862.292-NODE-292-length-22364-cov-7.803756_pt1 | contig 22364 bp, 17 predicted proteins | sample MGYA00478481_ERZ1090862 | MGnify/ENA primary metagenome ERZ1090862 (study PRJEB33644, sample SAMEA5815745) | chicken gut metagenome | biome: Chicken; feature: Gastrointestinal Tract; material: Caecum | place: Ireland | collected 2019-01-01 | study: A study of the... | reverse complement strand
ATATATTAGTTTTGCAGATTTTTTTGTGAAAACATTTTCAATTTCCCATGGAAGTAAAATGTAATTATATAGCGAGGTGTATATACCCAACCTTCCCAATAGCAAACCACTTGAAAATGCACTCAATGTAAACAGTCCAAAAGTAACAATCGACATATTCGCAGCTATGTTAATCAACGGATTATTGGCTGCTTCAATTCTCTTTCTAAACAATATTGCACCAAACGCTGGCACTGAATATACAAGAACCCTTTGGATGCTAGTACCTTCTGTATTTAAAAATTGGTCTACTTCACCGCTATATTGCGTGTTTTCCATGATATTTGTCATAATGTCAGTAAACTGATCGATAAATGCAATTGCTAACAGCATAACCAAAATAAATAAAATAGTTTTTTTATTAAGAGGCTTCCCCTGAACAATAAAGATAATTGGTAACATCAGTAAAGCGGTAGCATGTATTGATGACAGAACCAAAATCAAAATAATTAAAGGTACATATTTTTTCTTTACAATCAATCCTGCACAAGCAAAAAGAATAGCAACAGGAATAAACTGGCGTATACCATTATATGTCCACTGTAGATAGTCTGCTGATGCTATAAATAGGAAAGCAGAAATAATAAAACTACAAGAATATCTCTTATATGCATACATCACACATATAAGACAAACCGCTGCAATAATGGTGAAATAAACAACCTCTCTTCCTCCCACCAATCTCTTTAGAATGGCAGTTATTACTGAAAAGCCAACATCTTTTGTATCTTCAGTAACGTTATTGATTACAGCAGAAACAGATATTGGAGATTCATTAAAACCTATCAAATATGCGGATGTATCTCCAAAGTTTAATAAGTAATTAACTCTTGTCCCTGCCAAATAAATCAACGGAATTGCAAGAGCTAAAACCGGTAACCAACCATATCGGATTTCTCTATTCCCGTAACACTTTACCTCATAACATTGTCCTAACACAGGTGCTAAAACTGCTATTCCAATGAGTAATACAAATAATTGCCACTGAAAAATCATCTATCTATACTCCTCACATCATGTCTTGATATAAATCTGCCATCTGCTCAACTACAGCCTCAATACTGTACTTTTGAACTTTTCTCAGATTGTATTGTTTCATTTTTTCTAGTCTCTCTTTGTTTTCTGTAATCTTATGAATAGCCTTTACAAAACCATCCACATCCATCGGGGCTACAAGATAGCCTCCTTTTCCCTGATCAATCAAATCATAATTCCCTCGCACTTTTGATGCTACAATTGGCAAACCACAGGCCATAGCCTCCATGATTGCCACTGGCAGTCCTTCCTGCAGAGAAGCAAATAAAAAGAGATCCGCTGCACTACTAATTTTATATACATCTTTCCGAAAACCGAGAAAATGTATCTGATGTTCTATGCCCAGCTCTTTTGCTTTCGTCTTCAGCTCTGCTTCCTGTACTCCATCTCCGCAGATAAACAAATGGAAATGCGGATTATGCAGCTTCTCCACTGCCTGAATCAACACCATATGATTTTTTCTCTTAATAAGCTGTGCCACGGATATCGCAAATATGTCATCATCATTTAGTTTAAATGCACCACGAACTTCCTGTTTTTCTTCCGGCGTTGCCACTACAAACTTATTCAGATTCAAACCCACTCCGTTTACAAGAGCCGTCTTCTTGGCTTTAAAGGTCATAGACCTATTATAATCTTCCTGATTCATTGTAATCAACAAATCTGTTCGATGTGCAAGTATCCTCTCAATTGGATAATAAACAAGCCAATTGATCATTGGTGCACCCTTAAAAAAATGGAAACCATGTGCTGTATAGATCACTTTGGTTCCTCTTTTTCTAGTCTCTCCCGCAGCAAGTCGTGCAATAACACTTCCCATTGGAGTATGACAATGGATAATATCATATTTTTCTTTTGCTAAAAGCCTTTTCAGCTGAAAGTAAGCATCAAGATTTCCTTTCTTAAATGGGCTCCTTTCAAATGGAAGGCAGTAAAATTTATCACAATATGGTATGATACACTCTTCCTTATTTTCGTAATCATTATTAGCTGCTACGTCTACCTGCCAACCCTGATCATGAAACCATTTTATAAATGGTTTGTGAAACATATTGATATGTAAACGCACAACCGTTGCTACAAATAATACTTTTTTCATTGGTATGTCTATCCCTTCCCTCATAACAACTTGATTATGAAGTTATTACTCTATATTTATCATCACGCTGCAGGAAATTTCTAACATACTATTTTCCTTTTCCGAATCCAACTTATGTTCAAATGAACCTCTGTTCATCATGAACACAAGTTAATCACTCTCCTTTGAATCTACTGGCACTTCAAACAAATGGGAAGAACATTTCTTAGCTGCAAATATTCATCCCTTACCCGTTATCATAAAATCAGAGATGATAATTCTGATCTTCTGCACTTCCTTTAAGTAGAAACTCCTAACTTAACTAAGCCTTAAAAATAACTGCATGTATCCGTCTACATTGTAAGTATCAGGAGTTCTGCAGTTTTAATCATTCAGTCCGTTCTTATCAGTAAATAAACCGGAGCAACATTGTATAGATGCCCCCATCTTATTCAGTCGCTATTATATCACTTTTGCAATAAGGTGACAATAAACATTCACGCCGATTTTGCGGGCTTTCGTGCCAATTTTGCAAGTTTATAAACTTCTTTTTCCCTTTATTTAACAAATGCTTGAATAAAATTACATTTTCGGAGATTCGGTACGCTCTTGTTCTCTTTGTTTTTTCAGAAAACTATCTCTATTGCGTACAATTTTGGCAACATCCATCCATTTACTCTTTATCACCTGATAAACTTCATACTGCTCTGTTTTTTGTTCCGTAAGCATAGACTTTTTCGTCTTTAATTCCTGTATCGGCGGAAATTTTCCGTCACTATAAATTGATCTCAATTCTTTCACCGCCGCATCATAAAGTTCTAATTCTGAACGGTGTTCCTCCCGGTAGCTTTTTTTATTGCTGCTTCTGCGGTAAGACTGGTATGTCTTTCTTGTCCGGTAATACTGTCCCAGGAGACGAAGAGAACGGTTTACATTTTTTAGTTGTTTTTCTGTTTCCTTCACTTCTGTTTTTGCCTGATCATATGCTGTGCGCAAAGCTGCCAGTTCTTCATCCAGCTGCGCCCCTTTCAGCAAGCCATGCTCCGACATATAATTAAACGTCTTGGACTGTTCCTGCAGATTATGGATCTTGGCCCACTGCATATAGGCTTCACTTTCCTTGACTTTCGGATTGTGCTCAATATCTACCAGACTACCGATCTCTCCGATATCCGGTATCTTAGTAGAGATTACAGGATTCGGACGCCGGATGTCCGTTCCTTCGCCAGCATGATCCTGCACATTCTCTGTCTCTTTCTGCTTTTCTTTTGCCATGGCAATCGCCTTTAAGACTGCTTCTTTTTCATAATCGTCTCCCAGCATCCGTCCCCGGATTGGTTTCTTCCTGCCAGGTGGAAGATAGCTCCATCGTCCCCTGCTTTCTTTTACTGTAATCTGATAATTTTCCTCCAAGAGCTGTTTAAAATCATCCTCATTTTTGCTGACAAGCAGCGCTGCTTCAATTGCCTTACGGATTTTTTCTTTCTCTGTCTCAAATTTAGTCTGCTGGACCGGTTTTCCTTCTGCCCGGAGCTTTTTATTTTTCTTATCCAGACGCTCTTGTCCCTTACGACCTGCACGGTACTCTTGATTAGTTATCCGCTTTTTAGATTTCCCGAAATCCACCTGATGCAGACCTTGCTGCAGGCACATTTTTACGATGCCATTTTGAGCGAAAGTAAGAAATTCTCTGGTACTGTTGTGCTTGTACCCGGCTTTTGTATCGCACCGGCGCATTTTATAAGGGAGCTTCTCCGTGTCCTGCGCCCGCAGGCTGTTGATTACGATATGGGTATGGATATTTCCGGAATGATTACTCCCGTCCGGATGCGTACATACAATGGCCTGATGCCCGGGGAAGTGTTTCCGGGCATATTCCATTCCCATCTCCTGGGCCTGTTCCATCGTCAGTCCCAGCTCCTTGTCTTTTGGATCATAGCTGATAATGTAATGATGAGTTTTGATATCCCGCTCCGCCTGATTTTTCTTAAACGCCTTGTTCAATTTCCGGCATTCCATCGCAAAGGTATCCGGTGTGCAGAGCAGACCGTCGATCAGATATTTTTCTCTGACGACTGCATAGCCCTGTTCATCAAAGATCTGTCTGCCGGTCTTTTCATCATGCTCGAAAACCAGATAGCGGTATGCAGCATTGTAGTCTGCATTTTTGGAGGCAATATGTTTTAATGTCGCCATTACAGCCCACCCGCCATCTTTTCAGCTGCGGTGCGGATCACATCCAGGTTCGCAAGGCTACGGTTTAGGTTCTTCATCAGCCTTGCCTCCATTGGATTGCCGATATTTAAGTGCTTTGCAATCTGGTTGATATTGCTTCCAATCTTCCCGCACTCAGCAATCATCTGATCTAACTTCTCGCTGTCAAAGACGGGTCTGACCGTCACTTTGACCTGTGCTGTCGTGACTGCCTGCCGGATGAAATCCGACTGCGACAGCTCTCCCAGCTTCTTACGCTGGGACTGGAAATCCGACCATTCCTCTTCGTTCATACGCACAGTTATGACGTGGCTTCGGATTTCCGGATCATAGGTGGCTTTTTTCTTCATGGAAAAAGACTCCTTTCTGTCATTGGATTTATGCGGAGCAATACAGACAATGACATTTTCAGCTTAACTCTTCTTATTATAGAAGAAAGCTGAAAATCCCGTGGGTCTGGGGCACGGAAGCCCCAGCAAGAGACTGGCGGCAGGGGTGAAACGCCTGCGTATTACAAACGGGTGATTACACGTTTGTATTACGAGCCGTATCTTGCTCTCTCCAGTTTCCATGTCTCATACCGTTCCTTACCTTACCTCGTTTTCACTCCCTGCCTTCGTAATAAGTTCCCGGAAAGCACGAAAAAAATTCTTTTCGACATCACCAATCGACAGACTTTTTGTGTCAAAGCGTGTAAACTAATAGGAAAATCAGAATAGAAATGGAGACTGGAGTAAAAACACAGATGGCTTTGCCACTGTGCTGCATATGGAAAAATTCAATAATAAAATGCTGGCCATGACAGCTGACATTTTTTCGCTTTTAAAATAAGGCAGGGACTCATAATGTTTGACAAATATGAAAAAGGCATATGTCCATTCCCAACGATTAGAGAAGGGCAGTTTATGGAATCAAGAATCCATAGACTGCCCTTTTTGTCCTTTTTTTTAAAAAATTTTCTACGCACCTTCGGTTTTATCCAAGCAAATCTCCGAGTAGTGAAGGGGAAGTATAGGAAGGAGGATCTGCATCATGTTCATTTAATTCCTAAAGCCAGGGAACATTCCCCTGAAAATTTAGGACAATCAAACCATTCTCTTCTCGAGCAGTGGGAAGGAGCCACAGGCTTCCGTTTTAAAAAAAAACGGGGCAAGTCTGAGGCCTTTCCTGCTGTCTTTTTCTTCCGGAAAAGTTTATTGACTGCCCTGTGCCGTAAGGCAGAAAGGAGTCAATATGACTATGACATTACATACTCTAAAATCTCTCGCAGATCATGCACCTAAAAAAAATCGCAAAGCTCCCGGGATCAAACAGTTGGAAGCCTGCGGCTCCCATATTATCGTACGTGAAATGGTCGGTGATCTGGAAATCACCGTTTACCAAAACGGATATGTCACCTGCAGGCGTGACAAAAGTACAGCTGTATTCCGGCTGCATGACTGCGGCGGTTATTATTACCAGACGCCCACAGCGGATGTGCCTGTTTATCTGCCGGCAGAACTGTTCGAAAATGAGAGCTGGTATATCCGTCTTTATCTTGAAAGTGAAGACTCTCTGAATAAAAACTACGAGCGAAAACAGCGCCGCAGAACTATCAGTTATTCTGATGGTATGGAAGAATATATAAATGCTTTTGCAGATCTACGTATGGAGGGATTGAAAATTCTGCTCGAACATGAAGACCTGCAGTTGTTCCTTGAACGCCTGTCACGCTTATCTGAAAAACAGCAGCTCGCCCTGCGTCTGTATTGCCTGAACGGGCTGTCCCTGGCAGACAGCGCTGCCGTCTACGGTGCAACAGAACGGGCTGTCTCCGAAGTCCTGCACCGTGCCATACAGAAGCTCCTTTCCATGTACGGCCTTCCGGCAGAAAATATTTCCCTTTCCTATCATCATACCCAGGGAGGAGGCAAAAAAAGTGAGTGAAAGTGTGAAGGTGGGTACGGTAGAGTATCCTATCGATTCGGAGACTGCAAAGCGACTTCGGGAAGGCGATATCCCTTCCGAATTAAAATCCCGTATCACGGCTGAACAAGGCAGTGAATTCTGCTTCGATTTCTGCCGTCAGCGGCGGCTGATGAAGCGTATCCTCGACCAGATTGAAGACAAGAAACAGCCCGGGCATTTGCGCCCTCTCATTGAAAGCGGAGCTGTACCATCGGAAATCCTTTATAAACTTTATCACCATCATTTGATTGCAAAAGCAGAAAAGATGTACCAGGGCAAATTAATTTCTGACAAGGTTATGGACACTGTGCGGGAAAAGCTGCTAACGGAAGAGATTCTCAAACCTCTCTCCTACGCTTTCTCAGTGGATACTGCCCTGTATCTTTATTCCCAGAATGAGATCAGTCAGGACATCCTGCAGGGCGTAAAAGACGGCAGCGTTGATCCTATGTTTATCCGGATCATCCGCAGGCACTACCGGTATATGACACATCAGGAAGAACAACAGGACAAACACTCTATTCACGCACTGGATAAGGAAGGAAATCCTGTCAATGATCTTGGTGAACAGTTAGAAGACTCATCCCATACATACGATTTTGATATGGACAGTTTTTTTGCCAGAGAGCTGCTGACAGAAGCAATGGAATGGCTGACGGAAAATGAAAAGGAACTGCTCCGCCTGATCTACTATGAGCATCTTCCATTGACCAATATTGCCAGACAATACCATATCACTGAGGGAACAATCCGTTATCGCAGGGATCAGCTGTTGAAACGTCTGCGTTTTATCCTGGAGGACTGCATGAAACTTACCTCGGATGACCTGCTTATGTGAGAAAGGAGACCTTTCATTATGAAATTTACACCGCTGGAACTTGACCGGCTGAAAAATATAAATCCCGAATCTGTTGACCGGGATTCTCTGGTAGATATCCGTGAAATTGAAATTGACCGCAGCAAGCCCCACCTGGAACAGGTGCTTGATTTTTTAACACAGATTAAAAATCCTTATCTCTACCGCTGCGGAAACGTGGTCGTCAAAGTTGCCTATAAAGAAGATACGGCAATCACCATTGAGGATCAGCTGGAACATCTGATCCGTGAGAAACATTATTCGGAATCTGTCAAGTGTTAATTTTGCATTTTTCAAATTATTTTGACGCTCAAAAACCGCACTCGACAATGTTTATTTTTGCGTGCTATCATATAGACGTGGGTTTAGAAAAAATGATATGGAGCCTTTGGTTTCTTGATGATGGCACTGCTAAGTGATGATTATCAGGAGGTCAAAGGCTTGTTTTTTTCTACAAATTCACAACCTAATAATGATACGAAAATCTGGCTTTGCGGATCTTACGTTCGTTTATCCAAAGAGGACGAAGATACCGGCATTGGTGTAAAAGATGAAAGCAACAGCATTGCCAATCAAAAAGCACTGATCCGGGACTATATGGACAGCCACCCGGAGTTTGTCCTCGTCCGTGAATACGCTGATGATGGTTACTCCGGCGTGACGTTTGACCGTCCTCAGTTTCAGGAAATGATGGAAGACGTGAAAAACAAAAAAATCAACTGCATCATTGTTAAGGACCTGTCCCGTTTCGGCAGGAATTATATCGAGGTCGGCAAATATCTGGAACAGGTATTTCCTTTCCTGGGCATAAGGTTCATTGCCATTACCGACGGCACAGATACCGGCAAGAAGCAGACAGACGCCGAACAGTTTGTCCTTCCATTTAAAAATTTATTTAACGACTCTTACTGCCGTGATATCAGCACTAAAGTTCGCTCCCAGCTTGCGATCAAACGAAAAAACGGACAGTACGTGGGCAATTTTGCCTGCTATGGCTATCTGAAAGATCCGGCTGACCACAACCATCTGGTGATTGACCAGGATACGGCTCCGGTGATCCAGCAGATTTTTTTCTGGAAGATCAACGGTCTTTCCGCAGCACGGATTGCAGACAAGCTCAACAGCCTGGGCGTACTCTGCCCTATGGAATATAAAAAAAGTCTCGGGATGAGAGTCAATACTCAATTCCGCACCAATGATAAGGCGAAGTGGGCTGCCCAGACCATCCAGCGTATCTTACGAAATGAGGTATATATCGGGACGATGACCCAGGGACGGCGCACAACACCCAGCTATAAAGTGAAAAAAATGATTGAGAAGCCGGAGGAGGAATGGGATAGGGTAGAAAATACCCATGAAGCGATCATTCATAAGGATATTTTTGATGTGGTGCAGATGCTTTTACTGCGTGACACCCGGATATCTCCCGATGCAGATCGCTTGTATCTGTTCGGCGGCTATCTCTGTTGTGCTGACTGTGGCAGCAACATGGTCAGGCGAAGGCAAAAACATAACGACACTGTATATGCCTATTACTCTTGCTCCGGTTACAAACGCAAATCTGGCTGTACTTCCCATATTATCAGTGAGCACCTGCTGTATGATGCCGTTTTGAATGCCATCCAGCAGCAATGCCTTCAAGTGCTGTATTTGTATAAGCTCCTAAAATATGCCCAGGACTTACCGGACAATCCGGACGGACTGCATCACTACGATGTACAGCTTGCGCAGCTGGATGATGAAATTCAGCGCAGCCAGAACATGAAGATCAAACTGGTAGAGAACTTAAATGCCGGCATAATCACCCGGGAAGACTACAGGGAACTGTCTCCTGTATATGACCAGCGGATAAGAGACGCCAGGAAAGCGAAGCAAAACGTGGAAGCCGAGAAAGCCGGTCTAAAAGAGGCTAATGTAGACGGGGATTTTATCTCCACTTACAAAAAATATCAGAATATCGAATCTCTTGACCGCACGATACTGGCGTCACTGGTGGAATTCATTGAAGTACATGAAGACAAAAGGTTGACCATACATTTCAAATTTATGGATGAGATTGAGCGCATCCAGTCCTATCTTGCTTCCAAAGCCAGGGATGGAGAAATTGATTTTACCCAGGACATCTTTAAGAGCGATCCGGAAGGGAACCTCCCTGAAACAGGACAGGAAGAATCCTCCCCCATTTCCGATACGGATAACAAAAATCTGCCTGCAGATGTGAGCAAAACCGTACAGAAAGGGGTGGAATGATTGGCCCGCAAGAGCCGCCGGAGTGATATTGCTTCAAAGATAGGAAAAAAAGAAAATTCCGGCATAGCAGCTCCATCCAAAAAGCAAAAACTCCAGACCGGTATTTACGGCAGGCTCTCGATCAAGGATCTCGGTCAGGAAGATGGAGATACCATGGAGACACAGATTGCTCTGCTTCGGGATTATGTCCTGCAGCATCCGGACCTGGAATTACGGGAGGTCTATATTGATAATGGCTGGACAGGAACGAATTTCCAACGTCCGGAGTTTAGCCACCTGCTTGAGGATATCCAGTCTGGAAAAATAAACTGCATCGTAGTCAAAGACCTTTCCCGTCTCGGCAGGAACTATCTGGAAGCCGGTTATTATCTCCAGCACGTATTTCCTTCCCTGCAAGTACGTTTCATCGCCATCTTTGACGGCTATGACAGTGCCACTGGCGACCCGGAATCTATGGTCATTGCAATGAAGAACATCGTAAACGACTACTACAGCAAAGACATCTCCCGGAAAATATCTGCCGTCATTGATATGAAGCGCAGCCAGGGACCGCATTATATGGGAGCGCCGCCCTACGGTTATCAAATGAGTACCCGTGGGAAAAAGCGATATGTCATAGATAAGCAAGCTGCTCCTTACCTGCATCTGATGTTTAAATGGGCATTGGAGGGCGTTCCGCCGCATGAGATAGCTTCATATTTGAATGAAATGAATGCTCCAACTCCGTCCCAGCACTATTACCAGCTGCACCCGGATCGGGAGAAGTCTTCCCGCTACCGTGATTGTACATGGAAAGGATATAGTGTTCGTTCCATTCTACTGAACCAGACCTATGCCGGTGATTTTGTCTGCCGCAAATCATATTTCAGGAAATATGATCCCGGGAATTCCGGATTCATCCCGGAAGAAGATTGGATGATCTATCCCGACACCCATGAAGCTTATATCAGCCACGAAGATTATGCACAGCTGAAGAAACGGCTCCTGTCAGAAATGAAACACAGAAAAGACCGCAGAAAACGCAGACAACGGCAGATCCGCAATCAGGACAATCCTCTTCAGGGGATCGTATACTGCGGGGAATGCGGCAGGCGCATGCGGCTGGTTAAAAAAGGGGAAAGTCGCTGTGATTGGTATTTCTCTTGCTCTGGCAAGGAAGACTATGCCCATATTGGACACCAGCCCTACTCTGCAGAATACGGCGAGCTGGAAACCCAAGTGCTGTACAACCTGCAGATGCAGCTGAAAACAGCAATCGACGCTGATAACTTTCTGCACAGCCATTCCTTAGAGGATGCACAGACCCGGCTAAAAGCAAGCCGCAACGCCTCCCTGCAGATGCTCTATTCCAGGCAGGCAGCTCTTACCTCTCAGAAAAAGCAGGCATTTGAGGATTTGGCAAGCGGAATACTGGATAAAGAGACTTACCAGATGCGGACAGCAAAACTGGAACAAGAAGCAAAATGGCTTTCAGGTGACATTGAACGGGCAAAAAAACGTGTGGCGGAGATCGACACTTACCTCACACCAGATAATGAATGGCTTAAAAGTTTCTTATCCGCCAATATTTCCCCTGACCTGGACAGCCGTGCTGTCCATCAACTGATCAACCACATCGAGGTCTGGCATAACAGTCAGATTCTGATTGTTTTCAACTACGCAGACTGCATGGAGAAATTCCTGCGTTGTCTGAAAGAGTTAAGAGAAATCGGTGGAAAAGGATTGCCAGAAAACCGCCATCCGGATTCCACTGAATAACTTCGTATAAGGAGGCTTTGCAAGTAAATATGAGAAAACGAACATTTCCCGCATCTGTCCCGGAGAACCAGTGTTTTAGCAAAGATAAGAATGTGGCCGTTTACGCCATGATCGACAGTGATGATACCTATATGTTAAAAGCTCAGATCCATGAACTTTCCGCTTATGTGTTGGCACATCCGGATTTTGAAGGATGGAGCATTGTCATCTATCAGGATTCTGACAGTTTCTCAAAGGCCGGAATACGACCGCAGCTGGAACAACTGATATCAGATATCCGGGACGGCAAAGTCCAGTGTGTTATTGTAAAAAATTTGTCCCGGATTTCCAGAGACCTGGTATCTCTCATGTACTATATTGAAAAAATTTTTCTTCGTTATAAAGTACGGCTCATCTCTCTGACAGAAAATCTGGATACTGCCAACCCGGATATCGTTGCAATGCTGCATGATCATATGGAAGCCATCACAGAAAGGAAACAGCCATGAGTGTCCTTGCCTGTTACATCCGTCTTTCACTGGCAGACGGAGACCTGGGAAATGGAAAAGATGAAAGCAACAGTATCAGCAATCAGAGGAACCTGCTTCATCAGTACATAGAGAATCACCCGGAATTTTCTGACTGGACAGTGCAGGAATTTGTGGATGACGGGTATACCGGCACGAACGACGACCGGCCGGAATTCCAGAGAATGATCGAGTTGGTGCGTCAGGACATGATCCAGTGCATCATCGTAAAGGATTTATCACGTTTTGCCAGAAACTATATCATCACCGGCGAATATCTGGAACAGGTATTTCCCTTCTTAGGGGTGCGCTTTATCTCTATCACGGATCATTACGACAGCGCCAACAATACCACTGTGGAAGATAATATGAGCGTTGTATTAAAATCCGTGCTCAACGCCTATTACAGCAAAGACCTGGGACGGAAGATTGCATCTTCCTTCCATCAGCGGATGCGGCAAGGCACATTTAAAAGCAAAGCCCCTTATGGCTACCGGCGTGTAGAAGATCAGATCAGTTACCAGCTGGACCCGGAATCTGCCAAGATCGTCCGGCTGATCTTTGACCTTGCTCTGAAAGGGTGTTCTACAAGGGAGATTGCCAACCGGCTCAATGAGGATAAGATTCCTACTCCGGCTGTGTACAACCGTTATCACACCGAATACAACAAGACTTCTTCCCGAACAATTACAGAGAATCCTATATGGGAACCGACAGGCATCTTAAACATCCTGCGAAACCGGGCATATACGGGAGATCTGATCATGCGGAAAGCGGCTTCTGTTGTATCCGGTTCCAAAAAGCGCCGCCCTACTCTGCCGGAAGAACAGATTGTAAAGAAAGACGATCATACTCCCATTGTGACACATGAAGAGTATGATAAAGTACAGCACCTGTTCCCTCTGAGAGCAAAACGGCAGAAAACCCGTCAGCGCATAGAATATACGCTGAAAGGCACTGTTCGTTGCGGGCAGTGCCGCCGGGTGATGGTTTATGCCAATTATTCATATTTTGTCTGCCGTCATTCCGTCTTAGACCATTCCAGCTGTTCTCTAAAGCACTTTCCGGCTGCTGAGATAGAAAATGCTGTGTTTGAGGCTCTGAAACCCTTACTGGAGACAGCGGCTGCGGCCGGGAAACGTACCTCCAGGAAAAACGGCAGTGCTCCCGCAGATTTTCTTACCCAATGCCGCAAAGAGATTGCCGACACCGAATACCGGGAGCGGCGATGCAGACAGCTGAAACTGGATGCTTATGAAGAATATACTGCAGGCACCCTGTCTTTGGAGAATTATCTAAAGAGAAAAGACAGTCTGACAAAGCAGGCAAAAGAATACAGCCGCAGGCTGGGTACATTGAAAGCACAAGAAAAAGCCTATTCCGGAGGCGAAATTCCGCATGATGTACAGGCAGTTACAGATGCCGCCATGCAGTTCCGCCATAATACATCCCTGACCCGGGAAATGGTAACGACATTTTTGGAAAGCGTCTATGTCTATGATGACCATTATGAATTTCAATGGAAAGAACAGGCTCTATTAGAACAGCTGAATGGACAGCAGACAAATCACACCCGATGAAAGGAAAGGAGAACCTATGAAAAACGCAGACCGTCAATATCCGCTCCCTCCAACCGGAGTCTATACCGCCAACTGGATTCCCTATGGATACCGATATGATCCGAACTCCCCGGAAATGGTTATCGTTGACCAGGAGGTAGCGGAGGCAATCCGTTATCTGTACAGGGAATATTTATCGGGCGTATCCCTGTCTGATATAGCTCATCAACTGGAAGTACAGGGATATCCATCTCCTTCTAAACGTAAAGAGCAGTTAGGGCTTCCTCCCCGCTCCGGACGGACACCGGATAAAGATCACTGGAGAGCCAGTGTACTGAATCAGACTGTTTTCAATCCCATGTATGCAGGAGATCTGATCCGCTCCGGCAGAGTATGGGATGCTGTATATTACTACAGTGGTAAACCAGCACCGGAAGGCATTACCCTGCCGGAAATCGAAGAAAACCACCATGAAGCCCTCATCTCCCGTGAGGATATGAAGCAGGCATCCATACAATACTTGAAAGAACGAGAACAGCGAAGCACAAGGTCTCCTGTACGGCGCAGACGTGCCAAAGTAGAAATTCCAGAAGAGATCACTGACTTTTCTTTCGGATCTGTGCTCCACTGCGGTGAATGCGGACGTCTGATGGATGAAATCCAGATGAATATTGGCGGTCAGCCCTGTACTGCATATATGTGTTCCGGCCTGTCCCTCCTTCAGCCCAGCAAATGCACCAACCGATTCTATCGGCTGTCAGAATTAATGACACCTATCCTGTCTGCGGTGGAAGCAGAACGTAAACAAGCACTTAAAATGCAGCAACAGGTATCTGGAAAGGAAAAAAGCCAGCAGTATAACCGGGTAGAAAAACAGCTTCTCCGGCAGATCGATAAATCTGTCGATGCTGTCCGGAAGAATATGATGGAAACAAGGCGAATCCAGTCCCAGCATAAGTCTGGCGCACTCTCTGAACAGGATTTTACTTCGGAAACACAAAGACTGCAAAGCGAAGACGATGCTTACAGCCATCAGGTCATGGACGCTCTTATCCGCATCCGGGAATTCCGGGAGGTCTGCACACCTGAAAATCCCTGGCTCAAGCTTTATGCAGCTCTTCCCGAAAGTGCCGATCTTGCTGCTGATCCGAAGAGACTACGGGATGTGATCGAACGCATAGATGTTTTTCCGGACAAGCCCCCGGAAGTTACCTTGGCAGATATGCAGGAAAAAGAAGCATTTCTCACAGCCATGAAAAAGCCTCTTCGCATCCGCAGGAGGAGCAAAACTGACCAGACAAAGGAATAACCTGCTGACTGCCACACGTAGGAAGGAGACTGAAAAATGGCAGATACCAATACGCTTTATCACGCAGCACTCTATGCCAGACGCAAGTTTATTGAGCGCACACAGCCGGACGAGCCTGATCCCCTGACCGCCGATCAGATCAAGGCTATGAAAGCACATTTAAAAGATTTTCCCGACATAAAGATCACCGGCGTTTACATGGACAGCCGCAAAACCGGTATAGACCATCCCTGTCCGCAATTTCAGCGAATGATCCACGATATCCAGGAGGGGCGATACACCTGTGTTGTCATGTACAGCCTGGATACCTTTGGCAAAGATTTTTATGAGAACCGCTATTATGTTCTCCGTCAATTTACTGCGATGGGAATCCGCATTCTCTCTCTTCTGGATGATTATGACAGTTCTGTGTCTGAGCCAACGCCCGGAGACTTTACCCGATTAGAAGAATTGATCGAGCAAAATGGTAAATTTGATTCCTCACGCTCACACTCTGCCACCATGAAAGAGAAAAAACTGAATGGATACTGGGAACTGACCTTTACACCCTATGGCTATCTGTATCGGCCTGATACGGAATCCAATCTGGAGATTGACCCGGAAACAGAACAGTATGTCCGCTTTATATTTAATGAATTCCTTTCCGGAACCAGCCGGACAAAGATTGCAAAACGCCTGACCGAAATGGGTGCGCCCAGCCCATCTCTGCGGAAAAAACAGCTGGGGATTACCTATACAAAACCATCTGCCAAAGATTACTGGACAATGGGCGGCGTCAATGTAATTCTCAAAAATCAGATGTATACCGGTGATCTTGTATATGGCACCCAGCGGGCTGCCATGTATGTGTTCCGGGAAGCTCAAAAGCGCTTCTGGACCGGTAAACCACAGATTGTACCGGATCACCATGACCCGATCATCTCCCGTAAGGATTTTGACCGTGCCCAGGTCATGCTGAACATGCTGAAACAGGAATGGATGGAACGGCGGAAAAAGAAACCGGCATCTGCACCTCTTCTGACGCCATTTCGGAATCTTGTATTCTGCGGGCACTGTGGGCGGAGTATGTTCCATTTGCAGTATCGCTCCAACCGAAATCCTTATTCCGTATATATCTGTTCCAGCCACCGCTATAAACTTGACAATGCCTGTCCTTTACAGCCGATCAGGCTGGAGGACGTGATCCCTGAAGTACAGGCGGCATTGGAAAAAGAACATCTCCTCGCAATTAAAATCTGTGAACAGATCAAAGATGGAGAGCAAAGTGACTGTTACCGACAGCTGGAAAGACATTTTCAATCTCTGATTGATCAGTCTCTGAAGCGTGGAAAAGAAAATACTGCAGAACTGATTGCACTTCCTGACACGGAACAGGAGCGAAAAAAAGATCTGGAAGATAAAGGAACTGTATTACGGAAGGAGCTGGTAGATGCGATCAATGCAAAGCAGGCTTTTAAACGTTCATTCAACATCAATAACCCATGGCTCAGATTATATACCGGCCTGGAAGACGGATTTACGATCACTCCGGCTGTTGCAAAAAAATACATCTCACAGATTATTCTGTATCGGGACGCCCCTCTAGTCGTAAAAGGGATGAAACAGGATGCAAAAGAGAAGCTTCTCTCCTATCTCTCCCTTGCTGAAAGCGGCGGCTTAAAAGAATAAATCTATCCGTAAATACTACTCTGGACTGGGAGGAGGGATACGATGTCCAGGAAAAGCAAGCATATATATCAGGAGGCGCACCATGAAGACCAGCACTGATTCCGTCATTCTCGCTGCCTATCTCCGGCTTTCCCGTGAGGACGGGGATATTACAGATGGCAAAGAGGAAAGCAACAGCATCACCAATCAGAGAAAGCTGATCGAACAGTATCTTCTCTCCCATCCGGATCTCGAAGAACTGGAATACACGGAATATGTAGATGATGGCTATACCGGCACAAATACAGCCCGTCCCTCCTTCCAATCCATGATTTCAAGGGCAAGAAACGGAGAGATCGGCTGTATCATCGTAAAAGATATGTCCCGCTTCTCCCGGAATTATCTGACGCTGGGCGATTATGTAGAACAGATTCTTCCTATGCTGGGAGTACGGTTCATCTCCATCAATGACGGCTATGACAGCAAAGAGCAGTCTTCTTACCTGCAGTCAATGAGTACTGCTCTGCATGGACTTGTATATGCTTATTACAGCAAAGACCTGTCAAAGAAGCGCAGTGCCAATGTACAAGCCAGGATGCAGAACGGAACCTATATTATACAGTCCCCATATGGCTATAAGACCAACTGGAAAGAATACCGATTTGAAATCGACTATGAAGCTGCCGAAGTTGTCCGGCTGATTTTTGATCTGGTGCTTACCGGGAACCGTCCCAATGCGATCACACAGATTCTCAATGAATGCCGGATTCCTACACCATATGTTTATGCCCGGCTTCATTCTAAACGGAATAAACCAGGCAGTAATACAAAAGTACCTTTATGGTCCGTCACCCAGGTCAAGCGGATCATAAAAAATGAAACCTATACCGGAAAGCTGACTATGAACAAAACCTATGTCAATAAACCGGATCATGTGAAGCAAACAACTCGTCCAAAGGAAGAGCATATCGTCCGGGAGCATGCCCATGAAGCGATCATCTCCAGAGAAGATTTTGATATTGCAAATCAAATGATCCGGCGAAATGCCGCCAAATGCGATTACTCTCGGTATATCCCGGTCTATGAGCCAAGCATCCTTGCAGGCAAACTGTTCTGCGGACACTGCGGACTTGTCATGGAATATCGGGAAGAAAGTATGACTGCAGCCTGTAAATACCATTACCGGTATCAGACTGCCTGTAATGACACCGTTTATTCCCTTCCTGTCCTGGAAGATTATATCTATTACAAATTGAAACCTCTTTTGCAACAGGCTGTTGCAGAAAAAGAGTCACAGGAAGCGTCTGTCCGTCAGGCAGGCATTGATCTGAAAGAATGCCAGAGACAGATCGTATTCCTAAAACGCCGTCTGGAAACGCTTCTTCAAGAAAAACGGCGGCTCTTTGAAGCATTTTCTGCAGGTGAACTCACACCTGACGGATATTCCGTCAAAAAAGAGGAATACCGCCTGTTATCAGAATCCATACAGACAGAACTGGATCAAAAGAAAAAGGATGAAGATACTCTATCTTCCCTTACCGTTGATCCTAATATCACTGCATTAGCGCAAAAAGCCGCCCATTATCTGTCGGAAGGCGGTCTGACCAAGGATATGGTAACAGATTATATCGAATCTGTAAAAGTCTACGACTTAGATGATTACCGTATCACATGGCGTTATCCTGAATTATTCCGGGAACTACAGGAAAAACATGAAAAAAGGAGATGACATCATGCAATTTTATCAGAGCGATCCAGATGAAAAGAATTCTACAGATTCCGAAATCCATGCGCACGGAGAAATCTACCACGCAGCCCTTTATGCACGGCGCAGATTTACTGACCTTGTGCAGCCGGACGAGCCGGACCCGTCCGCAGCTGAACAGATCCGTGCCATGAAAGAGTATCTGGCAGACCTGCCGGATATATCGGCGGATGGAATTTATATGGACGGACGCAAGATACGCTCCACAACGCCCCGCCCTCAATTTCAGAAATTACTGCTGGATATTCAGGCAGGTAATTATAATTGTATTGTCATGTACAGCCTGGATACGTTCGGACGGGATATCAATGAAAACAGATACTACGTCCTTCGCCGTTTCACGGCTCTGGGGCTGCGGATCATCTCCCTTTTAGACGGGTATGACAGTTCTGTATCAGAACCCAGACCCGGTACATTTTCCCGGCTGGAAGAAATTATTAAGCTGAACATGCGCTTTGATAAATCACGTAAGCGCACAGCCATAGCAAGAGAATACGGGGAAAAAGGGCTGGTATTGATTAAAAAGAATGTCCCCTATGGATACCGGGTCAGCCCGGATGAAGACGCAAATCTGGTCGTTGACCAGGAAGTGGCTCCGTACATCCGGTATATCTTCGAGCAATATGCATCTGGAACCGGTCCTGCAGAAATCGCCAGAAATCTGACAGCTATGAAAGCTCCCTGCCCTACCATGCGGAAATCTCAGCTTGGCGTACAGTACAAGAAAACGACGCCCAATGATTACTGGGCTTCCGGCAGTATCTGCGGTATTTTAAGAAACCAGATTTATACCGGTGATTTTGTCTATGGAACAGACAAACGGTCCATTTATATCCATCGTGATCAGGAGCAGCAACACCGGATCAGCGAGAAGCAAATCATCCGTGACCACCATGAACCGATCATAAGCCGAAAATTATTTGATCAGGTACAGAAACGAATTGAACAAAACCGACCGCAGAGACGGACAGAAAACCAGAGGACTTCTGATCTTCCTTCCTTCTCCGCCTCTCCTTTTCGGAAACAGTTATTTTGCGGGCTGTGTGGGCGTCCAATGTATTTCTACCATGATTCCCGTGTCCAGCGGTGTGAATACACCGTGTATGTCTGTTCCAGCCGGCCTCGGAAACTAAAAAATCCCTGCAGTTACGATCCCATAAAACTTAGCGACATTATGCCTCCAGTAAAGGAATCCTTGCTGCAGGAGCGGCGGCTTGCCCTGGAGATCTACAGACAGATGAAAAATGGAACAAACAGTGAGATATATCAATCATTAGAAAAATATTTTCAGGATAAAATTGACGCTCTTGTAGAGGCTGGAAAAGAGAATAATGCTGAACTGTCCTTTATACTGGAGGACGCTCCAGATCAAAGAGCAGAACTGCTCGAAAAAGAAACAAGGCTGCGTGAGGAACTGGTGGAGGCAATCAATCGTAAGAAAGCGTTTCGCCAGACGTTTAAAACCACAAATCCCTGGCTTGTCCTGTACAGCCAACTTCCGGAGAACTTTGACATCACATTAGAGATCGCCCGCAAATATGTTTACCGCATCTATCTTTATCCGGACGCACCACCAAAATTTCAGCCGATGAAACAGGAAGCCAAAGGCATCCTGCTTGGATATTACAAACTGATACATAACAACGAACTGACCGAAGTTTATGGAGAAAACCCGCAATGGCAAGAATCAGCAGACGCACCCAGCAGTTAGCTCAGACAAATAAAAAAGTACATATCGCCCCTGAATCCGTTGAATCTGTAAACCGGGCTGCCATTTATGCGAGATTATCCCTGTTTGACCGAATCCATCCCGCAAGCGAAGACAGTATCCAGGCGCAAATCCAGCTGCTGACAGATTATATCAACACTCATCCGGAATTAAATTTGGAAGGAGAATATATTGACCGGGGATGGACAGGCACAAATTTTCAGCGTCCTGCGTTCCTGCAGATGATCGAGGATATCCAGGCTGGCAAGATCAACTGTATTGTAGTAAAAGATCTCTCCCGTTTTGGACGAAGTTACTGGGAAGCCGGCTATTACCTTGAAGTGCTGTTGCCGCAGCTTAAGACACGCTTTATCTCTGTTGCAGATGGATTCGACAGCATGACCTCTGATCCCGGGAATCTCGCCATCATTTTGAAAAATATCCTGAATGACTTCTACTCCCGGGACCTGTCCCGCCGTTTCTGCGACAGCTATGATCTTCGAAAAGCGGAAGGCGTGTTCCGGCAAGGGGAACCTTACGGATATATGTATGACCCGGAACGTCAAAAGCATCTGACCTTTGACCCGGAAGAAAGCTACTATGTCCGCATGATTTTTACCTGGGCTTTGGAAGGTGTCTCCAGCACCGTGATCGCCAGACGCCTGCGTGATATGAAAGCCCCTGTCCCTCCGTCGAATGAATATCAGAGACCCAGCATAATGAGTGCAGACGATCCTCAGCGCTGGAGCATTACAATGGTAAATACTATCCTGAAAAACCGTATCTATACCGGAGATTTTATCTGTGGCAAGAGCTGCCGCCGCAAATGTGATCCGTTCAATTACCGCCCCAAAATACCGCAAGAGGAATGGGTCATCATTCCAGACAGCCATCCGGCTTATATCACACACGAAGAGTATGATCAGATTGCCAGACGCATGAACGAATATTCCAATCGGCGCAATCGCCAAATTAAAAAAAGTGCCTCGGAATATGAACGCAATCCCAATATCTATCGTTCCAAGCTGGTCTGTCCAATCTGCGGAGGTATGATGAGCGCTGCACTGGCCAAAAGGAATCAGCCTGCAAACAGATTGCACTATGTCTGTTTCCGGGAAGCCTCAAGAGTGCAGAAAACACATTATTTTGCAATCGGAAAACAAATGCTGGATATGATCGTATTAAACCAGCTGCAGACACAATGCCAGCTTGCCAGACTGCTTTCCTCCTGGCTTCGCTCCCCTGATGGAAAACAGAAATCCTGTCAACAGATTGAAGCATACCAGGAAACCCTAAATAAGTCGAAACTGCAATACGACAATCTAAGGGAAGAAAGAACCGCCCTTTTTGAAAACCATGCAGAATATATCATCAATGCGGAAGACTATGCAAAGGCAATGTCTCGTTTGAGAGACAAACTGCAGCAAGCATCCGAACAGATGGAGAAAGCTGCTAAACAGCTCTCCACTATACAGACAGCCATGACAGCATCCAATCCGTGGCTGAAATTATTTTCTGCTATTCCTTATCCGAATGAAATGAATGCCTCTCTTATACAGAAAACCATAGACCGCATTCTTGTCCGCTCTGAAGACGATGCGGAAGTTGTATTTCTTCACCAGGAATACTTCTCAATGTTATGGAATGCATACAAAGAGACGCTTGCAACATCATAAACACAACCGAAGGCCCGAGAAAGGAGACGAACACATGACAACTCTTAGAAATCTTGAACCAGCAGGACACGCTGCAGAGACTGTTACGTCAGAACCAGTAAAGGCTTACCACGCCGTACTCTATGCACGGCGTAAATTTAAGGATCAAGTACAGCTGGATGAACCCGATCCTACGACAGTCTCACAGATTATCGCCATGAAAGCCCACCTGCAGGATCTGCCGGATGTGACCACCGAGAGGATCTACATGGACTGTCAGAAAATGGATTCACATCAGTCTCTGCCACAGTTACAACAGCTCCTTCTCGATATAGAAAACGGTAAGTATAACTGTATTGTAATATACAGTCTGGACACATTTGGAAAAGATAAAGCAGAAACAGAATACTATATGCTGTGCCAGTTCCCTTCGCTGGAACTTCGCATTATTTCCATCCAGGACAACTATGACAGCAACCGATCTGAACCAGAAAGCGGAACTTTCTTCCGATTAGAAGAAATTCTCCGGGGGAACATGCGCTCTGATCGCACCTGCGGCGAAACTGCCACAGAAACGGAAACAGATAGAGGCCGGTGGGTTTTCAGTAAACGAAAAATTCCCTACGGGTACAACTTCAACCAAGACAGCGAATCGCACATGGATGTTGATCCGGAGACAGCGCAGTATGTCCGGTTTATATTTGATGAATATGCGTCTTGAACAAGCCCGGGAAGGATTGCCAAAAAGCTGACGGCTATGAACGCTCCCACACCTTCTATGCGAAAATCCCAGCTCGGAACCAATTATAAAAAAATGTCTCCAAGCAACAGCTGGACGTTTGGAGGTGTTTCAATCATTCTCCGCAACCGGATGTATACCGGCGATTACGTTTGCGGCAGAGAGAATGCCTTCCTCCATCCTGACAGAGAAGATACAGCCATGTATTGGAACAGTGAAGAACAGATTATCACACACCATCATGAACCGCTTGTTCCCCGTGAGATATTCGACAAAGTACAGCAACTGCAAGAGCAAAA
>ERZ1090862.290-NODE-290-length-22476-cov-14.956380_pt1 | contig 22476 bp, 17 predicted proteins | sample MGYA00478481_ERZ1090862 | MGnify/ENA primary metagenome ERZ1090862 (study PRJEB33644, sample SAMEA5815745) | chicken gut metagenome | biome: Chicken; feature: Gastrointestinal Tract; material: Caecum | place: Ireland | collected 2019-01-01 | study: A study of the... | reverse complement strand
GTGCGGATGCCCATGCTCACGCTCATGCGGGCGGCGGCGCTCTGGCCCTTGGCCTCGCAGCCGATGGCGTCCAGCGCCGTGTGGGCCTGCTGGTTCAGCTGCCGGTAGGCGTTGCGCTGGCGCATGATCTCGTCCTTCAGGGCCTGGTCATGGGTCAGGCCCATGATCTCCTCCAGCGTGTTTTTGCCCATCTCGGTGTTCTGCACCACTTCCTGCAGCATGGCTTCGTTGTCGGCCTGGGCCTTGTTCGGGTCTGGTTGCATACAAAAATACCCCCTTGGTAGCACTGGTTTGAAACCTTCGTTCCATCCACAGTATGCGCACCAGGGGGGCGGTTTATCCGGTTTGGCTCAGTGGTTGTACAGGCGGCTTTCGGCCAGGCCCACCATCAGGTCCCAGCTGCCGGTCTCGGCCCAGTCGGCCGAGGACACCGTGGCGGTGAACACCCCGCGGCGTGCCAGCGTGATGCTGAAATTCTTGCGGGCGTTGTTGAGAGCCTCCTGCAGCCGGCGTTCCAGCTCCGACGCCGCGATGCCCACGCCCACCGCCAGGAAGACCCCGTCCTCCAGCCGGACCAGGGTGGTCTCGCCTTCAATGGCGTCCAGGGCCAGGCCCAGGATGCCGGCGGCGGTGTTCAGGCAGCGGTCGGCGGCGGCCACGCTCTCGGTGCGGCAAAGGTTGGCGTACTCGTTGACCCGCACCAGCGCGGCGCTGACCTTGCTGCCCTCCCGGGCGGCGGCGGTCACATGCCCGCGGAAGGCCGAATCCAGGTAGGCGCGGCTGTACACGCCGGTCACATAGTCGTGGCAAAGTTCCTCCCGGCACTGGGTCAGCAGCCGGTGGAAGGCGTTGGCCTCGCGGCTGCTGCCGGGGTCGATCCGGGGCAGGTCATAGCTCACGGCCAGCACACAGGGGTGTCCGTCCGGCCGGACGCTCCAGTACAAAACAAAGCGGGTGCGATCCTCCAGGAACTGGGGCTGCCAGGCACGGCCCCGCTCATCCAGCATCGGTACTTCCAGGGCGGCGCCGACCGGCTGCATCGTTTCCGGGTCCAGGGTCTGGTTGGCGCTCGGGTCCACCAGCTTCACATCATCGAAGATCTGTCGCAGGGCGGCGATCTGAGCCGTCAGCTGTGCGCGTGTACATTCCATGCGGTACGCCTCACTTCTTCTGTAGTATCGGTTTTCGTCGCGCCGTCCCACCCGGCGCCGCCCAAAAGCGGCCGGGTACGACAGCCACACAAATCTCAGCTTATATTCTACCACAAACCGTCCGTTTTTTCAGCCCTCCGCCTTGTACAAAGAATCGCCGGCTGTGCAGTGAAAAGTTGGTGGTTTGGACAAAACCGCTCATTCCTGTCCGTTATCGGCGGCGTCCCCGGCGGCCTCGGGGGTCTGCAGCGCGGCGATGGCCCCCTCCCGCCAGGAGGTGCGCAGGGTGGTGGTGAAACTCTGCCGCAGGGCGCCGTCCTCGTCATAGGCCAGGGCGCGGCCGGCTTCGGCCAGGGCGTCGGCCGCCGCCGTCTCCGGCTCCGGCTCGGGCAGGATGCCGGCGCCCACCTGTTCCACCTGCATGGCGGTCAGGGCGGCGTCGTTGCTGGCGGTGCCCCAGGCGGTCACCAGCCCCAGCGTCTGGGTCAGGGTCTCCTCGCCGGCCTGGCTGGTGTACAGCCACAGGATGGCCGCCGACGCGGCCCGGGCGCCCGGCTCATCGGCGCCGGCCGGGATGGCCAGCCAGCCTTCGTTAGCCAGCACCGGGTAGTTCAGCAGCCCGGTCAGATTGTACTCGGTGCTGGTCAGGTCGCTCTCCACCAGGTCGCACTTGGCCGGCACCCAGACCAGGCTGTCGGCCAGCGCACCGCCGCTGTACAGCAGCCAGTCGGTCAGCGAACCCCGGTAGAACACCGCCCGGTGTTCGGCCACTGCCTGCACCGCGGCGGCAGGGCTTTCGGCCGGCAGCGCGTTGGAAAGTTCCAGCGTCAGCGCACTGTACACCCCGTTCAGCGGCCCGGTCAGGGTGTCCTCGCTGCGGGTGTCGCCGGCGGCCAGCAGGGCGGCGGTGTACAGCGGCAGCCCGTCGCCGCCGGCCACGGCGTCGTCGGCACACAGGCTGAACACCCCCTCCAGCCCGGCGGCTGCCTCCGGCCGCTCGGCGGGCAGGGTGTAGGTGTTGCCGTTCAGCGTCACGTCGGTCTCGGCCGGTTCTTCCAGCCAGGCGGTCAGCGCTTCGGCCAGGTCGCTCCACTCGCCCCAGGCGGCGGCCTGCAGGGCGCCGGTCAGGGTGTCGGCGTCGGCACCCAGCAGCGCGGCCAGCAGCGAGCTGTCGGCCCAGTAGGCGTACAGCGTCTTGCCGAAGGGCAGCGCGCAGACCGGGTCGGCGGCCAGGCCGTCCTCACCGCTCAGGCCGGCCCGCAATGCGGCGGTGGCCAGCAGCGCATCGTCCGAAAGGTTCTTCCACCCTTCGCCCGCCGGCCGGGCGTCCAGCACGGCCAGGTCGGCCTCGGCCGGGTCGGCGTCGGGGCCCAGCTCGGTCAGGGTCACGCCCTGGGCGTCGGCGTAGGCACGCAGCGCGGTGCCGGCGGGGCTGTCGGCGCCGCCGGCGTAGTAGACGGTCAGCGCCTGGGGGGCGGCGGTGGGGGCCAGCGCGGCGGTCTCGGCGGTGGCGGCCGCCGGCGCCGAGCCGGGCAGCGAACACCCGGCCAGCAGGCAGAGCGCCAGCACCGGGCAAAGAATGCGTTTCATGGGTCGGTTTTCCTCCCTCGGCGGCCGCCGGGCGGCCGCGCAGATCTTGTCAAAAGGGTACATTTCCTCAGGATAGACTCATTATAAATCGTTTTTCCCGGTTTTGTCCACCCTGGTTTTGTGATATAATGAACTGACACACACCCCACAGGAGGAAACACACCCATGCAGCCCACCCTCAAACGATACGAGACCCACCCGGACTGCCGCCGCTTTGCCGCCCGGGTAGCAGCCTGCCGCCCGGACGGGAATGCCTGGCAGGCAGCCCTGGACGAGACGGCCTTCTACCCCGAGGGCGGCGGCCAGCCCTGCGACACCGGTATGCTGGGCGGCGCCGCCGTCACCGACGTGCAGCTGCGGGACGGCGTGATCTGGCATACGGTGGCCGCCCCGCTGGCCGAGGGCGCCCGGGTGGAGGGTGAGATCGACTGGACCCGCCGGCTGGACCACATGGAGCAGCACACCGGCGAACACATCCTGTCCGGCACGCTGCACCGGCTGTTCGGGGCCGAGAATGTGGGCTTTCACATCGGCAGCCCCGCTGTGCGGATGGACATGAGCCTGCCGCTGACCGCCGACCAGCTGGCCGAAGCCGAGCGCCTGGCCAACGAGGCGGTGCGGGCCGACGCCCCGGTGCGGGCCTGGTACCCGGACCCGGACGAGCTGGCCGGTCTGACCTACCGCAGCAAGAAGGAACTGGACGGCCCGGTGCGGCTGGTGGACGCCGGCGGCGCCGACCTGTGCGCCTGCTGCGGCACCCATCTGGCCCGCACCGGTCAGGTGGGGCTCATCAAGATCCTGTCCGCCCAGCACTACAAGGGGGGCACCCGGCTGGCCGTGGTCTGCGGCGGCCGGGCCCAGGCTGCGGTGGCCGGGGCCTGGGCCGACGCCGAGGCCGCCGGCGCGCTGCTGTCGGCCGGGCCGGGCCGCCTGGCCGAAGCCGCCCGCCACGCGCTGGACGCCACCGCCGCCGCCCGGCAGCGGCTGGCCGCGCTGCAGAACACCCTGGCCGGGGCGCTGGCGGCTTCGGCGCAGCCGGGGCAGCCCTTTGTGGCCTGGTGCGACGGGGCGGATGCCGACGGCCTGCGCCGGCTCTGCCTGGCGGTGGCCGGCCGCACCGGTGCGCTGTGCGCCCTGCTGGGCCCCGGCGGGCGGGGTACCGCCTACGCCCTGACCCTGCCCGGGCAGGACGCCCGCCCGCTGGCCCGGGAGCTGAACGCCGCCTTCGACGGCCGCGGCGGCGGCAAGCCCGAACTGTGCCAGGGCAGCCTGGCCGCCCCCATCGACAAGGACGCCGCCGCGGCGTTTTTCCGGCGCTGGGCCGCCGACCATGCCGAACCGACAAGCTGAATCAAAGGAGAACCCCCATGCGAATGCGTTTCAAACCCTATGCCCGGCCGGAACTGCTGGCCTGTTCCTTCCATGTCCATGAGCCGCTGGCCCAGGCCGGCCGCTGGCGGGCGCTTTACCCGGCGCCCGAAAAGCCCTTCTGCCTGGAACTGGGCTGCGGCAAGGGCGGCTTCCTGGCCCGGCTGGCCAGCGAGCACCCCGAAAACAACTACCTGGGCATCGACATCACCGACAAGGTGCTGATCCTGGCCAAGCGCAAGATCGAAAAAGCCTACCTGGAAAAGGGCCTGCCCACCGACAATGTCCGCATCGCCTCGCTGGACATTGAGCGGCTGCTGGGCGCCTTCAGCGCCGACGACCGGGTGGCGCGCATCTATATCAATTTCTGCAACCCCTGGAGCAAGAACGCCGGCAGCAACAAACACCGGCTGACCCACCCCCGCCAGCTGCTGCAGTACCGCGCCCTGATGGACGAGGGCGCCGAGATCTGGTTCAAGACCGACGATGACGACCTGTTCCGGGACAGCCTGCAGTATTTCCCGGCAGCCGGCTTTGCCATCACCTGGCAGACCTTCGACCTGCACGCCGACGAGCCGGCCTGGAACATCCGCACCGAGCACGAGGGCATGTTCACCGAGCAGGGCATCCCCATCAAGGCGCTGATCGCCCGCAAGGGCCCCGACACCGACGTGACCTGGGTGGAGCCCAAGACCCTGGCCCGCCGCCTGACCGAGGACGAGACGGGGGCCGAAGCATGAACGCCCCGCTGCAGTTGCTGCTGTACTTTTTCCTGTACGCCTTCCTGGGCTGGTGCGCCGAGGTGGCCTTCGCCGCCGTCACCACCCGGCAGCTGGTCAACCGGGGGTTCCTCAACGGCCCCCAGTGCCCGATCTACGGGTTCGGCATGGTCGCCCTGCTGGTGGTACTGGGACCCTGGCGGCAGAACCTGCCGGCGGTGTTTTTCGGCAGCATGGTGCTGGCCACCCTGGTGGAGCTGGTGGGCGGCTGGCTGCTCTACCGCCTGTTCCACACCCGCTGGTGGGACTACACCAACCAGCGCTGGAACCTGGGCGGGTACATCTGCCCCAAGTTCTCGCTGCTCTGGGGGCTGGGCGGAACGGTCATGCTCACGGTGGTCCACCCGCTGCTGGCCCGCCCGGTGCAGCACATCCCCCGGGGTGCGCTGCTGGCGGCGGACCTGGTGCTGCTGGCGGCCTTCCTGGCGGACACGGCGATCTCCTTCGCCCAGGCCGCCGGCCTGACCCGCCAGCTGCGCAGCCTGGACGAGCTGGGCAGCGGCATCCGCCGCCTCAGCGACCGGATGACCGAGCATATCGGCACCCGCGCCATGACCGTCGACACCCTGCTGGATGAGCGGAAACTCCAGCTGATGCTGGCCGCCATGGAAGGGCGGGACAACGCCGCCGCCCTGCGGGAACAGCTGCTGGAACTGGCCGCCCGGGCCGGCGCCCAGCGCCAGGCGCTGGAAAAGCTGGCCCGCCAGCGGTACTTCGGCGCAGGCCGCCTGCTGCGGGCCTTCCCGCACATGCAGGTGCCGGACCATGCCGAGGCCGTGGCCCGGCTGCGCACCGCCACCGCCCGCCTGACCCGCCAGCTGCGGGACCACATGGGCGGACGGCGGCAGAAATAAGGAAGGGGAGAAGAGAATGGTCCGCAAGGCGAATCAGCAGGACCTGCCGGCGCTGGCCGGCCTGGGGGCCCGGCTCTGGCCCGGGCACACGCCGCAGCAGCTGGCCGCCGAGCTTGCCGGGACGATGTCCGGCGCCGACGCCTGCTTTTTCATCAAGCTGGAGGGAGAGACGCCGGTGGGCTTTGCCGAAGCCAACCGGATCATCTGCTTTGCCAAGGAACTGTGACCGCCGGAAGGGCGGACAACGAAAACGCAAACGCCCCGGCTGTGCCGGGGCGTTTGCGCTGTGTGCCGATGTTCCTTGACGCCGCAGGGCCGGGAACCGCGCCGGCGGCGTCGATTTTTGGTCGGAGCCTTATTTCAAAAAGAAGCGCGGCACAAAACAAAAAAAGCGATGGAACGCAGTGTTCCATCGCTTGGTGGCTGCCCCTCTCGGACTTGAACCGAGGACACCCTGATTAACAGTCAGGTGCTCTACCATGTGTAACGTGGTGAAGGTCCAACACTGTGCGAAAAAATATCGCTAGAGCGACTGAAAATAAACGGCTTTGGTAAAAATCGAAGAAATCAGGCAGATAAAACCGCTGAAAAATCAGTCAAATGGAAGGCTCAAAAAAGCGAACCAGCCAACGAACTGAGACTAATATTATAATAGCAGACGGAGAGAATACTGCAAGTCGTATTTACCGACGAGAGGGGGAACATCACGTCATGAGAATCGGGGCAAAGATCCGCCAAATTCGTCAACACCGGCATCTGACGCAACGGGAACTAGGAGAGAAGATTGGCTTGGGAAAGAACGGAGCAAATCGCATCGCCCAATATGAAATGGGGTATCGAACGCCTAAACGTGACCAACTCAATAAAATAGCTCATGCTTTGAACGTGCCGGAAGAAATGATATTCTTGGAAGCAGGTGAAACGATGCAGACCTTGCTCCGCAATCTGATTTGGTTAGATCAGGACGATACTACCCTTATTGAATTGTCTCTTCAAAACAAAGAAAACTGGCCACGACCTTGCAACCAGACAGAAAAAGGCTGCGTAGCCATTGTAATACACGATGAAGCAGTCCAAAATTTCCTTACAGCTTGGAGCACCGAAAAGTCACTCCTTGTAGCTGGAGTAATAACTCAACAGGATTACTTCGATTGGAAAATCCACACCCCTTTGTAATCATTGCTTGTGCCCATTTGCGTGGGCAACTGACAGAGTAACTGACTCTTAGTCGGTAGATTCTAGGTTCGAGTCCCAGATAAATGGATGAAGTACACAGAAAAAAGTCGAAAATGTAAAAAATATGATTGATAAGTAACAATAATGATGATATAATTTGTGTACTTTCATTGGAAATGCTTGTAGTAGCTAAGACAGGGGAGATAATTGTGAAGGGCTTGAAACTACGGCAAATTGCGGACAATGTTCATGGAACGGTTTATGTCAGTGAGTTAGAATCCAAACTGATGTCGACTGCCTTTTTTTATAGACTTCATGATGTCTATCAAAGTTCCACGGTATATTTGACGTTTCCGTGCAATCGAACCAAAAGATACGAGCACTCGTATGGGACAATGGGGTTAGCAGGCATGATGTTCTTTTCTATGCTTGCTAATACGAATAATGCATCCAATTCTGCGGACGTAAAAAAGTTTTTGGAAGAAGGATTAAACAATATTAAAAATATTGTTGATTCAATATATCGAGGATCAAATGATTCGTTCTTGTCATATCAAGCGATGCGTCTAATTACCGAAAAGTATACAAATAGGCCTAACCAAGGCACCAATTTGCTTGATGTTTTGTTTAGGAACTTGGATGCAATACGAGATCCAGCGCTCGAACATTTTGCATTGAATTTGAATACTACTGATAGAGATAGGAATCGCTATCTCTTTTCTTATCAGTGTCTTCTTGAGGCAATTCGTATCGTGGCGCTTTTCCACGATGTTGGTCATCCACCGTACAGCCATATTTTGGAAAATGTTATAAAAGATTTATTCACGGAGTACTCTGCATCAGAATATGAAAATAATGCAAATGAAAAACAAAAAGAATTGATTTCTGATTTGCAACAGTATTTCAGGGCTGGGGAAAAATGTGGGTGCTTGGGTCAGCAGCCTCATGAGAACCTTGCATTTCATGAAAGGGTCGGCCTTAAAATCGTTGAGCTGGCGATGCGTGACGAATTAGAAATTCTTGAGAGAACGTGTTTGGATGCACAAAGAAATAGATATGGAGAACAAGGAGTCACCAGACTTCTTTATCATGTTATTGTGACACAGTTTGTCTTGGCGATTTGGTGCGATACCACACCGTTCTTTAGTACCATTCATGAAATTGTAGATGGTTATGTTGATGCGGATCGCCTAGATTATGTAGTCAGGGACACAAAGAATGCGGGAGTAAGTTGGGGCAAAGTTCCTTACAAACGCATTATTGAATCACTTCGTCTTTATTATCTTTCTGATAAAAACAGATTCGTGATTGCCTTTCCACAAAAAATGTGCGACGATATCGACGATATGTTTGTGTTAAGGTATAAAATCTCAGCACGGATTAATTATCATCACAGAAGCATCAAGACGAGTTTGTTATTACAGAACATCGTTAAAGCGCTTGCAAAAGACTATTTAGAAAGCGCGGATGGAAACGCGTTGTGTGAAAATATCCGATCGTTTTGGGATGCGGTTAACCTTACAAGTGGACCGAGAAAGCTGAGTATTATACAGTGGAACGACTCGGTTATGATTACTCATTTGTATGAGGTGCTTGTTAAATTCTCAGAAGATGACGGAATCATGTGTGCGGACTCTCAAGATCGGGAACTCCTTTATGATATGTTACGGGAGTTTTTGCTTAACCAGAAATTCTTCTATTCTGTCTATAAAAGACAATTTGAGGTGCAAGAGGTCATTAGGAAGGCGTTCGAACCGTACATATCCTTGCTGTATGACATACGAGCAGAGGAATTAAAGGTTTTGGACGGCAAAAGTGAGGGAACGGCAGATTGCACAAATCTATCGGTCCGAGATTCGATAATGAGATTGGAGGACATTGAAGCTCACATTGGAGGATGCCATCTTGAAATACTTGAGAGGTTCTTTACAATAAATCCAGAAAAAATGGAAGAGCTAAACACAAAGTATCCTGGGCTTTTCCCGTCGGAGGATCCTAAAACGCGTAAAGAAAGTGGGAAAGTAGCTCGTTATCCGCATATTTTGGTTGATTGTGTAAAAAATGTGCTTCAGAAATTTGTGGATGATGGGAAAATTAAAGCGTATCTGTTTCAAGATAATATGTCTGCGCGAATGAAAAATGGGTTACCGGAAGATAGCGGAATCTATGTTTACGGTCGCGAGGACGAAATTCCACACTTATACGATTGCAATAGTGTCGGAGACCAAATCAGTGCGCTAACGGGAAATTGTTTGCTGCTTTGTGCATACATTGAACCAACTGATAACGAACAGGTACAAGAAACCATCAATAATATTCGCACCGAAGTCCTTACACGCTATAAGGATTATTTAAAAGCCGCAATTGTGTCTATGTGGCCAAACGTCAGCCTACGTGTGGATACGGAGGGGGTGCTGAGATAAAAACTATTCGAAAAGTGAGTCGTTGAATACACGGATACGGTATCATTTTGTGATGCTCTACAGTGAAAAAAACATTGCGATTCACTTGTTATAATTTAGTGATAACTGTTGACGTGTGGAAGCTCACATGATATAATCAGTCTACATTTCACAGCGCTTTAATGTGAGATTCGGCTCCAGATATGAATGGAGGTTGTTTTTGTGTGTAAAGTGGTTCCTGGTTCCCAGATTAGGACAATATTTGATCTGCAAAATCTCGTTACCTATCAATTGTTATCAACGCCTCAAGGATTCAATGCGGTGTCTTTGAGTAATCAGATTTGTGAGGAATGCCGGGGATCATTTTACAGCCCGTCTAAAGAAGAAGTGTGGCTGGCGGTTCGTGACACAATAGACATATTTGTTAAAAGTGGCTATTTGCGTCAAAGCGACGATAATAGAAACTATATCCCTTATCGACGCAAAACGGCGGCGGGTTTAACTGTTTGACAATTCTGGAATGTTTTGCAGTAAAATGCAATTCGTTTGAGAAGGAAAACAAATAAAAACATAAAACATAAGGGGAGTAGTGCGCCCATTTTTAGCCGCTCGGTTCCAGGCAATACCGGAACCGGGCGGCTTTTTGCTTTTCCCCCTCTCCACACCTCTCCCCCTAGTATAAATTTACCGGCTGGGAAGAAAAGTTATCTACCAGCCGTTTACATAGATTCGCAAATCTCAACGAAAAACGAAAGTGAGGTAAAAACCATGAACATTGGCATCGATCACGGCTATTACGCCATCAAGACGCGGCATTGTTCTTTCCCAGCTGGTCTTACAGCCTACGGCAGCCACGAACCTTACACCCGCCAGGGACTCCTTGAGTCCGGCGGGTGTTTTTTTGTTTGCGGCACCGGACGGCAGCCGATCCAGCGCGACAAAACCATCAACGACAACTACTACCTGCTGACGCTGGCTGCATTGGCGCGGGAAATTCGCAGCCGAGGTGCCCTCACGGAGTGTACGGTCCGGATCGCGGCGGGCCTGCCGCTGACCAGCTATGGCCGGGACAAGCCGAAGTTCCGCAGTTATCTGCTTCGTCCTTCCCAGCCGGTTCAGTTCCGCTACGAGGGTGTGGAATACAGCATCACCATCGCAGATGTGCAGCTGTTTCCCCAGGGCTTTGCGGCCCTGATGGCCGAGCCGGACCTGCTGACCGACGAACCGTCGCTGCTGCTCATGGACATCGGCGGCTGGACGGTGGATCTGATGCGGATCGACAACGCCCTGCCGGTAGCGGAAACGGCGCATAGTCTGGAACTTGGGATGATCCGCTGCATCGATGAGATCCGGGAGCGGGTCCGCCAGGAAACCGGACTTTCGCTTACCGATGCTCAGATCGAGCAGATACTGGCAGGCCAGCCCTGCAGCCTGCCGGACGAGGTGCGCAGCATCGTGAACAAGCAGGGCCGGCTGTATACCGAGCGGTTATTCTCCGCAGTCATGGAGGCAGGTTTCGATCTTCACGCCATGCCTCTGGTCATGCTGGGCGGCGGGGCCTGCATCGTGAACCGCCACGTCAGCCCCAAAGACGGCCTGTGTCGGGTTATTCCGCTGCTGGACGACCGGGTGAACGCCATCGGTTTTGAGCGCGCCTTGGGCCGCGTTCAGGGCGCGGTGAGCGAGGGGTGAAACGGCCACAATTTGTATTCAGACCCACACTGAGCAATCCAGACCACCGGAAAGCGTGGGAAAGACTACAAGAAATACCAAAAGGCCAGCGTAAGGACTTCTTGGTGAGAGCAATTCTAGCCGAGATGGAAACAGAGCAGCTCAAAAAAGAAATTCGTCAGGTGCTGCGAGAAGAATTGACTTCCAGAGAAGGCAAAACAGGCAATTACATACCGACTGCGGAGAAAGAGGTACCCAAACAAACGCTGGATTTTTTGGCATCGCTCTGCGACTGACAGATCAATCCCCATTGTTGCTTATGATGTATTTCTGACACCGTATTCGATGTATTATCGTTGGTTTCTGTGAATAGCTTTCTGCTTGTGTTTGCAGTATGCTTTGCTTAGCCCAAGAGGAAAAGCACAAGAAAGGAGCCATAGCATGAGCAAATTAACGGTAACACTTCCGGATGATCTGCACGCACAGATCCGGCAGGAACTGGAAGAACAGGGAATCACCACCGGCCAGTTCATCGAGATGGTGGTCACAAAATACTTCACGAAAGACAAGAAAGGAGAAAACAACATGGCAACCAGAACCATCGCATTCCAGGTATCCGAGGAACTCTACCAGCGTATCAAAGACTACCTCAAGCACTACGAGGAAACCTACGGACGGAAGCTGAGCCAGAAAGACTTCATGGTCCAGCTCATTGAGGCCGAGCTTGACGCCGTCGACGAGGAAGCCGAGGCCGCAGCCGCGCAGAAGCAGGACCCCAGCGCGGAGATGAACGAAACCGTGGGAGAAGATCCCGCGGAAGATCCGGCAGAGTCGGACGATGAAGATGAACCGGACGTCGATCAGGAGAACAACGACCCCGATGAGGACAGTGATACGGACGAGGAGACCAACACCGAGGAAGTCCCCGATGAAGCCACGGATGGCGAATCGGAGTACGGCGAAAGCGGTGATGCCTACACAGAAGAATAACCATAACAGCCAGCCCCGCAGGTCAATAGCCTGCGGGGCATTTTTCATATCTCTATGAAAGGGGGAATGCCTTTGCTTGTGCTCTGAATAACAACACCATCGACCAGAAAGGAGCGGATGCGCAAGACCATTCACTATATTGATATGTTCGCTGGCATGGGAGGCTTCCGGGAGGGGCTGACCAGAGCCGGCAATTTTGTTTGCATGGGACACTGCGAGATCGACAAATACGCCGACCGCAGCTATCGCGCTCTGTTTGACACGGAGGGAGAGTGGTTCATTGACGATGCCCGAAAAGCCGATCCCGATACAATGCCCGACTTCGAACTGCTCTGCGGAGGATTTCCTTGCCAGGCTTTCAGCCTTGCCGGCAACCGACGAGGGTTCGGAGATCCCCGCGGCACTCTCTTCTTCGAGTTGGCCCGACTGGCTGAAGCCCGGAAGCCTCGCTATCTGCTGTTTGAAAACGTACCCGGCCTGCTTTCTCATGACGGCGGACGGACGTTTGCGACGATCCTCCATACGCTGGACCGACTGGGGTATGGCGTGGAATGGCAGGTGCTCAACAGCAAAGATTTCGGCGTCCCCCAGTCCCGCCGCAGGGTGTATCTTGTCGGATATCTTGATGAGCGATGTAGAGGAAAAATACTTCCTTTCACCACAGCAGCAGGAAATGCTCTTGCACAAGTTCGACCAGGCGCCCAGGGAGAACGAATCTATTCCCCAGACGGAATAAGCTGTACACTGGCTGCTCAGGCGGGAGGATTTGGAGGACGCACCGGTTTGTATGCTGTCGGATTGCCCATCAAAGAAGCGACCCGAAAAGGCTACAAGATGGCCTATGAAGGGGACAGCATCGACATCAGTTACTATAGCACCAATACCCGTCGCGGTAGGGTGGGACACAAAATTGCCCACACCCTCACCACCGGATCAACACAAGGGACACCATGCTTCATCGATATGAATCGTGATCCCCAAACCACCGAGATTGCCCGCTGCCTGACCGCAAAGCAGAACGGCGGGATTCGCAAGCACAAGAGGGAGGCTTCCGGGGTGCTGCACAATGGCCGAATCCGCCGCTTGACTCCACGGGAGTGCCTGCGTCTGCAGGGCTGGACAGATGAGCGCATCGACAAGGTGCTGGCCATTCACAGCGACAACCAGGTCTACAAACAGGCCGGAAATGGCGTGACGGTCAATGTGGTGGAGGCCATCGGAAGGCGGCTGGCTGCGCTGGATGCCCAGCTCTACGGAAAAACATAAATCGCCATGGGACAGACCCTTGCCACAAAGCGGGGGCCTGTTTCTCTTACAGGAATAGGAGGCGTTTAATTATGGGAATTCACGCGATTTCAACTGATAGTCTGCGCCGCATGAACGACAGAGAAGGATTGATCTTACAAGGCTGTGGTGGCGATCTGCAGGAATGGCTGGACGGTATCAATGAGATGTTTACTGAAAACGGCATTCTTAAGGATGGCACCAAGTTTCAGGATATCTCCTCCTTCGAGTATGACGGCCTGACCTGTCTGCTCTATCCCTTTGAGGGCGTGAAGCTGGATGTTGGAAAACTTGCCATGTGGCGGTTACAGACCCATGCAACTTTCGGTGGCACGTGGCTCTCGGATTATGTTCCGAACCGTTTGGGTGGTTTTATCCCGGAAATAGGGCGACCTGCGGATGCGCCGGAAGTCCCTGCACGACCTAAACCGAAAAGGCAACAGGAGCGGTAACCCAAGATGCATTTGTAATAAAGGAGACAGTTATGCCGAATCATTTTATTAAACTCTGGAAACGGGGGTTGGCACTGCTGTTGGCAGGAGTTTTGCTGTTCAGCAATCTGAGCGGTTCGCTTGCCTTTGCAGAATCTACCCCCTCGCAAGAAACCACAACGGCAACTTCTGAAACCGCAGAAACAGCAGCGGAAGGAGCGCTGAGTGAACAAGCTCAGGCGTTTGTGGACGCTGTTGCGGCGATGGATCGTGACAGCATGGTGGCAGCCAGCAACGCCTGGGGGCTGGCGCATCAGGCATGGATGGCTGACCTGGACAACGCCGTGCTGGAGTCCAAGCTCAATGATGCCATTGCTGCGCAGGAAGAAGCCTGTGCACCGCTGTATGAAGCAGAGGATCTGTATAACCAGATCCCGGAAGCGGAACGCAGTGAGGACCGTGTGCAAGACGCCTATGCCGTGTGGGCAGCTATTCTTGCAGCCACCTACGCCGCGATGGAAAACCCGGTTGCTACCGGAGCGGGTGGGGAACCGGATCTGGGCGAGATCACTGAGATGCTTTACGACGATCTGCCGGATGCACCCACCGGCAGCTATATCGGTAGCATGGGGCTGCCCATTGCGACTGGTCAGACTCGCATTTCCGTTTCGGAATGGGTAACAGACCTGTACGACGGTGTGGATGCGCATATCGATGCTGAAGCACTGCACGCAGATGACCTGATCATTACAGTGGGCCGGGAACCTGGAGAAGAATATGCCATCGTTCCCTTGATGGTACAGGTCGAATACCCCGCCAATGGGAGCACATCGGAGATTCTCCTGCCGGAGGACGTGGTTCTCATGGACTTTGAGGGCCAACCGGCAGATGCAGATGAAATCGAATCCATTACCAAGACCGGCTACAAAGAAACTTCTGCTTTTGCCTCCGGTTTCTATGTGAAAGCCGACCATGACTTTTCAGTAGAATTTCGCTACAGTGCTCCGGATGGCACTGAACTGAGCAAGACCCTGCAGGTGAAATTGGGCGAGAGCAAGGCAGCCACGAAAACCGCGGCAAATGCCGTAGCCGGTACCTATGCTGCCGGACCCACACCCCCGTTTACCACCGGTAAGATCACCTCGATCAGCTTTGAGGGTGGAACATGGCTGGTTTGGTTTAACGGCATGGAGGCTTACTGCTGCAGCCATGGTTTGAATGGGCAGCCCACGGGTTGCCCAACCTATAGTTTTTCGTATGTGTCGCGGCTGGAACCCGGTCAATATACGCCCGGTAACCACTATGCGAACCAGATCAATATATGGGGCGGGCTGGGGCAGCTTTCGCTGAACCTGCTGCAAGAAAAGCACAGCGGAACGACGGCAGCCACTTACGGTTTAGAGAGCGAAAACGCTGCAGACACAGCATATCGCTACTACGATGACGTTCAGTTGTGGATCATGGCCAACTATCCGAATAGCTTGGCCGCCCAAACCTATCGTGCTTCTGCCCAGGAGCTGTCCGAGCAGGGAACTGATAGCAAGGCCGCTACTTACTCTGGCGAAAACGGATATTATACCTATATCTATAACCCGCCTGCCGGGTATGCCTGGCAGGTCATTGCCATTGTAGGCGAAGAAATTTCGGAGGAGGGTGGCGGTACGGATATCCCGGACGTACCCGACTCCGAATACTATTCCGCAAACTGGACGGCCCCTGCGCAGTCCGCCAGCGGCAGCTTTGACTTGACATTCACAGTCAATGCAGACAAACAGCAGCTGGAGACCGGCGAAAAGGTGGATGGTGCCAAAATTACCATTACGCCATCCAAAACCAGCGGCAGTATCGACGGAGGCAGCTGGCAGATGAGTCCCGCCGGTGCGCAGACCATTACCACTTCCGGCCACACAAACGATGACAGCTATCAGAACAACGGTGGCGACGGTACAGTAACCTGGTCGGTGCATTATGAGGTCAGCAAGACCAGCACAACCACGCTTAGCGGCCAGGAAGGCCCCTACAGCAGCCAAGCTGAGGCGGATGCCGCTGCGGATGCAGCCAAAAACGCCGCTATTTCGCAGTTGCAGAACGAAGCGCAAGGCATGGTGGATGCAGCTATTGCAGCCGCCCGTGCTGAGCTGGCGTCGATTCGTTTCTCCTACGATGAAGTGGAGATCCCGTATGGTTTCGAGGAATTCAATGGCAGTCTTGGCAGCCACCAGACCATCACCGTGCCTGCTGACAGTTCCAACGACTACATTATGAAGAACGATGAGTGGTCACTTCAGATCAACCTGAAAAAGGTGGACAGCGAGACCGGCCAGCAGATTGCTGGCGACGCTGCTTACGAGGTCTATGAATGGGACACCGTGACGCAGAAGTATATCCCGTATGGTGGGTACAATCAGTACACTGTTGTCCGCAATGAGGATGGAACTTACTCTGTCGCAAACGGATCAGCGTATGCTGCCGGTGACCCAATCAAAAGCCGGACAATGTATTACACGCAGCGCAATGAAGGACGATTCCTTATTGTGGAAACCCGTGCCCCCTCTGGCTATTACGGCGATTGGACGGATGTGGAACATCCCGGCACCGCAGGTACTCCTTTGGGCAAGCGGGGCTACTATATCGAAATCACCAAAGCCAACGACGGTAGCGTAATCTGGTTGGACAATACAGATTACAATGCCGACATCGCCTTAGAATACACTGGCGGCACAAAACTGTTGACCTCCGGCGGTGTGGAAGCCACTGTGACGATCAGCGATGAAAAGAAAGATGCTACCCGTGTCTATAAGACCGACAGCACCGGCCTCGCAAACAACGAGGACAGCTACACGATGACTCCGAAGGATGGCAACTTCCAGAATGATCGCGTTTTGGGCGAGATTATTCTGACGAAATCAGATCTGGATCAGCTGCGACAGAATACACCCCGCAGTGCCAGCAGCTCTGCAGTATCCGGTACCGCACCTCACGGTGAAGCCAGCATCGAAGGGGCCGTGTACGATCTTTACGCGGCTGCGGATATTCTCCATCCAGACGGTGTGACCGGGGTGGTTGATTACAGCAAGATTGTGGACAGTAGTGGTAAGCCTATCTGGCATACCACTGTGCGTACCAATAGTGGCTGGGATGAGAGTTATCTTCCCATTCTTGCCAAAGACCATCTGGTGGCCAGCGCCGAGATCAAGGATGGGAAGCTGGTGTTCGGAAACCTTTATCTTGGTCGGTATTATCTGGTTGAACGCGCTACCGGTATTGTCCTGCCGGTGGATACCAACAGCAAGTTCTACATCACCGGACAGTACCCGGAACTGAACCGTGAGCTGGAGCCGACCGGCCAGTATTCTCCCCTGGAACAGTCCGATGGTGAGTATACCGACTACGTCTACAAAAATCTGTACTCCGCCGTGGCAGAGGGCCGTGCGCTGGACGGCAGCAAAACCTATGATGGATACTACCTGAGCTACGCTGAGGGGTACCTCTGCGATGAGGTCAACCACTACCAGACTCTGTCCTATGGCGATGAATCGGGGTATGTGATCCGTGGGAGTGAGCACAGCCTGGATGCCGTGCTGAAGGGCGGTTTCGAGCTGCGCAAGCTGGTGAGCACCACCGGTCCGGGCAGCCCCGCTCCCAAACTGGAAGGCGCGGGCTTCACCATTTACCGCATCCCTGATCTGAGCAAGGCGGATCAGTTTACCCGCAACCCGGACGGTAGCTACAACATCCAGAGCGTGCTGGACGCCTACCGCAAGGACAATTACGACTCCGAAACTCTGAAGTATGATTTCTCCAGCGAAACCCAGGCCATTGCGCGGATGTTCGAAAGCGACACCGATCTGGTGTATGCCTACAATGCGACCCTGACTGAAGCGGGCGACAATGCCAACGGCAGCGGTCTCGGCTGGGTGCCCACCGGCACGACCAATGAGTATCGTCTAAGTGAGATCTTCACCAACGAGGAAGGTGTGTTCCGAGTGACTGGCCTTCCCTATGGGCAGTATCTTGTCGTGGAGTCCACCATCCCGAAAGATGTATTCCAATGCGATCCCTTTGGCTTTACGGTGGACAGCACTACTCCGCAGAGCGTCATGTGCCAGCCCAACGGAAGTGTGACCGAACCCAGCAACAGTTACCTGACTTATAACATCCTCGATGAGGAAATGGAAGGTTATCTGAAACTGATCAAGGTGGATGCCGAAACCGGCAAGGCAGTCAAACTGGCCAACACCTCTTTCGCCATCTATATGCTGCATGAGGATGGAACCAAAGAGCGCCTGTCCATGGTCGATCCCAGCAGCGGTGATCCAACCGAGAAAACCAACGTGTTCTATACCGACAGCGAGGGCCGCATGAAAACCCCCGAAAAACTGCCCCTGGGCCGATATGAGGTCGTGGAACTGGAAGGCCCCAACGGCTTCTTCAACGATGAGCAGTATTCGGTGGAGTTTGAGATCTCTTCCGACTCGGCGTGGGAAGTGGTTGGCAATGCTGTCAACGACATGGATGAGTATATCCTTACCCAGGAGTACATCAACCATGAGACCTTGGGCCGGTTGACCATCCGTAAAACAGGTGAAGTCCTAACCGGCTGGGAAGAAGAAAGCAGCGACCAGGTTGACCCGCAGTATAGCGGAGAGGCGTGGCCCGGCCACTTCGTTTACGAGGATCGGCCCATTCCGTATGCCGAGTACACCATCACAGCCAATGAGGACATTTTCACGGGGGATCATCAGGTCGACGCCGATGGCAACCGGACCCTTTGGTATGCCAAAGGCGATGTCGTTGCTGTTGTACAGACGGGTGACGGTACCAGCGATATCGTTACATTTGCACCCGGCCGCACCAATTCCACCTATGATTTCCTCAGCGTCATCCATGATGGCTCGGTGGGTGAAGTTACGGTAACCCTGCCGCTTGGCTGTTACCATGTGGAAGAATCCACTCCTCCCTACGGATACACCGGAACAAAGCAGAGCTACGATGTGGTGTTCTCCTGGGATAATCAGACCAACAGCGTAGTCATGGCTCAGAGCATTACCTCTACCGATGAGGAAGGCAATACATCCACGGATACCTTTGAGGTTATCAACGCAGATGAGGCCACCGCCGAACAGGTAGAGGCGCAGGTCCTCAAGTTCTACAACGAGAGGGTCAAAACGGAACTCACCGTCTGCAAGCGCGACGTCAAAACGGATGCATTGGTTGCCGGTGCTGTCTACAACCTGTATACGGTGGATGATATCTACAATGGCTCTGGCGAGCTGCTGTTCCATGCAGGGGATCTGATCGCAACCTCGGCTCCTACCGACTCCGAAGGGCGCACCACGTTCACCTGCGATCTGCCGCTGCGGGGGCTCTACTATGGCATGAGCAACGTGCAGATTCCTGAAAACACCACTGCCAACAGCGGACGCTATCTGCTTCGTGAGCTGCGCGCACCGGAAGGATACTACCTCGACGCACCCGACCAGGAGCTGGCCTTCATCTATGCCGGCAGCAGTACGCCCGTAGTGGAACTTGAGCAGACCTTCAAAAACGATGCCACCTCTTTCTATGTATCCAAGCGGGCGCTTACCGGTGACGATGAGCTCCCCGGTGCAACGCTTACCATCCAGGACAAGGACGGCAATGTAGTGCGCCAGTGGGTCAGCGGCGACAAGCCCACCGAAATCCGTGGCCTGAAATTTGATACGGTATACACTCTGGTGGAAACGGCAGCTCCCAACGGGTATGAAATCGCGGAGTCCATCAAATTCAAATTGCAACAGCGCAAGGATGAAAATGGCGATCTTCTCAATGAGAACGATGTGTATATCTGCACTGGCCGCGACTGGCTCATTTTCGATCATTGGGAAAAGCTGGAGGACGGCATGGTCATTATGCGCGATGCCACCGCTCCGGAGACCCCTCCCACACCGAATAATCCGGCTCCGACTCCCACTCCGGAACAGCCTGTCAGTACTCCCGCACCGACGCCGACGCCTGTCACCAGCCTTCCTCAGACTGGTGATATTCCGTGGCTTCCTGCTGTCCTGTTCGGAACAGGGGTGGCGGCAGCCATGGGCTTGGGACTGATTCGGAAGAAGAAGCACACTGGAGGGCAAGACAGCCAGAGTAAAGAAAAATGATGCACCGCTTTGTAAAGGGGCTCCTGCTTGGAATCCTTTTCATCTGCAGCATAGGATTGCTCTGGTTTCTGGTGATCCAGCCGTTTCTGACGCAGAAAGATGCAGAGGATCTGAAAGCCCAATACATTGTCACTGCGCCACAGGCTGAATCTGCAGAGAGTGAACAGGATGGCGGGGAGAAGCACCAATTGGATTTTGCATCCTTGCGTTCTCGCTATCCGGATGTTCATGCATGGCTTACCATTCCCGGAACCTGCGTGGACTATCCGGTGGTGCAAAGCGATGTGGAAGATCCTGAATATTACCTTCGGCGGAATTATGATGGACGGTGGAGATTGGCCGGAAGTCTGTTCTTCCAATATGACTGTACCCCCAAAAGCAAGAATGTCGTGATCTTCGGTCACAACATGAATGATGGGACCATGTTTGGTGTACTGGAAAAACTGGCCGACCAGAAGTTCCGTGAGCAGCATTCGACGATTTTCTTGGAAACGGAGGATGGAGTTCGGGAATACCAGATTGCATCGGTTTTGACAACCGACCTGTCGAGAATCCCTTTTAACCGGACTGTATTTGCAGATGAACAGGATTACATCGCTTTTGCCGGCACGATGCTGGAAGGAACAGGGTATGAACCGCAAGCAGCGAAACGCCTGCTGACGCTGGTGACTTGTGCCTACAACTGGGATGGAGCTCGGACAGTCGTTGTCGCTGTAGAGAAATGAATTGCCTGAACGGAGAAAGGATGTGATAGATGGTTGAAAGTGCTGATCGTTGAGCCGGGGCAGTATCCTCGGGAAGCGGAAATCGAAAAGAGTCTGAAAGCGGAACAGGCTGTGGTCGGGGGACTCATCGAATGTGTGTATCCCTGGCAGGACAACGCCTGCATTGTCTGCAATGACGAGGGCAAGCTGGAAGGGCTGCCCCTCAACCGGACGCTGGATGACTATGACGTGATCGCCGGGACCTTCTTTGTGGTGGGGCTCACTGAAGATGATTTCTGCAGTCTGACCAATGAGCAGGTGGAGCGGTACAAAGCCATGTTTTTCAAACCGCAGCTGTTTGTTCCGTATCGCGGCGGTCTGATGCAGGTGCCGTATACCAACCCTGATCTTCCGAATACCCCGGAATCCATCAAGCAGGATTTTGCAATCCGGCACAACCTGCCGGAATTGAGCTTCTGTGCGGTTGAAGGATTCGACCATGTGATGCTCGTCCAGTACGGGAAAGATGGATATTGGGAGATCGATGCTCCTCCGGAAGGCATCGATGCCAAGACGTATGCGGAACGCCTCAACGCCGCCATGGGCGTTACCAAACAGCAGCAAACAGCCATGCTGTATGGTCTGACTGTTGGATGGGATAAGCTGGCGTACCGCTTTCCTGACATTGATGAACAAGGACGCATTGCCCGGCCCCGAAAAAACCGGGATAACAAAGAGAGATAAGCCATGACCCAATATGTTTTTTACCAGGCGCGCAGCCCTCCCGGCTGTGCGCCTTTTTGTTTTGCCATAAACACCAATCAACATACAAAGGAGAAATCAATGCGCACTTTTTATTCTGCTGAATCTGTCACCGAAGGCCACCCCGACAAGCTCTGCGATCTCATCGCAGACAACGTCCTGGACGCGTGTCTGACCGGAGACCCCGCCAGCCGCGTCGCCTGTGAGGTCATGGCCACCCGCGGTCACATCATTGTGGCCGGTGAGATTACCACCGAAGCAAACCCCGACGTGTTCAACATTGCCCGGGACGTGCTGCACAGCGTTGGGTACGACCCCAAGAGCTTTCAGATCGACTGCTATCTGCATCCTCAGAGCCCGGATATTGCCGGAGCTGTGGATGTGCCCGCGGACAGCCCCGAAGATGACGAGGCCATCGGGGCCGGTGACCAGGGTGTCGTCATCGGGTACGCCTGCAACGAAACGCCCGAACTGATGCCCATGCCCGTGGTGATCGCTCACCGCCTCACCAGCCTGCTGACCCTGGCCCGCATGACCGATGCGGTTCACGGGATCGGCCCCGACGGCAAAGCCATGGTGGTTGTGGAGTATGAGGATGACAAACCGCTGCGGGTAGATCAGATCCTGCTGTCGGTCCAGCATGAGGCGGGGGTACATATCGAGGATATCCAGGCCGACATCTTTGCTCAGGTCATTTTGCCCGCCCTCAAAGGAATGCCCACCGATGATCGGATGGAAGTCATCCTCAATCCCAGCGGCAGTTTCGTGGTGGGCGGCCCGGAAGCCGACACCGGCCTGACGGGCCGCAAACTCATGGTGGATGCTTACGGGCCTTTTGTGAGCCAGGGCGGCGGGGCACTGTCCGGCAAGGACCCCACCAAGATTGATCGGACCGCTGCGTACATGGCCCGCTACATTGCGAAGAACCTTGTGGCTGCCAATATTGCGGACCGTTGCCGCGTGGCCCTGACCTATTCCATCGGCATGGCCAAGCCCATGGCGGTGACAGTGGACACCTTCCAAACGTGTTTTCGTTGGGATGACGAATATCTGGCAGCGGCAGTGCGCCATGTGTTCGATCTGACCCCGGCAGGCATGATCGAAACCCTCAATCTGCGACAGCCGATCTATGCCCGTACTGCCGTCGGCGGGCATTTCGGACGTGAGGATTTCC
>ERZ1090862.286-NODE-286-length-22611-cov-8.133978_pt1 | contig 22611 bp, 22 predicted proteins | sample MGYA00478481_ERZ1090862 | MGnify/ENA primary metagenome ERZ1090862 (study PRJEB33644, sample SAMEA5815745) | chicken gut metagenome | biome: Chicken; feature: Gastrointestinal Tract; material: Caecum | place: Ireland | collected 2019-01-01 | study: A study of the... | reverse complement strand
CCGCTACCATGTCTATTGAGGAGAATATGGCCATCGCAGCCAGAAGAGGCGAAAGGAGAGGTTTCCGCTGGGGGATTTCCCGAAAGGAGAGGGAATTCTATAAAGAACAGTTAAAAGAGCTGGATCTGGGGCTGGAAGAGCGGCTCACCACAAAGGTAGGACTCCTTTCCGGAGGACAGAGACAGGCCATTACACTGCTGATGGCTTCTCTGAAGAAGCCGAAGCTTCTCCTTCTGGACGAACATACGGCGGCGCTGGATCCCAAGACAGCGGCGAAGGTCCTGGAGATTTCTGATAAGATCATCCAGGAACATCACCTTACCGCTATGATGGTCACTCATAATATGAAAGACGCCATTGCCCATGGCAACCGTCTGATCATGATGCATGAGGGCAGAGTGATCTATGACGTATCAGGAGAAGAAAAGAAAAAACTTCATGTATCCGACCTGCTGGCTAAATTTGAAGAAGTCAGCGGCGGAGAATTTGCAAATGACCGGATGATGCTGGCATAAAACGAAAAGAGACCTGCTTGTTTAAAAGATGTTTTAAACAGCAGGCTCTTGTCATATGGAAAAGTCGGGAAATATCCCGGAAAAGGACGGGGAGAAAGAGATGGAGGATCAGGAGAAAAGAAAACGAAGACGTCAGTCCCGGGAAAGACAGAGAAGAGAGGCTGAAAGACGGGAAGCAGAAAGAAAAAAACAGGAAAGAATAGAGCGGGAAAGAATAAGAAGAAAGAAACAAGTCCACAGACAGATGGGGATCCTGACAGCTGCAGCTGTTCTGCTGATCCTGCTGATCTGGGGAGGGGTTACGATCCGGGCAGAGCGCCGGGAAGCGGCCGCCCAGGCTGCTGCAGCAGCGGCGAAGGAACAGGAAGAGAGGGAACAGCAGCTGGCAGAGCAGCAGGCGGAAGAAGCGATGGGAACGGCCATGGAGGAGCTTCAGGAAGATCTGGAAGCTGCTGTTTTGGATTATGACGGATCCTGGAGTGTTTATGTAAAGGAGCTGGAATATGACAATTCCTTCAGCATTAATAACAGAGGCATATATCCGGCCAGTCTGATCAAACTTTTTGCAATGGCCGCTACTTATGAAAATATGGAGCAGGTCCTGGATAATGAGACGGATTATCTGGGAAGCAGCAGCAGTGCCAAGGAGACGATACAGACGTTTCTGGAAAATATGATCGAGATTTCCGACAATGAAGCATATAATGAGCTGGTAAAGCTCCAGTCTTCCAGCCGGGATTTTACAGAAGGCTGCAGTATTATTAATGAGTATCTCCAGGAAAACGGGTATGTGGATACAGGGGTACATACCACCCTCCACCCGGCGGCCTCCAGTTCGGTGAAGGATGGCCTGGGAGATAATGTTACATCAGTAGAAGACTGCGGGAAACTTCTGGAAAAAATTTACAGGGGAACCTGCGGTTCTCAGGAAGACTCAGGAGAAATGCTCCATCTCCTTTTAAATCAGGAGAATACCCTGAAAATTCCGGGAGGACTTCCGGATGGCATAGAAGTAGCCCATAAGACAGGAGAGACTACAGAGGTCCAGCATGATGCGGGGATCATATATGGAGAGAATACAGACTTTATCCTTTGCATTATGGTAGATGATGTTACCAGCGCTGCATATGTCTATCCCCAGATCCATGAACTGACAGAAACAGTATATGATGCTTTAAATTGAATCTATATTCAGAAATGATACGGAACTGTTGTATTAAACAAACTTGAGAATATTTATGCACGTTATTCCTGAAGTATGTTTAATGCGGCAGTTTTTTTGCTGTAAAAATTTACCCTTGTACATTGAGGGTATTCTTTGCGGAGCATAAAAGTCCGGCAGGAATTCTCTGGGAAAGATTGACAACTCTATATAACTATGATATATAAAAAGATAGGTAGTTTGAACTAACTTCGCGAGGGAAAGTGTGGGCTGCTCTTTTTTTAACCAGCGAGTTATACAAAACTAACCGCATTATAGTATGTTGCAGAAGAAAGGAAGGAATATGAAAATAAGAAAATTTATAAAAAAGTTTTCTGCCGGAATCCTGGGAATCCTGCTTGCGCTTGTTATGGGAGCAGGGTTTCCGGCTGTTCCGGTACAGGCAGCGGCTGGCACGGTATATACCTGTACCATACATCCCTGCTACCGCCATCCGGTAACGGGAGAGATCGAGGATTCAGGGGGTGAAGCCTCTTATGCCACAGGCCAGGGCATGGTTGACGGGGCTGTATATCCTACCGGCATCCTGGAACTGACAGACAGCGGAGAGTACTATCTGACCATCCGGATGAGCCTTATGGACTATACGGCCAATCACAGCTTCTGGGTACAGAATGTGGGAGATTCCGGCTGGTCCACGCCGGCTCTGGGAGTTACAGGAAGCGGTACAGACAATAACGGAGCCACCAGTGATATCTGCATTCAGGTACCAAGTGAGAACTGCGTGATCCGGGCAGCGATGTATGTAGAGCCTATGGGGAGAGATGTGATCTTTTATATCTATCCCAGTGATTTTGTGGCGGGTAACAATACAGACATGAATGCCACCATCGTAACTGAGGCTTCCGGAAGCGGTACTGGGTCCCAAAGCACCGGTACTGCACAGGATTCCGGTACTTCCAGTCAGAACACGGATAATTCCGCTTCAGGGAACAGCGCCTCTTCTACAGGCGCCGGCAGTACAGTGACTCCTTCGGCTTCCAGCCTGCCTTCAGGAAATACCGGCGCCAGCAGTACATCAGGCACGGACAGCAGCAGTACAGAGGGGGAGACTGGAAACAGCGAGAGCACGGATAATGAAAATACAGAAGACACCAGCGGAGACACCGGCGTGCAGGTCCTGGAAAATACCATTGAGGATCCGGCGGATTCCGCCCAGGAAACAGAAACTCCTTCTACAGAGGATACAGAACTGGACAGCGCTCAGGGCCTGAGCCTCTCCACAGCCCAGGAGGCCCAGGCAGAAGACCAGGTATCTGAGGCTTCCGGAAGCACCACAGCAGGCAGTCAGATCCTGGTGCTGATCATATCCATTACCGTTTCCGGCCTTCTTCTTATAGGAGCTGCGGCTGCGGTGATCTATTATTTCCGGAGAAACTGGAGACGCTGGGGCGGAGGAGAAGATGATGATGAGTAGAAACAGATCAGAGAAAGTGAAAAGAAGATTTCTGTCCCTGGGGCTGGCTGCATGGACTCTCTCTGCTGTTCTGGGAGGCTGCGGCGTAATGAAGGGGCAGCAAGAGGCTTCTTCTGCCAGTACCCAGGAAGTGGACAGCGTAGAAACTCTTCTGACTATTGATGATCCCGAGGAGAAGGCGGCTGTGGAAGCTGCAAAGGCCAAAGTGGCTGCTATGGGAGAAGACCCTAGGATCATTGCTACATCACCGGCTACGGCGGATATCTGTGACCGGCTGGATCTGGATCTGGTAGGAGTATGCAGCAGTACCATCTCTTCTTTACCGGAGCGGTATGAGGATCTGACCCAGGTGGGAACAGCCATGAGCCCTGATATGGAGATCATTTCTTCTCTGGATCCTGACTGGATCCTAAGCCCTGTTACTCTCCAGTCTGATCTTCAGCCAAAGTATGAGGCCATTGACACAGACTGGGCTTTTCTGAATCTCCGCAGCGTGCCGGGTATGTATCGTTCCATTCAGGAACTGGGGGAGATTTTCCAAAGAGAAGAGGAGGCTCAGGCTCTGGTTGATGAATTTACAGAATTTTACAATGGTTATAAAGATCAGAATGAAGGGAAAGAAGCCCCAAAGGTGATGATCCTTATGGGACTTCCCGGTTCTTATATCATTGCCACAGAGAATTCTTATGTGGGCAGTCTGGTAGAACTGGCAGGAGGAGAAAACGTATATGCCGGTACAGATCAGGAATTTCTTACAGTAAATACTGAGGATATGAAGACAAAGGAACCGGATGTGATCCTCCGGGCGGCCCATGCTCTCCCTGATCAGGTAGTAGAAATGTTTAAAGAAGACTTTGAGACAAATGATATATGGCAGCATTTTCAGGCGGTAGAGGAAGGACGTGTGTATGACCTGACTTATGAATACTTTGGGATGAGCGCGAATTTCAATTATCCTCAGGCCCTGGAGGAACTTCAGCCTATGTTGTATCCGGAAAACCAGGAATCTTCACAGTAAGGAGGGTATGTTTTGGAAGATAATAAAGAAATAAAGACAGCCGCCGGCAATATCCCTTCCGCAGAGGAACAGGATAAAAACAGAAGAAAGAGAAAGACCGCCCGGGCGGCTCTGTCTTTCGGGATCATGGTTCTGCTTCTGGTGATCCTGTTTTTTGCGGCGGTGAATATCGGAAGCCTGAAAGTGACTTTTCCCCAGCTTTTCAGAGGAATCTTCCTGGAACCTGACGAGACGGTATCTGCCATTTTCGACCTGAGATTTCCCAGGATCATGATCTCTATGCTGGCAGGAGCGGCAGTGGCTGTCTCCGGCGTGCTTTTTCAGGCGGTGCTGAAGAATCCTCTGGCAGACCCGGGGATCATCGGTATTTCCAGCGGGGCCAGCTTTGCGGCGGTGATCATTACAGCAGCGGCGCCCGCCCTGTTTTTCTTCACGCCTTTTTTTGCCTTTCTGGGAGGAGTCCTGGCTTTTTTCCTGGTGTATACCCTTTCCTGGAAAGGAGAACTTAGCCCTCTTCGGATCATTCTGGTAGGCGTGGCTGTAAACTCTATGTTTACCGGTCTGTCTTCTGCTATGAATTCTATGAGCGGCGGGAATATGTCGGGAGTGGCTTCCATTGTCAATGGAAACATTACTATGAAGACCTGGGAGGATGTACAGACTCTGGTGCCTTATGTGATCATCGGCCTGATCCTGTCGCTGGTCTTCGCGGGAAAGTGTAATCTTCTGTCTCTGGAAGACAAGACTGCCAGGAGCCTGGGAGTCAATGTAAATACCATGCGGATCCTGATCTCTCTGGCGGCAGTGCTTCTGGCCAGTATTTCCACTGCGGTAGCTGGAGCGGTAAGCTTTCTGGGACTGATCGTTCCCCATATCGGAAGGATCCTGGTGGGCAGCGATCACAAGGCGCTCCTTCCTTTTTCTATGCTTTTCGGGGCTTTTACCTTCCTTCTGGCAGATACTATCGGAAGAACTGCAGCTTATCCTTACGAGATTTCCGCTTCTGTCATTATGAGCGTTGTAGGCGGTCCTTTCTTTATCATTCTGTTAAGGAGGTCAAAGAAATATGCAAACTGAAAAAAGCCCGGCAAAAGAAAAACCGGCCATGGAGGTAAGGAATCTATCTTTTTCTTATGGAAAGAACAAAGTCCTTCGGGATGTATCTTTTAAGATAAAGGGCGGAGATATCACTACTATCATGGGAGCCAACGGCTGTGGAAAATCCACTTTGTTTTCTCTTATGACCAAGAATCTTTATCCCAGAAAAGGAAATATCTTTCTTTCCGGAAAAAATATCCAGAATCTGGGACTGAAAGATTTTGCAAAAAAAGTTTCCATTGTCCATCAGTATAATACTTCCAGCGATGACATTACAGTGGAACGCCTGGTTTCCTTTGGACGGACCCCTCATATGAAAATGATGCAGGCGAAAAGTCAGGAGGACGAAGAACGGATCCAATGGGCTATGGAAGTTACCAACATTGAAAAATACCGGAACCGGGAGATCGCCAGGCTGTCAGGAGGACAGAGGCAGAGAGTGTGGATCGCCATGGCGCTTGCCCAGAATACCGGGATCCTTTTTCTGGACGAGCCTACCACTTATCTGGATATCCGGTATCAGATCGAGATCCTGGAGCTGATCCGGAGGTTAAATGAAGAGTATGGCATCACCATTATCATGGTGCTCCATGATATTAACCAGGCTATTCATTTTTCCCATCAGGTCATTGGCCTGAAGGACGGTGCCGTCTCTTTTCAGGGGGATCCCCAGGAGGTGATCGATCCTGACAGCATCCGGGATCTGTACGGGATCCATCTGGACGTAACAGAAATACAAGGAAAAAAATTTGTGCTTACAGTATAGGAGAAGAAAAATGAGAAAAAATCCGTTGCGTATATTTTGGATCGTCCTGGGCTTTCTCTGCCTGGGACTGGGAACGGTGGGAGTGGTTCTTCCCATCCTTCCTACAGTACCTTTTTACATGGCCACGGTGTTCTGCTTTGCGAAAAGCTCCAGAAAGCTTCATGACTGGTTCATTGGGACAAGTCTGTATAAGAAACATCTGGAGTCTTTTGTAGAAAAGAAGGCCATGACTATGAAAACAAAGCTGACCATTATAGGGACGGTTACTCTGGTAATGGCAGCGGGCTTCATTATGATGAGCCGGGTCCCAATAGGGAGGATCTGTCTGGCAGTGGTATGGATATGCCATCTGCTGTATTTCTTCCTTCGGGTAAAAACAGTGAAAGAGGAAGCATATGATTAAGACTAGACTGGTGAGACTTCTGTCTCACGCAAAAAAATACATAGTATATAACATTCTCTGGCAGTGGGCAGCTCTTCTGGCGCAGATCCTGGCGGTGTTTTCCATTGCCGGCCTTCTGGGAACACTGGCAGACAACCGGGGGGATCTTGTTCAGACACTGGGAAGCCTGGATGCCGGCAGGACGGTGCTGATCCTGCTCCTGGCGGCGGCAATAAGGTTTCTCTGTGAAAGAATGGCAGCCAGAGCCTCCTACGGAGCCAGCGTAGACGTAAAAAGGATCCTGCGCAAAAAAATCTACGAAAAGCTCCTGAAACTGGGCGCTTCTTATAAGGAAAAGACTTCCACTTCAGAAGTGGTCCAGCTGAGCACCGAGGGTGTGGAACAGCTGGAAGTTTATTTCGGAAAATATCTTCCCCAGCTTTTCTACAGTCTGCTGGCGCCCCTGACACTCTTTGTGATCTTATCTTTTGTAGATCTGAAAGCCAGTCTGGTGCTGCTGATCTGCGTGCCCCTGATCCCTGTGTCTATTGTAGCGGTGCAGAAATTTGCAAAAAAACTTCTGAGCAGATACTGGGGGATCTATACAGGGCTGGGAGACAGTTTTCTGGAAAATCTCCAGGGGTTGACAACTTTGAAAATTTACCAGGCAGACGAACAAAAAGCAGAGGAGATGGACCGGGAGGCCCAGGAATTCAGGCGGATCACCATGAAGGTCCTGACCATGCAGCTGAATTCTACCAGTGTTATGGATATTGTGGCATATGGGGGTGCTGCTGTGGGAATGATAGTGGCGGTCAGTGAATTTCTGGCAGGAAGCCTGGATTTTTCCGGAACTCTGACCATTATCCTTCTGGCCTCTGAGTTTTTCATTCCCCTGCGGCTTCTGGGATCTTTTTTCCATATAGCAATGAACGGTATGACGGCCAGTGATAAGATCTTCCGGCTTCTGGATCTGGAAGAGCCAAAAGACGGAGAAGAGCCTATGCCCCGGGAGAATTTCGACATAGAACTTTGGAAAGTAGGATTTTCCTATGAAAAAGACAGGGAGATCCTTAAAGACCTCTGTCTTGCCATACCTCAGGGTTCCTTTGTGTCTCTTGTGGGAGAGTCCGGCTGCGGGAAAAGCACCATTGCCGGTCTGCTCACCGGGAAGCTTGGAAATTATCAGGGCGAGATCCTTATAGGAGATAAGCTCCTTTCCAGGATCAGTGAAAAGGAACTGATGGAGCATGTGACCCTTGTCCGGCACAACAGCTATATCTTTAAAGGAACAGTGGAAGAGAACCTGAGGATGGCAAAGCCCCAGGCTTCAGAAGAAGAAATGAAAAAGGTTCTTTCCAGAGTAAATCTGCTGGGATTTCTGGACACCCAGGAAGGGTTGAAGACCAGGCTTCTGGAACAGGGAGCCAATCTTTCCGGAGGACAGCGTCAGAGACTGGCTCTGGCCAGAGCCCTTCTCCATGATACTCCTGTATATATTTTTGACGAAGCTACCTCTAATATCGATGCGGAAAGCGAAGATCTGATCATGGAGGTGATCCGGGAGCTTGCAAGGACCAGGACCGTCCTTCTTATCTCTCACAGACTGTCTAATGTAGTGGCTTCTGACAGGATCTACCTTCTGGATCAGGGAAAAATTCTGGAACAGGGAACTCATCAGGAGCTGATGGAGAAACAGGGAGTCTACCGGAAACTTTATGAAACTCAGAAAAATCTGGAGATGTATGGAAAGGAGTCCAAAGCATGACAGGAGAAAGAAAAGAAAGAAGGAGCGGGATACAGATCATGGCCAGGCTTATAGGCCTTGTACGGCCTCTGCTCCACATTATGACCGGGGCTGTCCTTTTAGGAGTCCTGGGATACCTCTGTGCTATTTTTCTGACCATCCTGGCCGGACAGGGGATCCTGAAAGGCCTGGGTGAAAATACTTTTTCAGAGCATTTTACAGCGGGAAATCTGTTCCTGCTTATGGGAATCCTGGCGGTGCTTCGGGGGCTTCTCCATTATGCGGAGCAGTACTGCAACCACTTTATTGCTTTTAAGCTTCTGGCCATCATCCGCCATAAGGTATTTGCCGCTCTTAGAAAGCTCTGTCCGGCAAAGCTGGAGGGAAGAGACAAGGGAAATCTTATTTCTATTATTACCACAGATATTGAGCTGCTGGAAGTCTTTTATGCTCATACCATTTCTCCCATTGCCATTGCCTTTCTGACGTCTCTGGTCATGGTTATTTTTATAGGAAGCTATCATGTTCTTGCCGGTCTGTTTGCCCTGGCCGGCTATGTGGTAGTGGGAGCTGTGATCCCTGTCTGGAACGGCAAAAGAGGAGGCGGCAGAGGTATGGAATTCCGCACCGGTTTTGGAGAGCTGAACAGCTTTGTGCTGGATTCTCTCAGAGGTCTGGACGAGACTATCCAGTATGGACAGGGAGAGAAAAGGATGGAAGAGATGGAGAAACGGTCAGTCAGCCTGGGAAATCTCCAGAAAAACCTCAGCCGTTTAGAAGGCTCTCAGAGATCCTTTACCACTCTGGCGATCCTGGCCTTTTCCTTTGGCATGTTGTTTTTCTGCCTTTATCTGGGAGAACAGGGGAAACTGGATTTTTCAGGGATCCTTACCTGCACCATTGCCATGATGGGGTCCTTCGGTCCGGTAACAGCCCTGTCCAGTCTGTCCAATAATCTGAACCAGACCCTGGCCAGCGGAGAGCGGGTGCTTTCTATTCTGGAAGAAAAACCTCTGGTGGAAGAGGTACCGATCCAGGCGGGGACTCCCGATCTGGTCTTTACAGGAGCCCGGGCAGAGCATGTGACCTTTGCCTATGAGGAGGAAGTGATCTTAAAAGATTATTCCCTGGAAATGCCGAGAGGAAAGATCATCGGGATCCATGGGGCCAGCGGTTCCGGAAAGTCTACTCTTTTAAAACTTCTCATGCGGTTCTGGGATGTGGACCGGGGAGCTGTGAAGATCTCCGGAAAAGATGTGCGGCAGACTGCCACGGCACAGCTGCGGGATACGGAATCCTATGTGACCCAGGAGACCCAGCTGTTCCATGATTCTATTGCCAATAATATTGCCATAGGAAAACCGGGAGCCAGCCGGGAAGAGATCATAGAGGCGGCAAAAAAAGCATCTCTCCATGATTTTGTCATGACCCTTCCGAAAGGCTACGATACGGAAGTGGGTGAACTGGGAGATACTCTTTCTGGAGGAGAAAAGCAGAGGATCGGAGTAGCCAGAGCCTTTCTCCATGACGCTCCCTTCCTCCTTCTGGATGAACCTACCAGCAATCTGGATTCCCTCAATGAAGGCATTATCCTGAAATCTCTGAAGGAATCCTGCCGTCAGAAGACGGTAGTGCTGGTCTCTCACAGAAAATCTACGATGAATCTGGCGGATAAAGTCTATACCATGGACAATGGAAGAATTTCATAAAAGGCAGGGGTGAGAAAGTATGGAACTGGGACAGGTACAGGAAGATTATCTGGAGGCTGTTTACGTGCTGAGGGAGAAAAACGGCCGGGTGAAATGTGTCCATATCGCAGAGTATATGGGGCGTTCAAAGCCTACCATCCTGACTGCTGTGAAAGCTCTGGAAGAAAAAGGATACATTATGAACAACCGCCACAGCCTGCTCCTTACAGAAAAAGGAGAGGAGCTGGCAAAACGGGTACATGAACGACATCAGTATTTTAAAAAGCTTCTCATGCTGGCCGGAGTAGAAGAAGAAACAGCAGACAAAGAGGCGTGTGTCATGGAACATGTATTAAGTGAGGACAGCTATGAGAAACTGAAAAAATATCTGGGGCAGTGCCCCGATTTCCAGTAGGGTCTGATCAAGAATATTTCCGCCATTTTGTGGTCTGTCGCTTATCTGAGATCAGGGTTACAATAAACCTATCAAAGATAAAGACAGAAGGAGGAAATTATATGGCACTTTCCGTTGATTCAAAAGTTAAGGAGTTACAGAAAAATCCTGCTGCGGCAGATCTTCTGGAGAAATTCAGTCCTGGATTTAAAACAAATCCCCAGATGAAGTTAGTTGGAGCCCTGACTTTCAGGAAGCTGGCAAGCTTTCCTCAGGCAGGTCTGACGCCCGAAAAAGTAGAAGAGATCGACGCAGCACTGAAAGCTCTTGGCGAGTAATCCTAAAGTGATTCTATGGTAAGAAAGAAGCCGCTGTAATAAACAGTCAGAGGATAAAATCCCTCTTCAAGTTTATTACAGCGGTTTCTTTCATTTTTCATCGTGATCCTGGATCTTTTGATTCAGTTCCATGGCTTTGAGTATGATCTGGAGCATCAGCCGTTCCTCTGCATTTTGAAGATCGGAATTTAACTCTCGTTTTATCCTTGTCAGCCGTTCCAGAAAAGTACTCCGGTTTATGTAGAGGAGCCTGGTGGTTTTGGTAATACTCATATTGTTGTCCAGGTAAGTGCGGAGAGTATCGATATAACTGACAGAGGAGTTCTGATCATGTTTCAGGAGCCGTTTCAGCCCCTCGGAGTAGTAAAGTTCTATAGGAAGATTTCCGAGAGCATTGATCAGCAGTTCTGTAAGGGCATAGTCCTGAAAATAATAAAAGGACTTCCGGGGATGGAACATCTGGCCGTTCTCCAGGGCTGCACAGGCCTGGAGATAGTACAGTTTTACTCTGTCCACATCTTTAAAGACATCGCTGATCCCCGCATGGAAATGTTTGGACTGGATGGAGGCGCAAAGAGATTTTTCTATCTCATCAGGAGAAAGATCCTGGATGATCCCTACGATACCGCCGTCATAAGAGAAAAACAGGCCTCCTTTAAAGCTGCTTTCCATGGCATTGCACAGATAGGTCACAGGAAGGGCTGTCAGCTGGCTGTCAAAAACGATCTTCAGACATATATGTTCTTCATGGAACCGGGCGGTATCCAGGATCCGTTTCTGATAGAGACTGCTTTGATATCCCTGGAGAAGATCCTTTACAGCCTGACATAGAGCATTTTTTTCGGTGGTCAGATTGGCAGAATATTTTTTCAGGGCGGATTCCAGTCTTCGGGCCAGACACAGGGCCAGGATCTTGTCACTGTCCTGATAGCTGCGGTTTTGATAATCAATGGTAAGACATCCTATATACTGGTTGTTTTCAAAGAGATTTACATTTAAAGTTGAAGTGTCCAGGAGATTTATGAGCATAGGCTCTTTTATCTGGGTGGACATTTCGTGATGATCAATAAATTTCCAGAAATTGTCCGGGGAAAGATCTCTTCCTTCCCTGTCTGTCTCTTCCAGAGAAGTGAGAGCCAGGTCAGGATGATCCGAGTGGACCAGGTAGTGAAAATCAGAATTCAGTACAAACATAGGATTTTCGAAAATCTTTCTGCTGCAGGCTACCATCTCCTGGATACTGGCAGTGGTCTCCAGGATCTCACCCAGTTCCTCGCTCCAGCTGTCGTACCGGTCATAGATTTCTGTGATCATATTAAAGAGACGGAAATAGTCTACTCTTTCCGTAAGGAGTATCAGGCCCATACGTTCCTGATAAAAGGGAAGATAAACACTGTCTCCCACACAGATAAGGGCGCTGCCTTTTTCTACCACTGCCCGGCGGGGGAGCTGTTCACCCTGGATGATGTACAGGTGATCCTTTTTAAATTCCCGGCTGTCTTCCAGATAATATTCAGGCCGGCACAGATGCAGTTCCTGATCTGGCACACCTGAGAGCACGGCAGGGATATGTTTTTTCAGGTTATCAAACAGGATAGTTAAATTTTGTTTCATAAACGACATCCTTTCTTTAAAAATGACGGTACTTACTTTGAGTAAATCAAAAAGGATATGATTATTATAACATATTTTATCTGAAAAAATCGAAAAAAATATATAAAACGCACAAAAATGAAGGGCTACAAAATGTATGGGATCTGCGAAACAACACCATATTTTTTATCGGGGCAGAGATACAAAATGGGCAGGGAAAACCTTAAAAAATTATGGCATTTTGTAGTCTATTTTTCTGATCTTTCTGCAGGTAGAATGAAGTTATCATAAAAAACAGCAGAAAGAAAAGGAGGAAACCATATGCCGTTACTGGACAAATTAGAAGAGAGAAAATGTGTGGAAACCGTATGGGGAAAGCTGATCCCGGAAAAAGAAGCCTATGAATACGCTACCAGGCAGATTGCGGCATTCTGTGCCAATGTGTTCCAGGTCATGAGGATCCTGGAGCCGGATTTTGAAAAAAGGACCAGCGCCATCTGCGAGATTTCCTATCAGATGAACATGGCAGCTTCCAGCGAGGAATATATGAACGGATTTTATAATGAGTGGAATATTCCTGAATTTTGTGAGAAGTCTTCCTGGCTGGGAGCTATTTTCGGAGATTCCGGAGATGAATATGAGAATATGGCAGGACGTGTGATCCAGTTTACCAGAGACAGAGTGGAGAAAGAGCTGGACACCTGTCCCTGGGATATCGTGGGAGCGGAACTTTGCAATATGACTACCGCCATGTTTACTGCCAATTTTGACCTGAACAGCGCCACAGGAGAAAACGAGGTGGCCCTGAATATGTGTGAGGCCAGAGGATGCGGAGACCGTCACTGCCGGGTCGTAGCAGAGCGCAGAGACGTATATGGGCAGGAAAAACAAGGCTGGCTGGATCATATGGAGCAGCCGGCTATGCCGGTACATGACACGCCGAAAGAGCGGATGGTAAAGCATGGACAGATCGTGCGGAATGATTGTTATTCCCAGGCTTTCGGGGAAGAAAAGAGCTTTGAGTGGGCTTACCGCTGGTGTATGGAAAAAGGCTGGGTATGGTGCATTGCATTTCCGTTGATCGCTATAAGAGATATGGCGGATTCAGAAGAAGAGTTTGAAAGGATCTTTAAGATCGTATTTGCTACAGCAGGGAAAAACGCATTTATAGAACCTTTCGCAGTAGAAGGCCTGAGAAGCTATCTGGGCGTGCCCAAGGAGATCGGAGATAATGATCCACGGCTTATGGGCGGTTATATCAAAAATATCCTGGATACGCAGCTGGTCCCCAATGAACTGGAAGCCTTCACAGAGGATGAGATCCGCATAAAAGTAGACGCAGATACTTTCAACGGACGTTTCCCTATGGCGCCGGTAGATGAGCTGACACTGGGATATGAGACGTTATGGCATAACATGGTAAAGACCATGGTATCTCCGGAATGGTCCTGCTGGTTTGAGAATAAAGACACAGAGGATATGTGTATCGTAGTAGGACGTAAGATCGATAAGCGGATGGTTTAGGAAAGGAGGAAGGGCATATGTTATTTAAAGAAGACAAAGCTGCCAGAGCAGAACATCAGGCTGTCAGAGAAAATGCCGGCTGGTACCGGTGGACCCATGACCTTGTAGAGGTAACAGGGAAAGACAGCGGGAAATTTTTAGAGTATCTTTTTGTGAACCAGATTGGCAAGGCGGCAGTGGGAAGAAGTAAATATACTACCATGCTTAATGAAGATGGAAAGATCATAGACGATACCATTGTCATGCATATGGCGGAAAATAAATATTGGGTATCCACCCTGTATGCTCCTCAGCTGATCCAATGGATGAATGCCCACAAAGAAGAAGAAGAAGTCTCCTATGAAGACATTACCCAGAAGATCGACATGTACGCCATCCAGGGTCCCAATTCTCTGAAGATCGTTAACCAGCTGATCCAGGGATCGGCAGAGGACCTGAAACGTTTTCAGATAAAAGACGCGCAGATCGGCAGTATCAAAGTAAAGATCCACAGAGGAGGCTTTACAGGAGAACTGGGCTATGAGGTTTACTGTGAGATCGGAGATACAGCGGAAGTCCGCCAGGCTATCGGTAAAGCGGCAGAAAGTTTTCAGGCTCCGGAGCTGAAGATCCTGGAGGTATATGTCCGCAGTCTTCCCGTGGAAAAAGGCTTTGCCCTCCGCCAGGATATGTACGGCCTGACCCCTTATGAATGCGGTCTGGACTGGTCCGTTCATCTGGACAAAGATTTTATCGGAAAAGAAGCCCTTGTGAAAGCCAAAGAAAAAGGAAATGAATATAAGCTGGTAGGTCTGGAATATCTGGCGGACTCTTATGAGGATATCTGTCAGAAAGAGATCGTATATGACAGGGGCGTTCCCTGCGGATTTGTGCGGACTGCTATTTACGGATATACCGTGGATAAAAATATCGGATTCGCGGTAGTGAAAGCAAAACACGGAGAGATCGGAAGGAAACTTACAGTAGGATCCAATGACTCACCGGCTGTTGTCACAGAAAAATGCTGGCTGTAGGAGGGAAAGCTATGAGATTAGAAGGTAAAACAGTGATCATTACAGGAGCTTCTGCCGGAATGGGACAGGCAATGACAGAATTATTCGTTCATGAGGGTGCCAATGTAGTCGCAGTAGCCAGAAGAAAAGAACGGCTGGATGCTCTGGCGGAAAGTTTAAAGGACGGTCCGGGAAAAGTGGCTGTATTTGCGGGAGACGTGGGAAAAAAGGAAGATAATGAGGCTATGATCGACTATGCCGTGGAGACCTTCGGCAAACTGGATGTATTGATCAATAATGCCGGGATCATGGACGATAATACTGCCATAGGAGATATGAGCGATGAGATGCTGGACAGACTGATGAAGGTGGATGCATACGGACCTATGTATGCCATGAGAAAGGCAGTACAGGTATTCCTGAAACAGGGAGAAGGGGGAAATATCATCAATACCTGTTCTGTAGGGGCCATGCATCATACCGCCGGCGTGGCCTACTGTGCGGCAAAGGCAGCACTTACTGCCGCAACCAGGAATACAGCTTTCATGTATATGGAACAGGGGATCCGCTGCAACGGGATCGCTCCGGGAGGAGTGATCACAGATATTCCGCTGGTAATGCCTGCGGCAAATGAATTCGGATTCAGCAGGACCAGCACACTGCTTACCCATTCTCCGGAACTGGGAATGCCGGAAGATATTGCGAATGCGGCATTGTTTCTGGCCAGTGACGAATCAAAATTTGTAAACGGCGTGATCCTTACCTGCGATGGAGGCTGGACAAATCTGTAAGATCCGGGAGAAAAAATACTTTGCATAAAAAATACCTTAGTTGTTTCCCAGAGGCTCTCCTTTATGGTATACTAGCCGCAGAGCGGCTAGTATCGCTGGCGGTCGCCAAATGAACATAAGTGTTCGCTTGGCTCCCCGCTTTGTGGTATACTAGCCGCAGAGCGGCTAGTATCGCTGGCAGTCGCCAAATGAATATAAATATTCGCTTGGCTCTCTGCTTTATGGTATACTAAAGAAGTTCACAAAACAGGGAAGGAGAATTTTTGTGAAGGATCTGAAAATACTGGTGCGTATACCGGATGAGATAAAGGAGCGTTTCTGGGAACAGCTTCTTGGCAACAACTGGAGGCTGATGTCTGTGGTCTGCCTTCTGGGCATATTTGTGCAGGTAGTTAATATCCTCCATGTACTGGTAGGATCTGCCAGCGGGCTGGAAACCCTGAACAACAGGATATATTTCGGATTTTATTGGGTATTTCTCCTGATAAATCTGGTATTTCTGTGTGTCCATGGGATATTTTATAAGAAAAAATGGAAGAAAGGACAGAAGATCCTCCAGGGCGCCTTCTGTGCTTTATGGATAATCTGGAGCTGTCTGTTAAACTATTATGACATCATAAGGGATCAGGATGGAGGCAATCTGTCAGTGATCGTTACCAGTATCATGGCGGCGGCGATCATTGTTCAGACGGTGCCTCTTTACGGAATCTGTGTCTATGGGCTGTCCGCCCTGCTTTTTTCCGCAGCGGCTTATCCTTATATCCGGTTTGGCGGTCTGATCAATGTGATGATCGCCGGAGGAACGGCAATGATCGTTTCCACAGCCAGATACTGGTATAAAGTGAAAGAACTGACACAGCAGCGGGAAATACAGGAAATGAACAGGAAGCTTAAAGAGGAGCATGAGAAGCTGAACCTGAGTCTTGAAAAGTTTCAGCTTCTCATGGACAAAATGGACCATATCATTTATGAATGGGATATTGAACAGGGAAGGATTTCTTTTTCAGCGGAATGGATGGAAAAATTCGGGGAGACTTCCCAGATTTCTGATGCCGCCAGCTGGTTTGAACAGACAGGATGTATGACAGAAGAAGCAAAACAGCACTTTTTAAAAGGCATGGAAAAAGCCATGAAAGAAAGGACCATCTATGAGGACGAGATCCCCCTTATAGATAAAGAAGGCTCTGTTCAGTGGTATCTTCTCCGGCTGTATTTTCAGTACAGCCAGGAGAAAACGGCCAGATCCGCGGTGGGATTCCTGATCAATATACAGAAACAGAAAGAAGAGATGGAAAATCTGGAGGGAGAAGTGTCCAGAGATTACCTGACAGGAGTGATGAACCGGAAGGGGATCCAGGAATATACGGAAAAAGAACTGGAGCAGAAGAAGCCGGGACAGCTGACGGCCATGGTCCTTATTGATCTGGATAATTTCAAGCAGATCAATGATAAGTATGGGCATCCTTTCGGAGATCAGGTCCTTGTCCATACAGGAGAGATCCTTTCGGGACTCTTTGCCTCCCGGGGAACAGTTGGACGTATTGGAGGAGATGAATTTATGGCAGTCCTTTCTGTAAATAACAGAGAGGAGCTGGAAGAGAAGATCAAAGAACTGAAGAAAAAATCCGTAGATCTGGAATATGAAGGAGAGAGTGTGCGGACAGACTTCTGCGCCGGTACGGCGGTAGCGGGGAAGGAAGATGATTATCAGGCTCTCTACCAGAAGGCGGATCAGGCGTTATATCAGGCAAAAGAAACAGGAAGAGGAGAAGTTTACCTGAAAGGGTAAGCGTTCTTCTCTTCCTGTTTTTATACAGTCTTGGGATTGTTGGTGCTGAAAGGAATGATCGATCCTGACTTTGGAACTATCTTCCCAGACTCCGCAGGAGCATTTCCGGATTGGTTGCATGATCCAGGGCTGTCTGTCTTGTGATCTTTCCGGAGCGGAACAGTTTCAGAAGGCCCGAATCCATAGAGCACATAGTATCTGATGATGAATTATAGATCTGTCCTTCGATCTGGGGGATCTTTCTTTCCCGGATCATATTTCGCAGGGCCGGATTCATGGTCATGATCTCAAAGACAGGGATACGGTCTCCGTCTACAGAGGGAACCAGCTGCTGGGAGATCACACACTGAAGGACCATGGACAGCTGTACAGAGATCTGTTTCTGCTGATTGGCAGGAAACACATCAATGATACGGTCAATAGTGTTGGCAGCTCCTATGGTATGAAGAGAGGAGAAGATCAGATGTCCTGTCTCCGCAGCAGTCATAGCCACCTGCATGGTTTCATAATCCCGCATTTCCCCCAGAAGGATCACATCAGGGCTCTGGCGGAGAGAAGCCCGCAAAGCAGAGAGGTAACTGACAGTATCCGTGGTGATCTCCCGCTGGCTGACAATGCTTTTTTCATGGCGGTGGAGATATTCCAGGGGATCTTCCAGGGTGATGATATGCTTCTCACGGTTTTTATTGATATAGTCAATAATACAGGCAAGAGTGGTAGACTTGCCGCTTCCGGCAGTTCCTGTCACCAGGACCATCCCTTTATTCAGATCCCCCAGATGAATGATCCCTTCCGGGATTCCCAGTTCCTGGGGAGAAGGAAGCGTAAAGGAAATGATCCGGATCACGGCAGCGGCAGAACCGCGCTGCATATAAGTATTTACCCGGAAACGGCTGATCCCCGGAAGCGCAAAGGAAAAATCATCATCTCCCTGGTCTGTGAGAGGAGAGATATTTCGGCTGGAAGCCATGGCGTAAATATCCTGTATGATCCGAAGCGTGTCCTCCGGCATCAGCCGCTCCTGGGAATATTCCCGGATCTGGTTATTCAGACGGTAAGACAGGGGGCGGCCTGCTACAACAAAAATATCAGAAGCCTTTAACTGGGAAATCTCTTTGAGGATCTCCCGGGTATCTTTGGTGTTCAATTCGTTCATGATCGTTCGCCCTTTCTATGTTAGATAAATTAATTTTGCGTCAGTTCAGCCGGATCCAGAAGGTTCAGAGAATTGCTGCCTTCCCATTCTTCCGTATTTACTTCCTTAAAAGAAGTGATCCTGTAAAGACGTCCCTGGTTTTCTTCAGGAAGAACAGGGATCAGCGTTACCTGGAGTTCCCTTCCCTCTTCAAAAGGAATGGAAAATCCATATTCCTCCTGGAGCAGCTCCGAAAAAGTACCGTTTTCATAGGCCTCATAGAATTCCCGGTCAATGGAAGCAATCTTTTCAAAAGCCTGGGATCTGGCCTCCTGCCAGGCCTGGGCTTCTTTTGTAAACTGTCCCGAGTATCCGGCCCCCCGTCTTGCGCTCATATAGGCCAGCAGAGCGAAAGCAACCATGGCCAGGATCACGAAAACAGTGAGTATAGAGACGGTTCCCGCATTGGTTATAGGAAAAAGTTTCTTTTTGTTCATGATCTATTCACCTGTTTCTACTTCTATAGGAATATAACAGCTTACCTTTAATGTACATAACAGATCTTTATCTTCCGATACCTGTATTTCCCCTTCCTGTAAATGTTCTTCATAGGAGGAGCCGGAGAGGGTAAGTGTCAGAAGATAAGTATTCTCGTTTTCCGGACAAAGCTCCCAGTCTTCATTATAGTAAATTTCCAGCCGGGAATCTTCCAGAGTGGACAGGGGAAAATCTTCTGCCATATCCGGAAGAGAACCCTTCCGGGACTCAAAAAGTGCGGACAGATTTTTGGCGCAGGTCAGAGCCTGGTTCTGCTTGTGAGACTCCAGGGTCAGGGCTCTGGCATGGACAAAAAGACGGATACATACAGCGCTGGCCAGAGCAAAGAAGAAGATCGCCAGGATCAGTTCCAGAAGGAAAAGATTGGATCGTTTCGGCGGAGATTTTTTCATGATATTTCCCCTCCTGTCCCAAAGGATTCAGACTGCCACAGAAGTGTCTGAGAGGTCCCGCCGGATTCAGTGACCGTCAGGGAAAAGAGCCCCTGGCCGGTCTGGGTAAGTTCCAGATCAGCGATATCCAGAAGGGGCGTCCCTCCGGAGAAATCCGGCTCCCGGTCCGCCGGTATAAAAAGTTCTGTCAGACTGCCTTCATAGGCGTAAATATAGGTATGGTAGGAACTGTCCCCGATTTCCTGATGAAGACAGAGGACTGTTCCAGGTTCTTCCTCCTCCAATGAAATTCCCCCTGCCTGATCACAGGATTTCAATTTCTGTTCAATATAGGAGAGAGCGGTATACAGATTATAGTCGCTTCTTTCCTGGCTGACCGTCCTCTGATAGAGGACGGCTCCTGCCGCTGTTACTCCCAGAGCCGACAGGGCAAATACGCAGAAAAGAGAAACCGTAAAGAGCAGATCAATGGAGTGTCCTTTTTGAAAATACCGGTTCAAATTTTATTCCCCCCTCCGTATTACTGTGATCTCAGGCATGAGGTTTTCACCCTGAGGCTGATAGTCCACTAAAAAACGGCCGCTGTCATAGGTAATGCCGTAATCCCGGACAAGATCTTCCAGGCTTTCCGGATAATATCCATGCAAAGCATAGCAGTGGACGGCACTTTCCACCAGGGCCTGCCGCAAAGTGTTTTCTTCCTCCCGGGCGGAGAGTTTTGACATGGAAGAAAAAGCCCAGAGAAACAGGAAGAGGATCAGCAGGAAGATCCCCAGAGAAAGGAGAAAGTTTTTCGCCGGAGAAGGCTGCTTTTGAGTTACAAATCGTTTCATGTTCCTTTCCTCCTATAAACCGGACAAAATTCCCATAAGGGGCATCATCACCGACAAAAGGATCAGCCCTACGATAACAGAAAGAACCGCTACCAGAGTAGGTTCGATGATCGAGACGGCGTTTCCCATGGAAGCGTCCAGTTCTTCCTGACAGCGGGCGGCGATCTTTTCCATGGCGTCATCTATAGAGCCGGTCCTGTCGCCTACGGTCAGGAGCCGGGCTTCCATACCGGTAAAAATACCGGACCCGGAGAGTGCTCTGGCAAGAGGAGTTCCTTCCTCCATAAGCTTTTTACACTGGGCAACCTGTTCCATAAAGCCGGGATTTCCCGTAAGAACTCCGGCCAGATCCATCCCTTCTTCCGGCGTCAGGCCGCTTTTCAGAGCCAGTGCCATACCGCTGGCAAACCGGCAGGAAGCTTTCTGGCGGATAAAATTTCTGGTAAAAGGCAGCCTGGAAAAAAGCAGAGAGGCCCGTTTCTGTCCGGAAGAAGTTCTGGAAAAATAAAGACATACAAGGACCAAAAGGACCAGAAGAGCCAGCAGGACCAGGGAATAGCGGTTGATTGCCTGTCCCATATCCAGAAGCCCTCTGGAAAAACCGGTCATGGTCTGGCCAAGCTGGGCGTATACCTGCTGGAATACAGGGAGGACCCGGGTCACCAGTACCAGTACCACAAGGACCATCATACCGATCATGATACAGGGATAGGTCAGAGCGCTTTTCAATGCGGCGGACAGATCTGCTTCCCGCTGATAATGTCCGGCAAGAGCATCCATGACCTCGTCCAGCCGGCCTGCCTGTTCCCCCAGCCGGACCATATTCCGCATATATTCCGGAAAGACCTTTGCGTCCTCAAGACCCAGGCTGAAGACCCCGGTAGTATTCAGAGTCTCCTGTATAGCGCTAAGGATGTCCTGTTCCTGTAAAGAAGAAGTATCCTCCAGCATAATGGCGATCCCTTCTCCCGGGGAAATGCCTGCCTTCAGTACAGAAGCGATCTGAGAACAGAATGAGGCAAGTTCCTCAGGGGATAGTTTTTTTTCTTTATTTTTTCTCATATTTCTACCGTCCTTTCAATAGAAGATCCTGGTCTGTTACCTGGAATACATTACCGTATAATTGGAGCCGTCTCCGATATACTTCTTTACCGAGGAAGGCTTATTCCCCGCCGCCAGCGTAGGATCGATCAGAGACCAGTTTTTCCCGTCAAATTCTATGATATTTTCCACCCAGCCTTTTTCTTCAAGCCAGGTGCTGATCCAGGCATGATATACTTCTCCGGAATATCCGATCTCCAGTTTGGTGGGGATCCCCTGGGAACGGAGCATGGCTGTCATAAGAGCCGCATAGTCAAAGCAGATGCCTTTGCCGCTTTCCAGAGTCTCATCTACATCGGGAAGATAGCCGCTTTCCACGGTCCGGGCTTTTTCTTCGTCGTAGGAGACATTGGAGATCACAAAGTCATAAACCGCTCCAACTGCTTCCAGGCCGTCCTTCACATCTCTGGTAAGGCCGGAAGCCTTGGACACTGCCTGGCTGTCTTCCGTAAACCAAGTATACTGGTTCGGGTAGAGAAAGGGGGAAAATTCATTCTCTATGGCAACCTCTATGGTATCCTTATACAAATTGGAATAGAGATCCCCTTCTACATGTTCCCGGACATCTAAAGTATAAGTGCCGTTTCCTGCAGTGAGAGGCAGTGCGGCATAAGACTGGGAAGCAGGCAGATCATAGGTATACCGGACCTGATCAGGGGTCTCGATAAAAAATTTTACTTTGGCCTCGTTTCCAACATACCGGGCCATCAGATATCCCTTGGAAATATTGGAAACATCTATTTCTATGGATGAATTTCCCATCAGGACAGTACCGGGAGCCTCAGGGACAAGAACCCTGGGAGTGCTGTTCCAGCCCTTGGCCGGATCGTCAGCCTGATCAGAAGCGGTTTCCCTTTCCGGTTCCTGAGGACGGGCAGAAGCCTGTCCGCTGCAGCCGGCCGCAAAGAGAAACAGGGCCAGAAGGCAGGAAATCCATGGCTTTTTCCAGAACTTTTTCATATACAGTTCTCCTCTGTGTAAACGATTCATACTAAAATTATCTTACCATTTCCCATAGAGAGGTGACAAGAGGTTTTCCTATGAAAAGCAGAGCGGAACACAAGGAAATACTATATCCTTAAAAAATACCGGACAATACTGGTAAAATTTGGAAATTCTCAAAAGGGGTTATTGACTTTTTGAAGGGATAATAATAACATTAATAATGTACGCTGGAGTTAGGTTTAAGTTCCGGATGTACTGCGTAGAGAAATTTAAATTGGAGAGATAGCGATCATGCAGGAAGATATGCCTGAATTAAAAGTCTATATGCTGGGAACTTTTTCTATGGTATATGGAGAAAAAACTGTGACTTTCA
>ERZ1090862.283-NODE-283-length-22844-cov-7.760981_pt1 | contig 22844 bp, 20 predicted proteins | sample MGYA00478481_ERZ1090862 | MGnify/ENA primary metagenome ERZ1090862 (study PRJEB33644, sample SAMEA5815745) | chicken gut metagenome | biome: Chicken; feature: Gastrointestinal Tract; material: Caecum | place: Ireland | collected 2019-01-01 | study: A study of the... | reverse complement strand
CTACAACAACTATTCGCAAAAATCAACCCGAAAATTAAACAAAGAAAAACCGGGTTCCCCCGGTTTTCTGGTTAATATTTATATTATGATAAAACGTATCATCATCAGCGGATGACAGTGCCCGTTTTTCCCTTCAGAGCATCTTTTACTTTGTCGAAGGAAGTAATGTATGCGGTGCGGCCTTCACGGTCTTCGATGAACTCTACGGCAGCGCGGAATTTCGGGAGCATGTTGTAGATGCCGAAGTGGCCTTCTTCCATGTATGATTTGGCCTGTTCTACAGAGATTTCTCCCAGAGGCTGCTCGTCAGGCTGTCCGAGGTTGATGCAGACTTTTTCTACGTTTGTAAGGATGATGAGCATATCCGCATTGATCCCCTCGGCAAGTTTTCCGGCTGCCAGATCCTTCTCGATGACCGCGCTGGCTCCCTTGAGGTGATTGTCCTGTTCCAGTACAGGAATGCCGCCGCCACCTGCTGCGATAACGACCTGGTCTGCGTCAAGAAGCGCGTTGACCGCGTCAAGTTCCACGATTTTTACAGGGTTTGGTGCGGAGACAACACGACGGAATCCCCTGCCGGCTTCCTCGATGACATAGTTCCCTTTTCTGCGCTCTTCGTTTGCCTCCTCGGCGTTCATATAACGTCCAAGGACTTTCGTGGGGGTGTAGAATGCATCGTCATAAGGATCGACGATCACCTGAGTCAGGACAGTGCTGACAGTGCGGTAGATACCGCGATTTAACAGCTCCTCGCGGATTCCGTTCTGAAGATCGTATCCGATATAGCCCTGGCTCATGGCAGAGCAGACGGACATGGGGCATGCGGTATATTCAGGATGGTTTTTCGCAAATTCGTTCATTGCAGTATGGATCATCCCGACCTGCGGGGCGTTACTGTGAGTGATGGCAACCTGATAACCCTCCTCGATCAGATCAGCAATGCATTTGGCTGTATGTTTTACAGCGACTTTCTGCTCCGGAAGCGTAGTTCCGAGCGCCCGGTGTCCCAGAGCGACAACAACTCGTTTTTTCATGATATCTATTTCCTTTCTTTTATGATTTCCGTTTCTTCGGGAAGACCGTAAAGATCTGCCGGTTTCCACTGTTTAAAACTTATAAAAAGTTTACTATCATTTTGCCTAAAAATCAATGCTCATCTGTGTATGCGGAAGAGTTTTAGTCCACGCCATACCCGGTGACAGAAATATGCAGCGTCATGCCTGTATGTAAGAGGTATTTAGGCGTGAACCGTAACGCGGAAGATTATATCCGCAAGCAGCAGAATCGTCAGTCCTGTACAGATGGCAGTTCTCGAAAACTTTCTCAGCTTTATGAACCGGTCGGTTATCCGGGGCGCCAGATAGTACAGAAAAGCGCATCCCAGAAGTGCCGCTGCGATGGAACCTCCCGCGTAGATCCGCCCAGCGATGTTAAGCGAGTATCCGCTGTAATCCCAGGGCTGTGTGCCGGTGAAAAATTCAGTGATCCAGCTTACGGCAAATTCCAGGACGGAATAAAACACAAAATTTAACAGAAAGACCAGCACCGGTTTGTGGATAAAGTGCCTGCACACCAGAAGAATCAGTATGCCAAATATTCCATAAATGGGCATCCATGGACTGAACGGAGAAAACAGCCCGTCTGTTGTTCCGTTGACAAGAAGCTGTACGCTCATCTCGCATACCCATCCCAGTATGGAGAAGACATGGAACAGGAATACACAGGAGAGGAAAGCGTATGTCCGGTCCGATTTCACAGGTGATCTTACAGCTTTAAAGGGAGGCTGTACAGAGAACAGGAAAACAGGATACTGTTCCGGTGCAAAATAAGAAATCTGTGTGTAGGGTCCGCGTGAATCATCGTAAAGCGCTTTGCTGATGAGAAGCTCATCTTCTGAAGGCACATGTTCCAGGTAAGAATCATTCAGTTGTTCATAGCGCGCTGAACGGGACAGTACATAATTCCTGCGAAGATTCAGATAAAGCTCAGCCTCGGTTCCGGTCAGATACGGGTTGACGAAGAGAAAGTCCAGGATCCCGAAAGTGAACAGGGACAGGATCTTCCAGCCGATAAAAGAAAGATGCAGCAGGAAGAGCTTGTACTTGTTGTGTTTCATGAGCTGTTTCGACAGGAAGAACGCGTCCTTTCTGCTTATCTTCGGATTTTCCGCAAGGATATACGGGATCATCCGATATTCATAATACTTGATGACGCCGCCCACAATGGTCAGGCTCCAGAAAAACTGGAACAATGCGCGGCAGAACATGATCCAGGCGGGATGTGTTATGACCCGGAGTTTATAGAGGAAAAAGATCTTTGAGACCGGAGTCTGGCGGTAACTGTGATTTTCGAGGAAAAAGCGTTTTTCTCCGATATTGAGAAGATTGCTGATAAATATCTGATATAAAATGGACAGGACCACACCGATGATGAGGATCAGGGTGGAAATATCCCAGTTTTCAACAAAGAAATTATTGACGGCACGGAGGAAGGAGAAGAATGCGGAGCTGCTTGTTGTTCCCAGCTCTATGGCTATATCTGCGGCAGTGGAAAACGGAGAGCGGAAGAAATCCGAGATAAATGTGCCTTTGAAAAGACGGCGGGCGAGATCGGAGATGACTTCCGAGTTTGTTATCTCTGCGGCAAAAGGCGCAGTCATATTGCGCTCCAGCGAGGGCAGCGAAGCCTGAGAACCGAGAAATGTGGCAGAGACCGGATACAGACCGGCAAGCATGGCAGCGAGAAAGCAGACAGAGATCATTCTCCAGTAGTTCTGTTTCATTCTCATCCTTGTCTTTTTCTTAAGAACTTTTCTTTTCCACATGGGGGCGCCTCCGAAAATCCAATAATATTATATTATAGAATAGATAGATATGATTTGCAATCGTTTAACAGGAAGGCATATAAAAAGCTTTAACAGTTCAGCCATGCAGCTCGAATCCGCTGTTCTGCAGCTCCTTCTCGCTGAGGGCGTCCGCCCTATGTCAGGATAAAAGAGGGCTTGCGCTTGTAAGCAAGCTTCCGTGCAAGCCCTCTTTTATCCTGACGCATGGCTGAACTGTTACAAAAAGCAGACCCGGAAATCTGCGGTTCCCTGTCATTCTGACAGGAAACAAACAGAGATCCTGACGGTCTGCCCCGAATCGATCTATTGACTATTTAATTACTCAGACTGATATACGCCCCACAGATAAAGGATCGGAAGAATCAGGCTGATGACATATGTGATAGAAAAACCGCTTGTTACAGTCGTATAGATCAGATCAGCCACAATGGCGATAAGATAGATGACCGCAGTGATGAATACGGATTTTCTGGACTTATATACCACACCGATGATACCTGCGGCAAGCACAAAGCATGCCAGAATGAGCATCCAGATGTAGTACATTGTCGACGGCGGTGTCATTCCCAGCATTTCATAGGAAGACGTCATCAGATCTTTCATCAGGAGTGAGAAGATCGCGCTGATGACCGAAAGAGCTCCGAATACAATGATGATGATCGATACAACGTGCAGCAGTTTACTTTTTTTCTTCATAGGATAATCCTCCTCATAAATGAATTATAGTGAAACCATGTTCACTGAACACAGTATATCACATTCTTCTCAATGCTTCAATCGGGCTTAACTGTGCGGCTTTCCGCGCCGGATAGATTCCGAAAACGATCCCGACTCCGCAGGAAAACAGGGTTGCGATGATCACTGCCGGAAGGGAAAGGGATGCGTGGATCCCGCCTACTTCCAGCGCGCTGATCAGAGCGGTAAGTCCTCCTCCGAGAAGGATACCGATGATGCCTCCCATTCCGGAAATGATGGCGGACTCGCACAGGAACTGTGCGATGATGGAACCGGTCTTGGCACCCAGAGCTTTCCGGATACCAATCTCGCGTGTCCGCTCGGTCACGGAGACGAGCATGATGTTCATGACGCCGATGCCTCCCACCACAAGCGAGATCGCGGCTACCAGAGCGACAAAGGCTGTGACTCCGTCCATAACGGCTCCCATCATATCAGACAGATCGATGGGACGCTGCTGCATAAACGGGGTATCACCCAGGTCCTGATGCCGGGAATTAAGGAGCTGGACCGCTGTTGAAGCGACACGGGAGGCATTGTCACTGTCCGCCGCTGTCAGGGAAACCGAATAAAATCCCTCGATGGGCTGGCCGAAAGCCTCGGAAAGGGTATAAGGCACTTCGATCGAAATGGACTCAGGCATCCCCATCGCCTGATAAGTGGCCTCCACTTCCAGCATGTCATCGGATGTTTCCCGGACACCGAGTATAGTGACTTCCTGGATACCGGAGTCTATGGCAAGTTCAAAACTCATTCCCACCACATTGGTGTTTCCGAAGAGATACCGCGCGGTCAGCTCATCAATGACACAGACCGGTCTTCCGCTCTCCGTATCATTTTCTGTAAAATAACTTCCTTTCACGAGAGGAGATGTATACTGAGCGTTCTCGTAATCCGGGGTGGTCATGGTTACATAGGCGTCAAAGGTGCCCTTGCGGGTCGTACATTTTCCGCTCATGGTCTGGGTGGTGGTGATATTTTCCACAGAATCTCCGAGAGCATCGCGGAGAAAAGAGATATCATCCCCTGTGATGGCATCCGTTCGGGTCACTTCTTCACTGTTTACCTGAACGGTCACTGTGTTGGTCTGGACATTAGTGGCATCCACCACATCGTTTTTCAGCCCGTTTCCGATGGAGACGATGGTCACCACGGAGGTGATGCCGATGATGATGCCAAGCATGGTGAGAAAAGAACGTCCTTTGTTGGCGCGGATATTATCCAGCGCCATTTTTACATATTCAAGAAACTGTCCCATATTCTGTAACCCCGCTCTAGTTTTCTGCCTGATCTGAAGTGACTTCCTGAGGAATGGCGCGCATGCCGGGCGTGATGTCCACGTTCAGGTCGCTGACCACCTGATCTCCTTCTTTCAGACCACTTACGATCTCTACTTGTGTTGCAGAGGAAATCCCCAGTTCTACTTTCTGCTCTGCCACTCTGCCATTCCTGATGACGTAGACGAAATCTCCGTCAGTAGAGGCATTGACGACTGATGTGGGCACCACGAGCACGTCTTTTGATTCGGCAACGGTCATGCGGACTTTGGCAGTTGCTCCAATACAGAGATTTTCGTCCGGATTGTTGATATGTATCTGAGCCCCGATGACAGGTGTGCCGCTTTCGTTCTTTACTGCGATGTTATCCACGGATGTCAGGGTTCCCTCATAAGTTTTGTCGCCCACTGTGATGGTAACGGCTGTGCCTGTCTTCATCTTGGCGTAGTCATCCGGTGAGATTTCGATCCGGACGCGGACTTTTTCCATGCTGGCAATGGAGAAGAGTGCAACGCCCTGCGTTGCGCTGTTGGTCTGAAGGGAATCTACGGAAGCGATGACCCCATCCATGTCGGCCTTCATCCCCTCCCGTCCTTTCTCAAGGAGTTCTTCCGGGGTGAGCGCTGTGAGTTCGGCGAGATTGTCGCTGATATCCAGGCTTTCCGACTCGGCGGCAGTCATACCCGCATCGGCAGTGGGAGTGTTTGCAGCCTGATAAGCAGCCTGCCATTCTGCATATTTGGCATCGTACTGAGCTTTTAATTCGGTATAGCCGGCATCGTCCACGTTGCCTGTGGAAGAGCCGAGCGTCTGGAGTTCACTGTTGGCTGCATCGATAGCCGCCTGAGATTTATCACGGGCAGCAACAGCCGCGTCATAGGCTTCAAAGACCGGCTGAAGATCCTGGATCGTTTTAACCTGTTCCTCTGTACGCTCTGCTTCCGGCACATTCAGCGCTGCATCCAGGTCAGCGCGTCTTCCGGCGTACCCGGAGTCTGTGGAATCGATGATGGACTGGTTGGCATTTACGATTGCCTGATTCTCGGCGATCGTATTCTGCAGTTCTTCTGTACGCGCCTGGACAGAAGCAGCCTGTGCTCCTGCGGCTTCCAGATTCGCCTGATACTGTGCGTACGCGGAATCCACCTGCTCAGCCAGAGCGTTGACCTCGTCAGCCAGAGCGTTTGCCTGTTCTGCCGCCAGAGCGGAAGCAGCGTTGGCGGCTTCCACAGCCCTGGCGTTCTGGGCACGGGTCGCTTCAGATGCTTTCAGACTAGACTGGAGTGTAAGCTGAGCCTGTTCGTTGTCCCTCTCCAGATTTGTGGTGTCAAATGATATGAGAAGGTCTCCTGCTTTGACAGTCTGGCCAACTTCGGCTTTACACTCCTTGATGGGAGCCGTGACCGGAGAGTAATAAGTTTTTGTGTTCTCGCTCTCGATGGTTCCGCTGGAATTAAAGACTTCCTGAACTGTACCGCGGGTGACGTCCGTCACTTCAAGGACTGTACCTGTATCAGCGGTGCTTCCGCCTCCGGTGAGTGCGGAGATCCCGAATGCACCTGCAACGACAACGCCGAGGACCGGGAAGATGACCCATGCCGGGAGTTTTTTCTTTGGTTTCTTTTCCTCGTCCTGAGGTTCATCCAGAAGATCGATCTCTTCCATAAGTTCTGTATCTGTACTGTTTAAGATATCCTGTTCTTCATTCTGTTTGTTCTTTCCTTTTTTAGAAAACATGTGCAACGCCTCTCTTTCCCCCTGATATTTTATTCTTCATTCGGATTTTGTATTTCGTCAGATTCAACCCGTCCGTCCATGATGCGGATCACGCGGTTGACCTGCCGGGCAATGTCGTCATCGTGGGTGATGATGATCACTGTGCGGCCGCTTTTGTGCAGTTCTTTTAATATGTCCATGATCTCCACTGTGGATCTGCTGTCCAGATTCCCGGTGGGTTCATCTGCCAGGATGATAGGCGGCTGCGCGGCAATCGCTCTCGCCACAGCAACTCTCTGCTGCTGACCGCCGGACAGTTCGTTGGGGCGGTGCTTCAGACGGGTGCCGAGTCCGACCTTTTTCAGCGCCTGAACGGCAATACGGCGGCGCTTCTGCTTCCCTACTTTCCTGTAGATCAGGGGCAGCTCTACGTTGCCCACCGCATCCAGATTGGCGATCAGGTTAAAGCCCTGGAAGATGAATCCGATCTTCTTATTACGGATATCCGAGAGCTGATTGTCTGAGAGTGTGGAAACGTCCATCCCTTCCAGATAATAATGACCGGAAGTGGGAGTGTCCAGACATCCCAGCATATTCATCAGCGTGGATTTCCCGGAGCCGGAATGCCCTACGATAGCGACGAGTTCGCCGCGGTTGATGGTGAGGCTGACTCCGTCGAGAGCCCGGACTTCATTTTCGCCGGGATTATAAATCTTGTGGAGGTCGTCAACCTTGATAAGTGGTTCCATGAGTAATCTCCTTATAAATATGATTGTATTAGTTAAGTAATACAATAAAACCAGAAAGAAAAAAAGTCAATACTATTTTTGCGATGCAGAAAAAAAGCCATGCACTTTAGGGGTGCATGGCTTCATGTTCACGCCGGATCTCTTCAAAACAGTCCGGTGCGGTCCACTGGCTGTTGCTGGGAGTCAGGACCGCCTTGTAGGGGAATGGACCTGCCCCGCATTTCCTCAGGGCGGCGAGCGCCTGATCCAATTTGTTGTCGCCAAAGAAGCAGAAGACGAAAAGTGTGTCGGGCAGTTCATCTCCTTCATACGTCCCTTCAGCGGGGGACAGATCCTTTACGCCTGCGAGTACTCCCAGAGGCTGATTATAATCCTCCGGCCGTATGCGTCTGAGACGGATATGGAGGGGGAACAGCGCCATCTCGATCTTTAGAAGTTCCTCTCTGGCGGGAGGATGAAAAAGAAGTATGGTTTCTTTCATTGGATTTCCTCACCCTTTCTGTGTGTTCGGCGGTGACGGGAATCCTGTCACCGGCCATTCTGTCATCTGATATTGTATCGGATTCCGTATATTCCGTCAACGCAAACGGACAGATGTAAGTTTCCTTTTTTTCTGATATACTGGAACCATACCGGCAGGAGAGAACCCTGTGTATATAAAAAGGAGGGACTATCTGATGAAATATTATGTTGAGGCATCGGCCGTAAAAAACGGAAACGGCTCAAAATCTGCACCGTTTCAAACGATCCGTGAAGCAGCGCGGCTCGCCTGCCCCGGAGATGAGGTCCTTGTCGGTCCGGGAATCTACCGGGAGTATGTGGATCCTGCAAAGGGGGGAACGCAGGATCATCCCATTGTTTACCGGTCCACAGTAAAGGGAGCGGCACAGATCACCGGAGCGGAGCCGGTGAAAACCTGGGAGAGGATGGAAGGAAATGTCTGGACGGTACGGATCCCCAACGGTGTTTTCGGCGGATATAATCCGTTTGCCACCCTGGTTTCAGGAGACTGGTTTATAGCTCTGAAACCTGCCCATACCGGAGATGTATACCTTAATGAGCGTTCCATGTATGAAGTGCAGGATCTGGAGAGCGTGAGGAACCCGAAAATCTCGGAGGCGTCCTGGGAACCGGAATTCTCTCTTTATACATGGTATACGGAGCAGAATGAACAGGAGAATGAGACGATTCTCTATGCGAATTTCCAGGGGAAAGATCCGAATCAGGAGAACGTGGAGATCAGTGTGCGGAGAAACTGTTTTTATCCGTCCGTAGAGGGACGGGATTACATCACTCTTTCCGGCTTTCGCATCAGCAAGGCTGCCACTCAGTGGGCGCCTCCGACAGCGTATCAGGAAGGAATGGTGGGACCGCACTGGTCCAAAGGCTGGATCATTGAAGACTGTGAGATCTATGAGTCAAAGTGCAGCGGGATCTCGCTGGGAAAGTATCTCCAGCCGGAGAACGACAATAAATGGCTGAAATGGAAGTACAAGGACGGGACCCAGACGGAGAGGGAATGTATCTGTCAGGCGGTGAATGAAGGATGGGACCGGGAGCGGATCGGGGCACACATTATCCGGCGCTGTGAGATCCATCACTGTGGTCAGACCGGGATCGTAGGACATCTAGGAGGCATATTCTCTCTGATCGAGGACAACCACATCCACCATATCAATGTCAAGCAGAATCTTGCAGGGGCAGAGATAGGAGGCATCAAGATGCACGCCGCCATCGATGTGACCATCAGACGGAACCATATCCATCATTGTACCCGCGGGATCTGGCTGGACTGGCAGGCACAGGGGACCCGTGTCACCTGCAATCTGTTCCATGATAACTGTCTGCCCGGAGAGTTTACGATCTGCGAAGGAACTTTTTCAGGAGTGGGCGAGGACCTGTTTGTCGAGGTCTCACACGGGCCTACGCTGATCGACCACAACATCATGCTTTCTGACCGGAGCCTCAAGCTGGCGGCTCAGGGCATTGCGGTGGTACATAATCTGATATGGGGGTCCCTCGTGGCGGTCGGGATCGGGACGGACAACGGAGCTCCGGATCTTCCTTCTCCCCGCTATACGCCCTATCATGTAAAACACGGGACACAGATCGCGGGATTTATGACGATCCTGCATGGGGATGTAAGATTCTATAACAATGTATTTGTACAGAAACCGATAAGGAAAGAGATGAAGGCATTGTCTTCTCTTATGGGGAGCGATGGGAATATGTGGGATGACTGTAACATGTTCTGCGGGACTTTCCCATATGACGGCTATCCGGATTTCCGGGAATGGGACAGACAATTTGAAGGATATTGTGGAAATGGAGTGCCGGCGGGAAACAAATATTATGACCATCTTCCGGTATGGGCTGGCGGCAACGCTTATTTTAACGGGGCGCGCCCCTGGGAAAAGGAACAGGGAGCTGTTGTAGATACGGCGGAGCCTATAGAACTGTCTTTAGAGGAGCGGGAGGACGGATGGTATCTGAAAACGAATCTGTGTGCGATACTGGCTGAGAAGAAAGTGGGGATCATCTCCACGGAAATTCTTGGCATGGCCTTTGAGCCGGAACAGAAATTTGAAAATCCGGACGGGACGCCGATCGTCTTTGACCGGGATTATTCCGGCGCTCACCGGGGAGTGCTGACAGTGCCGGGACCGTTTGAACAAAGCGAAGAGACGGAGAAAAAGGTATTCTGAGGAAGACTTCTTTCACGGTCTCAGGGAGATCTGCATATAATCATATCAGAGGCAGATTTTATAAAGACAGGGAGAAGACTGAGTTTATCTGCTCGTCATCAGGAAAGCGGGAAAGAGGGCGTTGACATGAGGATGTGTGAACTCCGGCAGAAAGAGGTTGTCAATATCTGCACAGGAAAGAGACTTGGATGTATCGTTGATGTGGAAATCGATGTGCGGTGCGGCGAGGTGGAAGCGGTCATCATACCGGGACCGGGAAAGATCTGCGGTTTTTTCGGGACAGACTGCGAATACGTGCTTCCGTTTTCGTGTATCCGCAGGATAGGACCAGATATCATACTTGTGGAAATACAGGAAGAAAAGTTTTTGCAAAAGTTATAGATGTTGTGTATAATGAAGGCAGTTTTAAGGAAAGGCGGAAAAGATTATGCGATGTCCATATTGTGGAAACCCGGATACAAGAGTGATCGATTCCCGTCCGGCGGAGGACAAGAGTTCGATCCGCAGGCGGCGTTCCTGTGACGAGTGCGGCAGACGCTTTACTACATATGAAAAAGTGGAGACTATCCCGCTCATCGTGATAAAAAAGGATAACAACAGGGAGCAGTATGAGCGGTCAAAGATCGAACATGGTGTCCTGAGTGCATGTTACAAGCGACCGGTTCCTGCGGACAGGATACAGAAGACCATCGACTCCATCGAGAGAGAGATTTTCAACCGGGAGGAAAAAGAGATTCCCAGCAGCGTGATCGGGGAGATCGTCATGGACAAGCTCAGAGATCTTGATCCGGTGGCATATGTCAGGTTCGCATCCGTATACAGAGAGTTCAAGGATGCGGAGACTTTTATGGATGAGCTGAAAAAGTTCCTGCAGTGACGGGAAGGTCAAAAACGAGTGATAAGTGCTGACCCGGTCATACTTTCGCTGAAGAGTATGGCCGGGCTTTTGTGTTTGCATGGAGCAGGAAGGCAGGAGCGCCGGTGATCTGTCCCGGATCGTCTCCTGTGATCCTGAAAAAAGGAGGGAATATGAGGACATATAAGCTGACGATCGCCTATGACGGAACAGCATATCAGGGCTGGCAGAGGCAGTCGAACACAGAACGGACCATCCAGGGGATCCTGGAGAGATGTATCTCGGAGCAGACGGGATATCCGGTGGAGGTGAACGGATCGGGCAGGACTGACGCAGGCGTCCACGCATCCGGGCAGACTGCGAGCGTGGTCCTCCGGGGAATCGCAGAGGCGGGTTTTTTTACGGAAAAGGTAAACGGAGGACTCCCGGAAGATATCCGGATCCTTCGGGAGGAACTTGTGAAAAACGGCTTCCACGCCCGGAAGAGCGCCGCGGGAAAAGTTTACGAATATCATGTGGATATAAATCCGAAGGCAGATGTGTTTACGAGGCGGTTCTGTTTTCATTTTCCCCGTGAACTGGATCTTGACGCGATGCGGAAAGCAGCGGGATATCTGACCGGATCCCATGACTTTGCGGCGTACACGGATAAAAAGGACGAAAAGTCCACAAAGCGGATGATTTATGCTATAATAGTCAGCGGACAAGGCGGCAGGGTGACGATCCGGTATGAAGGAACCGGATTTATGTACCACATGGTGAGGATACTCACAGGCACTCTGCTTGAAGCGGGATCAGGGCAGCGCAGTCCGGAGAGCGCTGCGGAAGCCCTGAGATCACGGGACAGACAACAGGCAGGATTCCTGGCTCCGGCACAGGGCCTGTTTTTAAAAGAGGTGAGGTACAGGCAATGAAACTGATATCATGGAATGTAAACGGAATCCGTGCATGTGTGCAGAAAGGATTCCTTGATTTCTTTAAAGAAGCAGACGCGGATATCTTCTGCATCCAGGAGACAAAGATGCAGGAAGGACAGCTCACTCTGGAACTGGAGGGATATCACCAGTACTGGAATTATGCGGTGCGCAAAGGCTACTCGGGAACCGCGGTCTTCACAAAAAAGGAACCCGTCTCCGTCACATATGGGATCGGGATTGAGGAACATGATCAGGAAGGGCGCGTCATCACGTGTGAATTTGATGATTTTTATTTTGTCACGGTGTACACGCCGAATTCCCAGAGCGAGCTGGCCAGGCTTGATTACAGGATGAAATGGGAGGATGACTTCCGGGCTTATCTGAAAAAACTGGAGGAGACCAAACCGGTCATCGTTACAGGAGATATGAATGTGGCGCATGAGGAGATCGACCTGAAAAATCCGAAGACCAACCGGAAGAATGCAGGATTTACGGACGAGGAGCGGCAGAAGTTTACAGAACTTCTCAATGCGGGCTTTATCGACACATTCCGCTATTTCTATCCGGATCAGACCGGGATCTATTCCTGGTGGTCCTACCGGTTCAGCGCCAGAGCAAAAAACGCAGGATGGCGCATTGACTATTTCTGTGTGTCAGAGTGCCTGAAGGACCGTCTGGAAGATGCCAAGATCCTGACAGATGTGATGGGATCGGATCACTGCCCGGTAGAGCTGGACCTGAAGGACTGAGGGCTCAGAACCAGACAGAAAAAGGCGCGGGAGTGCTCCGGCACGGAGCACTCCGTGCATCATAATGATATATATAAGGAAAGAAGGATTTAAAATGACAAAGATTGACATTATCTCCGGCTTCCTCGGAGCCGGAAAGACGACACTGATCAAGAAACTGCTCTCAGAGGCATTTACAGGAGAGCAGGTCGTGCTGATCGAGAATGAATTTGGCGAGATAGGGATTGACGGCGGGTTCTTAAAAGAGTCCGGCATCGAGATCCGGGAGATGAACTCGGGCTGCATCTGCTGTTCTCTTGTGGGAGATTTCGGCAAATCTCTGCGCGAGGTGGTTGACACCTATCATCCGGACCGGATCCTGATCGAGCCCTCAGGTGTGGGCAAGCTGTCTGACGTCATCAAGGCAGTGCAGGACGTGCAGGCAGAGATCGACGCAGAACTCAACAGTTTTACAACAGTCGTGGATGTGACGAAATGCAGGATCTACCGCAAGAACTTCGGAGAGTTCTTCAGCAATCAGATCGAGTATGCGGGCGCGGTGATCCTGAGCCGTACAGACAAGGCAAAACCGGAGAAGGTGGAAGAGGCTGTGGCCCTGCTCCGCGAACTCAACGACAAGGCACCGTTTATCACGACTCCCATCGCGCAGCTTCCGGGCAAAAAGATCCTGGAAACGATGGAATCGAGCAAATCCCTTGAGGAAGAACTTCTGGCGGAAGTGATCTGTCCCGAGTGCGGAGGACACCATGAGCACGGAGAGTGCTGTGATCACGACCATGACCATCACCACGATCATGAGCATCATGACCACGACCATGAGGGGCACGATCACCACCATGATCATGACCACGAAGGCCATGATCACCATCACGACCATGAGCATCATGACGGATGCTGCGATCATGATCACCATCACCATGATCATGCAGGCCACCATCATGCGGACGAAGTGTTTACAAGCTGGGGACGGGAGACGATCCATACTTATACAAAGGAGCAGATCTCAGAGATATTAAAGCAGCTTGAGAGCGACAGCTCTTATGGCAATGTGCTCCGCGCCAAGGGAATGGTGGCAGGAGCCGACGGAGAGTGGATCTACTTTGACATGGTTCCGGAGGAGCACGAGGTGAGGAACGGCGCGCCGGAGTACACGGGAAGGATCTGCGTGATCGGTGCGGAGCTTAATGAGGAGAAGCTGGCAGAACTGTTCGGCGTGGCGTAAGCCGGAAACACTGATGGAAAACAGGGAATATGTCCTGTTTTCCGCTATGACAGGAGAGATAGAAAATGAATGAATCGGATGTAATGGTATATCTGATGACCGGATTTCTCGACAGCGGCAAGACCCAGTTCCTGGATTTTACCCTGAAGCAGGACTATTTCCAGATTGACGGGAAGACGCTGCTGATCCTCTGCGAGGAGGGAGAGGAAGAGTACAATCCCATGGAATTGTTGAAATACGGCGTTGTCATCGAGAAAGTCGAAGATCAGGAAGACCTGACAGAAGAGTGGCTGGAAGAAATGAATAAAAAACACGAGCCGGAGCGTGTTGTCATTGAGTACAACGGGATGTGGAAGGTCAGTGATTTTGAAAAGATGAAGCTGCCTTACGGCTGGGCTATTGAGCAGAAGATCACCACTGTGGACGCCAGTACGTTCCAGATGTATCTGACAAACCTGAAACCGCTCTTTGTGGAGATGGTCAGAGGCGCGGAGCTGGTGCTTTTCAACCGGTGCGAGGATAAGAAGCCGCTTGCGGGATACCGCAGGAGTGTGAAGGTTGTGAGCCCTCAGGCAGAGGTGATCTTCGAGGATGAGAATGGTGAAGTTGACAACATCTTTGAGGACGAGGTGCCCTATGACCTGAAAGCCCCGGTCATCGAGATCCGCAGAGAGGACTACGGGATCTGGTATGTGGATATGATGGAGAATCCGGACCGGTATAAAGGAAAAGTTGTAGAATTTACGGCGAAGGTGCTCAAACCGAAGTCCTTCCCGTCAAAAGTATTCCTTCCCGGGCGTATGGCGATGACCTGCTGCGCGGATGATACCTCGTTTCTCGGCTATGTCTGCCGGAGCGCATATGCCCCGAAGCTGAAAGCCGGACAGTGGGTAAAGGTGCGGGCAAAGGTACGGTTTGCAAACCTTTCAGTATACCAGGGCGAAGGCCCGGTGCTGGAAGCAGAGCATATAGAACTTGCAGAACCGATAGAGGAACTGGTATACTTTAATTAAAATGATGCCAGGCGCCAGTGACGCCTGTATGGCGCCGGCTGAAGCGAAGCGGAGATGTGAGAGTGCGCAGCACGGAACAATCCTAAGGCATCATAGTTGAGGGCTTTTGCCCCAATATGGAAAAGAACCTGACAGTAGGAGGTATTCAGAAATGGAAAAGAAATATGATGTGATCGCCCTTGGCGAACTGTTGATCGATTTCCCGATGAACGGGAAGAGCGAACAGGGAAACAATCTGTTTGAGGCGTGTCCGGGAGGAGCACCCTGCAATGTCCTGGCACTTTTAAATAAAATGGGTAAGAAGACGGCATTCATCGGCAAGGTAGGAGAGGATCAGTTCGGTACACTGCTGCGTGATACGATCACAGAAGCAGGGATCGATGCGTCCCACCTGATGATGGACAAGGATGTGAATACGACGCTGGCGTTCGTTCACACATTCCCGGATGGAGACAGAGAATTTTCTTTCTACCGCAATCCGGGTGCGGATATGATGCTGAGAGAAGACGAGGTGGATCCGGAATTTATCGCACAGACAAAGCTTTTCCATTTCGGAACCCTTTCCATGACTCATGACGGAGTGAGGGCTGCCACGAAGAAGGCGCTGAAGGCCGCGAAAGAAAACGGCTGTCTGATTTCCTTTGACCCGAACTTAAGACCTCCGCTGTGGAGTTCTCTGGATCTTGCAAAAGAGCAGATGGAATACGGTTTCGGATACTGCGATATCCTGAAAATTTCTGATAACGAGATCCAGTTTGTGTCCGGAAAAGAAGATTATGACGAGGGAATCGCTTACCTTCAGGAGAAATACAATATTCCGCTCATCCTTCTCACCATGGGCAAGGATGGAAGCCGCGCATACTATAAGGGAATGCGTGTAGAGAGACCGGGATTTACGGTGAAGGCGATCGAGACCACAGGGGCAGGGGATACTTTCTGCGGAAGTGCCCTGAACTACATACTGGAGCATGATTTCGACAACCTGACGGAAGATCAGTTGGGAGAGATGCTCACATTTGCCAATGCGGCGGCAGCTCTCATCACGATGAAAAAAGGCGCGATCCGGGCAATGCCGGAACGGGAAGATGTCATGAAGATGATCCAGGGATAAGAAGAGCCGGAAATATGAACAGACTGAAGAAACAGTCAGATAAAAGAATATGAGAAAAAGGGGGCCTCTCCGGAATAAAAGTCATTCTGGAGAGGCCCTCTTTTTGTGCGATACGCCCGGAGGGCGGCCGCCGTGCTTGCACGAGCGGGCATCCAATTAATGGAGACGAGGTGCGGCGCGTTATGTCCTCACCCGGTTCTTATTTCTCCACTCCCTGGGGGATACCCCGTAGACATTTTTAAATGCCCGGGAAAAATGCAGCTGATTTGGATAGCCTACTGCATTGGAAATATCTCCGATCGACAGGTCAGTCAGTTTGAGAAGTTCTGCCGCTTTTACCATACGGTAGTTCATCAGGAACTCCTGGGGAGATTTTCCGACGGTTTCTTTAAAGATCCTTCCGAAATAGCTCCGGTTCAGCCCGCAGAATTCTGCAATGCCCTCCACGGATATATCGTTCTGGAAATTCTGTTCGATATAGGTCAGCGCTTCCTTGATATAGAAATCTCTCACCCGTCCTTCCGGGGAGAGCTTCATGGACGAGGAGGAGCGGGAGAGATAGTCGATGAACAGATAGAGGTGTCCGATAAGATGAAAGGGAGACTCGCTGCCGTGTTCGGCAATATACAGGAGCTCTTCTTTCATGCTTTCACGCAGATCTTTTGACCGGGCGTGATAGACCGGTGAATCTTTTGTAAGACCTGCGATCTCGATGATCTCTTTTGCCCTAAGGCCGTCAAATTCAATCCACACATATTCCCAGGGAAGTTTTTCGTCTGCTATATATGTGCTGATCTGCCGGGGAAACAGCATGAATCCCTGGCCGCTTTTTATCTGGTATTCGCGCGTGTTTCCTTTTGCGTCGTCCGCAAACAGACGTCCTGTTCCGGAGAGAACAAAATGAAACAGAAAATGATTTCTGGCAGCAGGGCCGAAAGAATGGGCGGGAGAACACTGCTCTTTCCCGGACTGGTACAGGCCCAGGTCGACAAAGTTTTCATTTGGAAATACAGAAAAAATAAGGTCGCTCATATTAAAAATACTCCTCAGAATATGTAAATTTTCTACTTCAGTACATGTATAATATAGCAAAATGCGACCCTATTTTGCAATATAGAAAGATAAATCGCATAAAGGAATAAAACAGGGGATATCGCGGTATTTATGGGCGCATTTTGGAATGTTATAATTCAGCATAGAAACAGCAAAATGCTAAAAGGAAGGAGCTGAAACAATTATGAAAAGGAAAAATGCGATAAGTGCTGTCCTTGCAGTGGCAATGCTGACAGCCGCCATTCTTCCAGGATGCGGTTCAGGAGGAGACAGCGGTGTCACAGAGATCGAGATCCTTCAGTACAAGCCGGAGGCCGCCGCGTACTTTGACAAGGTGGAGGATGAATTCAACGCGACTCACGATGACATCCATCTGACGATCAGTTCTCCTAACGATGCGAGCACGATCATGCGTACCCGCTTTGTCAGAGAGGACTATCCGGACATCATCGGTATCGGAGGCGATATCAACTATTCTTACTATGTTGATGCGGATATCCTTGCCGATGTATCAGACTATCCGGGGATGGCTGACATCAAGCAGTCGTACATCGATATCCTTGAATCTCTGGAGATCGTGCTGACCGAAGGTACATACGGTGTCCCCTATGTAGCGAACGCAGCGGGTGTCCTTTACAACAAGGACATGTTTGAGGAGCACGGATGGGAAATCCCGGAAACCTGGGGTGAACTGATCGATCTCTGCAAGGAGATCCAGTCAGAAGGGATCCTTCCGTTCTACTTCGGATTCCGTGATACCTGGACCTGCCTTGCGCCGTGGAACTCACTGGCAGTAGATCTTGCTCCGGCGGATACCTGTAAGCAGGTCAATGCGGGAGAGACGACATTTACAGACGAGTACAGAGAGACGGCAGAAAAATGTCTTGAGCTTGTGAGCTACGGACCGGAAGATCCGGTGGCTTATGGTTACAACGATGCCTGTACGGCATTTGCCCGCGGCGAGTCCGCAATGTATCCTATCGGAAGCTATGCGGTTCCCCAGGTACTGCAGGTAAATCCGGAGATGAATATCGATTCCTTCGTTATGCCGGGAAATGACGATGCTTCAAAGAATACACTGAACTCAGGTGTCGACCTGATGTTCTGTGTGACCGCAGCATGCGAGAACAAAGAGGCTGCATATGAAGTCCTTGATTTCCTGCTGGAAGACGAAAATGTACAGGCTTATATCGATGACCAGAATGCGGTTCCGTGTAAGGAAGGCGATTTTGAGCTCGCACCGATGCTGGACGGCATGAAGCCATATATCGAATCCGGAAACATGACAGACTATCAGGATCACTACTATCCGTCCGAGATGGCAGTGGACGCGCAGATCCAGACGCTTCTGATCAATAAGGATGTGGATGCATTCCTCGCGAAGTTTGATAAAGACTGGCAGAGATACAACCGCGATATCATCCGCGAAGTTCAGGAGTATAACGAAGCAAACGGAACTGCCGAATAGGAAAGGAGCGGGGCAGATTATGAAAAAAGTAACCGACAGCAAGCGGACCTACATGCTGATCACGATACCGATCCTGGCATTATTTGTCTGCTTTAATACCATACCGCTGATCCGCGGTGTGATCTACAGTTTTACCAACTTTAAAGGTTTTGGAACATATGATTTTGTGGGATTCAGAAATTACATGGATCTGTTTACGGATCCGAGAATAGGAAGTTCCTATCTGTTTACGATCAAGCTGGCTATCGTTTCAACGATCCTGACAAATGTGATCAGCCTTCTGCTGGCGCTTGGTCTGAACAGCAGGATCAAAGGAAAGACATTCCTGCGTGCGGCTTACTTTGTGCCGAACGTCCTGGGAGCACTGGTCGTAGGATATATTTTCCAGTATTTCTTTACTTATATTCTTCCGGGAATCGGGGAAGCTCTCGGCATCAATGCGCTGAGCGGCAGCATGCTTTCCAACAGCAAGACAGCATGGATCGCGATCGTGATCGTGTGCGCATGGCAGTCCATCGCGATGAATACCATCATCTATATCTCCGGTCTGCAGACTGTGCCGGAGGATGTATACGAGGCGGGAGATCTTGACGGCGCTACAGGCTGGAAGAAGTTCAGATATCTGACATTTCCGCTGATTATACCGTTCTTTACCATCAACATGGTGCTGTGTGTCAAGAACTTCCTGATGGTATTCGACCAGATCATGGCAATGACAAAGGGTGGTCCGGAGCAGAGTACGGAGTCTATCTCCTATCTGATCTACAACAACGGTCTTTCAGGCGGAAGCTTCGGTTATCAGAGTGCCAACGCGGTTGTATTCTTTATCGTGATCGTGGCAATCTCTGTTGCCCAGATGACTATATCAAGTAAGAAGGAGGAACAGTTATAATGTATGAGAAAATGAAATCAAGAGTAAACTGGCCAATTACGATCCTCCTGTTTATCGGTCTGATCACAGTGGCATTTCCGCTGTATATGACGATCGTCATCGCTTTCAAGCAGCCGAGCGAGATGACCAACAGTATTTCCGGTATTCTGTCGCTCCCGGCTAAATGGAGCCTCAGCAACTTCGCTCAGGCAATGGAACTGACAGACTTCTGGCGCTCTCTCGGAAACAGCCTTCTTGTTACTGTATGCACGGTCGTACTGTGTATCGTGCTCCACTCTCTGATGGGGTATGCGGTAGGAAGGAACAAAGCCCACAGCAAGTTTTATAACATTGTTTATCTGTTCATCGTAAGCGGTATGTTCGTGCCGTTCGCGATCCTGATGATGCCTCTTGCAAAACAGACAGCGGAGATGCATCTTGATAATTGGGCTGGCGTAATCCTTCTTTATGTGGTATTCTATATGCCGATGAACCTACTATTATATACAGGGTACCTTGTAAATATCCCGATCGCACTTGAGGAAGCGGCGCGGGTTGACGGAGCCAGCACATGGCGGACATTCTGGAAGATCATCTTCCCGGTCATGAAGCCGATGCACGCAACTGTTGCAGTTATCACAGCACTTGCAGTATGGAATGACGTTATGACGCCTTTGATCATCATGTCAGGAAAAGGACAGAACACACTGCCTCTGGCACAGCTGACATTCCAGACCCAGTTCGGAACGAACTACAATCTGGCGTTTGCGTCATATCTTCTGGCATTGATCCCGATCATCATCTTCTATGTGATCTGCCAGAAACAGATCATTAATGGTGTTGTAAACGGCGCGGTAAAATAAAAAAGGAGATACCCTGTCGGAAAAGTTTCAGCAGGAGGAAGAAATATGAGCATAATATATGACGACATGCAGAGGACGATCACACTTCATACAAAAAATACTACATACCAGATGCAGATTGACAGGTTTGGATTCCTGCTGCACCTGTATTACGGCAAAAAGGCAGACGGGTGTATGGATTATCTGCTGACCTATTACGACAGAGGGTTTTCGGGAAATCCGTATGATGCGGGAACAGACAAGACTTATTCTATGGATTCACTGCCACAGGAGTTTCCATCCCTTGGAACAGGGGACTACAGGACTCCGGCGTGTATCATTAAAAATCCGGACCGTACTTACTGCAGTGACTTTCGCTATGAGAGCCACTGCATAAAGGAAGGAAAATATGCGCTGAAAGGTCTTCCGGCAGTCTATGCCGATGACGATGAGGCGCAGACCCTCGAGGTCGTACTGATTGACCGGGTATCCGGTGTGCGCGCAGTGCTGCTCTACGGCGTACTGCCTGAGTATGATGTGATCACACGCAGTGTGCAGATCATCAACGGGAGTGAAGGGCGCATCTCGGTCAAGAAACTTGCCCCGGCCTGCCTTGATATGGTGGGGGGAGATTATGATTTCCTTACTTTTTACGGACGTCATGCAATGGAAAGAAATTTCCAGAGGATGCCGGTGGGCCACGGTGTACAGAAGATCGGAAGCCTGAGAGGAACATCCAGCCATCAGTACAATCCGGCTGTTATCCTTGCGGAGCATGAGACCACAGAGGACGCAGGCGGATGCTGGGCAATGTCCTTTGTATACAGCGGAGGTTTCCAGAGCGAGGCAGGAAAAGACCAGTATTCCCAGACAAGACTGCTCATGGGATTCAGTGAGGAACAGTTCGCCTATCCACTGCACCCTGGCGAGTCGCTTCAGTCACCGGAAGTCATCATGAGTTATTCTTCAGAGGGGCTGGCGAAGCTCTCGCAGAATCTTCACCGCTGTATGCGGACACATCTGTGCCGCGGGAAATATAAAGAAGTGGTACGTCCGATCCTGCTCAACAGCTGGGAGGCATCCTACTTTGACTTTACGGGAGAATCTCTCCTGAAACTGGCGCAGGAAGCTGCGGACCTTGGAATCGAAATGTTCGTCATGGATGACGGATGGTTTGGAAACAGGGACAGCGAGATGCGCGGGCTCGGCGACTGGAAAGTCAACGAGAAAAAACTGGGCTGTACACTTGGCGAGCTGATCTCTAAGATCAATGCCATGGGCCTGAAATTCGGTATCTGGATCGAGCCGGAGATGGTGAACGAGGACAGCGACCTGTACCGGGAACATCCGGACTGGGCGTTTGTGATCCCGGGACGCCGGCCAAACCGGTCCAGGCATCAGCTTGTTCTTGATTTTTCAAGAAAAGAGATCGTGGATTATATCTATGATGAAATCTGCAGCGTCCTGGATCAGGGAAATGTAGAATACATCAAATGGGATATGAACCGGAGTCTTGCCGATATCTATTCGGCGACAGCGGACAGCCAGGGAAGGGTCCTTCACGATTATGTTCTGGGACTTTATGATTTCCTTGAGCGGCTTGTCAACCGCTATCCGAACATCCTGATCGAGGGATGCAGCGGCGGCGGCGGACGTTTTGATGCCGGTATGCTTTATTATACTCCGCAGATCTGGTGCAGTGATAACACGGATCCGATCGACAGACTGCGGATCCAGTACGGAACCTCCTTTATCTATCCTGCGTCTTCCATGGGTGCGCATGTCTCGGCATCGCCAAACCATCAGACGGGAAGAATCACACCAATGGAGACAAGGGGAATGGTGGCAATGGCCGGAACCTTCGGCTATGAGCTGAATCTCAATGAGATCAGTGAGGAGGAAAAGGATGAGATCCGCCGTCAGATCGCTGAGTATAAGAAGTATGCGGCTCTGGTCCAGAGAGGACTTTACTACCGGCTTACAAATCCTCAGACAGACAACCAGGGCGCATGGGAATTTGTTTCCGAAGATCAGAAGGAAGCCCTGGTCCAGGTGGTCGGCATAAGAAAACATGCCAATATGACCGTAGATTATATCAAGGTCAAGGGCCTGAAAGAAAATGCCATGTACCGGGATACAGAGACCGGAAGACTGTACAACAGCACGGCTCTCAGCGAAGCCGGCGTGCCAAAACCGGTGCTGCATGGAGAGTATCAGCCATACCAGTGGCATTTTGTGCTGGAGGAGTAAACTGACGGTAACAGACTAAGGGGCGTTCCCGGTCTGTATATCGCATCGCAAAACCGCTCCGCTTTACCTTACCCGTTCGAGTGTCTGTAACAGCATTCATCGGTTCGTTCAAAGGAACTCTCAGATGAATGCTTAACAGACAAAACGAACTGTGTTCGGAACGCTTACGCGGAATGTTTTGCTTATGTGATATACAGATCGGGAACTTATCTTGTTTTAACCGGTAAGTAAAAAATATGCAGATCGGGAGAGTTATCCAGAAACTGTTTTATAACGTCAGATGTTTATAGAAATCTCGTATAAGGAAGGGGAAAGCGGAATGGCTAAGAAAAAAGCGTCAGTAAGTGCAAAAATGCCGGCAAAGAAACCGGCTGTTGAAACAAAAAAGGCACCGGTGAAGAAGCCAGAGGCAGAAGCGAAAGCGAAGGCGGAAGCCGAGGCGAAGGCAAAGAAAGAGGCGGAAGC
>ERZ1090862.281-NODE-281-length-22883-cov-12.989180_pt1 | contig 22883 bp, 18 predicted proteins | sample MGYA00478481_ERZ1090862 | MGnify/ENA primary metagenome ERZ1090862 (study PRJEB33644, sample SAMEA5815745) | chicken gut metagenome | biome: Chicken; feature: Gastrointestinal Tract; material: Caecum | place: Ireland | collected 2019-01-01 | study: A study of the... | reverse complement strand
CAAAAAGATCTTCTGCTTTTGTCCTTTCTCTTACAGAGATAGCTGTTCCGGAGAGGAAGGGGCCGATTTTTGAAGCCGGATCCCGGGTAAGATCCTGTACAGTTCCCTGGGCGATGACCTGCCCTCCCCGGGAACCTGCTTCCGGTCCCATCTCAATGATCCACTGGGCTTTGGAAAGCACCTGGGTATCGTGATCCACCAGGACCACAGAATTGCCGTCTGCGACCAGATCTTCCATAACCCCGGTAAGGCCCACAATATTTGAAGGGTGAAGTCCGATGGAGGGCTCGTCCAGAACATATAAAACTCCGGTAGTACGGTTCCGTACAGCCCTGGCCAGCTGCATACGCTGACGTTCCCCGGTGGAAAGAGTTGAGGAAGCCCGGTCAAGAGTGAGATACCCCAGACCCAGATCCATCAGCCGTTTTGCAGCTTCCAGAAAAGACTGACAGATACTTTCTGCCATAGGTCTCATCTCTTCCGGGAGAGAGGCAGGAACCTCTGTGACCCATTTGATCAGCTCGGCCAGGGTCATCTCACAGGCCTGATCCAGGGAAATGCCACGGAGTTTCGGAGCTCTGGCGGCTTCAGACAGCCGGGTACCTCCGCAGTCCGGACAGATATCCTGTTTTAGAAATTTTTCCACCCGCTTCATACCCTTTTCATCTTTTACCTTGGCCAGGGCGTTTTCTACAGTATAGACAGCGTTAAAATAAGTGAAATCCAGTTCTGTAGCCTGTTCCGAGTTTTTTGGCCGGTAGAGGATATGCTTTTTTTCAGCAGGGCCGTCGTAGACGATGGCTTTTTCTTTTTCAGTCAATTCCCGGAATGGAACATCTGTCCGCACACCCATGGCCCGGCAGACGTCGGTCATCAGAGACCACATAAGAGAATTCCAGGGAGCAACGGCTCCCTGGTCAATGGTCAGGGACTCGTCAGGTACAAGGGAAGAGCGGTCTACATTCTGTACCATTCCTGTACCCCCGCAGGTGCGGCAGGCTCCCTGGCTGTTAAAGGCCAGTTCTTCCGCTGAGGGGGCATAAAACCGGACGCCGCACATAGGACAGATCAGCTCCTGGCCGGCAGCCACCTTCAGAGAAGGCGGATGGTAATGGCCGTTTGGACAGCGATGGCTGGCCAGTCTGGAGAACATGAGGCGAAGACTGTTAAGAAGTTCCGTACCGGTGCCGAAGGTACTGCGGATCCCAGGTACTCCCGGCCGCTGTCTCAGAGCCAGAGCTGCGGGAACATAAAGAACTTCATCTACCTGGGCTTTAGCTGCCTGGGTCATTCTCCGTCTGGTGTAGGTGGAGAGAGACTCCAGATAACGGCGGGAGCCTTCTGCGTAAAGGACACCCAGAGCCAGAGAAGATTTTCCGGAGCCGGAGACGCCGGCAATCCCTACGATCTGGTTCAGGGGAACATCTACATTTATATTTTTCAGGTTGTGGACTTTTGCGTCGCGGATCCGAATGGCTTTAGGGACAGGGATATTTTGAAATTGTTTTTGGATGTTGGCCATAAGATGCTCCTTTCGTGATAAGAATATAAATTATGTAAACTTGTTTTCGGAAACAAGTAACTCTGTGAGTTTTCAGATAGTCTGGTAACAGTATAGATTACCGGCGAAAAAATGGCAAGAAAGGCAAGAAAAGGAATAAACTTAAATAAAAGAAATTTTTATTTTGAAAAATATTGAAAAAAATTTCCAACTGTGATACGCTATGATCAGAACACAACAGCAGGAGGTGAAAACATGGAACAGAATCATTTCATGCAGAGTATAGAGGAAACCTACCATTCCCTTACAAAGGTGGAAAAGAAGGTGGCGGATTATGTTCTCCAGAATCCCCGCCAGGTATTGTTTATGTCCATTACAGATCTGGCAGATGCCTGTCAGGTAGGGGAGACCAGTGTATACCGGTTCTGCAGGACCATGAACCTTCAGGGGTACCAGGAGTTTAAAATGCAGCTTTCCCTGGGAATGAGCGACCAGGATGAGGAATGGGCGCCCAGTGAGGATAACCAGAATCTGGAGAAATCTCTGAAGGATTCTGCGGAAAGCCTTCTCCAGAAGCATGTAGAAGCCCTGGAAGAGACTTATCGTCTTTTGAACCAGGAGAGCTTTGAAGGATTTCTGGAGAGAATGGAAAAGGCACGGCGGATCTTTTTCTTCGGTGTCAGCGACAGCCAGCTTATTGCTCAGGAAGCGGGAAATAAATTCATGAGCATATCGGGAAAGGCATACAGTGTATCAGATCCCCATATGCAGGCAGTCACAGCTGCCTCTATGACAGAGGAAGATTTCCTTGTGATCCTTTCTTACTCCGGATCCACCAAGGATAACATTTACACAGCGAAGATCGCCCGACAGGCAGGAGCAGGGATCGGCTGTATCACCCGGTTTCAGAAATCACCTCTGAGTGCTTACTGTGATGTAGTCCTTCAGTGTGGGGCCAACGAAGGACCTATGGAGGGAGGATCTGTATCCGCCAAGATCGGACAGATGTACCTCATAGATCTTCTTTACCAGGAATACTGGAGGAGAAACTATGAGACCAGCAGAAAATACAGAGAAAACGCCTCAAAAGCTGTTATGGATAAACTATATTAATGTTGTAAAGAGCAGGAACTGCGGAGAAATTCCAGCGGTATAGGGCAAATATCTTGCCCCAACAAATTAAAAGGGAGATAAAGAAAAATGAGAATTATCAAAGCAAGAGATTACGAAGACGTAAGCAGAAAAGCCGCCAACATTATTTTTTCTGTAATGACAGAGAAGCCTGACTGTGTCCTGGGCCTTGCCACAGGCTCCAGCCCGGTAGGGATTTACAAAGAACTTGTCCGCCATTATCAGGAGGGGGATCTTGATTTTTCCCGGGTCACAACGGTAAACCTGGATGAATACAGAGGACTGGACAGGGAGGACCCGCAGAGCTATGCTTATTATATGAGAGAGAATCTCTTTTCCCATGTGAATATCCGTACGGAAAAAACTTTTCTCCCTGACGGCACAGAAGAAGACAGCCAGAAAGCCTGTGAAGGGTATGATCAGATCCTTTCCCAGGCAGGACAGCAGGATATCCAGCTTCTTGGGATCGGCCATGATGGTCACATTGGTTTTAACGAGCCTGCAGATCATTTTCCAAAGGGGACACACTGTGTAGATCTGGCAGAATCTACCATTGAGGCAAATGCCAGATTTTTTGAAAGCCGGGACCAGGTTCCTACTCAGGCATATACCATGGGAATACAGAGTATCATGTCCGCAAAACAGATTCTTATGGTAGCAAATGGAAAAGGAAAGGCTCAGATCCTGAAACAGGCATTCCAGGGCCCTGTTACTCCTCAGGTTCCCGCTTCTATCCTTCAGCTTCATCCTCAGGTGATCCTGGTGGCAGATGAAGAAGCCCTGTCAGAGATGGAAAACTGCTGACCATGGGCCTTTCAGCTTTAAGATATTTTTAATAAGAATACAGGTTTCTGATCTTTTACCATTCACTTTCTATTCTGGGCTGTAGTAACTCGGTTACTACAGCCCAATTCTTCGGACTTCTTATTATAAACCGTAGCAGTACCACCGCTACTACCTCTCATATTCTGGATTTATTCATTCCAGGCCGTAGTGACCTGGTCAGCTGCGGTCTCCCAATATTTGATCTTCCCGTTTTGATCCCTATGATCTGTAATTCCCTGACAATATCTTATTTGATCTTATCCGATTTTATTCCCGCGGGCAACGAGCCAAGCGGACATGCTGGCATGTCCATTTGGCAACTGCCGCGAGGGTCTAATACCCCGATGCTTGCATCGCTGCTAGCTTGATGCCCAGTATGCTTGCATCGGGGTCTTTGACTTAGGTCGGTCTGTTGCCTGCCTCCCACATTTCTTTTTCAGATCCTGCTTTTAGAATTGTTAAGGATTCATTCAGGATCTGTTTAGATTTCCCTGTCACAATAGGCTCATCAAAGAAAACATCTTTGAAATACATAAGAAAAGGAGCTAAAAAAATGGCAGCTGGAAAAACAGGAAAAGGAATTGTAAAAAAAGGTATGATATTTTGCGTGGCAGGAGTGATGGCTCTGGGAATGATCGCCTGCACGGGAGGAAAGAGCGGAGGAGCCCAGGAGACTCAGCCAAAGAGTAAAACAGAATCTACACAGACTCAGGAGAAAAAAGAGGATAAAGATCAAAAGAACCAGAAGACACAGGAGGACAAAAACAAACAGGATCAGAATGTGAATGGAAATCAGGAAAATGCAGAAAACAATACCCAGGAATCCAAGCAGACAGGAGGAACCGGAGAAGGGGAAAATACAGGGGAAAACACAGGCGAAAATACAAAGGACAGTACAAAAGACAGTGAGAAAGACAGTAAGACTGTGAAAAAAGAGTCTAAAACCAAAAAGAGCAAAACTTCTGCAAACGCAAAAAAGAGTACCCCAAAGAAAGGAACAGGTAAAAAAACACAGAAATCTAATAAGAGTAAAGGAAAAAACAACACAGTAAGAAAGAATTCTTCAAAGAAAACTTTCATGTAGGTGTCTGAGATGAACAATATATTGGAGTATTTAGAAAGGACTGCGGAAAAGTATCCCGGCAGGACAGCAGTGGAAGATGATAAGGAGGCCCTTACCTGGAAGGAACTGGCAGATCTGTCCAGGAGGATCGGAACTGCCGCAGGGAAAAGGATCGCCTCTGGAGATCCGGTAGTGATCCTGGCGCCGAAAGGTCCCCTGACACTGGCGGCTATGTTTGGTGCTGTCTATGGAGGCGGATTCTATGTAAACGGGGATCCGGCACTTCCGCCCCGGAGGCTGAAAGAAATTTTTCGTGTACTCCAGCCAAAGCTGGTCCTGATCCGGCCGGAGGAAATTCCTCTTATCCGGCAGGCCGGCTACACAGGAGACTACTGTCTGCTCCATGAGGCGGCAGGAGAGGAGCCGGATCTGGAACTGCTGGAAAGACGGCGGAAAGACAGCTGCAGCGAAGACATCCTTTATGGGATCTTTACTTCCGGTTCCACAGGAACTCCCAAGGGAATTACAGTAAGCCACCGGGCTGTTATAGATTTTATCACTCATTTTACGGAGATATTTGGGATTGATGAAAAGGACCGGATCGGAAATCAGGCCCCTTTTGATTTTGATGTGTCTGTAAAGGATATTTATTCTGCTGTAATGACAGGAGCGGCTCTGGTGCTGATCCCCAGGCAGTTGTTTTCTGTTCCGGCGGCTCTTTTAGACTATCTATGTGAGAAAAAGGCTACAGTGCTGATCTGGGCAGTATCGGCCCTGACTATGATATCTTCTCTGGGGGGATTTAAGTACAGGATCCCCTCAGATGTGAGAAAAGTTATGTTCAGCGGCGAGGTTATGCCGGCAAATCAGCTGGCCTGTTGGCAGGAGACCCTGCCGGAAGCAGAGTTTGTGAATCTTTACGGCCCTACAGAGATCACCTGTAACTGTACCTATTATCCGGTGCAGAAAGTCCCCGGGGAGGGAGAGAAACTTCCTATAGGAAAGGCCTTTCCCGGACGAAGGGTTTTCCTCTTGAATGAGGAAGGCGGGGAAATAAGGGAGCCGGAGCAGGCCGGTGAGATCTGCGTGGCAGGAGAATCCCTTTCTCTAGGATATTATCATGATCCGGCAGAGACTGAGAAAAGCTTTCAGGAGAGGATTTTCCCGGATGGAAGAAAGGAACGATACTACAGGACCGGGGATCTGGGATTCCTGGGAAAAGACGGAAACCTGTATTTTTCAGGGAGAAAAGATTTTCAGATCAAATTTAACGGACACCGGATAGAGCTGGAAGAAATTGAAAGGCTCCTGGATCAGATGCAGGGAATAGAAAAAAGCTGCTGTGTCACAGACCATAGAAAAACCTGTCTGGCGGCCTTTTATATGGGAAAAGTAATGCCGGGAGAGATCCGGCTTTGGCTGAAGAAGCGACTTCCAGGTTATATGGTGCCCAGAAAGATCTTTCAGACAGAAAAGCTCCCCCTTACGAAAAACGGAAAGACTGACCGGAAAGCATTGCAGAAGAGACTGGAGGACAGAAGATGACCAAAGAAGAGATACTGATCCGGGGCGCAGAAAAATACGGGACGCCTCTGTATATTTTTGATACAGACCAGGCGGCAGAGCAGGTAAAGAGTTTCAGAAAAATCCTGGGAGAGAAGGCTGGATTATGCTATGCCATGAAGGCAAATCCCTTCCTGGTGAAACAGATGGCAGGGCTGACAGACCGGGTCGAGGTGTGCTCCATGGGAGAGTTTTATATCTGCCGGGAGATGGGGATACCAGGGGAGAAACTTTTTATCTCCGGAGTGGTGAAGAAAAAAGAAGATATCTGGAAGATACTGGATCATTACCAGGGAAAAAGTCCCTGCAATGTAGAATCCCTCAGTCAGTTTTCCGCTATGGCGCAGTGGAGCGAGGAGAACAAAAAGCCGGTTTCTCTTTATCTCAGGCTTGCGGGGGACAGTCAGTTCGGCATGGAGGAAAAAGCCATACGCAAGCTTATCAGAAACAGAGATGTCTGGCCTTATGTAAAGATCCGCGGGATCCATTATTTTTCCGGAACTTTGAAAAAGCCCGGGAAGATGGAAAAGGAACTGGAATTCCTGGACCGTTTTCTGGGAGAGCTGGAAGAAGACTGTGGCTTTTTCGCAGAGGAACTGGAATATGGGCCGGGGCTTTCTGTGTCCTATTTTCAGGGACAGGAGAACCGGACTTTAGAGGATCTTAGGATGCTTTCCCAGGCTATTGGCAAGATGCAGTGGAAGGGCAGGGCAGTCCTGGAAATGGGAAGGGCCTTTGCCGCATCCTGCGGAACCTATCTTACCAGAGTAGAAGATCTGAAGAAAAATAATGGGAAGAATATCTGTCTTACAGACGGAGGGATCCATCAGCTCCACTATGACGGACAGATCAGAGGAATGTACCATCCCGAGATCCGGGTCCTGCCGGAAGTTCCGGGAAAAGAAAAGGAATGGAACATATACGGATCTTTGTGTACGGTCCATGATCTGCTGATCCAGAAGATTCCCTTAAAGGGAGTGAAAAGAGGCAGTATCCTTGCCTTTATGAATACCGGGGCCTATTCCCATATGGAGGGTATGGCCCTGTTTCTCAGCCATGAACTGCCGGCGGCAGTATTTTACAGCAGAGAAAAAGGATGGAAGCTGGTCCGCCGGGAACAGCAGACTTATATATGGAATATGGAGGATGACAATGGAAAAATTAATTGCTATTCTGAATGATATTGACGACAGTATCCAATGGGAAAAAGAGCAGGGACTGATCGACAGGAGGCTTCTGGATTCATTTGGAGTGATCTCACTGGTTTCTGAACTGGAGGACTGCTATTCCATAGAGATCGAGGCAGGAGAAATGGTACCGGAAAACTTTAATTCTGTGGAAGCTATCTATACAATGGTACAGAGACTGCAGGAGAAATAGAGATGTCATACCATGATCCGGTGTATTTATTTTTGTTTCTGCCGGCAGTGCTGCTGGCATATCAGCTGACCCCCAGAAAGAAAAGATGGCTGCTGCTTTTACTGGCAGGATATCTTTTTTTCTGGACTATCAGCGGAAAGCTGGTGCTGTACCTTATAGGGACCACCTTGTTTACCCATTATATCGGCCTGTGGCTGGAACTGTTAAAAAAGAGCTGTGCTGAGCGGCTGGAAAGGGAAAGAAGCCAGGATAGGAACAGCAATAAAAACAGTGAAAAAAATCGTCTGAAGGTGGGAGAAAAGGCAGTCCGGGAAGAATACAGAAAAAAAGAAAGGCTGGTACTGGCGCTGGGAGTCTTTGTACTGCTGGGAGTGCTGGGCTGTCTGAAATATTATAATTTCTTTGCCAGGAATGCCAACCTGCTTTTGGAACAGGCCGGGCAGGGAAGTATTTTTGAGATCAAAAATCTTCTCCTTCCTATAGGGATCTCTTTCTATACACTGCAGGCCATCGGCTACATGGCAGATGTATACTGGGAAAAGATCCCGGTCCAGAGACATCTTGGGAAACTGGCTCTGTTTCTGGGATTTTTCCCCCAGATCATGGAAGGCCCCATCAGTATGTACGGACAGACCGGGGAAGCTCTGTGGAAGGGCGAGGATCTCAAGGGAGAGGATCTGTCTGCAGGGAGCAGCAGGATCCTGTGGGGACTGTTTAAAAAGATGATCGTTGCTGACCGGCTTTATGTGCTGGTGAAGGCGGTCTTTGAACATTATCAGGACTACAGCGGGAGCATTGTGGTTTTTGCCGCCATTGCTTATACCCTTCAATTATATATGGAATTTTCCGGGTGTATGGATATTGTCATAGGAAGCGGCCGGCTTTTCGGCGTAAGGCTTCCGGAAAACTTCTGCCGCCCATTTGCTTCCAGAAACGCAGCGGAATTCTGGAGACGGTGGCATATCACTCTGGGCGCATGGCTGAAGACTTATGTGTTTTATCCGGTATCCGTATCCCGGATGGTAAAGAAATGGAACCGGTTTGGAAAAAAACATCTGGGGAAATATCTTACCCGGCTGGGGGCTACAGCGATGTGCCTCTTTCCTGTATGGCTCTGTAATGGCCTGTGGCATGGACCCAGCTGGCACTACATATTTTACGGGATGTACTACTTTGTTATACTGCTGGCCGGCGCAGCCTTAGAACCGGTACGTGCCGGGGTGATCCGGTTCTTCCATATAAATGAGAGGGCTCTGTACTGGAAGATCCCCTGTATCCTGAAGACCTGGGTGATCATTTTTACAGGAGAGCTTTTCTTCCGGGCAAACGGCCTGAAAGCGGGAATGACCATGTTTTTCAGTATCTTCCGGGACTTCAGGCTTTCTGTCCTGTGGGATGGGACTCTCCTGGATTTCAGCCTGGACAAAGGGGATTATCTGGTGATCTTTGCCGGGCTTCTTTTGACGGCAGGGATAGGAATCATAAAAGAAAGGAATCTGCTGAAGGGAAAGGGCCTTCAGGATATGCGCACACCTTTTCGGTGGGCGTTATATTACGGCCTGATCCTGTCGGTCCTCATATTCGGAGCTTATGGGATCGGCTATCAGCAGGTGGATCTGATCTATGCGGGATTTTAAGAAAAATACAGGAAAATGGGGAAGAACCCTGCTGTTCTTTCTGATCCTGGCCGTTCTTCTCGGAGGGATATCCCGGAAGATAACAAAGACGGCGGAGGATCAGGAAAAATGGGTCCATTACCGGAATAAAAGCGCCCTTCTCCTTGGAAAAGAACAGAAGAATACTATAGATGTGCTGATCCTGGGAGACAGCCTCAGCTATACTTCCTTTTCCCCCATGCAGATGTGGAATGAATACGGGATCTCTGCTTTTGTAGGGGGACAGTCAGGACAGAATATCCAGGAAAGTTATTATATGCTGAAGAAAGCTTTTAAAAATCAGAAGCCCCGGCTGGTGATCCTGGAGACCAATGTACTCTTCCGGCCCCAGAAGGGAGCTTCGGGTCTTACCATGACTCTGGCTGCGGCGGGCAGCTACTATTTTCCTGTGTTTACTTATCATGATATCTGGAAATCTATTCTTACCGGAAAAGAGTATCCTGAGGAAAACTATAAAGGCTTCCAGTTCCGGGAGGTGACAAATCCGTACCGGGGCGGAGCATATATGAAAGAAACTGCGGCCAAAGAAAAGATCAGCCGGACTGTGGAGGAATATCTGGAAAAGATCCGGTCTTTGTGCCGGAAAAATCAGGCAGAGCTGGTCCTGGTAAGCACCCCTTCCCCCCTGAATTATAATTACAGGAAATATAATACCCTGAAAGAATATGCTGAGCAAAGGGAAATCCCATATGAAGATATGAACCTGAAAACCCAAGAGCTGGGCATAGACTGGGAAAAGGACAGCCTGGACGGAGGAGATCATCTGAATCTGTCAGGAGCCTGGAAGGTCACCCGATTTACCGGAAAGTATCTCCATGAAAATTTTTCCCTTCCGGACAGGCGGGAGGATGAGAATTATGCTCCCTGGATGGAGGAAGGAGAAAAATATGGGGAAAAGGCTAAAGAAAAATTGGAAGCTATGTGGAAAGATGATAAGATAACAGGAGAAGAGGTGGAAAACCGAAGGGAAAGGAGTTTACCGGTTTATGAATAAAGAGAAAGTTCTGATCGTAGAAGACGACAAAGATATCAGAGAAGGAGTCCGGATCCTGCTGGAAAGTGAGGGCTATATTGTCAAAGAGGCGGAAAACGGCAGACAGGGTCTGGAACTGCTGGATGAGGAGACAGATCTGGTGATCCTGGACATCATGATGCCGGGAATCTCCGGCCTGCGTACCTGCGAGGAGATCCGAAAGGTTTCCAATGTGCCGGTGCTGTTCCTTACGGCAAAAGCCCAGGAGTCGGATAAGCTCATCGGCCTTATGGCCGGAGGGGACGACTATCTGCCAAAACCTTTCTCCTACGCGGAGCTTCTGGGAAGAGTCAAGGCCCTTCTCCGCCGCTACAATATTTATATGGGCCGGATAAAACCGGAAGATGAGAAAAAGGATTCCTGGCTGGAGAGCGGAGGACTGAGGATCCACAGAAAGTTTAATCAGGTCTTTGTCAGAGAAAAAGAGACCGACCTGTCAGAACTGGAATACCGGATCCTGCTTCTGATGATGGAACATCCAAAGAAGATATTTTCTGCCCAGAATCTCTATGAAAGCGTGTGGGAGGAACCCTATTTTTATTCCTGCAACAGCACTATCATGGTACATATCCGAAAACTGCGGGTAAAGATAGAAGAGGATCCGAAAAATCCAAGATATATAAAAACCGTATGGGGAAAGGGTTATAAGTTTGACACAGAGTATGAGTAAAAGAAATTCTATTTATTTTCAGCTTCTGCGGCAGCTGATCCTTTCGGCTGTGATATCTGCGGTGGTTTTTGCAGGACTGGACTTTGCCGTCAGCTATCTTATCGGCAGATATTTTGAAAATCCCTTTTATGTGGAACGTCAGAATGAAAAGTATGCGGGAAAACTGCAGAAGTATGTGACCAGAGAAGGCCTGAGCACAAAAGACGGAGAAGCACTGAGCCGATGGGTAAAAAAGCAGAATATCCTGTATGTTCAGATTTATAAAGACAGTATCCTGGTGTTTGACTCTGCATATCCTGAGGAGGATATATGGGAGGAAGAGATCATGTCCAGAGATTATGAACTGGACTATCACTCTCCGGTGGAATTTTCGGACGGCACAGGAGAAGTGCTCATTATGGGAAGCTATGCTTATCAGTATTATAATTACGCACTGGCGGGGGAACTGCTGCTGTGTTTTGGGCTGTTTCTGCTGCTGGTACTTTATGGGATCCGGCGGAAAATGGCCTATATCCTTCAGTTGAAAGACGAGATTGAGATCCTGGAAGGAGGCAGCCTGGATTATCCTATTACCGTAAAAGGAAAAGATGAACTGGCGGCCCTGGCTAAGGGGCTGGACAATATGAGAAAATCCTTTGCAGGACTGATCGACCAGGAGGGAAAGATGGTCCAGGAAAATCAGCGGATCATCACAGAGATGTCCCACGACCTGAGAACGCCGGTGACTTCTATCATCTTATATACGGAAATACTGAAAAAGGGAACCTATAAAGACCAGGAACAGCAGAGAGAATATATTGAAAAGATCGGTCAGAAGGCCCAGCGCATGAAGCAGCTGACGGACAACCTATTTGAATACTCTCTGATCTCAGGGGAGGGGAAAATGAAAATGGAGAAACCGGAGCTTTACGAGGTCCTGTTTTACGATCTTTTTTCTGAGACCTGCAGTTATCTGAAACAGAACGGATTTCAGGTCCGGTTCCAGGTGGAATGGCTGGGGAAAAAACTCCGGATCTCCACAGAGTATCTTCTGCGGATCATGGACAATATTACCTCCAACCTGGTGAAATATGCGGATCCCTCCCTTCCGGTGGTGATCTCTTCCGCCAAAGAAGGGCGTATGGCAGGATTTACTTTTGAAAACCATTCCAGGCCTTTAGAAGAGGATGTAGAGAGCAGGGGAATCGGTCTTCAGAGTATTAAGAACATGACCTCCCAGATGGGAGGAAGATGTGTGGAAGAGAGAATGGGAGAGCTTTTCCGGCTGACGATCCTCCTTCCTATCGTTGAAGATTGAATTCGCTGACTACAGTTTTATTCCTGCGGGCAACGAGGGGCTGTCGCATTAATCAAAGTCGAGAATATTTATACATTTTATTGCTCAGTCTGTGCCGCTTTGAGCCTATAGTCTCAAAGCTATGCTCGACAAATTCGCATAAAATGTATAAATATTCCTGATATGTGACTAATGCGACAGCTCCGACTGCCGCGGTTCTTCTTTTTTGATTTAATATGAAGCTTTATCCCACTACTGTTACGGAAGTGATATGTGGATTAACTCCTTCATACCAGTAGAGGAAGCCTTCCATATCGATGGTCTGTCCGATCTGGAGAGATTTCACAGCGGAATAAACCTCTGTGGAGCTGTCGCAGAGATAGGACTCGATAGTGAAAGTATAAGTCTGGCCGTTGTAGGAAGCGTTAAAGTACAGGTCGTCACCTTCTGTACCGGAACCGTCATAGTTGTATAAGAAGGGAACGTCGTTTCCATTTGCGTCCTGTCCGGCGGCCTCTACGGTCATGCCTTTAAAGGAAACAAACTGGTTCTGATAGTTGATCAGCTCATCGGTGCCAAGCATCTGGGTAACATCCAGAGGATCTGCAACATAGGTATCTCCATCGTCAATGATCTGGAAGCTTCCGTCCATGATCTCAGTTTCACCGGACCATTCAGATTTATAGCCGGTTACCTGGATCTTTGTTCCCGGGGTCAGAAGGTCATATTCGTCTTCCGGGCAGGCCATATCGTAGAAGAAATAGCCGCCGTCCTTGTCCTGGGCATATACGGTAGCTTTGTCCTCATACCAGGACTGCTTTGCCTGAACATAAGCCTGAACAGTAACCTGGGAATCCAGGTCGGCAGCCATGTACTCGTCATAGCTCATAACATCAGCCCCAGCTTCGGAATCTGTATCTTCGGAGGCGTCGGCAGCCTCTTCAGTATCTGTGTTCTCTTTAGCTTCTGCAGTGTCTTCACTTGCGGTGCTGTCTTTGCTTTCTGTACTGCTGCCTCCTGCACATCCGGCCATTGTAAAGGCCATAGTCAGTGCCAGCAGCATAGCCAATGGTTTTTTCATAGTGATATTCTCCTTTCCTTGATCCATAGAGACAGGTTTCCCTGTGGTACAAACCTATTATAGCCTAAAAAATCCACAAGTCAACTGCTCCGTTTTTTCAATTTTGACCAGCCCAGCCAGAGAAGGATCAGGATCCATACCCCGCCAAGAGCGCCCAGGAGCACCCGGGCAGTAAGGGGAAGAGGGCCCAGATCCTGCTCTCCCTGGGACAGGGCCCCATATTCATCCAGATGATACAAAGAGGTGATGTCGCTGTAGAGATTTTCCATATAGGCGTTGTCTACAGTCTCTCCTCTCCGGACGGATTTGGTCACTTCTTCAATCAGCTGGCCTGCAGCGTCCCTTAAAGAGGCAGAGCCGTTAAAGACCGGGGTCACAAAAGTATCCCCTTCATGTTCCAGCAGGAGTTTGGCTGCCTGGATCTTTACGGAATAGTAGGTATTGTTGTCTTCTCCTTCCCGGGAGAGATAGTCCTGATACTGAGAAGACTCCTGAGCTGTCTGAGTCACCGGGACATAACCTTCTGTTTCCGAATAGGCGGTCTGTACATCATTTGTCAGCAGGAACTGGGCAAAGAGCCAGGAGGCCAGAACTTCCTGGGGATCTTCTTTGTTAAAGATACAAAGGGAAGGTCCCTGGGAGATCATCTGAGGATTCTCCGGATCATACTGGGGGATAGGCATGACTGCGGTTTCAAACCGGGTAATGTTTTCCTCTGCAATGTCCACAAGGGGGGCGTCGCTTCCCATCCAGGTGGAGCCGGCAGTGGAGTCAATGGCAAAGACACACTGGCCTGCATTTAAAAAGTTTGCAGGATAGCCGGAGATCTTAAAGGTGGAAAAGGCCCCGGTTTTTGTATGGTCTGCAACAGTGTAAAGGATATCCCTGGTGGTGTCGTTAAAGATCCCCACCTGCCCGGCGTCAGTGGAATATCCGGCCCCCTGCTGCCGGAGCATCTGGATCATCATATTGTCTGTAGACTTATAGATGAAAGGGATCATGACCTCCTGGTCGTTAAGTTTATAGGTGCCGTCTGGATTTTTTTCTGTGGCAGCCTCGGAAACCTCCCAGATAAAGTCCCAGGTAAGGGTTTTGGGAAGGGTATAGCCCAGAGCCTCTACATAGGTCTTGTTTATATAGCAGGCTTCTGTAGAACGCATGAAAGGCAGGGCGTAGTAATGGCCGCCGATCTTACATTCCTCCAGAAACTGAGGCACGATCTGGGATTTTTCAGGAGAGTCGAAAGCCACCTGGCTTCCTCCCAGGCCGTAGTTTTCATCAGTGAGAAGATCATCCAGAGGCACTACCACGTTGTCTCCGGTCATGTAAGTGGCAATGTGATCCGGGTAAGTAATACATACGTTAGGGGTTGTATTCGTAGAAATATTGGTGATCACATCATTGTAAATATCTCCATAATCTGTGTAAAGCCGCAGGTTTACCGTGATATTGGGGTACAGTTTCTGGAAATCTTCAATGGTCTGTTTATAAATGTCAGTCTGGGTCTTATTTGTATCGTTTTTTGCCCAGAAGGTGATCTCATAGTCTTTTGAGGTGTCGAAAGCTTCCGGAACAGTGAAAGCTGCAGTTTCTTCCTTCCTGCCGTGACAGCCGGAAAGAGAAGAAAGACACACAAGGACCAGAAGTATTGCTGCCAGAGTTTTTCGTGTTCTTTTCATCCTTTGATACCTCCCTGGGATACGCCGGCCATGATCTTCCGCCGGAATACAAGAAACAGAATGATCAATGGCACAGAAATAACCACTACCGCCGCCATCATGGCAGGGATATTTTCCCGGCCGAATCCGTTTTCCCGGATCTCCTGGATACCATTGGATACAAGATAATAGGAAGGATCATCTGTGATCAGCCTGGGCCATACATAGGAATTCCAGCATTCAATGATCTTCAGGATGATAATGGTCACAATAGTAGGCCGGCAGATGGGGATCATAACCTTCCATAAATATTTCAGATCCGAGGTCCCGTCTACTTTAGCTGCCCGGTAGAGTTCATCAGGCACCTGCTCAAAGTTTTCCTTTAACAGATAAATATAGAAAACAGAGGTGACGGAAGGCAGGATCAGACCGGGAAAAGTATTCCGCAGGTCCATATTGGTAATGGTGACAAAGTTGGTGATCACTACCAGCTCGCTGGGGATCATCATCAGAGCCAGGAACAGGGTGAAGACCAGGTTTTTTCCCCGGAAATCCAGCCGGGCAAAGGCATAAGCCGCCAGGGTGCTGACCACTACCATAATGGCTGTGGTAGCCAGCGCAAAGATCAGGGTGTTCAGCAGATAGCCCACAAGAGGCACGGTTGTAAAGGCGTCTCTGTAGTTCTGAAGGGTAGGGGACAGGGTGAAAAAGGCAGGCACATGTTCCGCGTTGTAAGAGCCGTAGCTTTTCACCGAGGTCAGGATCATCCAGTAAAAAGGAAACAGAACGATCAAAGCCCATATGGTCAGAAAGAAATAAGTAAGCCCCTTCAGCAGTCTGCCGCGCCTGAGGGTCTGTTTTTGTTTTTTCTCAAAATCTAAGTGTTGTTCCATTTCTATCATAACCTCTCAATACTGAATCTTCTTCCTGCTTGCCAGGAGATTAATACAGGTGACAGTAAGGACAATGGCAAAGAGGATAATAGCCGCCGCCGAAGCGTAAGAGGGATAGCCGCCGCTGTCTCCGTAGAGCATGTCATAGACATAACCTACGATAGTGTTCATCCCTGCCGCATTTAAGTCTGTGCCGAAAAGGGCCACTGCGTCGCTGTAAGCCTTAAAGGCGCCGATAAAACCGGTGATCACCAGATAGAAGATCATAGGCGAGATCATAGGCAGGGTGATCCGGGTAAAAGTGCGGAGCCTGGAGGTGCCGTCTACTCTGGCCGCCTTATAGTAGTCCTGGTTTACTGAAGCCAGGGCGCTGGTCAGGACCAGGATCTTAAAGGGCATGACCACCCAGATAGTATAAAAGCACAGGACGAACATTTTGGCCCAGTAGGGACCGTCGATAAAATCAATGGATTCTCCTCCGAAGAGCCGGATCACCAGATTTACCAGTCCGTCGGTATATTCTGTCTTCTGAAAAAGCACCATAAAAACCAGCCCTACAGCCAGGGTGTTGGTCACATAGGGGAGGAAGTATACAGTCTGATAAAGCTCCCGGAGAGGCTTTATAGAACTTAATCCTGTGGAGATCAGAAGGGCCAGGCCTGTGGATACCGGCACAGTGATGATCACCAGGATAAAAGTATTCTGTACTGCCTGAAGAAAATAGGGGTCGTGGAGCACATAGGAAAAGTTATACAGCCCCACGCCGAAATAGGTCTGGGAAGCAAAATTGAATCCCTCCTCCACAGAGTAGATAAACACATCGATCAGAGGATATACCATGAAAACGATGAGAAAAAGGAGGGCAGGCAGAAGGTACAGCCAGGCCTTTTTATTATTGCTGTTCATATGCAGTTTTCTCCTTTCTTAAGATTTCAGATCTGATTTCCCTCAGAGATCCGGGAATATCCGGTCCCCGGTATCCTTCCGGAAAAGGAAGATCTTTCCCGGTTTTGGCCGAAATCTTATGGCGCCGGAAATATCTTTCAGGCTTTCTCTGCCGTTTACAATGGCACGGAGGGTCTGAGAAACGCAGGCTTTGTGAGAAGCGATGATACTCACGTCCCTGCCCATAACTTCCACACGCTCTAGAGTGCAGGAAAGAGGTCCTTCCGGATCAGGAAGGAATCCTTCAGGACGGATACCGGCCCAGACCTCCTGGTCCGGCACGCCCTTTGCGGCAAGAACCGGGTCATCTCCCAGGAACAGAGTCTGGTCTTTGACTTTTCCCTGAAATACATTAATAGGAGGGGTTCCCAGAAATTTTGCGGTGAAGAGGCTGTCAGGATCGTCATAGACATCCTGAGGATTTCCCTGCTGCATTAGAACGCCTTTCTCCATAACAGCGATCCGGTCGCAGATACTCATGGCCTCGTCCTGGTCATGGGTGACAAAGACAGTGGTTATGCCGGTTTTCTTCTGGATCTTCCGGATCTCTTCCCTGGTCTGGAGGCGGAGCCTGGCGTCCAGATTAGAGAGAGGCTCGTCCAGGAGCAGGACCCGGGGATATTTTACAAGAGCCCGGGCGATGGCCACACGCTGCTGTTGTCCGCCGGAAAGTTCTCTTGGCCTGCGGTCCATCAGATCTTCGATCTGTACCAGACGGGCGGCTTCGTCTACACGTTTTTTCAGTTCTTCCTTAGAAAGTTTATCCTTTCCTTTCAGGTTTTCCAGGGGAAACTGGATGTTCTGCCGCACATTCAGATGGGGATAAAGAGCATAATTCTGAAATACCATGCCCACGCCCCGCAGCTCAGGGGAAAGATCTGTCACGTCTTCCTCGCCGAAAAAGATCCTGCCGCCGGAAGGCTTTTCAAGACCGCAGATCAGATTTAAAGTTGTACTCTTCCCGCAGCCGGAGGGCCCCAGGAGACCTACCAGTTCTCCATCGGGGATTTCTAAGGTGAGCTCATCAACGGCAGTCACTTCACCGGGATTTTTTCTTCCCCGGCCGGGAAATTTCTTTGTAAGATTCTGCAATACGATTTTCATTTTCATTCTCTCCATATGATAGGTTTTAACATTGGAAATTATAACGGATTTTCCGGCACATCTCAAGGCTGGCGGGATCATCAGGGAAACACTTTGCTCGATTAAGACCGATGAGAAACAAGGAAATATGTTCTATATGAACAATAAAATCTTAAAAATTTCAATGTTCATAGAAAAATATTCTATGTTTTACCGAAAAGAGTTTTATTATACTGTCAATATAAACAAAGAACACGGATAAAACGTGAAAGGGAAGGAGAAAACGCATATGAAAAAAAGAATCGTTGTACTGACAATGGCAGTTCTGTTCGGGCTTTCGGCTGTAGCCTGCGGCTCTGAGGGAGGCTCCTCATCAGGGGGAACAGACACATCTACAGAATCCAGCAGCTCCGGTTCCTCAGACTCCGGAACTGTAGCAAACAAGGACAAACCACTGGTATGGTTTAACCGTCAGCCATCTAACAGCTCCACAGGAGAACTGGATATGGCTGCTCTGAGCTTCAATGAGGATACATATTATGTAGGATTTGATGCGAACCAGGGTGCTGAACTTCAGGGAACCATGGTTAAAGATTACATTGAAGCAAATATCGATACCATTGACCGCAATGGTGACGGCGTGATCGGTTATGTTCTGGCAATCGGCGATATCGGACATAACGACTCCATCGCACGTACAAGAGGTGTACGCAAGGCTCTGGGAACAGGCGTTGAAAAAGATGGAAGCATTGACAGTGAACCTATTGGTACAAATACAGACGGCTCAGCTTCTGCTGTACAGGACGGCAGCATTGAGGTAAACGGAAAGACCTATACAGTCCGTGAGCTGGCTTCTCAGGAAATGAAGAACTCTGCAGGAGCTACCTGGGACGCAGCTACAGCAGGAAATGCTATCGGTACATGGTCTTCCTCCTTTGGCGATCAGATCGATGTCGTTGTTTCAAACAATGATGGTATGGGAATGTCCATGTTCAATGCCTGGTCAAAAGACAATGATGTACCGACTTTCGGATATGATGCAAACAACGATGCAGTGGCAGCCATCGCTGAAGGCTATGGCGGAACGATCAGCCAGCATGCAGATGTACAGGCTTACCTGACACTTCGTGTTCTCAGAAACGCTCTTGACGGCGTAGATGTAGACACAGGTATCGGAACAGCAGACGAGGCCGGAAACGTTCTTTCTGATGATGTATATGTATATAACGAAGAAGAGCGCTCCTACTACGCATTAAACGTTGCAGTTACTGCTGAAAACTATCAGGACTTTACAGACTCCACAAAAGTTTATGAGCCTGTATCCAATCAGTTAGATGAAAGCTCACACCCAACCAAGAAAGTATGGCTGGATATCTACAATGCTTCTGATAACTTCCTGAGCTCCACCTATCAGCCTCTGCTTCAGAACTATGATGATCTGATGAATCTGGATATTGACTACATTGGCGGTGACGGACAGACAGAGTCCAACATTACAAACCGTCTGGGAAATCCGGGTCAGTATGACGCATTCGCCATCAACATGGTTAAGACAGATAACGCAGCTTCCTATACAGCTTTGCTGAACCAGTAAAAGCAAGGGGACCCGGCCGGGGCTGCCGCAGAATACGGCTGCGGCAGCTTCGGCTTCTTTTTACAAGGAAAACCTGCTTTCAAGGCACAGCAGGCTTTCATTGAATAATATATAGTACAGGAGTGAAAAGAATGGCAGATAAGAAAGATGACATTGTCTTATCGATACGGGGAATGAGCAAATCCTTTGGCAGAAACCGGGTTCTGGACCACATTAACCTGAATGTGCGCCGGGGAACGGTTATGGGCCTTATGGGTGAGAACGGCGCCGGAAAATCCACTATGATGAAGTGCCTTTTCGGTACTTATCAGAAGGATGAAGGCAACATTTTTCTCGACGGTAAGGAAGTAAGCTTTTCCGGACCGAAAGATGCCCTTGAAAACGGCATCGCTATGGTTCATCAGGAGCTGAACCAGTGTCTGGAAAGAAATGTAGTAGATAATCTGTTCCTGGGCCGCTACCCGGTAAACTCTCTGGGGATCGTGGACGAGGGCAGAATGAAAAAGGAAGCCTCTGAGCTTTTCAGAAAACTGGGTATGACAGTAAACCTTACTCAGCCAATGCGGAATATGTCTGTATCCCAGAGGCAGATGTGTGAGATCGCTAAGGCAATTTCTTATAATTCTAAGGTTATTGTACTGGATGAGCCTACCTCTTCCCTTACAGTACAGGAAGTAGATAAACTTTTTGAAATGATGCGCATGCTGAAAGAACAGGGAATCGCACTAATCTATATTTCTCATAAAATGGACGAGATTTTCGAGATATGTGATGATATTTCCGTACTACGTGACGGTAATCTGGTTATGACCAAGCGGGCAGAAGACACCAACATGAACGAACTGATCGCTGCCATGGTTGGCCGCTCTCTGGAGAACCGGTTCCCCCCTGTGGACAACCAGCCTAAGGACGTGATCCTTTCCGTCCAGCATTTATCTACAAAGTTTGAACCCCATCTCCAGGATATTTCTTTTGATGTGCGGGAAGGAGAGATCTTCGGACTTTACGGTCTGGTAGGTGCCGGACGTACCGAACTTCTGGAAACCATTTTCGGTGTCCGGACCAGAGCGGCAGGCCGGGTATACTTCAACAATAAACTGATGAATTTCGGAAGCGCAAAAGAAGCCATGGATCATGGTTTTGCCATGATCACGGAAGAGAGAAAGGCCAACGGACTTTTCCTGAAAGGAGATCTGACTTTTAATACGACTATCGCAAACCTGAATCATTATAAATCGGGAATTGCCCTTTCAGATTCCAAAATGACAAAGGCTACAGCTAAAGAGATCAAAGTTATGCATACCAAATGCATGGGCCCGGAAGACATGATCACCAGTCTTTCCGGCGGAAATCAGCAGAAGGTGATCTTCGGAAAATGGCTGGAGCGCCAGCCTCAGGTCTTTATGATGGACGAGCCTACCAGAGGTATAGACGTAGGTGCCAAATATGAGATCTATGAGCTGATCATCAACATGGCAAAACAGGGGAAGACCATTATCGTGGTTTCCTCAGAAATGCCGGAAATCCTGGGTATCACAAATCGTATCGGTGTTATGTCAAACGGACATCTTTCCGGCATTGTGAATACAAAGGAGACAGATCAGGAGGAGCTTTTAAGGCTCAGCGCAAAATACCTGTAATAATGAGAGGCAGAGGCTGGAAAATTTCATGGATATATGAAAAAGGAATCAAGGACCTCGCAGGATAAAAAAAGGGAGATGAAAAGATATGGCTAATGATAAGATTCTGACGGCTGAACAGGAGACGAAGCTGCGTCAGCCCATTGATGATTATATTGGTAAGATTCAGGAGCAGATCGATGGCCTGAGAAAAGATGGAACAGATCAGGTGGTAGCTCTCCAGAATACAATAGATGGTGTAAAAAGAGACCGTTCTCTTTCCAAAGGGGAAAAGGAAAACCGTCTGGGAGAACTCCGCAGACAGCTGGAAAAGGCAAAGGCTGTGGAGGCAAAAAACAAAGATGAAGTATCAAAACTGATTTCTCAGGGTGTAAGCTACTTAAACGACCACTTTGACAAAGAATATTTCCAGCCGGTGAAAGAAAGCTGTGCCCAGGAAAAAATAAAAGCAAAAGAAAAATACAACAGGAAAATTGCAGAACTGGCGAAAGAACACCAGGAAATCGTTTCAAAGCTTTCCGCTCATCAGGAAATAAAAGACGAAAATTATGTATATAAAAACCGTCGGTTTGATGCAAAGATGGAGCTGGAAAAGGATTACCAGACTATAAAAGACAGAAGACATGGGGCATTCAACCACAGATATCATCTGATCGACATGCTTCGTATGTCTAAATTTACATTTATGGAATCAAGAGCCCAGAAATGGGAGAACTATAAATATACCTTTAACCGCAGACAGTTCCTTCTGCGGAACGGATTGTATATTGCCATTATCCTGGTGTTTATCATGCTGTGTATCATCACGCCGATGGTGAAAGGTTCTCCTCTTCTGACCTATAATAACGTGCTGAACATCCTTCAGCAGGCTTCGCCGAGAATGTTCCTGGCGCTGGGTGTTGCAGGCCTGATCCTCCTTGCAGGTACAGACCTGTCAATCGGACGTATGGTCGGTATGGGTATGACCACGGCAACTATTATCATGCATCAGGGAATCAATACCGGCGGTGTGTTCGGACACATTTTTGATTTTACAGGACTGCCGATCGTAGTAAGAATGATTTTTGCTCTGATCATGTGTATTCTTCTGTGTACGATATTTACGACTATTGCAGGTTTCTTCACTGCAAAATTCAAGATGCACCCGTTTATTTCAACCATGGCAAACATGCTTATGATCTTCGGTATTGTTACATATGCCACAAAAGGTGTATCCTTCGGTGCTATTGAACCTACAATCCCGAATATGGTAATCCCCAAGATCAATGGATTCCCTACCATTATCATCTGGGCTGTGGCAGCTATCGCTATCGTTTGGTTCATCTGGAATAAAACTACATTCGGAAAAAATCTGTATGCAGTAGGAGGAAACCCTGAAGCGGCTTCTGTTTCCGGTATTTCTGTATTCGCAGTAACCGTAGGAGCATTTATCCTGGCAGGTATCCTTTATGGATTCGGTTCCTGGCTGGAATGTATCCGTATGGTTGGTTCCGGTTCCGCAGCTTACGGACAGGGCTGGGAGACAGACGCCATCGCAGCCTGTGTAGTAGGCGGTGTATCCTTTACCGGTGGTATCGGTAAAATTTCCGGAGTGGTTGTAGGTGTGCTGATCTTTACTGCGTTGACCTATTCCCTGACCATTCTGGGTATTGACACAAACCTTCAGTTCGTATTCTCAGGCATTATCATTCTTGTAGCAGTAACCCTTGACTGTCTGAAATACGTTCAGAAAAAATAATTATATTCCTGCTCAAAGGGGCTGGCGCATAAAGATCCCAGGAGATCTTGGCGGCAGCTTCTTTGTGCGATAAGCCCGGCAAGCAGCCGCCGTGCTTGCACGGCTGGTACTGACAATCAGCCGAATTTTTGTT
>ERZ1090862.279-NODE-279-length-23095-cov-18.510851_pt1 | contig 23095 bp, 18 predicted proteins | sample MGYA00478481_ERZ1090862 | MGnify/ENA primary metagenome ERZ1090862 (study PRJEB33644, sample SAMEA5815745) | chicken gut metagenome | biome: Chicken; feature: Gastrointestinal Tract; material: Caecum | place: Ireland | collected 2019-01-01 | study: A study of the... | reverse complement strand
ATATTAGAAAAACATATAGATGGTCAACTTTTTTCAGCGGCGCTTATTTTTTAAATATAATGCTTTTATAATTAAAATAAATAATTTTTTAATTGATTTTACCTTAATTTTAATTAATTTCCGACAAAATAAAAAATAAGCGGCACAGAAATTTTCTGCACCGCTTAACCTTTACATGTATTGATATTTCAGCCCGAAATGGCCTCTACCTTTACGCCTATCTTGACGCTTACGCCCTCAAACAGTCGGAGTTCCACCTCGTACTCACCCGCTTCGCGCAGAGGCGAGGAGAGAACAATCTTCTTTTTGTCCACGGTATAGCCGCCTTCTGCAAGCGCCGCGGAGATATCTGCCGCGGTTACCGAGCCGAACAGCCTGCCGCCCGCGCCGGCCTTTACCTTTACGCTGAACTTTTTGCCCTTAAGCGTTGCGGCAACTTCGCGCGCGGCTTTGAGCTCTTCCGCCTTGTGGAAATCGGCCGCCGCCTTTTTCTGAGCTATATCGTTAATTTTTACGGCGGTAGCCACCTCGGCATAGCCGCCCTTTATGAGATAGTTGCGGGCATAGCTGTCGGAAACGTCAACCACGTCGCCCTTTTTACCCTGACCTTTTACATCTTTCAACAGTATAACGCGCATATATGCACCCCTTTAAACCGTGCGGCAACTTTTGCGCACGTTTTTTCTTTTACATAATTATAAGGTGTTTTTGCGTTTTTGTCAACATAGGGCGGGGCAAACGGCGCTAAATATATGCCTTTCACGCGCGCAGAGAGCAGAATATTGCAGACTTTTTGATGCCGCGCCGTATAATATCCGCGCAAATGGTGCAACATATAACTATGAACGGGCGGAAAGCCGCCCTCTTTAAGGAGGTTATTTATGGAAAACATCAACAAGGGCGTAAAGTGCGAAGTAAAGAACTGCAAGTTTAACGAGGGCGGCATGAACTGCACGCTCAACAAGATTCAGGTAGGTTGCGGCGACGAACAGTGCACCTGCTGCGAAAGCTATGTAGAAAAGAAGCACTGAAAATTGCGGTTCGCCGTCCGCGTATGCGGACGGCCTTTTTTTGCAAGCAAAAGACCCGCCGTATACGGCGGGCCTTACTATGTATTTTTTTAAGCGAACCAGCCGCGCACGGGCAGTTTTGCAATGAATTCCAGTCCGTTGAGCGGGTTGTTTGTATAGAACACCGAGGCTATCGCCGCAGGCTTTACAATGCCCTTGGACGAGGTGTAGTACATATAGCTGTTGAACGTTTCCATGAAGGGAAGATCCTGCATTGTCCAGAGAATTGCGCCGACAAACAGCATTGCAGCGCCCGCTATCGCAAAGGCAACTATCGCGCCGAGCACGCCGTCCACTACGCCGAAGGTCTTGCCCTCCCTTGCTCTGCCGATTATGCCCGCAACGACTATGCCGACTATGAGCAGAACAATAAACAGTACAAGGAACATTGCCGTGCCGAGTACGCCCTGCGCTATCATAAGCGCGGTTATGGGCTCTTTGGCGATGCCGAAACTGTTCACCGTATCGGCAATCTTCTGCGCGATGTCCTTTAAAGCGCCGTCGGCAAGGCTCTGCGCGGTGGCGATGAACGGGTCAACGTTGAAGAACAGACCGTATGATATGTACGCCGCGCCGCATATGAGCGCAAGCACCGCGAGCACCCACGCCACGCTGGCTATGCCCGAACGGAAACCGCAACGTATGGCAAAGAAGAGTATGCCGATTACGAACGCATCCATAACGAATTTGGAAATAAATTTCCAAAGTCCGCTTGAATATATTGAATTTACGAAGTCGTTTACGGCGGCGAAATTCTGGTTTTTGACGGTATTGAGCTGGCTGAACTGATATACGACCAGCAGTATCACCGCAATGAGCCCGAATACAACCACAGCCTTTATCATGAGCGTTACCGCGCCGCATATTCTGTCCGCAACGCCCGCTCCGCCGCGCTTTTCCTTGAACTTGCGCTTGGTGAGCTGTCTGTACGCCTTTTTATCGCCGCTTTCGATTGCATCGAGAATCTGCAGAGTGTTCTCCTCGCGGTCGCCGTACTGTTCGTAATACGAGCGCTTCTGCGCGGCGACTATGCCCTTTTTAAGCAGTGCCTTTCCGCGCGAAGAGAGTATTGCGAATACGAGTATGAACACCACCGCCGTGCCTATTTTGAGCACCGCGGCCACCCAGCCTTTCATTCCCGAAAGGTCGGCAAGCGAATAGATAAGCACCGATAAAATCACCGCGAACAGATATTCGGTGGCCCACGTCTTTGTTTTGATGAAGCCCTTTACGAAACCAACCACAAAGGCGATTACCAGTATGACCGCCGCGGCTATGATTGCATATATCATAAAACTCCTCCCCGCCCGACTCGCGTCGGGGGCTTTTATGCGGCCGCGCGCACGCGGCCTTTACATTTTTTCCTGTATATATTATGCGGAAAGGAGCCGTACTGCCGCGACTGCGGCAAACTCATTCCCCCTCCGTAAAGACGCCGCAAAAAGCAAACGCCTTATTTTTTGAAACTGTCCTTTAAAGATACTATCTCGGAAAGAACAAGCTTTCCATCTTGCGTGCACTTTTTATAATACCCCTCGCGCAGGAGCTGGAAGGGCTTATCCTCCTCCGCCTCCGCAAGATAGGGTTCGGCCTTGCCGAGGAAGATGTGCTCGCTGTCGTAATTGAGCCTTTCTGCATAGTCCTGGTCGGGATACTGCTCGTCCTTCAAAAGGCTTTCATACTGCCTGAATTCGGCGTCGCAGCCGTACTTTGCGTCCACCCACTGAATAACGCCCTTGGCCTTTACTTCGCAGGGCTGGTCTGAACCGCTGCGGCTTTCGGGGAAGTAGGTGCATTTAAGTTCGGTAACGTTGCCGTTTTCATCCTGCACGGCCTCGTCGCAGCGCACGATGTACGCGCCCTTGAGGCGAACCGTGCCGCCTACCGTGAGGCGCTTGTACTTGGGCGGAGGCACCAGCGCGAAGTCCTCTTTGGAGATGTACACGGTGCCCGTGAACTTTATCTTTCTCGTGCCCTGTTCGGGTTTGAGCGGGTTCTTTTCAAAGTCTAAAAGCTCCTCGCCCTCGTAGTTGGTTATGGTGAGCCTGAGCGGCTCCTTTACGGCCATTGCGCGATCTGCATTTTCGTTGAGGTTATCGCGCACGCAGCTGTCCAGCTGGGCGGCATTGACCACGGCATATGCCTTGGCTACACCCACGTCGGCTACAAATTTTTTGAGTGCCTCGGCGGGTACGCCTCTGTTCTTAAGACCTGCAAGCGTGGGCATGCGGGGGTCGTCCCAGCCCCTTACAACGCCTTCGTCCACCAGCTTTTTAAGGTAGCGCTTGGACATTAAGGTGTTGGTTATGTTGAGTCTTGCAAACTCTATCTGGCGGGGTACGGGTGCAGGGAAACCTGCCTTTTCGATTACCCAGTCATAGAGCGGGCGGTGATTTTCAAATTCAAGCGAGCACAGCGAATGGGTTATTCCCTCTATCGCGTCCGAAAGGGGATGAGCGAAGTCGTACATGGGATATATGCACCACTTGTCGCCCGTGCGGTAGTGGGATACGTGCGCTATGCGGTAGATTACGGGGTCGCGCATGTTGATGTTGGGCGACGACATATCTATCTTTGCGCGGAGCACCTTTGCTCCGTCGGGATATACGCCCGCCTTCATTTCGCGGAAGAGCTTTAAGTTTTCCTCCACGCTTCTGTTCCTGTACGGCGAGGGTATGCCCGGTTCGGTAAGCGTGCCGCGCGTGGCCGTTATCTCCTCTGCGGAGAGGTCGCACACGTACGCGTTGCCGTCCATTATATATTTTTCTGCAATTTCGTAGAGCTTGTCATAGTAGTCGGAGGCGAATACCAGGCGGTCGTATTTGAGCCCCAGCCATTCAAGCGACTTGATTATGGCGTTTACGTATTCGTAATCTTCCTTGGCGGGGTTGGTATCGTCCATTCTCAGGTTGATTTCGCCGTGATATTTTTCCTTGACGCCGAAGTTTATGGAAAGCGCCTTTACGTGGCCGATGTGAAGATAGCCGTTGGGTTCGGGCGGGAAACGAACTTTTATTTTGTTGCCCACGCTTTCAAATTTGCCTGCGGCAAGTTCTTCGTTGATTATCTGTTCGATAAAGTTGGATGCTTCGGGTAATTCCAGTTTCTCTTTTTCTGACATAAAATTAAAGCCAATTCCTTTTACCTTATATTTTCTTAAGCCTTATATTCTCTTAAGCCTTTTCAGACCGCTCTCTTCAGATTTCCGCGTCCTAAGACGCCTTTATGCCTTTGCGCTCAATCAGCTCAGACCCGTTATGTTGCCTTCGCCGTCTATGTCTATCTTTTCCGCCGCGGGCACTTTGCCGAGGCCCGGCATGAGGTTTATGTCGCCCGCAATGGCAACTATGAAGTTTGCGCCGCCCTTGTAGATTATATCGCGCACGTGTATTTTGAAACCGCTGGGACGCGCAAGCTTTTTGGCGTCGTCCGAAAGCGAGTACTGCGTCTTTGCGATTATCACGGGCAGTCCCTTTATTCCCTTGCCCTCTATGTCGGCAATCTTTCTTTCGGCCTCCTCGGAATATTCCGCGCCGTCGCCGCCGTATACCTTGGTTACTATGTCGTTTATCTTGGTCTTAATGTCGTCTTCCAGTCTGTACGCATAGGTGAGCGAGGAATGCTTTTCGCACATCCAGATAACTTTTTCGGCAAGCGCTCTGCCGCCTTCGCCTCCCTTGAGGAACACGTCGGTGAATACCGCGGGCGCGCCCGCCTCGTCGCAGGCGGAAATTACGGCGTCTATCTCGGCGCGCGTATCGGTTGCGAACCTGTTCATCGCCACGATTACGGGTTTGGAGAATACCTTTTTCATATTCTCGACGTGCTTTAAAAGATTGGGCATGCCTGCGCGCAGAGCGTCGAGATTTTCTTCGGCAAGGTTGTTTTTATCCGCCCCGCCGTGAAGTTTAAGCGCCTTTACGGTGGCTACCACCACTATGCAGTCGGGCTGAATGCCCGCCACCCTGCACTTGGTATCGAGGAACTTTTCCGCGCCGAGGTCTGCGCCGAAGCCAGCCTCGGTTACGGCATAGTCGGCAAGAGTCATTGCCGTATATGTGGCACGCACGGAGTTGCAGCCGTGCGCTATGTTTGCAAAGGGTCCGCCGTGTACTATGGCGGGAGTGCCTTCAAGCGTCTGCACAAGGTTGGGTTTTATGGCGTCCTTTAAAAGAGTGGCCATTGCGCCCGCCACGTGCAAATCGCGCGCATATACAAAATTGCCCTGCTCGTCCTCGCCCACGACTATGTTTTCCAGCCTGCGCTTTAGGTCGGAAAGGTCGGTTGCAAGGCAGAGTATTGCCATTATTTCGGACGCCGCGGTTATGTCGAAGTGTTCGCTCCTCGAATAGCTCTGGCAGCCCTTCATTTTGCCCGCTTCGCAGTTTATGGTGAGCGAACGCAGCGCGCGGTCGTTCATGTCCATGCAGCGGTGAAAATATACTTCCTTTATTCTGAGCTGATTGCCGCGGAAGATGTGGTTATCTATGACCGCGCACAGCAGATTGTTTGCCGAAGTTATGGCGTGCAAATCGCCCGTAAAGTGCAGGTTTATGTCCGCCATGGGAACTACCTGGGCGTAGCCGCCGCCAGCCGCGCCGCCCTTTATGCCGAACACCGGTCCGAGCGAGGGTTCGCGAAGAGCCAGGCAGACCTTTTTGCCGAGCTTTGCAATTCCGTCCGCAAGGCCTATGGATACGGTGGTCTTGCCCTCGCCGCTGGCCGTGGGATTTATTGCGGTGACAAGCACAAGTTTTGCCTTGGGCTTTACCTCTTTGAGATTGATTTTTGCCTTGTACCTGCCGTAGAGTTCAAGGTCGTCCTCTTTAAGTCCGAGTTTGGCTGCAATTCGCGTGATGGGCTGCATTACGCAGCTTTCGGCAATTTCAATATCGGATAGCATCTTTCACCTTATTAAAAACAAAATGTATTTCACAGTTTAATCAATTATACCACACCTCGGGGGTGAAAGTACATAGTTTACGCCAAAAAAATTTTCTTAAACGGCGATTTTTTTATAACCCCGTCCGCCTTTGAGCTATTTTTTTGAACAGGGCGATACAGAGTGCGACATTTGCTTGACTTGACGCGCCTTTTTTACTAAAATTTATATAAATTATATTCAGTTTGCGCGGCGCGGAAATCATTTCGGCGCGCACTTTTTTACGGGAGTATTATTATGGCTGATAAAAAGAGAGCCGTAACGCAGGAAAAACTTGTGGCTCTGTGCAAAAACAGAGGCTTTATTTTCCCCGGCAGCGAAATTTACGGCGGACTTGCCAATACCTGGGACTACGGCCCCCTGGGCGTTGAACTTAAAAACAACATTAAAAGGGCCTGGTGGAAAAAGTTTGTGCAGGAAAACGTGCACAATACGGGCCTCGACTGCGCGATTTTAATGAACCCCCGCACCTGGAAGGCCTCCGGCCACATCGGCGGCTTCTCCGACCCCCTCATGGACTGCAAAAACTGCAAGACCCGTCACAGAGCGGACAACCTTGTAGAAGATTACTGCAAAAAACATAACCTCGACGTCAAAGTAGAGGCCATGGATAACGACGCCCTCGAAGCGTTCATAAACGAACACAAAATCGTATGCCCCGTTTGCGGCAAGAGCGACTTCACGCCCATAAGAAAGTTCAACCTTATGTTCAAAACTTTCCAGGGCGTTACGGAAGATTCTGTAAACACCGTATACCTCCGCCCCGAAACCGCGCAGGGCATATTCGTAGACTTCAAAAACGTTCAGCGCTCCACGCGCATGCGCATACCCTTCGGCATAGGCCAGATTGGCAAGAGTTTCAGAAACGAAATAACGCCCGGCAACTTCATTTTCCGCGTGCGCGAATTCGAACAGATGGAACTTGAATTCTTCTGCAAGCCCGATACCGACCTCGAATGGTTCTCCTACTGGAAGGAATACTGCAAAAACTGGTTGCTCTCACTCGGTTTAAGGGAAGAAAACCTTAAACTGCGCGACCATTCGCCCGAAGAACTCTGCTTCTACTCCAAGGCCACTACAGACTTTGAGTACAACTTTGCATTCGGCTGGGGCGAACTCTGGGGCGTTGCCGACAGAACGGACTACGACCTCACCCAGCACCAGAACGAGAGCGGCGAGAGCATGGAATACACCGACCCCGTAACGGGCGAAAAGTATATCCCCTACGTTATCGAGCCTTCGCTCGGCGTAGAGAGAATGGTGCTCGCCATTCTCACCGACGCGTATGACGAACAGGTGCTCGACGCAGAAAAGAACGACGTGCGCACCGTGCTTCATCTGCATCCCTTCCTCGCTCCCTACAAGGCAGCAATTCTGCCTTTGCAGAAGAACCTTGCAGAAAAGGCGCAGACGCTGTATGCCGAACTTGCAAAGAGCTTTTCCGTTACCTACGATGTGACGGGCTCCATAGGCAAGCGTTACCGCAGACAGGACGAAATAGGCACCCCTTGCTGCATTACGGTGGACTTCCAGACGCTTGAAGACAACACCGTCACCGTGCGCGACCGCGACACGATGGAGCAGATAAGAATAAACATAGACGAGCTTGAAGGCTACCTTACCAAGCTTACAAAGTTCTGATAATAATTTTAAAAAAATACGGCCGCCCGCAGAAAAATCTGCGGGCGGCCTTTTTTATTTCATTTTCAGACCACATAGCATTTTCAGACCACATGGCCGACAACGTAAAGGTTGGCAACAGCAGCCGTTGCCTTCAGCCGTTAATCGTCCTGCTTTGATTTTTTACTACTCCCTGTGAGTTCAGAAATGTTTAATAAAAAATAGTATTTTGCGCGTTATTTGCGGCATATGTGTGGGGTAATTGCACATTTATTTATTCTGACTGTCGTCATCGAGGTAACTTTTTACTATCGACTTGCCTATCTTTTTGCCCCAGTCCATAAGGCGCGATTTTATTGTGCGGCGGGGCTTTTTCTGCGGCTCTTCCAGAGTATCGTCCAGCTCCAGCGTGCTAGTGGGGTTGTGGTTTACGTAGCCGCACTCCTCCGCATACGCGAACACGCGCTTGAACACTCCCTCAGCTATCTCTTTGAGCTCCTCGGGCTGGGCGTCGACCGTGTCGTATATATCCTGCGCGTTTATGGAAGTTATGTACCTTTTGCCGAGCGCGGGAATGAGGTACCCGTCTATGCAGCGGTTGATTTCGTTCACATACTTATGCGCGATTCTGCTGGTGGAAGGCGAAGATTCGGCACCCTTGCGCACGAGTTCGTACCATTCCAGAAGAACTACGGAAAAGCGCGCCCTGCCCTTTGCGGGAGCAAGCGCCCAGCGCGCCAGGTTGGAAAAACCTCCGAATATGAGCGGCACGGCCTGCACTATTATTATAATTATGGAAAGAATTACCAACACCGTCTGCACGGCCATTTCGGCGGGGGAAGTATCGCCGTCCGCACCCGCGGCTATCGCCACGATTGCCATTGCAATGGATACCACCCTTATGCAGAAGCGGAAAATTTTAAGCGCCTTGTTGTATTTATGTACCGTCTGCGTGGTTGCCCCGCCGGAAAACACGGTGACGAGCACAAGCGTTATTACAAGCGCGGCATATACGCCGAGCAGACAGTATGTGGTTATTTCCAGCCCCGCGCTGAGTTTGCCCGCAACCACCGAATAGACGATATATGCGGCATATATCAGGGTGAATACTATGCTGCATATCAGCGAGAACAGATTCAGCCTGCGTGCGATGACCGCGCGGTTTGAGTAAATGCTTTTGAAAAAGCTGCGGATATCGTACACGTCCTTTGCCAGCGTGAACGTCTCCTCCGCGGAAATTGTGTGGCGCACCGTGCGCGTTTCCGCCGCAGGCTGCTCCGAAGGCGTTTCGGGCGGGGCCTGCTCCTCGCTTTTCTGCTCTTCCGATGCAGGCTTTTGCTTTTTAAAGAACATCTTTTTTCTCCTTGCGTCGCTTTTATTCAAAACCGAAAAACGGGTGTTTGCCCAAGCGACAGCAAATATTTTGTAAATTGCAGAACTTTGTCCGCAACGTTGCGGCCAGAATTCCAATTCGTGCCATAGTATGGCCGAATTAACGGCTTTTTCCGCCCGCTGAAACAGCTGCGGATAAGCGGCGTTAAATCAGTTTTTCGTATTCCGAGTACAGTTCTTCCTGCCTGGTCTTTATCTCCTCAAGGCGGCGGCAGAGCTGTTCAACCTGCTTGTAATCTGCCGTGACGGCGGGGTCGGCAAGCTGCTGCTGAATTTCCGCCTCCTCCGATTCGCCTAGGGATATCTCCGCCTCAATCTGCTTTATGCGCGCCTTTGCGGCCGCCTCTGCCGCGCGCTCCTTTTTGGAGCGGTAGCCAGCGGCCTTGCGCTCTGCATATTCGGCCTGTCTGCGTGCGGCCTCCCCCTCTTCAAGGCGGCGGGCAAGTTCGGCCTTCTGCGCACGGAACGCCTCGTATCCGCCCTGAACAAAGTTGAGCTTTCCGCCCTCTATCTCCGCAATGCCGTCGGCAAGGGCTGCTATGAAATAGCGGTCGTGGCTGACGAAAATTACGGTGCCTTCAAACTGCTTTATGGCTTTTTCCAGGCTCTCCCTTGCGGGCAGGTCAAGATGGTTTGTAGGCTCGTCCAGAAGAAGAAGGTTGCCCTCCTCCGACTCCATTACGCACAGCGCGAGTTTTGCACGCTCCCCGCCCGAAAGGTCGCCCACCTTTTTATACATATCCTCGGCCGAAAGTCCGCAGCGCGCAAGCTCCGCCCTGACATCTGTCTGCGAGGAGCTTACGTGCCTTTCCCACAGTTCGGCAAGCACTGTGTTTTCCGTATTGAGGTTGAGGTTCTCCTGGTCGTAGTAGGCTATGCGCACAAATCTGCCGAGAACGCAGCTTGCGTTCCCGCCGCGGGCAATGAGTTTTAAAAGCGTGGACTTGCCCGCCCCGTTTTCGCCGACTATCGCCACGCGTCTGCCGCGCATAACCTGCATTTCGCCGTCCGATATGAGTTTCTTGCCGCCGATTTCAAGATTCAGGCCGTGCACGTTTAAAACCAGTTCCGCACTCTGCGCGGGGAAGGTAAATTTAAAGCGCGGGGGCGCGGGCGGAGTGTACGGCTTTTCTAAAAGTTCCATCTTTTCAAGCTGCTTTACCCTGCTCTGCGCCGACTTAGCCGTGGTGGCACGCACAAGATTGCGGTCCACGTAGTCCTGCAACTTCGCCCTCTCCTCCTGCTGACGCTCGTACTCCTTTTGTTCGAGCGCGATGCGCTCCGCCTTGAGCACCTTGTACTTGCTGTAATTGCCCGGGTATGAGTAAAGTTTTTTGTTCTCTATTTCTAATATTCTGCGCGACACCCTGTCCAGAAAATACCTGTCGTGCGATACGACTATCACCGCGCCCTTGAACGAGGCGAGGTAATCTTCCAGCCAGAACAGCGTCTTTATGTCGAGGTGGTTGGTGGGCTCGTCCAGAATGAGCAGGTCGGGCTCTTCCAGAAGCAACCTTGCAAGTTTGAGCCTTGTCTTTTCCCCGCCCGACATGGTGGAGATTTTCTGCTCGTACAGTCCCGCAAAGCCCATGCCCGAGAGCACCGTCTTTACGCGGACTTCGGCGTTGTAGCAGTCGTGCGCGGCAATGTACTTTTCAAGCGATTCATACTTTGCCGAAAGCACCTTGTACTGTTCGCCGCCGTATTCCGCATCCGAAAGGCTGCGCGAAATTTCAGAGAGCCTTGCCACCGCATCCAGCTGCGGCTTTACGGCCTCCAGCATCTGCGAATACACAGTGCCCTGCGCCTCCAGACCGCCGTTCTGCGCGAGAAAACCCACGGCTATGCCGTTCTTTTTTATGACTTCTCCGCTTTCAGCCTCCAGAGGGCCGCATATAAGTTTTAACAGCGTGGTCTTGCCCGCGCCGTTTTCACCGATAAGCCCTACGCGCTCGCCTTCGTTGACGGAAAAATTTATATCCTGCAGTATGGTATTGCCTGCGTAGGCAAAACTTACGCTGTTGAATGTAATTAACATAATATCACAATTGCAATGTAAATAAAACTATTCAGAATATGTAAAATTCTGGAAATTTACGCAAACAAAACTTTGCGTGTTTAATATAGCGTCAGAAATCCCACTTGGGAATAAAACTTTCTGCGGCGCTGCTCCTGTCCTGCAGAAATACGTTTTCCAGTCCCGCCGCCCTCACGGCCGCAAGCACCTTTTTATACTCGCGCGAAGTTATCGGACGCTGAAGTTCGGGTATGTCCTTTATGTCGCCGCACGGGGTGTACTGGCTCATTAAACTGAAATAGACCGTGCGCGGGAGCGTCGCCACAAAGTTTACTATTTTTATGGAGTCTTCCACTCCCATCGGCATTATCAGGTGGCGCACCACGCAACCCGTAAGCATTTTGCCGTTTTCATCGAACGTAGGCTCTTTCTGCGCCATATACTCTATCGCGGGGAGCGCGTACTTTGCATAGTCCCTGCGCGAGGTGTAGCGCGCCGCCATTTCCTCGCTTATGAATTTGAGGTCGGGCAGCCATATGTCAACAAAGTCCGCCGCACGCTGAAGACTTTCAATCTTTTCATAGCCGTGGGTGTTGTACACTACGGGAATGCGAGGACGGTATATGGAAACCGCCTCCGCTATGTCAGAGAGGTAGTGCGTGGGGTTTACAAGGTTGATGTTGTCCGCGCCCATATCTTCAAGCTCTTTGAAGATGTCGGCAAGCTCCGCAGCCGTTATGTCCTTGCCGCGGGTCGCGCGGGAAACTTCAAAGTTCTGGCAGAACCTGCACTTTAAGGGACAGCCGCAGAAAAATATGCACCCGCTGCCCTTTCTGAACGATATGAACGGCTCTTCAAACGGGTGAAGATAGTATTTTGCAATTTTAAGCCCCTGCACCGAGCAGGCGCCGCTGCGAACAGAACGGTCGGCTCCGCAGCCAACGGGACACTGTGTACAATTCATCTTATTTACCGAAAAATTTTTTGTGTAAGCAGAGCTGTAAGTTTTCAGCTACGGCAAAGCGCTGCCAGCTTTAAGATAGCTGAATGCTTTTAACAACCGCGTACTATTATAAAACAATTTTTCCGATAATGCAATAAAAGCGGCTATTTTGTTTGACAGCGCGCCGACGGGATGATATACTCTTTCCACAACCTATAAAGAGTGTGCGAGGGAACGGCCCTTTGACCACACAGCAACCTGCAAAGCAAGGTGCTAATGCCGTACCGATGGGGTAAATAATTAAGGTAAGTTTGCTCCGCGGGCGCGGGGCTTTTATTTTACTCTTTTTTAAGCAGCCCGAAATCGCGCTTTTTTAACTATTTTTCGATAAAAAATTTAATTTTACAGGATATATTATGAAGAAACTTTTTACAAGCGAAAGCGTTACGGAAGGGCATCCCGATAAGCTGTGCGACCAGATTTCAGACGGAATTCTGGACGCCGTTTTATCGCAGGACAATATGGCCCGCTGCGCAATTGAATGCTGCGCGGCGTACAACCAGATTCTCATCATGGGAGAAATTACCACAACCGCAAAGGTCAACTACAAGAAGATTGCACGCGACATAATTGCAAAAGTGGGTTATACATTCGGCAACTTCCGTGCGGACAACTGCAAAATTAACCTCGCTCTGCACAAGCAGAGCCCCGACATCGCCATGGGCGTGGACAGCTCGGTTGAAAACCGCATGGGCGGCGACATCGGCGACCTTATAGGCGCGGGCGACCAGGGAATGATGTTCGGCTACGCCTGCAACGAAACGGCGGAACTTATGCCGCTTACCACTCACCTTGCTAACAGACTGGCCAAACAGCTTGCCGACGTGAGAAAGTGCGGCCTTCTGCCCTACCTCCGCCCCGACGGAAAGACGCAGGTAACCGTTGAATACGAAAACAAAAAGCCCAAGCGCGTGGACACCGTTGTGGTTTCCTGCCAGCACAACGAAAACGTTCAGCAGGATATGCTCCGCCGCGACATCAAAAAATATGTGATAGACAAGGTTATTCCCGCGGAGCTTCTGGACGAGAATACCAAATATTACATCAATCCCACGGGCAGGTTTGAAATAGGCGGCCCCGAGGGCGACAGCGGACTTACGGGCAGAAAGATTATCGTTGATACCTACGGCGGCAGATGCGCTCACGGCGGCGGCGCGTTCTCGGGCAAGGACCCCACGAAAGTTGACCGCTCCTCCGCATATATGGCGCGCTACGTATGCAAGAACATTGTGGCCGCCGGCCTTGCGGACGAGGTCGAACTGCAGATTGCGTATGCGATAGGCGTTTCCAAACCCGTATCCATATTCGTGGACACGCACGGCACGGGCAAACTTTCGGACAGCGACATCTCCGACATAATCGTGCGCGAATTTGACCTGCGCCCCTACTCCATTATTGAAACGCTCAATCTGCGCAGACCCATTTATCTGCGCACGGCGGCATACGGTCACTTCGGCAAGCCCGACCTCCCCTGGGAGCAGACCGACCGCGTTGACGACCTTAAAAAATATCTTGGCTGAAAAGCAGGCGGCGCGCTTAAAAAAGCGCGCCGCCGCATAATTTTTGCGATATGAAGCTGAAAGACTTACTTCTGAGCGTACGGAATGCGCTGTTTCCGCAAAACTTCACCTGCGATATATGCGGCGCGGAAATATTCGACGGCGGAAGATTTTGCCCCGCTTGCAAAAAGACCGTGCAGTTCAACGACAAGACTTTTTGCCCCGTATGCGGCAGAAAGACGGAGCGCGCGGAAATCTGCGCCGAGTGCAAGGCGTTTGCTCCGAGATATAAAAAGGGTGTTTCCGCACTCATATACAGCGGCGGCGGGGCGCAGCTTGTAATAAAATTCAAGAACGGCGCAAAGTACCTTAAAGATTACTTTGGTCAGCTTTTGCAGGAAAAAGCAAAACTTTTGCCCGCGTGCGACTGCATAACTTACGTGCCCATAACGGCAAAACGCAAGAGACAGCGCGGCTACAACCAGGGCGAGCTGCTGGCAGTGGAGCTGTCCGCCAGGCTTAAGATTCCAGTTGCGCACGCACTGATTAAAAAGAGAGAAACCAGCGACCAGAAGAGCCTTACGATGAAGGAGCGAGCCGAAAATCTGCACGCCTGCTTTGCGATAGCCGACCGCGATTCGGTAAAGGGCAAAAGGGTACTGCTTGTGGACGACGTGCTGACCACGGGCGCGACGGCCGACGAGGTATGCCGCGAATTGCAGATTGCGGGTGCAAAGGAAATTTACTTTATGACCGTGGCGAGCGTGGAGTACAAACCCTTTTCCCGACAGAAGAGCGACTCTGCGAACGTACAGGAAAAAGAATAGAACGCGCTATGTAAACTATAAGCGGCGGAAGCTTTTGCTTCCGCCGCTTTTTTCAATAGTTAAAGCATATATATGGGTCAATTGAGGTTAAGCAGCTTTCTAAACTCGGCCTCGTCAATAATTTTTATGCCGAGTTTAGTTGCCTTTTCAAGCTTGGAGCCCGCGTCCTCGCCCGCAAGCACGAGCGTTGTTTTGGAAGTTACCGAGGACTGGCACGTTCCGCCGCTTTCCTCTATAATCTTCTGCGCCTCGCTGCGCTTATAGGTGGGCAGAGTGCCCGTAAGCACCACCATCTGCCCCGCAAGCAGTCCGCCTTCCGCCTTTTTCTTCACCTCGGGAGTGATGTAGCGGAGCAACCTTTCAAGTTCCTCGGCGTTGTCCTTTTCGCGGAACCAGCCGTATATAGTTTCCGCCGTGACCTCGCCGATGTTGTCAAGCGTGAGCAGTTTATCCTTATCGGCGGCGGCGAGAGCCGCAGTATCGCCGAACGCATTTGCAAGGTCGGCCGCGGCAACTTTGCCCACGCCGTCTATGCCGAGCGCGTATATAAAGCGGTCGAGCGTGACCTTTCGGCTCTTTTCTATTGCCGAGATGAGGTTATCCGCTTTTTTATTCTTGAACCCTTCAAGTCCGAGCAACATTTCTGTTGTGAGAGTGTACAGTTCGGAGGCGTACTTTATGCCGAACTTGTCGTGCAGAAGTCCCGCAGTCATTTCGGAGAGTCCCTCAATATCCATTGCGCCCTTTGAACAGAAGTGTTCCAGCCTTGCAATTATTCTGGGACGGCAGTCGCGGTTGGGGCAGAATATGTTTGCGCCCGATTCCACAAGCGGCGTGCCGCAGAACGGGCAGACGGAAGGTTTTTCCACATCCACACTGCCCGCAACGTGTTCAACTGTGCCTAAAATTTCGGGAATGACCTCGTTTGAGCGGCGTATGAGCACCTTACTGCCCTTTTTTACATCCTTTCTTAAGATGTCGCCATAGTTGTTGAGGGTTGCCTTGCGCACGGTTACGCCCGCGAGGTCCACGGGTTCGAGGTCGGCAAGCGGCGTAAGTTTGCCCGTACGCCCCACCTGCCAGCGCACGTCGCGCACGGTGGTCACGCACTCCTCCGCCTCGAACTTGTACGCTATTGCCCAGCGGGGGAATTTATCGGTATAGCCGAGTACGCGGCGCGCGGCTATATCGTTGAGCTTGACTACCGCGCCGTCGGTAAGCACGTCTATGTTGCGGCGTTCGACCTCTATTTCGTTGATGGCGTCCGTGACCTCCGCCTCCGTTCTGCAGAGACGGTAGTAGGGAAATACGCGGAAACCGTTTGCCTTGAGCCACGCAAAACACTCCTCCTGCGTGGCGGGCATATCGCTTTCCATATAGTTTATGTCGTAAAAATATATGTCGGGCCTGCGCTCCGCCGTGACGGAGGGGTCGAGGTTTCTTATGGCGCCCGCCGCCGCGTTGCGCGCGTTTTTCAGCGGTTCGGCCGCGGTCTTGTTGTACTGCGCAAGCACGCTCAGTCTTATTACCGCCTCGCCCTTGACTTCGACCGTGCCCTTGTACGGTATGGACAGCGGGAAGGACTTTATGGTAAGACACTGCGCGGTCACATCCTCGCCCTCCACGCCGTTGCCGCGGGTGGTTGCGCGCACGAACGCGCCGTCGCGGTAGGTTATGCACATGGTGAGGCCGTCAAACTTGTATTCAACGGTATATACGGGGTCGGGAACGACCTTCTTCACGCGGGTGAAAAAGGCGTTCAGCTCGTCCGAGGACACCGCCTTGTCCAGACTGTACAGCCTGGATATATGCGTATGGCGCGAAAAAGCTTTGAGCGGTTCGCCGCCCACCCTGCGCGTGGGACTGTCCGCAAGCACGGTGCCCGTCTGCTCCTCCAGGCGTTTGAGTTCATCGTAATACTTATCGTATTCGCTGTCCGGCACGGAGGGGTTATCCAGCACATAGTATTCGTTTGCCCACTTGTTGAGCATATCCACAAGTTCGCGCATTCTGTCCATGAATTCACCTTTAATTTACTGTTAATTGCGGCATATTGCCGCACCAATCTATTTTCAACCGATAATTTTAAGCGGTGCGAGCGAGGCGGAAAGTTCCTTTATGCCCTGCCCGTCGAAGGCAACGTTTATGACCGCGCCGCCGTTCCTTATTGCGACAACGGTGCCGCTTCCGAATTTGGCGTGGTATACCTTTGTGCCCACGCTGTACTTACCTTTGCCCGCCGCCGCGGGTTTTGCGGGTGCGGAATATGAGGAAAATGAGCTTGCGGGGCTTGCATAGCTTGCGGGACGCTGTTCAAAGGGCTCGTCCGAGGAGTATAGCGAACGGGAATATCCCCTGTCCTCAGCCGCATCCTCGCGCCTGCCGCGGGCGGCATAGGAATTGCCGTAAAAGTCGCCGCCGTAGCGCTGCTGCGAGCCGTACTCCGAACGCCCCGAATAGCGGTTGCCCGCATATACGGGCGTATCTTTTATGCCGAGAGGGCCCGCAAGTTCCTTTAAAAAGAGGGACCTTGCCGTGCGTTCGCGGCGGCCGTAAAGGTTGCGCTTCTTGGCGCGGGTGAGGTACAACCTCTCCTCCGCACGCGTGATTGCAACGTACATCAGCCTGCGCTCCTCTTCCAGCTCCCTGCCCTCGCTCTCCGCGCGGGAGGAAGGCATTATGCCCTCTTCCAGTCCGACAATGAACACGGCGCGGAATTCCAGTCCCTTTACCGAGTGAATGGTTGCGAGCGTGACATAGTTGCTTTCGTCCATATCGTCGGTATCGGAATAGAGCGTTACGGTGCTGAGGTACTCCGAGAGCGTGGCCTTGGGGTTGAGCCTGGAGAAGTCGTCCACAGATGCGACAAATTCGTCCACGTTGGCAAGGTCGTTTTCGTCCTCGCAGGAATTCTTTATTTCGGTAGCCTCTATGACCTGCCTCACAAACTGGTTTACGGGCGTGTCAATCGAGGATTTTACCAGGTCTTTTAAAAGATTGCCGAAGTCTTCAAGCTTCTTTTTCATGCCCGAAGTTATGGCAAGCTGGTCGCAGTCAAGCACGGCGTTGTACAGAGAAAGACCGTTCTGCGAGGCGTACTCGTCCATGACTTCCAGCGTTCTGCCGCCTATGCCGCGCTTGGGCACGTTTATTATTCGCGTGAGCGCCTCCGAATCGTAGGGGTTGGATATAAGCCTTAAGTAGGCAAGCACGTCCTTTATTTCCTTACGTTCGAAGAACTTAAGGCCGCCGAATACCTTGTAAGGTATGTTGTACTTGGTAAATTCCTGTTCGTATGAGCGCGTGAGCGCGTTTATTCGCATTAAAATTGCAAAGTCGGAATATTTGTACCCGCCGGTCAGCACAAGGTCGGTTATCGTGCGGGCGGCAAACAGCGCCTCAGAAAGTTCGTCCTCGGCGGCAAAATACTGCGGCTTGGGGCCTTCCGCCGCCTCCGTCCACAGCGTCTTTCCGCGGCGGCCCGCATTGTTCTTTATTATCTGGTTGGCAAGCTGCAGAATGCTGTTCGTTGAGCGATAGTTGCGCTCCAATTTGTAAATTTTGGCGTTCGGGAAGTCGCGGTCGAACTGCAGAATGTTCTCTATTTCCGCACCGCGCCAGCCGTAAATCGACTGGTCGTCATCGCCTACGCAGAACAGATTGCCGTGCACGCGCGTGAGCAGTTTTATTATGTCGTACTGCACGGAGTTGGTATCCTGGAACTCGTCCACGAGCACGTACTTGAAACGGTCGGAAAGGTACTCGCATACCTCCGCGTTTCCGCGCAGAAGACGCCTTGCATACAGCAGAAGGTCGTCAAAGTCCAGCGCATTGTTCTCTTTGAGGTGCTCTTCATAGCGGCGGTATATGCGCATATAGTCGTCCATCTTGTCCTCGTGGGCGTGCTTGCACGCATACTGGTCGGGTTCAAGGCCGAGCATCTTTGCGTTGCCTATGTGGAACTTGGCGGTCTTAAGCAGCTTATCGTCGTCATAGTCCAGCTCTTTGAGGCACTTTTTTATGATGTTGCGGCGCTCCGTTTCGCTGTATATGGAAAAATCGGGCTTTATGCCCGCCTCCGCGGTGTAGCGGCGGAGTATGCGCACGCACATCGAGTGAATGGTGCATATCCACATATCGCCCGTGTCGCCGCAGATGAGGCCTACCCTCTCCTTCATTTCCGCGGCGGCCTTGTTGGTGAATGTTATGGCCAGAATCTGCCGCGGGGAGGCCAGACCTTCCCTGAGTATGTATGCTATGCGCGAAGTGAGTACGCGCGTCTTGCCGCTGCCGGCGCCTGCCAGCACTAGAACGGGTCCTTCGGTATCCTCTACCGGCCTGACCTGTTCGGCATTAAGTTTATCCAATAATTCGTCCATCTTTGAAATTATAACACACCCCGCGCAAAAACACAATAGAAATTAAGCGGCAGGACAAGCCTGCCGCCGCTTTGCGCGTTCTCCCGTTTTTTTATGGTAAGTTTCCGCCCCGACGCGTGCCGGAGCCTGCCCGACATAAAAAATTCAGCCGAGCGGACTTTCGGCGTGCTCCTTTACCGCCTCCAGCTCCTTTTCCTTTCTGTACCGCTCCAGCGCGGCGAGATATTTTGCCGAAAGCTCCAGGTTATAGCGCTGCTTTTCCGCATACGAAAGCGTGGCATAATATGCCTTGTCCGTAAGCCTGCCGATGGCGTCCGATACTTCGCCGCACTCGTCCAGCATTGCCTTTACCTTTAAATAGAATGTATCGGGCGCATCGCCCTTTATCTGCCGCTGTACTTTTACGCCTATGTAGTTTTTAACCTTGTTTTCATTGAGTCCGAGGTTTTTTGCCTGAATTTCCCCCTGCTTTAAGTTGGTTTTGCAGTTTTCCCAGAAGTTATTTTTAAGCCTTTGTTTTGCCTGACGTGCCATACCTTTTATGGTTTCCATAATAACTCCTTTTGCGCAATTTTGCGACATTAAAATAAAAAGAAAAAGCCCGACCGACGTTGCGTCAGCCAGACCTTTCGGACTTAGTTCTTATTGCGTTTTCTTGCGGCTTCAGCCTTCTTGCGGCGCTTTACGGCAGGGGATTCGTAAAATTCCTTTCTTCTGAGGTCGCCGATTATGCCGTCGCGCGAGCACTTTCTCTTGAATCTTTTGATTGCGCTTTCAACGGATTCGTTTTCGCCTACTCTTATAGTGGACATACCTGTATACTACCCTCCTTCGCCTACGCAGTTATTTGCCTTATTTTTTCAAGGCTTTTGTATTATAGCAGAATTTTTGACGGACTGTCAAACAATTAAACGTGAAAAATGACGCTTTTTTGCCCGATTTTTTTGTTTTTCGGGGGTACTGAAATCATATCGCGCCCACAAGCAGAGCTATGCAGTTTATTATTATGCCCGCCGCCGCGCTTATCACGTACGTGGCCACAATGAGGAGTATGTTCCTTTTGAGTTTGTGCGGGTTTTTAAGAAGAACCACAAATCCCAGCCCCGCGTTGGCGCAAAGTCCCGCAACGCAGCTGCCGAACGTCATGAAATTGTTTATATACGTATCGGTTATTATCACGCTGGAGGCGCAGTTGGGTATGAGTCCCACCGCCGCGGATATGAGCGGCTGGAGATACGGCCCGCCTATTATCAGAGAAGAGATTGCCTGCTCGCCTATGGCCGCGATTATGCAGCCGAGCGCCACGTTTATAATCAGCAGATAGAGCGTAATCTTGAGCGAGTGAAGCAGCGGGTCGATTAAAAACACTTTCAGCTCCGTCTTGCCGTCGTGTTCGCGTCCGCAGGAAAAGGCGTGTATGTCCTCCTCCGAAAGCGGAGCAACGGCAATGCGCTCGTGCGGGAGAATGAAGTTCGCGCCGTAGCCCACCGCCACCGCCACTATCATCTTTATGACAACCAGCGGCACTATGACATATGCCCTGGACCCGTCCGAAAGCAGAATTATAAGCGCCTCGTCAGACGTTGCAAGAAACACCGCGAGCAGCGTGCCCGTGCGTATCAGTCCCTTATCGTACAGCTTTGCGGCCATGACCGAAAAGCCGCACTGGGGTATGATTCCCGTCGCCGCGCCGATAAGCGGCGCAAGCCTGCCCTGCAATCTTTCGTGATCCTTGGCGAACGATGTCTTGTGTTCAAGCAGCTCTATCAGCACATAAATCACAAAGATGAACGGGAATATTTTAAGCGTGTCAAGCAACGCGTCCAGAACGGCATCCCACATAAAAAATCTTCTTTAAAAAAATTCCTTTTATTATTATATCCAGCATATGCGCGGTCAAAACGTATTCCGCGCACTAAATTTAAAGCCGCGAAAAAAATTTTTCGCGGCGTATCCTGCCCTCTTTTTCGCGGCAGGGAATATTTGCGATATGCCAATGTTTCAGCGGCGCTTCTTTTTAGGCTGCTCAACGGGAGTGCGCTGCGCAATCTGCTCCTGCATCTCGTCGGGAGTGAGCGGCACGAAATCAGCCTCGCCGTTCTTTTCGTCGGGCTCGTATCCGCCGTCGCGCGCAAGCAGAGTAAGCCCCGTCTTGCCGTCGAACACGTACAGACGCTTAAGGTCGGCCTGCAACTTGCCCGCCTTACCCTTTTCGGGCTTGGGCATAAATACCGACAGAGTGAGTCCCTTTGCAAGCTCAACTTCGGCTACGCCTTCATAAATGGAGTCCGCGCCAAGCACGGTGCAAGGATACTCCGCATTCTCTCCGCCGAATCTGAGGTCCTCGGGACGCAGACCGAGAGTTACCTCCCTGCCGCTGCCGACGTATTCCTCTATATTGCCCCAGCGCGAAACAATGTTTTCGGGCAGAGGGAACTTTACGCCCGAGGCAAGCGCGTATACGCCGCTCTCGTCGCGTTCAACGGTGGCGCGGCGCACAAAGTTGATTGTGGGGCTGCCCACATAGAACGCAACGTATTCATTTGCGGGATAGTCATACAGATTGCGGGGTGTATCCGTCTGCTGAACAAATCCGTCTTTGAGCACCACCACGCGGGTTGCCATGCTCATTGCCTCGGCAACGTTCTTGGTGGCGTATATGAACGTACCCTTTACGCGCGCCTGCAGATTTACGAGCACGCTGCACATCTGCGCCCTCAGTTTTTCGTCAAGGCCGGAAAGAGGGTCGTCAAACAGATACACTCTGGGCTCCCTTACAATCGCCCTGCCGTAGGTGGCAAGCAATCTCTGCGCCGAAGTGAGCGTCTTGGGCTTGCGGTAGAGCACGTCCGAAAGGCCGAGCATTTCGGCAACCAGTTTCACGCTCTCCATGGCAACGGCAGTAGGCACGTTGCGCATCTTAAGACCGAACGCCATGTTTTCCGCCACGTTCATATTGGGATAGAGCGTGTTGCCGCTGAATACCACGGCAACGTCCCTGTCCTTTGTCTTTACATCGTTCATCAGCTTGTCGCCGATGTATATATCGCCTTCCGACGCCTCTTCAAGGCCGGCTATTATTCTTAAAATTGTTGATTTCCCGCTGGCCGCACCGCCGATTATGGCAATAAATTCCCCGTCAGAGGCGGAAAAATTGACATCGAACAGCGCAGGTTTGCCCGAAGGATAAGTCTTGCTTACCCCGGCAAGTTTTAAATTAGACATTTGCTTTACCCGCTTTTCCGCCGTTTTCAGATTTTTGCTCTGCGGCGGAGCGCGGCGCGCTATGCACCGCTATTTTAATATTTACCATTCTATAATAACATAAACGCCCGCTTAATTCAATTAAAAACACATACAATTTTGCCTTACTGCAAAATTAACGCGCGGTTGCCGCCCTCAAACCTACAAGGTCACACAGGCAAAACATTTGTAAATACGCGCGCATTGAGTTATAATAGCCGTATGAACAAACCCGATTTCGATAAAATAATGCAAAAACAGATTGAGGCGCTCGGCGGCAGAAAAGCAAAACTGCTGATACACAGCTGCTGCGCTCCCTGCTCCTCCGCCTGCCTTGAAAGACTGAAAGACTATTTCGATATCACCGTCCTCTACTACAACCCCAACATCGAAGAAGAGGAATATTACAAGCGCAAGGAAGAACAGATTCGTCTGCTCCGCGAAACAGGTTGGGCGGACATTGCCGACTGCGACCACGAAGGCGAAAAGTTTTACCGCACTGTCGAAGGAATGGAAGACTTGCCCGAGGGCGGCGCACGCTGTCTGAAATGCTTTGAACTCCGCCTTGAACGTACCGCCGCAGAGGCGAAATATGGCGGCTTTGAGTTTTTTACGACGACGCTTACAATAAGTCCGCTAAAACCCGCCGCCGCAATCAATGCGATAGGCGAGCGGCTGGGCGAAAAATACGGAGTGGCCTGGCTGCACAGCGACTTTAAAAAACGCGGAGGCTATTTAAGGAGCTGTCAGCTTGCAAGCGAACACTCGCTGTACCGCCAGAACTACTGCGGCTGCGAATTTTCAAGAAAGGCAAGGGAAAAGGCCGAGGAACTGAAAAACAAAGTTACCTCGGGCAATGACTGAAAAATGCCTTCTGCGAATAATGCAAAAAAGCTCCGCAAAGGTTTTAATCAAGATTTTGCGCAAGCCATAATTCAGAACTTTGCGAAAATTTAATGGCTTTGCCAGTCAATAATCGGCATTTCAAATTCAGATAACTTTTTGATATGGTTTTTACGCCGCGGGGCCCCGGGAATAAGCGGGCCCCCGGCCCCCAATTTTTTGCCCCCCCAAAACAAAAAAAAAACAAAATAATGAAACGG
>ERZ1090862.276-NODE-276-length-23106-cov-9.116785_pt1 | contig 23106 bp, 30 predicted proteins | sample MGYA00478481_ERZ1090862 | MGnify/ENA primary metagenome ERZ1090862 (study PRJEB33644, sample SAMEA5815745) | chicken gut metagenome | biome: Chicken; feature: Gastrointestinal Tract; material: Caecum | place: Ireland | collected 2019-01-01 | study: A study of the... | reverse complement strand
CCAGAAATCATGGTTATGACGTCATTGTTGGCGGAGAGCTATTCACTGATTACTCCGATCACCCTCGCAAACTTGTCACGCTAAACCCAAAACTCAAATCAACAGCCGCCGGACGTTACCAGCTTCTTTCCCGTTGGTGGGATGCCTATCGTAAGCAGCTTGGCCTGAAAGACTTCTCTCCGAAAAGCCAGGACGCTGTGGCATTGCAACAGATTAAAGAGCGTGGCGCTTTGCCGATGATTGATCGCGGTGATATCCGTCAGGCAATCGACCGTTGCAGCAATATCTGGGCTTCGTTGCCCGGGGCTGGTTATGGCCAGTTCGAGCATAAGGCTGACAGCCTGATTGCAAAATTCAAAGAAGCTGGCGGAACAGTCAGAGAGATTGAGGTATGAGCAGAGTAACCGCGATTATCTCCGCTCTGGTTATCTGCATCATCGTCTGCCTGTCATGGGCTGTTAATCATTACCGTGATAACGCCATCGCCTATAAAGACCAGCGCGACAAAGCCACATCCATCATCGCTGATATGCAGAAGCGTCAACGTGATGTAGCAGAACTCGACGCCAGATACACAAAGGAGCTTGCTGATGCTAATGCGACTATCGAAAGTCTCCGTGCTGATGTTTCTGCTGGGCGTAAGCGCCTGCAAGTCTCCGCCACCTGTGCAAAGTCAACGACCGGAGCCAGCAGCATGGGCGATGGAGAAAGCCCAGGACTTACAGCAGATGCTGAACTCAATTATTACCGTCTCCGAAGTGGAATCGACAGGATAACCGCGCAGGTTAACTACCTGCAGGAGTACATCAGGACTCAGTGCCTGAAATAATTTTTTTGCAAATCACAAAGTCAATTTAATGAGCCTCGCGATGCGGGGCTTTTTTTTACATCTGAATTTCACAGCGTATCGCAGCGCGTAACAATCCCGAGTCTTTCAGAAAGCTGAGCCTGAGAACTGCCGTATAGGTGAGGACCTCTCGGGGACGGCTTTTCTGTGCGAACAGGCTCAACTTTCTAAAGGAAATACCGACATGAACAAATCATTAACCGTTCTTCCTTCTGGCGAATACCCGACCATGAGCAGTCTTGAGATGGTGGATTACATTAATGCTGATCGGAAATCCAAAGCGGAGGCGGAGGGGCTTGCGTTCCCCTGTAAGAAATATCGCAAACTCGAACACCGCAGTTTCATGAAGAAAGTACCCAAGGTCCTCGGGGATGCAGCTGCAAAATTTTTTGCAACTGATACCTATATCAACGGAACAGGTGGTGTTGTGGAGAGGGATATTTGCAATTTTCCCAAGCGTGAAGCTTGCCTCATGGCAATGAGCTACAGCTATGAGCTTCAGGCGCAGGTGTATGACCACATGACTGAGCTTGAGGGTGGGAAGGAGATTAACCTTCTCGATTTCTCTGGCCTGACCGATATGGCAATCAGCGAAATGCAAAACCGTGTCGCGGCTGCTGAGAAGTTCTCATTTGAAATGCACGGTCAAGCAGGTAGCGCTCTCATGACTCGTCGGAAGAAAGAGAAGAAGGCCATTAAAAAGGCTGAGCAGCTTGCGAAGGATCTTATTCAGTTCAAGCTATGTGACATGGGGGACTTCCCTGATGGTAAACCAGCATGACTCCGATTGATTTCATACATAAAAATGTAACAACCGAGTTAATAAAGCTTGGATACGACCAAAACGCGGCTATGACTGGCGCTGACATGGCGGTGGAACATTACCGCCGTTGTTCACAAGCCAGCAGAAAAGGCCGAATTTTCGATGACTGCCTGTACATTGCAAAACAGTGGGCAGGTAAACAGAAAGGGAAAAAATGACAGTCTGAGAGCCACTTTCACAACGGCTCTCCATTACAAAGCCCATCTACTGGTGGGCTTGATAATGGCTTATACCCTACACGGGATAACTTAACTGATATCCCCACAAGCGGATAAACGGAGCACAAATAATGGCAAAGCTCACCGACAAACAAGAGCTGTTTGCCCGTGAGTACCTGAAAGATTTAAATGCCACTCAGGCAGCTATCAGGGCGGGTTACAGCGAGAAAACTGCTCGCGCCACTGGTAGCGAGAACCTGTCAAAACCTGACATAGCAGATCGCATTGCTGAGCTAAAGGCTGAACGCAATGAAGAGATAGGTATAGACGCTGCCTATGTATTGCGACGGCTGACTGAAATCGATCAGATGGACGTGCTTGACATTCTGCTTGCCAATGGCGAGCTGAAGCCGATTAAAGACTGGCCCAAAGTATGGAGAACGACTCTATCGGGTATGGATGTCGTCGAGATGGCATCAGCAGATAGTGCTGCTCTCCTGAAGAAAATCAAATGGCCTGATAAGGTCAAAAACCTCGAACTTCTTGGTAAGCATGTTTCTGTTCAGGCATTTAAAGAGCAAACATCTACAGAAATAACTGGCGCTGATGGTGGGCCTGTTCGTTATGCCGATATGTCAGAAGAGTTACTTGAAGAGAAACTGAAGGAGCTTGGTAATGGCAGGCGCTCCAATCAGCTTGAATCGAAACGCTCAGATTTATGAGTTGCACAAAGAGCTGGCTATCCGCTCAGCAAGAAAAAACCTTCTCGATTTCACTTTGTACACTAATCCGCAATACGAAACAGGTTGGTTTAACGAGCTGCTTTGTGCTGAGCTGGATCACTTTCTGGATGAAGTTAAAGCCGGAAACATGCCCAGGCTAATGGTGTTTGCCCCTCCGCGCTCAGGAAAGAGTGAGTTGTGCTCTCGCCGCTTCCCAGCGTATGTGTTAGGACAGCATCCATCATGGAACATTATCTCGTGCTCATATTCTTCTGACCTGTCAGACCGAATGAGCCGTGACGTTAAACGCATTATCACCTCTGATAAGTACGCTGATGTTTTCCCTGACGTGAAAATACCCTCAGGACGCAGTTTGGCGGGAGGCATCAACAAAACCGAGCTATGGGAACCAGTTGATGCCAAAGGCGAACTACACGGCGGCTCATATCGTTCTGCTGGCGTTAACGGTGGTATCACCGGTCAGGGTATGAACATTGGGGTTATTGATGACCCCGCGAAAGATTACAAAACCGCATCGTCTCCAACTTACCAGGAAGCGGTGATGGACTGGTATGACACGACATTCTTCACTCGTGTTGACCCGAAGATAAACGGAATTGTCATCATCCTGACACGCTGGCATCAAAACGATCTCGCCGGACAGTTATTAAAACTAGCTGAAGAGGGCGGGGAACGCTGGCGCGTAGTTAGCTTCCCAATGGAGGCTGAAAAGGAAGAGATTCATGAACTCAACGGTAATGTGTATCGACTGCGCAATCCCGGTGAAATTCTGTTTCCTGAGCGCATGCCGAGAGAGTTCGTAGAGAAGTGCAAACAGCGCGGTTCTCTTGTATGGAATGCCCTTTATCAGCAACGACCAACCGCCAAAGGCGGGGGGCTTATTAAGTCTGAATGGTTTGGTGAATATTCGGTACTCCCTCCCATGCAATGGCGTGCCGTCTATGGAGACACCGCACAGAAAACAAAAGAGGTCAACGACTTCTCAGTATTCGAGCACTGGGGGCTTGGTACTGACGGGTACATCTATCTGATCGATATGATTCGCGGTAAATGGGAGGCCGATGAATTACAACGCCGTGCTGTTGCATTCTGGGAAAAGTGCAAAACTCTGAAGAATGGGCCGCTTCGCCACATGGCGATAGAGGACAAGTCATCTGGCACAGGCCTGATACAGAACATCCGTAAAAAAGCGATATGCCCCATCAAAGCAATTCAGCGCGATAAGGATAAGTACACACGACTGATGGACGTACAGGGTTATATCGAGTCCGGTTACATCAAGTTGCCCAGCAGCGCACCATTCATCAATGACTTCCTCGTTGAGATGGAAGCCATTAATCCTGATTTCAATACGCACGACGACCAGCTTGATCCGATGATGGATGCCATCGATGAGATGAAAAATGGCAATGGTCCGTTACGTATATCTGAAGACCTTTTGAGGCTCGCATAGTGTTTAATTTTTTGAGAAAGAAAAAATCTGAGCCTCAGAAAGAAGAGGCGAAACAGCCAATGTCTCTGGCGAATGTTCTTGCGATTATTAACGAACAGGAGCGAATTAAAAATGAAGGCGAGGCATTGCGTAGAATTGAGAGATACGTACCCCCGCCAGGCGTTATTCCTGAACATATTGGGGAGTCAGCTCTGGCGATGGACTCCACGCCGTACAGTTACCTTAACTCAGCAAACATCACCGCATATGGCTACGGTGGATTTCCTGGCTACCCATATCTGTCTCAACTTGCTCAGTTGCCGGAGTATCGCAAGATTACTGGCACGATAGCAGAAGAGATGACGAGAAAATGGATTGAGCTGAAGCATGTAGGTAAAGACGATGGTGACGACAAGGCCGATAAGATTCGCCAGCTTGACGAAGCATTAAAGCGTTTCAGAGTGCGAGAGAAGTTTCGCGAGGCGGCGGAACATGACGGTTACTTCGGGCGCGGACAGATTTATATCGACGTGAAGACGCCAAGCGGTAACTCAGCCTGGCTGGTTCCCGACGAACTGGATAAGAAGCTCTATATCAGCCCACGCAAGATTACCAAAGGAAGCCTGAATGGTTTCCGCGTTATCGAGGCCATGTGGACATACCCTGGTGTGTATAACGCTGACAACCCTCTCAGTCCTGATTTCTTCAATCCATCTGAATGGTATGTCATGGGGCGGACTGTTCACGCCAGCCGTATGTTGACAATGATTTCTCGCCAGGTGCCAGACATTCTCAAAGCGGCGTACAACTTCGGCGGCTTGTCGCTGAGTCAGATGGCAGAGCCATATGTGCAAAACTGGCTGAGAACACGTGACAGCGTTAGCGATCTGGTTCATTCGTTTGTGGTCTATGGGCTGAAGACGAACATGCAGAATGCCTTGTCTGGAATTGCAGACCCAAACCTGTTTATGCGTGCCCAGCTATTCAATAAGGTTCGCGACAATCGCGGAATGTTCCTTATTGATAAGGATGGAGAAGAATTCTTCCAGTTTGTGACAAGTCTGTCCGGAGTTGATGCTCTTCAGGCGCAAGCGCAGGAACAAATGGCATCGGTATCAAGCATTCCTCTGGTTAAGCTCCTTGGCATCACTCCTAACGGGCTAAACGCTTCATCTGATGGCGAAATCCGTGTCTTCTATGACTCAATACACGCCATGCAGGAGAATCTGTTCAGGGTGCCGCTGAAAACAGTGCTGGATGTTATCCAGTTGAATGAATTTGGCGAGATTGACCCTGACATTGATTTTGAATTCCTGCCGCTGTACGAGCTTACAGAAGCAGAGAAAGCCGAGATCATGAAACATCAGTCTGAGGCTGATAAGAACTATGCCGAAGCTGGCGTGTTCGACCTTGATGCAATAAGAAGCATGCGCCAGTCGGATAAGGCCAGCCCATACCACATGATGGAATCTGAATATGACGAAGAAGAGCACGAAAACGAGTCCGTCGAAGAAGGATTCGAAGACCCGGAAAACCCTTCGTCCAGTCAGAGCTAATGCCGGAGTTCATGAGTGGTATCGCTCTGAGCTTCTCAAGTTGGTCAGTGAGATGAATAAGTCTTACCGGTACTGGCTTGAGGCTGCATACAAAGACAGCATGGCGATGGATGCCAGTCCGGCGGATGAGTTAAAGCGCAGGCTGGCTAAGCTCGGAAAGCAGTGGGAAAGCAAGTTCAATGAGCTTGCCAAGAAACTGGCTGATCGCTTCGTTGATAAGACACTGCGCAACACCGACGTTTCGTTACACTCAGCGTTAAAGGCTGGCGGATTTACCGTTAAGTTCACAATGAATGACGAGCTTAAGAACGTGATGCAGGCTGTCGTTAACGAGAACGTCAACCTGATTAAGTCGATACCTGAGCAATATCACACGCAGGTGGAGACGATGGTCATGCAGTCTGTCAGCCGTGGTCGTGACCTTGGCTATCTCACTGATGAACTGGTTAAGCGATATGGCATTACACGCAGACGCGCTGAGACGATTGCACGCGACCAGAACAACAAAGCTACAGCGGTAATTCAGTCTGAACGGCAGAAGAAGTTAGGAATCACCAAAGGAATCTGGCGTCACTCACACGCCGGGAAGCAGCCAAGGCCATCCCATGTGAAAGCTGACGGTAAAGAGTTCGACCTCGATAAAGGGCTGTATCTCGATGGTGAATGGGTGCTGCCGGGAGAGGCTATCAACTGCCGTTGTACGTGGTCTCCTGTTATCCCTGGGATAGATAGAAAATGATTGAGGTTTTATGGTCTCTGGGATTAGTGTTGATTTTTGGTTGCTTAATGATTGCACTACTGAAAATAGCTATGTCCAAGAGGAAATAATGGCCGCTACTGCGGCTTTTTTATTGCCTGCCGAAAGGTAAAAGCATGCCATTACGCAAAGTTAAAGGCGACTGGCAATGGGGATATCACGGATTGGCATTCGACAAGGCAACGGTGCGCTCCTTTGATAAGGATGGGCGTTTGCATATCGAAGTGACGCCAATCAGTAAGGCTAACGTTTGCTCTTATTATGGACGTGAAATTCCTAATTACAGATCGCTAGGTTTACAGCCTGACAAAGTTTACTACCTGCTTCGCGACCCGAAAGAGTTAGCCAAAGCAGCATCTACATTCAACAACATCCCGCTCCTTAACGAACACATTCCGGTTACTGCTGCAGACCCTCAGAAGATGGCTGTGGTTGGTTCTACTGGTACTGATGCTGAGTTTGACGGGACTTATCTCAAGAACTCGCTTGTCGTATGGGACGCAGATTCTATCGCTGGAATCGAGACAGACGAGAAGAAAGAACTTTCGTCGGCCTACAGATATGTAGCTGACATGACCCCCGGCGTGCATGAAGGCCAGCCATACGATGGTGTAATGCGCGATATCGTCGGGAACCACGTTGCTCTCGTAACAGAGGGAAGAGCCGGATCCGACGTTGTTGTCGGGGATTCAATACCAACAGGAATGAAATCAATGTCAGAACTTACTAAAAAGTTGATGGCAGTTATCACGCCGATGCTGGCAAGTGATGAGAAGCCAGAAGAAGTGGAAAAGAAAGTGCAAAAGGTTGTTGAAGACGAAGCCACTCAGGCTGAGAGAGATAATGAGTCAGAAGCAGAGCGTCTGAAACGTGAAGAGGATGAACTAAAAGAGCGTGAAGAACGTGAGCGAAAGGATCGCGATCGTGACCGCAAAGAAGCGGAAGACGAAGATGATGACGGCAAGGATAAAAAGACTGCCGAGGATGAAGACGATGATGAGAATAAAGCAGCTATGGATGCCGCATTGATTCGAAAAGCTGAAGAGAATGTGATGGGGCGTATCCGTCAAGCCAATGAGGCTCGAGAATGTGTTCGTGCTTTGGTTGGTGATGTGAGTCTGGTCGCTATGGATTCCGCAGAGTCTATTTATCGCTTTGCTCTTGATTCAATCGGTGCCGAACATAAAGGCGTTCATCCTTCAGCACTTAAATCGATGGTTGAATTTGCTATCAGCCAGAAAGCGGTAGTTCGCAAACCATCTCATGGTATGGGGATGGATTCTGCTGCAACCAATTCTTTCGCCAAGGCATTTCCTGGCGCAACTAAACTGAAACGGAGCTAAGAAATGAGTGGCTTTCAAAGTGTAATTAATCAGCAACAGGCGCCGGGAGTTGAAGGGGATTTCGCTTCGGCTAACCCTAAAGCAAGTCTTCTTGCAGGTGAGGGCGCTCTTGTTGCCGGTGCAAATGGGGTTGTTGTTGGTCGCTTTGCATGGGTAAGCAATGGTGTTGTCAATAACACTGGAACCGGTGCTCCTGCCGGTTTCGTTCATCGGGAAGGGCAGGCGTCTGTCACCACATGGCTTGGTGAATCATCTATGACTATTCAGCCTGGAGTTCAGATGACATTGATGACTGCTGGCGACTACTGGGTGAAAACTGCCGGTGCGGCAACCGTAGGGCAGAAGATTTTCGCCAAACTGTCAGATGGAACCATTACCGCTGGCGATGCCGGGGCGTCAATCTCGGATTACGTTGAAACAAAATTTGTTGTTGGCAGTGCTGGCGAGGCTGGCGAATTGATTCAGATGGGCACCTGGAGCTAATACATGAATAACGCAGAATTTTTACAACATAAAGCTATGGCTGAGCGAGATTACGGTGTAATCCTTCCGGAAGCCAAAGCCTATCTGACGGATGCTGTTGCTAATAGCTATTCCTATGCAATGGACTCTCAGCCTTCACTGGTAACAACCAGCAACTCTGGCATTCCATGGTACTTCACTAATTACGTTGACCCGGAACTGATTCGCATCCTTGTCACTCCGATGAAAGCGGTGGAAATTCTGGGGGAAACGAAGAAGGGAGACTGGACCACCATGACCGCACAATTCCCGGTTGTGGAATCAACGGGTCAGGTTTCCAGTTATGGTGACTACAACAATAATGGGCAGGTAAATGCTAACGTCAACTGGGTTGCTCGTGAGTCCTATCTGTACCAGACCATTACTCAGTGGGGTGAGCTGGAACTTGACCGTTACGGTGAAGCCCGCATTGCATGGGCTCAACAACTGAATACTTCTTCTGCGCTGACCCTGAATAAGTTTCAGAACAAGTCCTACTTCTTCGGCGTTGCTGGCCTGAAGAACTACGGCATTCTGAATGACCCTAACCTTCCGGCATCAATCACCCCGGGTGCAACTGGTGCGAGCGGCGGAACCACCTGGGCAACAAAAGACGGTCAGGCGGTGTATGACGATATCCAGGCGCTTTACATGCAGTTAGTGAAGCAGACCAAGGGGTACGTTGAGCGAGACAGCAAGATGACGCTGGCGATGTCTCCAGAGTCAGAAGCAAATCTGACCAAGACCAACATGTACAACGTCAACGTGTCTGATCAGTTGAAGAAAAACTTCCCGAACCTGCGCGTTGTTACTGCTGTCGAGTACAAAACCGAATCCGGCGAACTGGTTCAGCTGATCGCCGACGATTTGGATGGTCAGGACACCGGCTACTGCGCATTTACCGAAAAAATGCGTGCGCATCCGGTTGTTGTTGATCTGTCCGCGTATAAACAAAAGAAAACCGGTGGCACCTGGGGCGCAATCATTCGCCAGCCGCTGGCATTTGCAAGCATGTTGGGAGTTTAATTCATGGCAGAAATGGTAAGCGTTGGCTGCAAATTGCCAAATGGCCTTCAGGTGACTCTGGATGGCAAAACAGTAATCCTGAACGGGGCGGCAACAACTGCCCTCCGTGGTCTTGATGGTGCAATTCCTGAGGGGGCTTTCGGAGTTACCATGGTCGAGAAAGACTTCATGGATAAGTTCATCGAGACCTATAAGGATGCCGCGTATATTCAGAACAATGCAATCTTCATTCAGAAAGATATTCGCAGTCTGAATGCGCAGGGTAAAGATCTGAAAGAATCAAAAACTGGCCTTGAAGGCCTTGACCCGGAAAATCCGGCTCCGGGCGTAAAAAAGGCTGACGAAAAATAGCGGGAGCAGCAAATGGGCGTCGTAATATTTGCCCCCTCCGCATTTAAGCTACGCTATCCTGAATTCTCATCTGTCGACGACGTACTTCTTCAGCAGTATTTCACGCAAGCAACCATTTATCTCGATAACACAGACTCAAGTCGTGTGTCGGATTTGGCTGTACGCTCAATGCTGCTGAATATGCTGGTTGCCCATATCGCCTGTTTGTATTCAGGAGCGAATGGGCAGTCTCCATCCGGATTGGTTGGAAGAATCGACAGTGCTTCAGAGGGTTCGGTTAGCGTTCATGCCGATATGCCAGGGGGAACAGCAAATTCAGCATGGTACATGCAAACAAAGTACGGGGCTGATTACTGGAATGCTACGGCGCCGTTTCGCACCTTCCAGTATATAAGTGGGCATTCTCCATCAAATTACCCGTATGGGTATTACCGGAGGTACTGATGGATAAGGTGATGGATGCGCTGGATGAGGTTGAAAAGCAATTCTCCAACATTCAGCTAAAGGTTGGCTTCCTTGAGGGGGCAACTTACGGCGGTGTAATCCCGGTTCCCATGGTTGCCGCTACCAACGAGTTTGGGAATCCGGCTCATAATCAGCCTCCTCGACCTTTTTTTAGAAATGCAATCGCAGAGCATGAAGAAGAATGGAAAGAGCAAACAGCACTCCTGATTGAACGCGGCGATGATATTGGAGAGATATTTTTAATACTTGGCACCACTATTGTTAATGATATCAAAGAGTCCATAAGGGCATTTGAAAGCCCACCGCTATCTCCGATAACAATTGCCCGCAAGGGGTTCGATAAGCCGCTAATTGATACAGGCGATATGCAAAAAAGCGTCAGCTATGAGGTGAGCGAAATTGAATCTTCGACAGATAGCCAATAACGCGATCACAAGCATTAACCCCAACATCCCGGCAATCCTGAAAAAGTATGCAGGTGAAACTATCGGCCCCGGTCGCAAGCCGTTTCCGTCTTATCTCCCTGACCAGAACGTTACCATTCAACTACAGCCAATCAGTCGCGGCGACATGCAACACGTCGATGGACTGAATATTCAGGGGCTGGCAAAAGTGATCTACGTCAATGGTAATTACTTCAGTGTTCAGCGAGAACTGGAGCAGGGCGGAGATATCTTCGTGATTAACGGGGAGCAATGGCTTGTTGTTGAGCCAATAGAGTTGTGGCCTGACTGGTGCCGGCTGATTGCTGTATTGCAGGTAAGCCCATGAATGATTTCACTGTCGATAATATTATCGATGTACTTGCTGGCTACATAGAACCTATCGCTGGTAAATGCCTGCAGGCTCAGGCTAACCGTGTACCAATGCCCAAAGATCAGTTCTGTATCCTGACCCCTTTGCGATTCACCAGACTATCCACGACGAGAGAGCTTAAGCAAGATACCGGCTCTCCGGACACAAGCACCATGGGATATACGGAAGTTCGCCAGGCTGATATTCAGGTAGATATCTATGGTCAGGGGGCAGGGGATAGAGCTATTGCACTGGAAACAACATTCACCAGTGGATATGGCTACGACATCATCAAGGCTATTGATGCACGGCTTGCGCCGCTTTACTCATCTCCTGCCATTCAGGCGCCGATGATCAACGCCGAGAGTCAGTGGCAGGAGCGTTACACGTTAACTCTTTCCCTGCAAGCACACATCACCGTGTCGTTCCAGCAGGACTATTTCGACAAAGCAGAAATTTCAACTGAACAGGTGGATAACCGCCCATGAGCACAATCCCTTTATCTGTAGATTTTAATATCACGCCCAATGTCGTTACGCCTGCCGGTTCTGCGGTTGATGCTAACGGCCTGATGTTGACCGATAACGAGCTTATCCCGGTTGGCGCGGTACAATCTTATTACTCCTCATCTGATGTATCAGCTTTGATGGGGAGTGAATCGAAAGAATTCCTCGCAGCACAACAGTATTTTAACGGATACGAAAACTCATCTGTTATTCCAGGTGAACTGCTGATGTATCGTATTGTTACTTCACCAGTGGCTGGGTACCTTCTGTCCGGCAACCTGAAAGGTGTTACCCTGGCGACACTGAAAGCAATACCAGCAGGCACAATCACCCTTTCCATTGACGGTGAGTCGACTACCAGCACATCAATTGATTTGTCCACAGCCACAAGTTTTAGTGACATTGCGTCCAAGTTGCAGGTTGGAATTGGTGCAAGCAAGGTGGTGGTTGAATGGTTGCCAATCGCTAACCGATTCATCATTCGCTCTGCCACTACTGGCGCAGAGAGTGAAGTGTCTTATGCCTCTGCTGGCGCTCTGGCTGCCGGGTTATTACTGACGCAGGATTCCGCAGCGATTGTATCACCGGGTTCTGATGCGGTAACGCTGACAGACACGATGAATAACATCATCAACGTCAACCAGAACTGGATCCTGTTTAACTCGCTGGTCGAACTGACCGATGACCAGAAAACAGAATTGTGCGCATGGGCAAGCAGCAGTAAAAACCGGTTTGGATATGTTGTTCACGACACCACTTCAGCAGGAACGGTAGCCAATAATGCCAATTGCTTTGTGCAGAAAGTGGTTGTGGCAAATGGCTACGAGAACATTTTTCCGGTGTACGGAACATACCTGTATAGCGTCACAGCACTGGCATATGCTGCATCCGTGGATTTTGCACGCACCAATGGGCGTATCTCGTTCAAGTTCCGTGGATTTTCAGGGTTAGCACCCAACGTAAGCGATCTGGCGACCGCTCAGGCACTGAAGTCAAACGGTTACAACTTCTACGGCTCATACAGCCTGAACAAAACAATGGCGCAGTACGCATCTGATGGTGCCATTACTGGCAAGTTTGTATGGCTGGACAGTTTTATTAATCAGGTATGGATTAATGCCAATCTGGTTAGTACTTTTGCCAACCTGTTCACCAATAACCAGTCGTACCCGTTCAATGAGACAGGATACGGCGCAGTGTCTGCCGCTGTTATTGATGTTGCTGAACAGGCTCTCAATTTCGGGGCTATTCAGCGTGGCGTGAAACTTGATAATGCGCAAACCAGAATTGTGAATAACACAGTTGGAAAAGATATCTCATCGACGCTGTATTCACAGGGATGGTTCCTGTACATCCCGACACAGCCAGGCTCTGCACGCATTGAGCGAGATCTGAAAGGTGTCATTTTTTATTATGTCGATGGGCAACTTATTCAGTCCATCACGATGTCCTCAACCGCGATTTTATAAGGGAATAAATCATGCCTATCGATATTACCTCGGCAAACAGTAAGCTGCGAATCGTCGTACCCGCTTACTACCCTGGCGGTTTTGATGTTGACGACTACGCAGCTGATAACATGTTTGAAACTGGTGCGTTACAGAACAAAGAAGACATGATGTCAGCGGACGGTAAATACCATGCTGGTTTTATCTTTAACCCGACAGAGTTCACCATCAACCTGATGCCCACATCCAATGCTGGCTCGCTGATTGATGACTGGTATGCAGCGGAGAGAACCGCAATTTCAGCGTTTCAGTGTAATGCGGTGCTTACAGTTCCAGCTCTCGGCGCGAAGTGGAATTTTGTGAACGGGGTTCTTTATACATGGACTCCAACCCCTCCGGGTCGGCGCGTACTGCAACCACGCCCGGCAGTATTTCACTTTGAGTCTGTAACACGGAGCACTATCTGATGGCACGTAAAGAAATCCCCTTTATCGTGGAAGACGATAATCGCGACAATGGGAAAGAGTTCATTATCACAGAGATGTCGGCATGGGATGCCGACGAACTGGCACAGGATTTATTCCGCTCCATGGGGGAATCGGGATTCTCTGGTATTCCTGCTGATGTGATTGCCATGGGGTGCGCTGGCCTTGCCACCCTTGGTCTGAATGTTCTTTCTGCCGCATCGCCGGAAGTTGCCAGAAAACTTCGTGATCGCCTGATGTCAACTGTGCAAATTGTGATTACACACGAAGGCAGCAGACAGGTGCGAACCGTGAAGCCTGTCGACTTTGAAGAGGTATCAACCATTCGCCAGGTAATGGATAAGGTATTTAAAGTCAATTTTGATTTTTTAACGATCGCCGGAGAGTGAAGTACCCGTTCATGGAGGAGGAGACTCTTCCGGCAAAACTCGTTAGCCCCGTAAACGTCACACCATCAATGAACGCCATTATCTGTTCAGGAAAAGCCACTTATACCGATTTGCAGGAAAGGTTATCTGTTCGTGATATGTATAACCTTCTGGAAATTATCTCGGTGGAATCATTTAACAAGCGGGTCTGGAATAAACATCAGGAGCAGCGATGATTATCAATGAGTTGGCCTACAAGGTCACAATTAAGGCCGATGAATTCCTGAATGGAAAACGGAAAGTAAAAGATGAAGTTAGTAAATTAAACAAAGATCTTTCCAGGGCTGAGAAGGAAAGGCTAAAGGAACTTGAAAAACAGCGACAGGAAATGGAGAGGTTCGGTAAAACCGCTGTTTCAGCTTTCCGCAACGTAACAACAGCAGCCGCTGGATTTTTGGGAATCGGCGCCGGGTTGTATGGAATCAAGCAACTTTTTACATCTACTGCCAACGAAATTGTGAGAGCCAGTCAACAGGCCAAGTTTTTCGGCTCTGATGTTAATAAGATGTTTGGTGTTCAGCGGGGATTTCGCCAGGCTGGTCTTAACGGTGACTCGTTCATTTCATCTTCTGGGAATGCCAGAATGGCTTTGGCAAATATTGCCGATCCAACTGTTATGGGAGGGCTTACTGGCGCTGCCCAAAATTTGCTGGTTCTTGGCGCTCGTACCGGATTAGATATCAATAAGCTCGGTGACCCAAACAAGGCTCTTGCTGAGTTTTCTCGCTATGGCAAAACTCATTCTCAAGAAAACCTGATGCAGGTGATGGCGGCCGCAGGGTTCGATCCGACAGATGCCGCTAAAATAAAATCAGGGGAACTTAAGCAGCTTGTCGATTCAGAAACAAAGAAATCTCGTATTACCGCACAGCAGGTAAAAGAGCAGGAGAAGGTTGCCGCCACTCTTGGTCAACTTGATTCAGAGTTTTCCCGATTAAAGCAAAATTTAGCCATGGCATTCGCTCCAGACGTTATTGACGGGATGAAGGCTTTTGGTTCCTGGATTGAGAAACATCATGGCGACATCATTGGCTTTTTCAATGACGCCGGGAATATGATGAAGCAATTCACAAAGGCAGTTGGTGGTGCGGAAGAGGCTCTGAAGTTATTGGCAGCAGCATATGTAGGAAGCAAACTTACAGGCGGTGCCCTTCCTCCATGGTTGGCTGGGTTAACAGCATATGGTTTGTATCTCTACAATGACTGGGAAAACATTGAGGGGGCAGCTAAAGGATCGTTTAATTACTCTAAGCGTGAACTTGGAGATACCATGCGCAGCATGGGGTTTGACACCGATTTTGGGCGTAGGGGAGATGAGATTTATGGCAATAACATTCAGCCAGATATCCCTCTCCCTGACGGAGTAAAGCCTGTAAGCATGGATTCTCTTCTTGATGCCATTCGTGAGGTGGAATCGAGCGGTGGCAAAAAACTTTACAGCCCGAAAGGTGCCGTTGGTCCGTATCAGCTCATGAAGGATACTGCCATAGCGTACGGGTTAAAGGTCGGGGATGGGATTGATGAGCGTCTTGATGAAGTGAAATCTCGCCCTGCTGCTGAAAGGTTCATGAGGGATTTGCTAAAGCACTATAAAGGCAATGTTAACCATGCGCTGATGGCTTACAACTGGGGGATGGGCAATGTAGACAAAAAGTTAAAATACATATCCAGTACCGGGTTTGATTCACCATCATCCAAATACTGGAACACCCTGCCGAAAGAAACGCGAGAATATGTACCAAAGATTCGCGCCGCTCTTAATGCAAAAGAAAACGAGACTCTGGCTTACTATCAGCAGCAGCAACGCATCGCCTCAACACCAAGCCAGACAACATCAAAAATTGACAACAGCCGTAGCAGCAGTACAACTATTGGCACGGTAGTTGTTAACAGTAACCCGACAACAGTTGATGCTCTTACCAGAAGCGTCAATCAGCAAGTTAGCCGGGTGTCAACAAACGCGGCATTTTCTAGTGGTGTAACACCTTAACGATCATGTCATAATGACGATTATTTTTTATTATCAAGACCGCCATTATGGTATATGTAATACCCTACCTGAATGGCGGAAAGAACTAGTCCGGTTCTGTTCTCGGTATTTTTTTTGCTTTCTCCTTGAAGATTTTTCTTTTGTTTTTTGGCGCTTGATAAAACCTCTCTTTCAATGTCCTCATACTGCATGCCATCGTAAGCGTTTTGGTATGCACCTTGGCATACGCGGGATATTGTCTGTATGAGGTCCATCCTTTTGGACTCCTGCAATGGAACGTTCTTTTCATAGGAGCTAACCAAGGACGATGAAGCTCTGTTGCAATCCACTAAAACTTGATGTGAAGTAAGGCCGCCAGACGAGAAGCACACGGAATGGCTTAGCAGAAAGAGGATTGAGATGGTAGATTTTAAGATGTTCATTTTAGAGATCCGTATTGGTTATTTCAATTGCCCATTAAATGAAGAAAAAACACGCAGCGGTTAGTTTTGCGCAGGATATCATGATGTCAGTGCAAGGGGGAGTTACTTACAGCACAACTGCGTCTGGGGCCGGCAGACATCCTGGAGTCCGATGAGAATGGTATTATTCCTGAGCAGGACAGGATAATCACGCAGGTGGTGATACTGGATGCGGATAAAAAGCAGATACAGTGCGTGGTAAGACCGCTGCAAATTCTGCGTGCTGACGGGACGTGGGAAAATATTGGCGGGATGAAATAGCCCGACAGCTTCACAAAAACCGGAGTCCGGCTCCGGTTTTTTGTTGTCATGTCATGGTGATGTTTGTTAATGAAGTTAAATTTATTTTGGCTTGATAGAGAGTTCAACCTATACAAGCACTAATAAAACCCACCGTCAGGTGGGTTTTTTGTTTAATGGAGAGTAGATGGGCATAATCGATTTAAACACAGCAGACATATTCAATGCTATCGGTGGTGGCTCTCCGCTTTCGATCATCGACAGCGTTCTGCATCCTCAGTATGTGATTCGTGACAGGGAAACTGGCGAGGTTGCTCTTGAGTTCAGTGGTATGGCATCCGTACAGCCAAGCGGAAGGGCGCAAATAACAAACGCTCCGGTGGAGAAAGGGAAATACCAGTCCATCAACAAAGTTAAAGAACCCGCCAGAGTAAGATGTGCAATCATCGTAAATGGTCTTACTGGTTTTTCCGGCAACATCCCGAATATTTTCGATCTCACATTCACAAGCCAGAACAGCACGCTGAACACAATCAAAACGATGCTGTCCTCTGCAAAAACATACGATATTGAAACGCCGAAGGAAACTCTGGAGAGTTTCGACCTTGTTGACCACTATTACGAAGTTAACTCTCAAAAGGGGGTGACTCTTCTGACGGTTTATCTTGATTTTCAGGAGGTCATTCAGCAAATGGAGGTTATCCTCTCCGGATCTCAGTCAGAACAGAAGCCAACGGATAACAATAAGTCGCAGGGAGATGTAGGAGTTGATCCGCAAATAACCAATGGCGGAGCCAGGGAATCTACTGTCGATGAGCTAAGTAAATCATGGTCATCACTGAAGTCATCTGTTGGCGAAATCACTGGAAAAATCTCCGACACAATCAAGACTGAATTTCAGAGTGCTCTTGATACGGTATCCAAACCAATACTCGAAGTCACAAACAGCGCAACAAAAAAAGCGGCAGATATTGCAAAAAATATAGTTAAGGCGAGTACATGATTACAGTATCTGTTCTTCCCAGCAAATCTCAGTCCATTTCGGTAAGTCTGGCTGGTCAGCCATGTAATATAAAAATTGTTCAGCGACAGAGTTTTATGTACATGGATTTAACTGTTAATGAAGTCCCAATTATGCAGGGCGTTCCATGTCTGCATGGGAATAAGATGGTAAGATATTCATACCTTGGATTTAAGGGAGACCTTATTTTCATTGATAATGATGGGGAATCGGACCCGCGATGGGAAGGATTGGGTAGCCGTTACTTGCTGTATTACATCGAGGAAAACGAGCTTGTATAAAAATCACAGTCTTCGGTTTGACTTCACGAATGAATCATCAGCATTTGATAAAAATGGAAACAATAAAATCTCCATCAGAAATGTTAAGTCAACAGTATCCCTGAACTTTGTTACCGGTCGGGGAGGTGCTCAGGCTGATATATCTCTTTACGGGTTAGGAATTGAAAGACTTGCTGATATATCAGGGAAGGCTGATGGTATTGTTGGGGAAGGTCAGAAGTTAAATGTTGAGGTATTTGCTGATGATTCTCTTGTTTTCTCCGGCACGATGCTTTCATCAATAGCAAACATGAATTCTGCTCCTGAAAGCAGTCTGATGATAACAGCCTCTTCTAATGTTGATTTACAGAACATGCCAGCAAGCCCGTTTACAGCGCAGGGGGCGCAAAGTGTTGAAGATGTCATCTCATCCATTTGTGCAAGTGCAGGTTATGAAGCTGTGTTTAATAATGTAAAAGGGATGACAACATCAGGAAGTCCGCATTTTGAAGGAAGTGTTTTTGAGCAACTTTATAGGGTCTGTTCAGATTATGGACTGGCGATGTCAGCTACGCCACCGACAAAAGTAGAGTTCTGGCCTTCAGAAAAAAACAGAGACGATGTAATTCCGTTTATATCCAGAGAATACGGACTTGTTGGATATCCTGTATTTTCAAATGGGGGACTGATGTTTCAGACGCAATATTCATCTCTCCTTTGCATTGGAAGATATGTGGATATCAAAACAGGACTACCACATGCAAGCGGAAGGTATAAGTTAACCTCCGTTCGGCATGAGTTATCATCATGGATGCCAAATGGTTCATGGCACTCAATATGTATTGCCGCCAGAACAGCGGAACAAAGAGCAGAGGCGCAACAGAATAATGGATAAGCAACTATTTACTCCAACGCCTGCTCAGGTAAGTGAGGCTCAATCTCAGGAATATATTTTTGAGATGATGATGTCTGGATATTTCTTCATTGAGTTAGCGAGAGTTCAGGAAGTCAGGGGGAAAGCACCGGATTTAGTTGTTGACGCTCTTCCTTTACTAACCAGAACAGACCGTACAGGAAAAATGATTTCTAACTCGGTTTTATATGACCTTCCCGTATGGCGGTTGCAAAGAGGAAACAGCGCTGTAATTATGGACCCTGTGGCGGGTGATATTGGTCTGATTGCGATATGTGACAAAGACACATCACTGGTAAGAAAAAATCGTAAAGAATCAGTACCTGGAAGCAAAAGGCGACACAGTAAATCTGATGCAATTTATCTTGGTGGGGTATTAAATATTGCACCTACTCAATTCATTGAATTTGCTGATGGTGCAATAAACATAACCACGCCTAACCCACTAAATATTAAATGTTCATCGTTAAATATTGATGCTCCTGATGGAGTCAACATGAATACTCCTTTACTTAAAGTTAGCGGTGATATTCAGGATAACGCAAGTTCACAGTCATCTACTGTTAAAAATTTAAGGGACAATTATAACAATCACAAACATTCTGTTTCAGGTGTACAAAGTGGTGGGGCAACAATAAATTCCAATGCAACGGATAAACCGACATGACATACAGAACTATGCAACTGGACACATCTACGTGGGACTTGACGCTTGACGGAAATGGCAATCTGGCGATCGCAGAAGAATCATATTCTGTTGCTCAGGATGTCGCCAGTGCATGCCTGGTGTTTTCAGGAGAGTGTTATTACGACAATACACTTGGGATCCCATGGAAGGCAGAAGTTCTTGGCAGGCGACCATCTCCTGGTTTTATTGCTCAGAAAATGCAGGCTGAAGCACTCAAATTACCCGTTGTTGAGGATGCTCTGGCATCAGTTTTCTTTGACAAGAATACACGCACAACTCGCGGCACAATCCGCGTTACAGATATCAATGGTAATATTGCACAGGCCACCTTATGACGATATTAAATACGGCTGTTCCTGATGTAACCATCACTGAAAACGGTCTTTCAGTTCCCGACATAGCGGATGTGCTGGCGGGAAGACTTACAGACATGTCAACGGCTCTTGGCGGTGGTGCTAGTCAATCACTGAGTTCACCGCAAGGGCAGATCGCACAGTCTGACACTGAAATTATTGCTCAGGAATACGACAAACTTCTTTGTTTGTTTAATCAAATTAACCCTGACTTCTCAACTGGCAGATTCCAGGACGGGATTGGCCGGATTTACTTTATGGAACGGATCGCTGCTCAGGGGACAGTTGTTACAGCAACATGCATTGGTCAGGTCGGAACGACAATCCCCGCGGGAAGCACAGCCATTGATACCAATGGATATATTTACCGGTCTATCGACATCGCAACAATACCAGCATCAGGAAGCATTGATGTTCAGTTTGTAAATAACACAACCGGACCAATACCCTGTGCAGCAGGTGCATTAAATCAGATTTACCGTGCAGTATCTGGATGGGATGCGATCACAAACGCGAGCCCAGGCGTTGTTGGCGTTGATGTTGAATCACGTATTGCATTTGAAACACGTCGCAAGCAGTCGGTCGCGAGAAATAGCCGTAATCAGGACGCATCGACACTATCTGCCTTGCTGGCTACGAATGGTGTGCTGGATGCCTATGTATGGTCAAACAGAACTGCAGCCACAGTAAATCAGGGAGCTACTAACTTCCCTGTGGTGGCGCACTCTATTTACATCTGTGTGTATGGTGGAACTGATGAGGATGTAGCGGAGTCAATTTTCCAGACGTACAACCCTGGAGCAAATCTGAACGGAGATACCTCGTACACGGTTTACGACAATGTTAACTATCTGCCTCCATACCCTTCCTATGTAATGCAGTGGCAAAAAGCAACTCCGACGAGGGTTTATTTTAGTGTTGAGCTGGATAGATCTCTTAATCCACCTAGTGATATCACATCACAAGTGAAAAGCATGATCGTATCAGTTTTCAATGGTGGTTATGATGGGATCGGGAAGGCAAGGATAGGCTCTACCATTAACGCCGGTAAGTATTACGCTCCGGTTATTTCAATATCACCTGACACCGTTGGGATTTTATCACTTGAAGTCTCCATTGATGGATCAGCCTATGGGCCAGCAATAACAATGGGTATCGACCAGGTTCCGACAATTCAGGAATCAGATATTACCGTAATTCTATCGTGAGGGGTGAGGCATGTGGGAAGACACAATACTTACCCAATACTCAGCAAGTAAGAAGTTATTGTCCATCATAGACACATTTAACCAGGCAGTGAGTCTTGATGATTTCACAGAGGAATTCATTAAAAAGGTATGGGATTTAACTACCTGCGAAACATTCGGGCTTGATATGTGGGGGAAAATTGTTGGCATAAGCAGATATATTGTTGCGCCAATAGATAGCGATTCATTTGGATTTAGCGAAGCAGATGATGGGAGTACTGATTACCCGGCACCATTTAATAATTCTCCGTTTTACGTCGGCATTCAGGAAACAACGAATGTCAGGCTTGGGGATGATGCTTACAGAACATTAATACTCTGCAAGGCTTTTACTAACATCAGTGTGGCAACCATTCCTGATATAAATAAATTTCTTAAAATACTTTTTTATCAACGAGGCAGAGCATATTGTGTCAATTACAGAGATATGACCATTGGTATAAATTTTGAGTTCTCACTTGCTCCCTACGAAGAATCGATTTTAACAAATTACGATGTGACTCCTGTACCAAGTGGAGTTCAGGTAAATATCAAACAAATTGTAAGCCCATACTTTGGTTTTGCTACAGATGCATATCCATTTAATGACGGCACATTTTATAGGAATTAAGCATGAATCGTTCTGACTCACCTAAAAAACAACCTAAGCCATTTGGAGTTAATGGACGGAGAGTGGCAATATTGCCAACCACCCCTGCAGGTGATAACTCAGCATCGTATGAACAGGGGTTTCCTCCAATAACAATGATCCTGAAATCTGCTGGCGGTTTGCCGCCAAAAGGCCAGGATATGAACCAAATTTTATACGAACTTTCTGCTCTGGGTAGATGGTCGAGCACCGGGGCGCTGAATACTTTTGATTCTGAATTTGCTTCGGAGATTTCTGGATATCCGTCAGGGGCGATGCTCATCTCGAACGATGGGGAAAGAATATTCATTAACACAACAGAAGGAAATCTATCTGATCCAAACAGCAATGGTGCCGGGTGGAAAGATATTCTTTCATACCTTGGTTTGGGAGAAGGCTCTGCATTACCCGTAGGTGTGCCTGTTCCGTGGCCTTCAGTCACACCGCCAACAGGCTGGCTGAAATGCAACGGTGCAGCTTTTTCTGCCGAAGAGTATCCGGAACTGGCAAAAGTTTATCCGACAAATAAATTGCCAGATTTACGCGGCGAATTCATTCGTGGGTGGGATGATGGAAGAGGAATTGATTTAGAACGGCAGCTCCTGTCTGCTCAGAACGCGATGGTTGAGGAACACAGCCATGGTTACAATGGGGCCATCTATACTTCTAGCGGTCCTTCCTGGGCTAATACGACGGGTGCGGGATACCTGGAATATTCGGGATTTACATCATCATATGGCGGGAATGAAACCCGTCCACGAAATGTTGCATTTAACTTTATCGTGAGGGCTGCATAATGGATAACGCCGTATTAAATAGCGAGCTTATTGCCACGAAGGCGGGGAATATTACCGTCTATAACTATGATGGTGAAACTCGGGAATATATTTCCACTTCAAATGAATATCTTGCCATTGGTGTCGGTATCCCTGCATATTCCTGTTTAGATGCCCCTGGCACACATAAGGCGGGTTATGCTATCTGCCGTTCGATGGATTTAAACTCATGGGAATATGTGCCAGACCATCGCGGTGAAATCATCTATAGCACCGAAACAGGAGAATCGAAAGAAATCACAGCTCCGGGTGATTATCCTGAAAATACAACCACTATCGCCCCGTTAACGCCATACGATGAATGGGATGGTGAGAAATGGGTAACAGATACTGTGGCACAGCATAGCGCCGCAGTAGGCGCGGCAGAAGCACAGCGTCAGTCACTGATTGATACTGCAATGGCTTCCATTAGTCTGATTCAGCTGAAATTGCAGGCCGGACGGAATCTGACGCAGGCAGAAACCGCCAGACTTAACGCTGCGCTGGATTACATTGATGCGGTGGAAGCAACAGATACCAGCACCGCGCCGGATGTCATCTGGCCTGAACTGCCGGAGGCGTAGGCCATTCAATATCTGGCACACAGGACAAAACTGAGACACACAAGGCTTTGCACTGTGTTGCAAGGCTTTGTGCTCTTCGATAGTGGTTAAGGTGGATCACTCCACCTTTTCATCAAGCCAGTCCGCCCACCATTGCATCATTTCTCTGCGCTTATCGAGATACTGAGCATGGTTGTAAATCCCACGTACAGATCCGCCGTTGGCATGTGCCAGTTGCACTTCAATGGCGTCGGCAGGCCATT
>ERZ1090862.271-NODE-271-length-23340-cov-6.108868_pt1 | contig 23340 bp, 17 predicted proteins | sample MGYA00478481_ERZ1090862 | MGnify/ENA primary metagenome ERZ1090862 (study PRJEB33644, sample SAMEA5815745) | chicken gut metagenome | biome: Chicken; feature: Gastrointestinal Tract; material: Caecum | place: Ireland | collected 2019-01-01 | study: A study of the... | reverse complement strand
AGATAGAAAAAGGAGGGATCTATATGGACCCACGTACATTTCCCACAAAAGGCAACTTAATGCTGGCGAAGAACTCTCTTGCACTGGCACAGCAGGGATACGACCTGATGGACAAGAAGCGCAATATTCTGATCCGCGAGCTGATGGATCTGATCGACGAAGCACGGAATATCCAGGACGAGATCGACACTACATTCACCTATGCTTACCAGTGTCTGCAGCGCGCCAACATCGAAAACGGCATCAGCAATGTGGAGCTTCTGGCATATACGGTCCCCATCGAGAACTCCATCACGATCCAGACCCGGAGCATCATGGGAACCGAGATTCCCCATGTAAAATATATTCCGGATGCCGGAAAGCCGACCTACTCGTTCAGCGATACCCACGAGTCAATCGACCAGGCGAAAGAGGCTTTCCGAAAGGTGAAAGATCTGACGATCAAGCTCTCCATGGTGGAGAATGCCGCCTATCGTCTGGCGACCAATATCAAGAAGACGCAGAAACGCGCAAACGCGCTCCAGAACATCACGATCCCGATGTACTCCTCGCTGGTCTATACGATCACAAACGCACTGGAGGAGAAAGACAGGGAAGAGTTCACCCGGCTGAAGGTGATCAAGAGAATGAAAGCAAAGAAAGGGTAGCCTGACCGGCCGCCCTTTCTTCTTAATCTTATTTTCCGGCTCTGCCGCCTCCTACGCCACGACTACCGTATACTCTTTCTCAAAGCACTCGCCCGGATCCACCGCATTGATCCCCGGCTTCTCGGAGATGTCCCGGTCGAACCCTATGTTGTCTGCACGCCCCATCCAGGGTTCCAGGCAGACGAACGGCGCGTCTTTCACAGACCAGATCCCGAAGTTCGGGAATCCCTGGCATTTCATACCCACATAAGGCGTTCCGTCCTTGTGATACAGCCAGACTTCCCCGATCTGGCCTCCGTCAAAGATCAGCGCATCGTTTTCAAAAAGTTCTTCCGTCACTTCACAGCATCCCTCTTTCAGTCTCAGCTCATGAACCTTTTTCGGATCCACAGCCGCCTCAGCCGGATCGATAAGCACATACTGAAGCGCTTCTTTCCCCGGGAACTTCAGGAGATAATCCGTCTTCACCTCATCTTTTCCGGCAAATCGGAACGCCGGATGTCCGCCGATCGTAAAGTAGATCGTCTCATCGGATGGGTTGCGCACCTCCCATTTCACCGTCAGGCTGTTTTTCTTCAGACGATAGGTGATGATAAGTTCAAACTCAAAAGGATAAACTTCCTTTGTCTCCTCGTTCGATACGAACAGGAATGACACACTGTCAGCGGAAGAACGGATACATCTGAACTCGTTATCTCTCGCAAATCCGTGCTGTGAGGTAGGATACTGCACTCCGTTGATCAGCATCGTATTCTTATAAGTCTTCCCTACATTCGGAAAGAGCACGGGAGAGTGGCGCTTCCAGAATACAGGATCTGCCTCCCACAGCACATCCGTTTCATTCTTCTTGTCGTAGATCCGTGTCACTTCTGCTCCCAGATCAGCAATTTCGACACAGAGGCGCTCATTTTCCAGTTTCATAAGATCCCCTCCTTTGATCTGTTTTATAATGAAACGGAGAGCAGCCTCTCCGTTCATTTTCTTCTCTGTCAGAAAAACTGTCTTTATTCGCTCTCGCCGGAGTCCTCCACCTGGACACAGTGGTCTACCAGATATCCAAGCACTTCCTCTCTGAGCACGGACATTCTCAGTTCTTCCTCTCCATACTGCTCTTTAAAAGCTTCTACATCATCTGTACCGGCATCCTCCGCGTACTGCGCGATCTCTTCTTCATACTCTTCCTCAGTAGGCTCCAGCCGCTCCTTCTCCGCGATCAGTTTTATAGCCTCATCAAGCTGAACCGTCTGCTGCGCTGCCGTTTCCACACTGGCGTTAAAATTTTCTTCCGTCGTTCCGAGATACTGCGTTATATAATCTGAAAGTTCAATACCGTAGAGTCCGGCAATATAGGAATAATACTCATTTGCCTGCTGGATCTGAGCATCCACAGCACCTTCCGGGTACTCTTTGATCTCACTCTGGCTCAGCAGTGCATCCTGTACTCCGCTCTCCAGCTGTGTCCTGACATCCTGTTCGTTGCTCTCTTCCAGAAGACCGCGCATCTCTTCTCTGTACTCTTCCGTCGTATCAGAATCCTCACTGTGTTCTGCAACCCACTCATCCGTCAGTTCTGCTGTATTCTGCTGATAGATTCCGTTCAACACAATGTGAAACTGGGCTACCACTCCGGATTTCGTCGGATCCGCATATCCTTCCGGGAACTGTACTGTAATGTCAAATTCTTCCCCTTTGCTGTGTCCTACGATCTGATCCTCAAATCCTTCATAATCCTCTGTCGCTCCGATAAAGCTGCCGGATCCCAGCTGAAGTTCCGCTCCTGTATCCGAACCTCCGTCAAAGGCCTCCCCGTCAATATATCCGGTATAATCAATGTTTACCCAGTCGCCATTCTGCGCAGCGCGATCGGTGATCTCCTCCACCGTAGTCAGATTGCTCTGAATCATCTGCTCAACCTGATCGTCTGTGACTTCCTGCGCTTCCACCTGAGGAACCTCAAGCCCCTTATACTTTTTCACAGTCACATAGTCATTTGATATCTGTCCGCTGCACCCCGTAAGCAGACCTCCTGTCAGTGCAGAAGCGATAAGTACTGCAACAATTCTCTTTTTCATAGAACCTTTTCCTCCGTAATCAATAATTTCAATTAATTCTTTTACGCATCTTTTTGAGAAAGATCAGAGAAGAGGTGACAGAAGACGCGAGAACTGCTCTTTTGCCTTGATCACAATTCCTCTCTCGTCGTATACCTTTCTTGTCACATGCGTGCACTGCGTCATATCATTTTCAAACGCCCTCTCCAGACGCTGTACAGTTCTCTCACTGTATATGACGGCATTCACTTCAAAGTTAAGCCCAAAACTTCGGATATCCATGTTAGCGGTGCCGACACAGGCCACCATTCCATCCACACTCAGGGTCTTTGCATGCAGGAACCCGTTATTGTATACATAACACTTTGCTCCCGCCGCGACCATATCCCCCACGTAGGAGTAGGTTGCCCAGTATACAAACGGATGATCCGGCTTGCAGGGCACCATGATCCTGACGTCGATCCCCGAACGGCTTGCGATCTTCAGCGCGTCCAATATGGAATCATCCGGGATAAAATACGGCGTCTGGATATATACATGATCCTTTGCGCTGTGTATAAGACGCAGATAATTATCATGAATCGTCTTGATCTGGGAATCCGGGCCGCTGGATATGATCTGAACCGGGTCTCTCCCGTTCCGTACGTACTTTGGAATCTCAAAGAGATTATCTTCCAGGAACAGGTTCTCTTTGGCCGCGTAATTCCAGTCCAGCACAAATCTCACCGCCAGCGACGTCACCGCCGCGCCCTCTATGCACAGGTGAGTGTCTCTCCAGTAACCGAACTTTTCATCTCTTCCGAGATACTCTCTGCCCACATTGAAGCCGCCTACAAAACCGATTCTTCCGTCAATGACAACTATCTTCCTGTGGTTCCGGTAATTTACGCGCAGCTGCAGCTTTCCGAGCAGCGCCGGAAAGAATTCCGCCACCTGTATTCCTTCTTTCTCCAGCCGTTCCCAGTCTCGATTCCTCATGGTACGGCATCCCATGCTGTCGAACAGCACGCGAACTTCCACTCCTTCATGGGCTTTCTGTATGAGAACAGTCTCGATCTCCTGCCAGAGCTCGTCATTGCGGATAATATAATACTGAAGATGGATATATTTCCGCGCCTGTTTCATTTCTTCAATCAGCGCACGGAATTTTGCCTTTCCGTCCGTATATATTCTGATGTCGTTGTTATCTGTGAGAACAGCTTCTCCGGCCTCAAGATTATACAGAATCAGATTTCTGAACCGTTCCATCTCCGGATTCGCAAGTCTCAGCTGCTTTCTGTAGATTGTCTCTTCCTGTCTTCGGACAGCATACTTAATCTCTCCTTCAATTTCTTTTGCTTTAAACATCCTGCTCTTGTGAAAATCCTGCCCGATCACCAGATACAGGATGAACCCGAGAATTGGTATAAAGTAAAGCAGAAGCAGCCATGTCCAGACTGTCTGCGGAGATCTCCTCTGAAAGAAAACAATCACGAGCGCCAGCAGCACATTGATGATGACAAGGTTGTCCATTATAAAATAAAAGACAGTCACCGCTCCGTTCCAAATTGTTTCTGCCATATAGTAAAACTCCTTTTCTTTGAGGCAGTGTTCCACGAAAGTCCCGCCCGCCTGTGCGGCCGGTATCCTGTCCGCTTCAAAAGCACTGCTATAGACAGTATACTCGTTTTCCTTCTGAAAAGTAACCCCAAAATTGCAATCCACTTGCACTTACCTGAAAACAATGGTACAATACTACTTGCGAAACAGCGGAAATCAGAGCGTTTAGGAGGGTTTTAAAGTGAATACATTCACTATTGTCTTGCTCGTCATCCTTGTAGTATTGATCGCAGCATGCATCGCATTATATTTCTTCGGCAAAAAAGCGGAAAAGCGCCAGGCCGAACAGCAGGAACAGATGGACGCGGTTGCACAGACTGTCAGCATGCTTGTCATCGACAAGAAGATGATGAAGCTGAAAGAAGCCGGATTTCCTTCCGTAGTGCTGGAGAATACGCCCAAGTATCTCAGACGTACAAAAGTGCCTGTTGTAAAGGCAAAGATCGGACCCAGGATCATGACATTAATGTGTGACGCCAAGGTATTTGAAGTCATACCGGTCAAGAAAGAGGTCAAAGCGGTCGTAAGCGGCATCTACATAACAGGAATCAAAAGTGTTCGCGGCGGTTCCATTGAAGCTCCGCAGAAGAAGAAAAAAGGACTTCTTGCAAGGTTTAAAAAAAGCTGATTAAAAAAACATCTGCCCGTATGGACAGATGTTTTTATTTTCGTTTTTTCAGCTCAGCACGGAGAAGTCTCCACTGTTTTTTGAAGTGATGTTCATCCTGATCTTGCAGTCCGCAAGCGGCTCATGATTGACGTCAAGCTCGTAATCCACAAGCACATCAATATTATCCTCTGATACGCTGACCTTCATGTTCTTTGTATTAATCCCGATCAGCATCTGGCCGTACGGAGTTTTATAGTATGTAAGGTTCTTCTTGTTCTTCTCGAATACCATATGCGTACCTGACACTCCGCTTTTCATTATCTCCACACTTGCGTCTCCGGTAATCTTGATCTTGTTTCTGATCGTTCCCGCCATTCCCTCCATCACTTCGTCATAAATAATATAATGTTTTCCATTCCGGCAGTAATAGCTGGCAGGGGTTACGACCTCAATCGGTTCGTCTCCTTCATCCGGCTGCGGTTCCGTTATACCCATATGCATCCCGGAGATGCTGACCAGTACATCCTTCGTCATATTTTAATATTCCTCAATATTTACTACATTTGTGGTAGGCACGTCAAACGGCATCACCGTATTGGCAAACCTTCTGAACTTCTCAGCCGCGTCGCTCACATAAAACGAATATCTGCTGTGCTGCGGCGTAGTCCCGTCATTTGCCATATCCTGTTCTTCCAAAAGCCTTTTAAGATCCATGGCGGTCTCGTAGGCCGGATTGACGATCTGTATCCTGTCTCCCATGTAAGCCCTGATCTTTGACCGAATCAGCGGATAGTGGGTACAGCCGAGTATCATCGCGTCAATATCCGTATTCCTCATGGATTCAAGATAATATTCAATGATCTCCTGTGTCACCACATGCTCTTTAAAGCCTTCTTCCACGAGAGGTACAAAGAGCGGGCAGGCCTTTTCGATCACCGTGATATCCGGCGCCATCTGATGTATGACTTTTGTATACATCCCGCTCTGCACAGTTGCATCTGTTCCCACAACGCCCACTTTCCTGTTCTTTGTAGCTTCCACCGCTGCTCTGGCCCCCGGAATGACTACCCCCATAATGGGAATGTCAAACTCATCCCGTACCGCGTCCAGGGCAAGCGCACTCGCCGTATTGCAGGCGATAACGATCGCTTTTACCTGCTTTGTCTTCAGGAAACGGATGATCTGCTCTGAAAACCGGATGATCGTGTTCTGCGACTTGCTGCCGTACGGGACACGGGCAGTATCTCCGAAATATACAATATTTTCATCCGGCAGCTGGCGGGATATCTCCCGCGCAACTGTCAGTCCGCCGACCCCGGAGTCAAAAACACCGATCGGAGCCGTTTTTCTGCTCTCCATACTCACGTTGTCCTGTCTCCTAAAGTGCTAATACCTTTGCAACGTCATACTGATACTCAGATATGGATTTCTTCATTGCAAGTGCTTCTTCGATATCGAAATCAACGAATTTTCCATCTTTGTATCCTACTACGCGGTTTGTCTTGCCCTGGGCAAGCAGATCGACCGCCATTGCTCCCATAATAGACGCATATACTCGGTCCTTACATGTCGGACTTCCGCCGCGCTGCATGTGTCCCAGGATCGTTGCTCTTGTCTCCATGCCTGTAGCTTCCTCGATTCTCTTTGCCATATTGATGGAATCGCCGATGCCTTCCGCATTGATAATGATATAGTTCTTCTTTCCACGCTTCTGGCACTCTCTGATGTCGGCAATAATTGCCTGCTCATCATAGTCATGCTCTTCCGGCATGAGAATACGCTCAGCGCCGTTGGCAATACCGCACCACAGTGCCAGGTATCCCGCATCACGTCCCATAACTTCGATGATACTGCATCTCTCGTGAGATGTGGAAGTATCACGCACCTTATCAATTGCTTCCATAGCTGTGTTTACAGCCGTGTCAAATCCGATTGTATAATCCGTACATCCGATATCAAGATCAATCGTTCCCGGTACGCCTACTGTGTTCACACCAAGATTGGCAAGCTTCTGTGCGCCGGCAAAGGATCCGTCTCCGCCGATAACTACCAGTCCGTCGATTCCGTATTTCTTGCAGATCGCAGCTGCCTTCTGCTGTCCTTCTTCTGTACGCATCGCCTTGCAGCGTGCTGTCTGAAGGATCGTACCGCCGCGCTGGATCGTATCGGAAACGTCACGCGCTGACATATCGATGATTTCCTCTTTCAGAAGGCCATGATATCCTCTGCGGATTCCGCGAACCTTGATGCCTTTTGAAAGTGCTGTTCTGACGACAGCACGGATCGCTGCGTTCATTCCCGGTGCGTCGCCGCCGCTTGTAAGGACTCCTATTGTACGTACTCTGTCCTCGATGTCATCCATCATTTCCACTCTGTCAATTGCGTTGTTTTCTGCCATGTTTTTCTCCACCTTTCCCTAAAAAGTAAGATAACTGTCAAACCCGAATTTATGTGTGCCACCCTTGTAGACATACACTCGAATCCTAGAATATTCTACCTTATTTAGAATCTGTTTTCAATAACTTTTTCAACCACTTTCACCCTGTTCTCCCCGAAATGATTCATCAGGCGGCTCAGTACCTGTGAGCTGACAGTGATATTTCTGTTGCGCGGAAGCCTTTTAACCGCACGTTCTTTTGCACAGTAAATAACCACTTCGTCATCGCCCTCCGAATCTGCCAGATAACCATAGACGATCTGTTCATCATCCATGTAAGATTTTTTGTCCGGGAACTGAATCCAGAGCTCTTTTTTTGTCTTTTCAAAGGGTATGACTTTTTCGCAGATCATCTTGCTGGCACGCTCGTCTTCCTCGGACACTCTTCCGCGGATGAAGACCTTGCTGTCTTCCTCGAGATACTGCCGGTTTTTTTCATAATCTCTGGGAAAGACAACCACTTCCACCGTGCCCAGAAGATCCTCCAGAGTCACAAACGCCATCATCTGATTTGTCTTTGTGTGCTTCACGGTTTTCTCGGTGATCATGCCTCCGATAATCTCCCTGGCGCCGTCACGGACCTTAGTCCGTCCGGTTTCCTCATCCGGCTGAAAATCCGCCGTCGTCGCGGTAATGACTTTTTTCCATCTGTCCTCATATTCCTCCAGCGGATGCCCGCTTATATAGATTCCCAGTACTTCCTTCTCAAAAGCCAGGAGATTCTCCCTGGAATACTCGCCCACGTCAGGGAGCCTGATCTGAAACTCCTGCTTCTGCTCATCCGACACCATGTCAAACAGCGTCATCTGTCCCGCCATGGAATATTTCTTTTCCTGATTCACATGATCCACAATCTGAACATAGATTGTCATGAACTGCTTCCGCGTACCCCCGAGCGTATCAAGAGCTCCTGATTTGATCAGATTCTCTATGGCCCTTTTGTTCAGTACATCCCGGGAGGAAAGCCTGGTGATAAAATCTTCCAGATTCTTAAACAGCCCGAACTCTTCCCGTTCTGCCACAATGGCTTTGATCACCGGCCGCCCGATGCTCTTGATCGCCGCGAGTCCATAGCGGATATTCCCTCCGTCAACAGAAAAATCCGCCTGGCCTTTGTTGATATCCGGCGGAAGAATCCGGATATTCATCTGTCTGCAGGCGTAAATATATTCTGCCACTTTTGACGGATTTTCAATCACCGATGTCATAAGTGCCGCCATAAATTCCACGGGATAATAATATTTCAGCCATGCAGTCTGATAGGACACCACCGCGTAGGCTGCAGCATGAGATTTATTGAAGGCATATTTGGCGAAATCAATCATCTCATCGTAGATTTTGTTCGCTGTCTTCTCATCTATACCGTTCTTTATACAGCCCGGCACATTCGCCGCCCCATCGCCGTATACGAAGATCTGGCGCTCCTTCTGCATCACATCGCCCTTTTTCTTCGACATGGCGCGCCGCAGCAGATCGCTTCTTCCCAGCGTATATCCCGCAAGATCGCGCACGATCTGCATAACCTGCTCCTGATAGACAATGCAGCCGTACGTGGGCGCCAGAATCGGCTCCAGCTGCGGGCAGTCATACGTGATGGAGCCCGCCTCATTTTTCCCCTTGATATACTGCGGAATAAAGTCCATCGGACCCGGCCTGTACAGAGCGATGCCTGCGATAATATCCTCCAGGCTGTGGGGCTTCAGCTCCTTCATAAAGCTCTTCATGCCGCTGCTCTCGATCTGGAATATGCCGTCCGTCTTTCCGGTGCCGATATAGTCCATCACGGCCTGATCATTGTAATCGATCTTCTCCATATCCAGAGACGGGTCTTTTTTTCTTGCCATCTGAACCGCATTCTGAATCACAGTCAGAGTCCTGAGTCCCAGAAAATCCATCTTCAGAAGTCCCAGTTCCTCCAGCGTGGTCATTGTAAACTGGGTGGTGATTGTACCGTCCGCCGCCCTGGAAAGAGGAACATATTCATCCACAGACTTCTGACTGATCACGACTCCCGCCGCATGCATCGAACTGTGACGCGGAAGTCCTTCCAGACGCTTCGCCATATCAATCAGATTCTTCACCTGCTCATCGTTTTCATATGTTCTCCTCAGCTCCGGATTCTCCTTCAGGGCCTTGTCGATCGTAATATTAGGCTCCTGCGGAATCATCTTGGCGATGCTGTCCACAAAGGCATATGGCAGATCCATCACACGCCCCACATCCCGGATAACGCCTCTTGCCGCAAGCGTACCGAAAGTCACGATCTGCACGACTCTGTCCTTGCCGTATTTGCGCACAACATAATCGATTACTTCCTGTCTTCTCTCGAAACAGAAGTCAACGTCGATATCAGGCATGGACACACGCTCCGGATTCAGGAATCTTTCAAAAAGAAGCTGATACCGGATCGGATCGATGGTAGTGATTTCCAGGCAGTATGACACGATGCTTCCCGCGGCGGATCCTCTTCCCGGACCGACCGCGATTCCGTGATCCTTGGCATACCTGATGAAATCCCATACAATCAGGAAATAGTCCACATACCCCATATTACGGATCGTATCCAGCTCATACGTCAGGCGATCCTTCAGTTCCTGCGACGGATTCTCTCCATATCTCTTCTCAAGCCCCTCCCAGCAGAGCTTCTGCAGATATTCCCAGGATGTCATGCCATCGGGAACGTCATATTTCGGCAGCTTGGTCACACCAAACTCGATTTCCACCGAACATCTGTCGGCAATCTTCTGTGTATTTTCAAGAGCCTGCAGGGCATACGGAAACAGACGCTCCATCTCCTCCGGGGACTTCACATAATACTGGCCGCCTTCATAGCGCATCCGGTTCTCGTCCGCCAGCTTTTTTCCGGTCTGAATACAGAGAAGAATATCATGAGCCTTGGCGTCTTCTGCATAGGTGTAATGAACATCGTTGGTAGCCACCAGTTCAATGCCGGTTTCCCGGGACATCTTGAGGAGCTGCTGGTTGACCAGCGCCTGATCCGGAAGCCCGTGATCCTGAAGTTCCAGAAAATAATTGTTTTCTCCGAAAATATCTCTGTACTCAAGAGCGGTCTTCCTGGCCTCGTCGTACAGACCTTTCACAATATACCGCTGCACTTCTCCCGCAAGACACGCGCTCAGGGCGATGATCCCCCCATGGTACTGACGCAGAAGTTCCTTATCCACCCTCGGTTTATAATAATATCCCTCCACAAATCCTTTGGAGACAATCTTCATCAGATTCGAATATCCTTCATTGTTCTCCGCCAGAAGAACAAGATGATAATAGCGGTCCTCTCCTCCGGTCACTTCCCGGTCAAATCTGGAATTGGGCGCAACATACACCTCGCATCCGAGGATCGGATTGATCCCCTGTCTCTTTGCTTCGCGGTAGAAATCAATGACTCCGTACATCACACCGTGATCTGTGATAGCCGCACTGTCCATCCCCAGCTCTTTGACTCTTGCAACATATTCTTTTATTTTATTGGAACCGTCCAGAAGACTGTACTCCGTGTGGACGTGTAAATGTACAAAACTCATCTCTCACCTCTTCTTTCACAGCAGCACGGACTCATGTGGAAGCGCATCGCCTACGGCAGCCGGATCTCCTTGTCGTCCATCCGTATCTTTCCCTGCTTCAGCAGACGTCCCACAGCCCGCTTAAAGGCCGCTTTGCTCATATCAAACTCCCGTCGAATGTCCTCCGGCGACGACTTATCCGTAACACGAAGTCTTCCGCCGCCCTGTTCCAGCCTGGCCAGCAGCAGTTCCGCGTCTTTATCCATCTGTTCCGGGATCCTGCTCCTGACACTCAGATCCAGTTTTCCGTCCGGCTTGACTCCTGCGACTCTTGCTTCGATCTGCTGTCCGATCCTCATCTTACCGTATGCTTCTCTCCGGGGAATCATTGCAGAAAACCGGTCATCCACCGCAACGTATATCCCGTATTCTCTGTTGATTCCATATACTGTTCCCCGGACTGTGTCATTCTTTTTGTACGGGGAATCTGTGCGGAGCAGGGACGACACCTTCATTGTGGCGCACAGGCGCCCGCTTTTGTCGATATAGAGACTCACAAGACAGCGGTCTCCTTTTTCCACCCTCTCTGTCTGCTCCTTATAAGGAAGAAGCAGATCTTTCTCCAGCCCCCAGTCAAGAAAGGCTCCGATCTTACCTACATCCACGACTTCCAGAACCGCAAGAGTCCCCAGCGTGATCTTCGGTTCATTGGTCGTTGCGATCATACGGTCGGACGAATCTTTATATAAGAACACTTCCACCGGATCTCCGATCTCAATTCCTTCGGGGACCTGCTTCTTCGGAAGCAGCACTCTCTCCTCATCACTTCCCAGGTATACTCCGAAGTCCACGGTCTTCACAACGGTCAGCACCTGTTTTTCTCCTAATTTCATACACTTCTCCTCAGCAAAACATTGCGGCGGGGATATTCCCGCCTGCATTTCTCACCGCGCCCTTTCGGCGCCTCGCTACTTTTCAGACCCGCATCTGCGGGTCCCGGCCCGGGATCCGGGGCAGCTTCAGTCTGCCAAAATGCTTTTCCGGATCTCTGGTATATAATCTAATGTATCGGCAGGGGATTGTCAATGCCCGCCGAGCTTTCTCACAGACGCCCTTTCCGCCAGTTTGACACCAAGTACGATGTTCTCCGCGGGACAGTCCGGTTCCTTTATATTTTTCATGAGCAGCGCACATGTCACAGCAGCTTTTTTCTTAATATCCTGCCCCACCGTAGTCAGCGGCGGCGTCATCCTTGCGCTCATGTTCAGATCGTCAAAGCCGATGACCGACAGATCCTCCGGCACCCGGATCCCCACCCGGTACGCCTCCGAATAGATCTGATAGGCACAGTTATCCGCCGTGGTAAAGATCCCGGTCACCGGATTCTCCCCGCTGCAGAGCTTTTTCAGTTCCCCGCCCAGATCCTTTACTTCCAGGTTCATAAAATTCTCCGGGGGAAGAGAGAGCCCCGCCTCCCTCAGCACCGTGACGAACCCTCTGAGCCGGTGCATGACAACGCCGTTGTCCAGCACCTCCGGTCCATAGAAAGCCAGATTTCTGTGCCCGTTTTCGAGAAAATGCTTCGCCGCAAGCTCTCCGCCCATATAGTCATCGATCCCCACATTTGTGATACTGCGAATGGAACTGTAGCTGTCCGTAAAGATCAGCGGGATATGATTGTCCTCCTGGAGTTTCCTTATACTCTCATCAAACATGCCGATGAACACCGCTCCCGCCACATTCCAGGATTTCAGGCTGTATGTGATCTCTGAATAATCTTTTACATAATGGAGCATCAGGTCGTAGCCCTCTTTCTTGATCTGAAGCGCCAGCTCTCCCAGGAAGCAGCTTGTATAACTGTCCTCCAGAGGATTGTGGTCCTCGTCATATTCCTGAAGGAGCGCCGCGATCAGCCGGGAAGAACGGGACGCCAGCGCCCTCGCGGAAGAATTCGGCACATACCCCATCTCGTGCGCAATCTTCCTGATCCTCTCCGAAGTCCTGCTGGAAACCTCCTTCGTATTCCCGTTCATCACGCGGGAAACCGTCATGCTGCTGACCCCGGCCTTCTCCGCGATATCTTTTAACGTAACCATAATTTCACCATCCTGTTTTTCATTTCGTTATCGTTAACGCAATTATACCCTAAAAAAATAACTATTGCAATGCAATTCAAAAATAGTTATTGACATTTCTTCAATGAATATTTATAATAATCGTAAACGTTAGCGCTAACATATAGAGTAAAGTTTTATCAGGAGGTGCAATATGAAACGATTACTGGCAATCTGTCTCTCCTTTATCCTCTTGCTTTCTCTCGCCGGATGTGCCGGCAGAGACAGTGAAGCTGACACTGCCGCCGGAGGAGTACAGGATACACAGGCAGACAAAGGTCTGGACGTCATGGGTGAAAATGTGACCTACGATCCCAACCACCTTGTAAACAACGGCGATCCTATTTCCATCGACTGGTGGGTCTGGGCATCGGAAGATATGTTTCGCAGCATAGCAGAGGCATATGAAGAGATACATCCCAATGTCACAATCAATGTGATCAACAATCCGTGGGACGGATTTTTTACCAAACTCCCCCTGGCCCTGCAGAGAGAAGAGGAAGGGCCTACGCTTTTCAACGTCCACAACAGCTATGAGAATCTGCTCCTTAACTATATGGAGCCCTACGACATCGATACAGAAGAGCTGACCGCTGATTATCCGTCTGCGTCCACCCATCTCATGGACGGCAAAATCTACTATATGGATTACGGTCTGTCTACCGGCATGTACTACTACAATAAAGATCTGTGGGAGGAAGCCGGACTGACGGACGACGACATTCCGAAAACCTGGGACGAATTTATCGAAGTTGCCCAGAAGCTGACAAAGTTTGACGAAAACGGCAATATGATCCAGGCGGGATATAACTACAACAACTATTTCAATTCCACCGTCATCGGACTTAACTACCAGTTCGGAGACAATCTTTTCTCCGCGGACGGGAAGACTTCTCTTGTGGACAGCGACGGCATGAAGGAAGCGGTTTCCTTCCTGGTCGATCTCTATGAAAAGTATCAGGTGGGCGACAAGGATTTCGGTACCAACTACGACCAGAGCTTCTATCAGGGACAGAGCGCGATCGTGTTCGCCTGGGGATTCTTCGTGGGAAACCTGGCTGCCAATGCGCCCGACATCAATTACGGCACCTTTGAGATCCCCACGTCAGACGGCGGCACGCCCTACGCATACTACCGCTATAACGGTGAGTCCACTCCGGGAATCAACAAGAACGCAACGGACGCCCAGAAGGAAGTTGCGCAGGATTTCATCCGTTTCTTCCTCGCCAGCGATGAGGTGCAGATCCGGCTCAGCGCGGAAGGCGGTCTTATTCCTGCCAAAACAGCGCTCATGGAGGCGCCGGAACTCAAAGACACTCCCATCGTCAGGACTGTGGGACCTCATATCGACCGCTACATATGGCCCGGTGCAATGCCTTCCACCGTGGAAAACAACATGAAGATCGCAGGTGAAGATATCCTGTATAACGGAAAGGATGCAGCCGACGCACTGAAGACCGCCGCGGATACGATCGATATTGACCTCGCAAACGCAGACTTCACTTCAAGCGAGAGTCTCTACGCATACTATGAAGAATAAAGGAGGGGGAAATTATGTTCAAAAGAAGACCGCTTCAAAGTAAGAGCGAGATCTGGATGCGGAATATCGCGATGGGATTCCTTATCATCTATATGACGATCTTCCTGATCGTCCCTGTGATCATTGTCGTAGCGGGAAGCTTCCACCAGTGGAACCCGCTGAATCAGACCTATAACTGGATCGGGCTGGACAACTACATCCGGATGTTTTCCTATCCGACCTTCTGGCAGTCCATGGCAAACACTGTGATCTTCTGCGTAGTCGTTGTCATCTTCCGTGTCCTTCTGGGACTGGCGATTGCCTACGCGCTCAACTCAAAACTGATGAAACACAAGACACTGTTCCGCACAATCTTTTATATGCCTACCGTAACGCCGCTGGTCGCTGTTGCATACGTATGGAAGATCATGTATAACCCTCAGTTCGGTCTGATCGACAACATCTTCGGTCTGGATATTAACTGGCTGTATGACAGCAGGTTCGCTCTCATCGCGCTCATGGTGATGACGATCTGGAAGGACTTCGGATACGCTGTGATCCTTTTCCTGTCCGGACTGCTCTCCCTTCCTTCCGACTGTTACGAGTCGGCAAGCATCGACGGGGCAAATGCATGGCAGACATTCCGGTACATCACTCTGCCTCTCCTGAAGCCGACCATGCTCTTCGTAGTGGTGACTTCCATCATTTCCTATCTGCAGGCATATGTCCCTGTACTGGTCATGACCACAGGAGGTCCCGGAACCTCAACCTACTTAAGTTCCTACCTTGTCTATGACCAGGCGTTCAAGCAGTATAACTTCGGTTTCGCATCGGCTATCTCGCTGTTTATCCTCGTGCTGACTGCGATATTCACCGTGATCTCATTCAAGGTCACCGGCGCAAATGAAAATTAAGGGGGGTCAGGATATGAAACACAAGACACTGAAAACAGTTTTATACATCGTGCTCGCTCTGCTGGGAGTCGTCACTGTCTTCCCGTTCGTGTGGATGGTGCTCTCCTCCTTTAAGACGAACAATGAGATCCAGTCCATCGTACAGACACTGCTCCCTCAGGAGGCGATCGTGGACAACTACCTGAACCTCCAGCAGACATTTGATTTCCTGAGATATTTTCTGAACAGTATCTTTATCGCCGTGGCCGTCACGGTCATCGTGATCTACACAAGCTGCCTGTGCGGCTATGTACTCGGAAAATATCAGTTTAAAGGCAAAAATGTCATCTTCGGATTTGTCATGATGACCATGATGGTTCCCTGGTCGGTCACCATCATACCCCGGTATACCATGTTCATGGAAGCGGGGCTTCAGGACACCTACATCTCCCTGATCCTGCCGGTCATGGTCAGCGGCTTCGGAATTTTCATGATGAAGCAGAACATGGAGTCTATTCCGGATGAACTGATCGAGGCGGCGAGGATGGACGGTTCCAATGAATTTCAGACATTCCACAAACTGGTTCTCCCGCTGTGCAAGAACGGGATCTCCGCTATCGCGATCTTCCAGTTCCTGTGGGTATGGGAAGATTACCTCTGGCCGTACCTGATGATCGACAGTGAAAAGAAACAGCTTCTTGCCGTAGGACTTACCCTGTTCAACGGACGGTATTCCACGGATTACGGCGGACTGTTCGCTGCGACTACAATTTCTATCCTGCCCGTAATCATCGTGTATGTGATCTTCCAGAAACGTTTCGTTGCCGGAGTGGCCGCCGGAGCAGTAAAAGGCTGATTCACCCTGAATTTAGGAGGATATTATATGAGACCAGAATTAATTGCATCAACCCATCCTGAAACAGCCCCTGAAAATATTGTCCGGGGAGACTGTTACCGTATTTCCGTACTGACAGAAGGACTGCTGAGGCTGGAATATTCCGCTGACGGCATCTTCGAAGACAGAGCCACTCAGGCAGTCTGGAACAGGGATTTTCCCAAGACAGCCTTCCGTCTCATTGAGACGGAGGACTGTCTGGAGATTATTACTTCAAAAGCCCACCTGATCTATGACAGACGGGAATTTTCTTCCAGCGGCCTGTCTGTTCAGGCCATAGGCGATTACAGTGCATATTCCAGCATCTGGCACTACGGTGAAGATTTCAAAGACCTGGGCGGCACAGCCCGGACCCTGGACGAAGCGGACGGAGCAGTTCCGCTGGAACACGGAATCATAAGCCGCTGCGGATTCTCTGTAATGGATGACAGCCGTTCTCTGGCACTCCGGGAAGACGGCTGGGTAGAGCCCAGGAGAGAAGGATGCATCGACATCTATTTCTGGGCCTGGGGTCACGATTATTACCGGGCCCTGAAGGACTTCTATCATCTGTGCGGAAAAAGTCCCATGGTGCCCCGATATGCCCTCGGGAACTGGTGGAGCCGGTACTACAGGTACTCTGAGGAGTCCTATAAATCGCTGATGGAAAGATTTGAAAAGGAAGACCTTCCATTTACCGTAGCGGTCATCGACATGGACTGGCATCTTGTGGATATCGATCCGAAGTACGGAAGCGGCTGGACAGGATACACATGGAACAGAGATCTGTTCCCGGATCCGGAGAGATTTATGAACTGGCTGCACGACAGAGGCATGCATGTCACTTTGAATGTCCATCCCGCCGACGGAATCCGCGCTTATGAGGAGATGTATCCGGAAATGGCAAAAGCCATGGGAATTGATCCCGAGACGGAACAGCCGATCAGCTTCGACGCTTCTGATCCCGACTTCTTCGAGGCATGCTTTAAATATATCTTTCATCCGGGAGAGAAGCAGGGAGTGGATTTCTGGTGGCTTGACTGGCAGTCCGGGGGCATCAGCAGAATGAAAGGGCTTGATCCGCTCTGGATGCTGAACCACTATCATTATCTGGATAACCGAAGAAACGGCAGACGTCCGATGACTTTCTCCAGGTACGCCGGTCCCGGAAGTCACAGATACCCGGTAGGATTCTCCGGAGACACGATCATTACCTGGGATTCCCTTGACTTTCAGCCATACTTCACAGCCACTGCTTCCAACATCGGTTACGGCATGTGGAGCCATGATATCGGGGGACATATGCAGGGATTCAAGGATGACGAGATGGCCGGAAGATGGCTGCAGTTCGGCGTCTTCTCCCCCATCATGCGCCTGCATTCCAGCAGCAGTGAATTCAACGGGAAGGAACCCTGGAGATACAAACCTGAGATCTGCGCCATGATGAAGGAGTTTCTCCGTCTTCGACACAGGATGATCCCCTATCTCTACACAATGAATCACCGGGCATATGAAGAGGATATCCCCATGATTCTCCCGATGTATTATGACCATCCCGAAGAAGAAGCGGCATACCATGTTCCTGATGAGTATCTCTTCGGGAGTGAGATGATCGCCGCTCCGGTCACGGCTCCGCGCATCCCGGGACTGAATGTGGCGAAGGTAAAAGTATGGATCCCGCAGGGTATATATTTCGATATATTTACCGGGAAAAAATATCGCGGAGACCGTACGCTCATGATGTACCGGGGCATAGATTCCTTCCCGGTCCTGGCAAAGGCCGGAGCTGTCATCCCGACTACCGGGGACATTGCCCATGCCGGCGGGAATCCGAAAGAGATCTGCATCCACATCTACGCAGGAGCAGACGGAGCTTTTACCCTGTATGAGGACGACAATGAGTCGGAAGAGTATAAAAACGGAAAATGTGCGGAAACGCCCATGAAATTCCTGTGGGGAAAGGATGCCGAATTTATCATAGAAGGCGCAAAAGGCGATACTGAACTCATACCGGAAAAGCGCAGCTATACTGTAAAGATCCATGGCATCAGCCCATGCAGCGGCAGAGTGTCCGTCCATGTGAACGGATTTACCGATGCTCCCGACAGTCATGCTGTCTATGATGAGGATTCTCATACCCTTTGCTGCTCTCTGGAAGATATGCCATGCAGCACGCGGATCAATATCCGGATCGGGAACGTAAAGGAATCCGAAAATAATATTAAAAAAGAAGCTTTCGAGTTTCTGAACCAGGCCGAAATCTCTTTTGCCCTGAAAGACGAACTGTACCGGCTGATAACGCAGGATCAGGATTCGACGCTTCTTCTGTCCCGGCTTCAGGCCATGGAGCTTGACCGGGATCTGATGGGTGTGCTTACAGAAATAATCAGTGCTTAAAATCTGATATAGAGTGACGCCGCGCAGACAGCACTTGCAGCTTCCGCGTGGCGTCATTTTTTTATTTCTTTTCTGCCAATTTTATTAATTGTTATCTTTAGTTGACAAACTTCCATCCTCCGATGGTAGACTTAGTTGACAGGTTCCGCTATACTTTCCTCAGCAGACAGGAACGGTACCGACAAAAATCTGCCCAGATTTACAGGAGGAAACAATATCATGACTTTTCAGGAACAACTCATTACATTAAGGAAACAGCAGGGGCTCTCCCAGGAACAGCTCGGCGCAAAGCTTGGCGTTACCCGCCAGACAGTGTCCAAATGGGAACTTGGTATTACTACTCCGGAGATGGATAAACTGATGCTGCTTGCCGATCTCTTCCATATATCCATAGACGAACTCGTAGGCAGAAACCGAAAAGATGGGGAATCGGAGACGGAACACGGACACACCGCCGAGGCAGTTCCCCCGGTAAAGGAGATCCACTATATTCCCTACCCCTGGCATTACGAATATAAGAGCCGCAGGACTCTCTTTGGGCTCCCCCTTGTGCATATCAATATCGGGAGATGGATCCCCGGGCAGAAGCACTGCCGGGCAAAGGGTGTCATCGCGATCGGAAACTTCGCGTCCGGCTTTCTGGCCCTTGGCGGGATCGCATCGGGCATCTTTTCTGTGGGAGGAATCTCCGCCGGGCTCTTCTCTCTGGGCGGACTGGCTGTGGGGCTTTTGCTTGCGGCCGGCGGATTCTCCGTGGGGACTGTCGCAGTTGGCGGACTGGCTCTCGGGATCTTCGCAATGGGCGGCGGTGCCTTTGGTATCTACGCCCTCGGCGGAGCGGCAGTCGGCCAGAAAATTGCGGCCGGAGGATTTGCCCGGGCCGCTGTCGCCATCGGAGACGTTGCTCAGGGAGAGATCGTGTTTGACATTAACTCCCACATTTCACCTTCAGCCATAGAACATGCCATTCTGGAAAAATTTCCCGGAACATGGGATATCATCGTTAAGCTCTTCTCACATTTGGCAGAATAAAGGGTTCCGCTCGCGGAACTCTCGCGCCGGGCGCGGCCGCTTTAGCGACAAATTCCCACTTTGCGCGAGTGCGCATCTTAAAAATCGCGGCTGTGCGGTCATCTCTGTCCGCACAGCCGCATTTGCAGAAATTCTATTTTCAAACAGCTACATTTCAAACAGGCTCATCTGATGCCAGTTCTCTTCTTTCCTTTTTTTCACGGCGTTCTCTTCCTGTACAAGTCCATCCGGAAGACAGGCAAGAAACTCGGAAATTTCTCCTGATGTTGTCAGAAGCAGCTCTTCCTTTGCCCGGGTAATCCCCACATAGAAGAGTCTCCGTTCCTCCTCCGGATCGGAAGGGTGCTTCTCGTTCTCCAGAGGAATGGATCCCTGATCCGCTCCGTAAATGAACACGACCGGAAATTCCAGGCCCTTGGATCCATGGAGTGTCATAATTGTGACCGCCCCGGAAGTATACTTTTTCGTACCGCACCGCTTAAGATCACTCTCCACTCCAAGGTCAAGTGCTGTCATAAACTCCGGCATCGTCTTGTAGAACACGGTCATCTGCAGAAGTTTCTGCATGGCAGAGCTGTCCGAAAGCCCCATCTCATCCATCCACTGTTCCATGAATTTCTGCGGCTTCTTCTTCTGATACAGAGGACGGAATTTCTCCCCTGCGGTTCTGACCGCCTCTGCCGTCATATCATTCCACTCCAGGTTCCAGAGCCGTTCTGCGCATAACCGCACCGACGGCAGATCCCCGGAATCTTCCAGATACCGGAAGAAACACAGACTGTCCTGCACGGCGCTGTCCGTCAGAAAGTCCTCCCGTCCTGCCACAATATACGGGATACTCTCCTGCTTCAGACATTTCTCCACAAGTTCCGCCTGATGGTGCGTCCTGCAGAGAACTGCGATCTCATCGAAGCCCCTTGTCTTCCTGTCTCCCATGTCCCAGGCTGCCTGGTGGGCTTCCAGCATGCCGATTCCTCCTACAAGCCTGTTGATCTCTTTTGCTATGAAGACTGCCTCCCCCATGGGACTTCCCGCATGAACCAGGCGTACAGGCACGTTATCCGGACAGTTCGCGCAGAGCGGCCGCCTGTTCTCTTCCCCGTCCTGCGATATAACGGCCCACGCTGCATTCAGTATCTGCGGAGAAGACCGATAATTTTCTTTCAGCTCCACAAGCTGCAGGTCACTGTATTCTTCACTGAGTTTATCGAAACACGCCGCGTCTGCGCCGCGGAACCCGTAGATCGACTGATCCGGATCTCCGATCACAAAGAGTTCCCGTCCTGCGCGGCTCCAGAGTTTCACCAGCCGGAACTGCGCCTGATTGATATCCTGGAATTCATCCACAAGCAGATATCGGAACCGCTTCTCCCACCCGTCAGACACATTCCCGCTCTCGATCCTGTCCGCAGTCCGCAGCAGAAGATCGTCAAAGTCCCAGAGATTTCCGTATTGCTTCTTCTCCTCATATATTCCATATGCCTGCTGCCAGAGTGCATCGGGAATCTTTTCCTCCCTGAGTCCTGCCGGCAGGCCGGACTTAGACCGCGAAACCGCTTCCAGAAATTTCTTCGCGCTGATGGAAATTCCGCTCTCCACGATCGTTTCCTCTGCCAGTCTCCGCTGTTCCTCGTCCGTCATGAGGATCGGCTGTTCCCCCTGTTCCCTCAGGAAATTCAGACAGATGGCATGAAACGTTCCGATCTGCATGGAACGCGCCGCCGGTTTCTTCCCGGTCTCACGCTCAATCCTCTCCCGCATCTCTGCCGCGGCCTGATTCGTAAATGTAACAGCGGTGATGTCTGACGGTCTTACCTTCCGGTATTCCATCAGGAACCGGAGACGTGAGACAAGAGTTTTTGTCTTTCCTGTTCCCGGACCCGCTATCACGGCAATATGCGGCGCATTACAGCGCACCGCGTATTCCTGTTCCGGATTCAGTGCAGGAGCCGCCGGGATGCCCGTATCCTTACAGATTTCTTCCGCCGGCGCCTTAAGCGTTTCATTTTCCTCCGCCGGTATCTTCATCATCAGTACTGTGCCCGCATCTCGTCTGCTTTTTCCCTCCTCTCTGCCGGAAGACTCCCCGTTTTTCCCGGCTGTCCCCAGCAGATCAAAAAAGTTTATCTGACCTTCCGTATTATTCAGTTCCTCTGCACTGAACAGCCGGATTACTCCGTATTCACCGTCGAACCCCGGAATACGTTCCACCCGGCCATCCCGCAGCCTTCCGATCCCTTCGGCGACCCGGTCTCCGGATACACGGCGGATATCCTCAAGAGGGAGATTTCTCAGAATCTCAAACTCCGGTCCCAGCTCAGCAAGTATGCGGTGATATTCACGGACGGCCTTTTTACTCGCCGCCGATGTTCCGATGGAAGCGCCGATAACCTCCGGAAGCGGCACAAGACTCTCAAACCGCTTCGCATTCTCTCTGATGTATCCTTCCTCACGGTCTGCAAGCTCCTCCACCCGATGGGAAACTCCGATGGTGATCTTCCGTCCGCATACAGGACATTTTCCATTATATTTCAGTGTCTCCGAAGGCGTCAGGCAGAGATTGCACTTGCGATGTCCGTCCATGTGATATTTCCCTTCTTCCGGGAAAAACTCTATGGTGCCTCCGAGCCCTTTTCCGGTCTGAATCGCCTCTGCCATAGCTTCATATTCCATCGGTATATCGAACAGTGTCGCCTCCCGTCCCAGTTTGGCCGGAGAGTGCGCATCCGAATTCGAAATCAGCTGAAACCGGTCCAGGGCCGACACCCGCCAGTTCATCGGCGGATCGGAGGAAAGCCCGGTCTCCATGGCGTGAATGTACGGGGTGAGATCCTCAAAGCATTCTCCTACCGTATCAAAGCCCGAAAAAGCACCAAAGAGCGAGAAATGCGGCGTCCAGATATGGGCCGGAACATACACTGCCTTCGGACAGAGTTCCAGTATGATCTCCAGAAGATCATGGCAGTCCAGTCCCAGGATCGGCCGCCCGTCTGAATGTATATTTCCGATCTGCTCCAGTCTGGCCGATATCTTCTCTGCAGCCTCAAGTCCGGGCAGAAGAATCAGACTGTGGACCTTGCGGACTTTTCCGTTCTTTTTATAGATAGAACTGATCTCGCCGGTGACGACAAAACGCGGGATCACCTCATGGGGGATCCTCTCCTCCCTGATCCTGTACTCATCTTTGAGTACATAGAATCCATCCTCCGCCGGCTCCAGTTTCTCCTCAAGTTCCTCCCGCCAGGCCGGGTGGGTAAAATCCCCTGTTCCCACGATGTGGATCCCCTTCCGCCTCGCCCAGAGATCCAGATGCTCGGGCGTACAGTCCCTGCTCGTCGCCCGGGAGTAACGGGAGTGGATATGTAAATCTGCTATGTACATTGAAATCACCTCTCTGTACCTTATCCTGATGTATTCACTCAAAAATTCCAGTTTCAATTTTATCACAGAAAGTATGAAACTGCCACCGGCTCCGAACGCTGCTCTTATTCAATTTATTCCATTTCGGAATATATGTCATCTGAAGTGGAATTGACTCTGTAATGTACGCTCACTATAATGAGAACCGAATCAAGGAGGTTCTTTATTATGAGTACTATTATGAAAATAAATAAATCATTTTATGAAAGGATGTTCTGCTATATCG
>ERZ1090862.266-NODE-266-length-23481-cov-5.539187_pt1 | contig 23481 bp, 26 predicted proteins | sample MGYA00478481_ERZ1090862 | MGnify/ENA primary metagenome ERZ1090862 (study PRJEB33644, sample SAMEA5815745) | chicken gut metagenome | biome: Chicken; feature: Gastrointestinal Tract; material: Caecum | place: Ireland | collected 2019-01-01 | study: A study of the... | reverse complement strand
CCCGCCAGCCTTCCGGGGCCCACCGGCCTCCCGTGGGCGGCGGGCAGCCCCCGGCTGATACGGCAGGAACCCGCCAGCCTTCCGGGGTAGGATACGTTCCCAAGGATGGGACAAAGGGGCCCCACACTCCGGAAACGAGGAAAGACAAATCAGATGGGACTCCAAGGATTCAACGGCCCAACGCGCCGCCGCAGAATCCGCCAAGGAAGCGTAAAAAACGGAAGTAATAAAAACATTATTGTGAATAGAGGGGGTTCTGTATAGGGCCCTCTCTATTTGAAACCGCAAACTGACAGGAGAATGGACATGCATACCAATAGCTCAGTGGAAGGAGGGGGTTTATGGCCGGTCAGTCTGAAAAAACTGAAAAAGTTGTGCGTGTCGCTACGGCGGCGGCAAATATAGCGCGGGGCGCTGCTGCCGGAGGCCTCTATGGAGCGGCGGTCGAGGCGGTGAAGTCCTTTTGGCCGGAGATCGTCAAGCTGTCGATTGTTTTGACGCTCATCATTATCCTTGGACCTATGCTGGTTTTTTTGGCGCTGCCTAACGTGGTTTTTGGGTATAACAGTGCTACGGACCAGGATATTGTGGAATTTACGGACTCCGCCCAAAACCTGGACAGCCTATATGAACAGGTAGAAGCGAAAGCGCCGTCAATTTTGGAGCGGTTGGTCAGCGCAATTCTGCCGTCCTTTCAGCTTTCAGACGGCACTGCCCAATATGACAGCTACACAGTTACAGAAGATTTGGGGAATCTGAATCAATACTGGCTAATCGCCATCGGCTCGGTGAAGTATAAGCAAGACCTGACTGTGATGGATGAAAAGGCGGTAGAGGAACTGGTGTATGGTAAATTGACCTATACAGCCTCTTTAGTGGATCAAGTGCTGAATATTTCCATACGGGACATGACGCCGGAGGAGTATATGAACAGGCTTGGATTTTCAGAAGAAGAAAAGGAATGGGCTGCGCTGCTCTACTCCGTTATGGCCGACGAACAATTTTTATCTTATGGAGATTCCGATGGAGATGGCTATTACAACACGGATTATGGCGATGTCACATTGGAGCATAGAGAGACACCTGTGGTTTATTATAACCAGACCGACGCGAGATGGGGTAACAAACTGTATGGAAAAACCGGGACAATTGGAGCGGAGGGGTGCGGCCCCACCGCGCTGGCCATTGTGGTAGCTACGCTGACCGACCACAAAGTAACCCCATATGACGTAGCGAAGTGGTCTGCGGAAAATGGACATCGCTGTGAGGGCAATGGAAGCTACCACAGCCTGATTCCGGCGGGCGGGGCGCACTATGGTCTTACCGTTACCGGTATTGGAAACAGCAGTTCTAAGCTGGTGGAGGCCCTTCAGGAGGGGAAGCTGGTGATCGCGCTGATGGCGAAAGGCCATTTTACCAGCACTGGTCACTTCATTGTGCTCCGCGGGATCACGGAGGATGGAAAAGTGCTGGTGGCAGATCCCGCCAGCATCAAGCGAAGCAACCAGGAGTGGGAGCTTGGCATCGTGGTGAATGAGGCCCGCCGCGGAGCCGCCGTGGGTGGCCCCTTCTGGGTATTTTCTGCATAAGGGGGAACAAGCAATGGAAAAGATCTGTTGGCTGAGGGCGTTTCGCTGCCGGCACCGGATCACGATTGCAGAACTGTCATGCTGTGCCGGCATATCCCCGCAGCTACTCAGTTTGATTGAGCTTGATCCGGGCCGGCAGACAAAAGAGCAGGCGGCCAAACTGCACCTGGCATGTATCAAATTGGCCGGAGCCCGGCGCCGTGAGGCGGAACAAATGGAGGAGGAACTGGCGAGCTGCCCAGGAATCTTCCTCTTAAATGGAGGCGAAAAGGATGGGGCGTGAGACATACTATATCCCCGTGAATTATACCGATGCTGGAAAATTGTTTGGGCTGTTTGAAATCCGAAATGTAGTGGAGGCCGTTCTGATCGGCCTGCCTGTACTGTCCCTTTGCGCACGGTTTCTCCCCTTTGGGCTTACCTGGAAGATCACAGTATCTCTGTTTTTGCTGGTCCCAACCGTGGGGTTTGCCTTGATTGGGCTAAAGGATGACAGCCTAACCCGTTACTTAAAAACCTGGTGGCTCTGGCGCCGGCGGCGCCGGGTCGTGACCTATCGAGGAGAGGTAGATCCACATGAATCTGAAAGACGTTATATTCGGCAATTCCACCGCAGCCGTCCGTGACACAGGCGGCTCCTACAGCGGGAGCGCCCAGGAGTGGCTTCCCATCAAGGATATTCTCCAGGGCGTGGTTATCACAAGGGACAAACGCTTTATCAAAATTCTGGAGCTCATGCCGGTCAATTTCTATACCCTGTCGGAGACGGAGCAGAGCAACGCCATCGCTGATTTTGCTGCCTATCTGAAAGTTGCGCCGGATGAGCTGCAGATCAATGTACTGACCCAGAAGTTCGATCTGAACGGCTATTTGAAGATGATGAAGAAATGTCTGGAGCGCGAGGGGAACGAAAGCTGCCGGGAGATGATCCTGGAGAGTATGCAGTACGTTCCCCAGCTTGTAGAGCGGGAAGCCATCACCCACCGCTTCTTCCTGACGTTTTCCTATGAGCCGGGGATGAAGGCGGCAAACAATACCCCTGGAGCCATCGCCGCCCGACTAAACGAGCAGGCGGAAGTGGCGCGGAGGTACTTGGACAGGTGCGGCATATCAGTGCTGGAGCCGGAATATGCGGATAACTTTATTCTGGAGTTGTTCTATGAATTGGTGAATAAGCACACATCCCAACACATCCGGCTGCCGGACGGTGCGTTTGATATGCTGGGGATGATCCATGGCGTCTATGATGACAGCATATTGAGTGCGGCCGCAGAAAAGTCCCAGGAGGAACCCGCGGCCAAAAAGAAAAGGCGATTTTTCGCCAAGAGAAAGGGCTCCGAGCTTCCGGGCATGGAGGGAGGGGCCACGACTATCCCAGATTTGATTGCGCCCACCTCTATTGACACTCATGCGCCCAACTATCTGCTGGTGGATGGTGTGTATCATACTTATCTCTACATTGCCGGGTATGGGTATGCCACCGTTGTTGGGAAAGGATGGCTCACGCCCCTTATTGAGGCGGGAGAGGGCGTCAGCATCAGCTTCCAGTTAAGAAAACAGCCCAGAGAAAAGATTCTCAGCTCTATCTCTCAGACTACCATGATCAACCGCTCCAGGATGCGGGATGTGGGGGATACGAGAAGCGACTTTGAGGAGCTGGGCGACGCAATCAATGCAGGCCTCTATCTGAAAGAGGGGATCAACCGGGAAGGAGAAGATCTGTACTTCATGCACACTTTGATCGAGGTGGTGGCGGATGATCTGGAGACACTGGAGCAGAGGGCCTCAGCCGTGGAAACGCTGTGTGTGGCATCTGATATGCTGGCGAAACGATGTGAGTTCAAAAACGAACAGGCGTTCTTGTCATTCCTCCCCGGCCTGCGTCTTGATCCGGACATTGAGCGCAAGAGCCGGCGCAACGCCCTGACCGCCGGTGTGGCCGGCGCATTTCCGTTCGCCTCCTACGAGTTGAGCGACTCCGGCGGGATATTTCTGGGCCTGAACCTTTATAACCGCTCTCCCGTATTCATAGACTTCTACGATGACTACAAATACACAAACGGCAACTTCGCGGTTTTTGGATCTACCGGGGCCGGGAAATCCACTATTTTGCAGTCTGTTGGAAAGCGTGTGAGGGAACAGGGCCGAAAAGTCATTTGCATTGTTCCGGAAAAAGGGCATGAATACCGCCCTCTTTGCGAAGCAATGGGCGGCCAGTTTATCAAGCTTGGGCCATCTTCCCCGGACTGCATTGGCCTGATGGAGATCCGTCGTTTTCGGGAGGACCCGTACAGTTCGCGTTCCAGTGGAGAACGGCGGGAATCCCTGCTGGCGGAAAAGGTGTCCTGGTTGAGCGTGTGGTACTCCTTACAGAAGAAAAACCTTAGTGAGGAGGACCGGGCCTATATTGACGCTTCCCTGATCGAATGCTATGGGAGACGGGGTATTACCTTTGACAACGCTTCACTCTACCATGAAAACGGCGCGCTCAAAGAGATGCCAGTCATCAAAGAATGGTATGACGTGCTGATGGAAAACCCGGAAACCCGGCATTTGGCGGTGGTCTTGACACGATATGTGTCCGGCTCCGCCGTCGCGATGGGCGGCCGTACCAATGTGGATGCCGATAACCCCTATCTTGTGATCGACCTGACCGATTTGCCGGACGATTTGATTCTTCCTTCTGTCTATGCCGCCACTGGCTTTGCTACAGATATGATCGTTCAAAATGGAGATGTGGGTACGGCGCTTCTTTCGGATGAGCTGTGGAAGCTGTTGGGCGCCAATTCTAACCCACTGGCCGCCGACTATACCATGCGCATGGTCAAGCTGATCCGCTCCCAGGGCGGTATCGCGGGCGTTACCTCCCAGGGCATGGGAGACATGATGGCTCTGGACGGGGGAAAATACGGCAAGGCGATCCTGGATAGCTGCCGGATCAAATTTATTATGCAGATGGAGGAGCAGGAGGCCCGACTGGTTCAAAACATTTTGAATCTCACGGAGGAAGAAGTACGGCTCATCACCCGCTTCCGGCGCGGGGAAGGGCTGCTGTGCATTGGACATAACCATGTGCCGATTTCGATTTTTGTCTCCCCCAAGGAATACGAGGCTATCACAACGTCGCCCACAGACCGCCGTGCCCGGATGGAGGCATGATGAGACGCGGGTTCTGGAAGTGGTGTGCGACGCGATGAAAGAGGAGCGAATAAAAGCAATGCTTGATGATCGAGATACCATTAAACAGATACAGACCATTACATTTGACGCTTATAAGACCAGCGGACGTATCGCCGCCCTGATGGATGGCGCGGAGGGCGACTTGGCCCATGAAATGTCTGACGCCGCGTTTCGTCTGGAAAGCGGTGCTGTGGCTCTGCGCCGGCTTTGTGAGCGGTATCAGGGGGCGCCAGAAAAAGGCCATGGGAACAGGCCGGTGATTCCTGTGCCCCTGGATGTAGCTGGATGGGCTGAGCGTAGCCGCGACGGCTGGCTCCATATCTGCCTCAATACGCTGCTGCCCCATTGCAGATATGATACACCCGTCTGGCTGTCTGACACCGTGACCCGTGCGCTGGACCGCTATGAGGCGGCCCACGCTAAATTGCCCATGCTGGAGAGAGCCATGCTCATCATAGATGAGCACTGTGACATCGATGCCAGACGCGCATTTGATCAAGATAACAAGGGGTGGAAAGCGGTAGCCAATGCCATTAAAGGGCGTCTGATCCCGGATGATGACCAGTATAGTCTTGGCGTATGCCTGCTCTCCAAGCGGCTTCCGGAGAATATATGCCATGTCTACCTCATTCCAGAACAGGATGCCGGTGATTTTCTGTCCCTTCGTGCGGAGGACTTTCTCCCATTCTCAAAGACCTTCGGTTACAAGTAAGGAGCGGTTCCGAGACACACCTTGCGACACAATAGAGAGACAAATCTTAGTATCATCGGTTACATCTATGCTGCAAAACCCCAAGAGACCATCGGTTACATATCCATGCCGGATGTAACCGATGGTCTCTCCTTGTCCCCATTGAAGCGTATGGCTTTGGGGCCCCGCAGCGCGGGGGACATGGGAAAAATGTAGACGTTCTACGCCGCCTTCCGTTACATTTGGGGCTCAAATCCACGCACAGAGAGGAGGATTCATACCATGCTTTACGACCGCAGGGATTTTGGTTTGCTTCGTCTCGCAGGGACTTATCAATGGCTCCCTGCTGCTCCCTTGAAAAAACTTTCCGCGCTTAAAACGCTCCGTCATGAGGCAGAGCTGCTTTCAACCCTGGGACTGGTCAGTTACGCCAGGAGCGGAGAATACTTCATGCCATCCCCGCAGGGCTATGAATTTTTATCTGGCTTAGGTCTGACCTGCCAGCCGCCCTCCAAACGGCCATATGCCCAAAGCCCCGCCCTCTGCCGCCGGCTGGAGGTGGGAACCATTCTGCTTACCTGCATTGGGGCAGGAATTGAGCCTACTCTGGGAAAGGTAGAAAACCTAAAACGCCAGCCCATCTTTTTTCCCGCCTTCGCCATGCGGAATACCGGAGGCAATCTGATGAACGCCGCGGGCTGCGCTGGGTTTGGCCATTGGGGGGACACTGCCTACATGACGCTCTATGCCAGTGCCCGCGCCCCGGGCTTTGTTATGGCCAACGAACTGGGGCATCTTCACAACCTCGCCTCAGTATTCAGCGAACAGCTGGACACCCCCCAGGTCCTGCTTCTAGTCGGGGAGAGCTACCAATCTGTCTATGAGGTTTTGACCAGCAAGACCTTGTCCCGGCGGCACGGGAAAAAGGGGTTTGTAGATTACAGTCAGGCATATTACAAGCTGAATATACCGGTTTGTATCATAGCCAGTGACAACACCGGGGTCCTGCAGCTTGCCATCATGCGCCAGACGGACTACCGGGCAAAGATCGCCCAGGCGGCCTTTGGCGCACGCTGGACAGGCAGAGACGATGGCATCCCGGAGGCTGACGGACATGTAGACGGTAACCCGTTAGTCATCGCGGTGGATATGGATCTGCGCCGTTTGGAGCGGGTATGCGCCGCTGCTGTACGCCAAGGGCGGAAAGAGATCATGGTGGCTGCCTTGGAGGGCCAGATGGCCGGGCTGCTGCTCTCCATCCTGCCTAAGAACGCGCCAGTCAGGCCCCTTCGCATCAACGCCCAGGTCCTCTCAGTGGCGTTTGGCGGAAACTGCAAAACAGGCGACCCATGGCCGGACGCCCCGCTCATGCTGAAAGGCGGGCTTGTCCATGTTTAGGCTCTCAGAAAAATTGGCCAGACTGGAGGACCGGGCGGCCAATCGCTGGGGGAAAAAGTGGGAGCGGTTTCGGGACAGGCATAAGGGAGAATGGAAACTCCTTGTTCCGCTGGGGCTTGCCGCATGGTATTTTGCCGGAATGTTTCTTAACTCCATCCGGCTTGGGATTGAGTCCGTATTCGGAGAGCATTCCGATGAGATTACAAGCATCTGGGTAGTCAATCCGTTTTTGAATTTTGCCGCGGTATTTACACCGACTGGCCTTGGGACAATCGCGGTGGGTGCGCTCCTCTTCTGCTTGGTCACCAAAAAGGGATACCACTGGTTTTCCGGCTACAAGTATACCCGGGACAAGCGGGGCTTTGATATTTTGCCGGACGGCACCCATGGCACCGCTACCTTCATGGGGAAAAAGGAACAGGATAAGGTGCTGCTCAGCGGGACGATTTCAGAGCTGGAAGGGACGATTTTGGGCAAGAAGAAGGACAATCCCGATGATGACGATAAATACGCCGAATATGTGACATTGAAGCCCGGCTGCGGGTTGACAGAGCACATTATGGTATATGGTGCAACAGGTTCTGGCAAAACCCGCGGAATGGTCATTCCTTTCATACTCCAGGCCATGCGCCGTGGGGAGAGCATGGTGCTGGTGGATGTAAAGGGGGAGATATACGAAAGAACATCTGAGATTCTTCGGGAAGAGGGCTATGAGGTAAAGATGTTCAACCTCTTGGACAAGGAAAACAGCGACGCTTGGAACTGTTTGAGTGGGATTGAGCAGGACAAGAACCTGGTGCAATCCATTGCCGAGGTGATCATTAAGAACACTTCCAATGCGAATGAGCGGCAGGACTTCTGGGAAAACGCGGAGAAGAACCTGCTGATGGCGCTGATGCACTATGTCGCCACTCAGACCATTCCCGGGACCAATCAGCTTTTGCCCATCCAGCAGCGATCCCTGGGCGAGATATACCGCATTTTGTCCAACGAATCCTTTTCCGATCTGGAAAGCCGCTTTGAGGCGCTGCCAAAGGGGCATCCCGCTCTGGCCCCATATGGTATCTTCAAGCTGGCTAACCGCCAAATCTGGGGCAACATCGCCATCGGGTTGGGCAACCGTCTGTCCGTATTCCAAAACCCGCTGGTAGACAAAATTACTTCCTACAATGAGATCGACCTGACCCAGCCAGGGCAGAAGCCCTGCGCCTACTTCTGCTGCATCTCAGCGCAGGACTCCTCCCTGGAATTTTTGAGCTCCCTGTTCTTCTCTCAGCTTTTTACCAGCCTGATGGATTATGGCCGCCGCTACGGCAATCACGGCCGGCTGCCGGTCAAGGTCAACGTCTGCCTGGAGGAGTTCTGCAACATCGGGAAGCTGATGGATTTCAAACGGGTGCTGGAGGTCTGCCGCGGCTCCAATATCTTCTGCCAACTGGTGGTGCAGTCCATCCCCCAGCTGAAGGACCGCTACCCCAAAACAGAGTGGGAGGAGCTGATTGGATGCACCGACATTCAAATCTGCCTGGGCTGTAATGATGTGGATACGGCCAAGTACATTTCTCAAAAATGCGGCGTTACCACGATCCGGGTGGAAAACAATCAAATGCCCCTGACCCCCCTCTTTTCCCCTGTTTATTCCACCACGCGCCCATACTCCCAGACCAAGAGCAATACGCAAAGGCCGCTTATGTATCTGGATGAAGTGCTCCACATGGATAACCGGGAGTGCCTTGTGCTGCTGCGTGGGCAGAACGCGCTGAAGCTCTATAAGATCACGCCGGAGGAATTTCCGGCGTATTCCCGACTGAAGGACGCAAAGGTATCCGATCATATCCCTTGCTGGAGGAAGGCAGAGGAAGAAAACCGGAAAACCGCTCCGCCTGAGCGGCGCTCCCCCAAACCGGAGGAGGCCGCGCCCTCCCCGCCGCAGCCAGAGGGGCAAGTCCCCCCTGCGGAGAAGCCGGGCCAGGCGCCCGGCTAGGGGTAGGGAAGGCCGCGCCCGTCCTTTGAGCCACAGTTCTCCTATGGCCTGATGGGCTCCAAACCGTGCGGACTGGAGATAGACGGCACGGAGGATACCGGAGACCCCGGCGAGGACGCCCCATATGGTGCTTTGGAATTGATGGAGATGATGCCGGAGGACATCGGCGGCCCTCAAGGGTGACGGAGCGTGATGCCGCCGGCCCTGGAGGCAAGCGGGTGGGTCATGCGCCCAGCCGGCAGGCACCCCGCCCGCCCACGGGGCGACAGGCCCGGCGGCAATATCATTTGCCTCTGACCAGTTCAGATCAGAGGCATGGCGTTACGAAGCGAAAAGCATCAGATTAGGCAAGGTCCCGCTGTCCCGGACAAAAAGGCCGCCGCTCATCCAGCCTGTAGACGGGCGTGCAGGCCGCCGGGAAGCGGGACGGAAGGAGGAATGATTTGTGAAGGCCGCGCCTATGACACAAAAGCCCGCGTTCCGGCTCATGAAGCTGGGAGATGTGCAAAATGTGTACCATCTGCAGATGCCCCGCTGGCTGTTTACCGACCCGCGCTATATGCCATTATCCATCGAAGCAAAGGTAGCTTATACATTTCTTCTCAACCGCTTCCAGCTCTCCAGGCTGAACGGATGGATCAACGACGCCGGAGAGGTGTTCATCATTTATACACGCAAATCGCTGGCGGAGGAAATGCAGGTAAGCTACCGAAAGATCATCGAGTGTATGAAAGAGCTCTCCACAGCCGGCCTCATATGGGAGCGCCGGTGCGGCCGGGGCGACGCAAACCAGATCTATCTCGCCTTGGTAGAGCACAAGGAGTGCCGGGGAGGCAGCGCCCCCTTTGTCCCGAAAAAACACGAGGCGGCCGGCGCCGTGCCGGCGGAGAACGGCGGCGTAAGAAGTGCGGAAATGGAACCTCTTCAGCAGTGTCAAGGGGGAGGACAGTCTCTTGCGCCCGGCCAAGAAGTACCAGAACGGGATTTCAAGAAGTGCCGGACCAAGACTTCTGGAAGTGCGGAAACGGGATGTCCAGAAGTGCCGCCCCCGCACCCTAATTATACTGATTCCAGCCATACTGATGGGAGTCATACTGAATCCAGTCAATCTATCTATCCGCGGCAGGGCGCAGGATGGCGCCCGGCTGGGCATGTGGGGAAGCCTCCGGAGGAACGGGCCAAAGAACAGGCCCAGTTGGAGCAGATCTTGCAAAACTGTGATCTGTGGATCTTCACACCGGAAGAGGCCAAAGTATTTGAGACCGCGATTGAACGCTTGTTCTACTCGGATGGGCTTCGTGTGGGTAAAGCGGTGCTCCCGCAGGCAAACATCCGTTCCAGGCTTTGGGATTTGGATGGGACCATGCTGCAGGTGGTGGCTGGAAAGCTGAAAAACAATCAGACGGAGATCCGGAACCCCATTGCCTATACCATGCAGGTTATTTTCAGCTCCATCAACGAATCCCACTGTGATGTGATGATCGATCCCTACCTCAACAGTCTGCGTGCGGATGGGAAAGGACAAACGGGAGGCTGAGGGTGGTGTATCTGTTCGAGGACCAAAAATTTTTCTTGTCCATCCTGCAGGAGACGGGGTTTATCCGGACGTCCCAGGTACTGCCGCTGCTCCGGCTGTTTGACCCGCGGAAGACGCCGCGGCAGGCCGAGGCGCTGCTCCACCAGCTTCGATATGGAGGGACGCTGGTCTGCGTCGGAGAGGTGATCTGCCTCCCCGAACTGCGAAATGAGCGGCCGGATGCGGATATGCTGGAGGCATTGGACGTTCTGCTGGCGCTTCCCGGCGAAAAACTGCTGGAGGTGGTACACCGCCCGCCCTATCAGATATGCTTCCTCCTCCAGCACGCGAACGACTGGATCGACGCCTACGCGGTCATGGCAGTCAAAAAGGGGCGGGAGCGGGACGCCTCCCTGATTTTGAACCAGGAGAAGGGCGAGAGCACGCCGCTGGTGGTTTTGGAGGCGCTTTCCCAGTACAAAGCCCTGTCTATCCGCCGAAGCTGCTATTTTGTGGTGCGCCAGCAAGGACGCCTGCATTTCTACAAAGGAGGTGAGGCCGGCAAGCGACGCCAGGGCAGCGCTCCCAGCGGGGAGTAAACGAAGGAACAGCTTACATTGGAAAGGAGCAGCATATGAGTTACCTGGATGAAAATGACCGGATCGGATTGGAAGAGAAAATGGACGGCACCGAAGCGGAGGCCGCGGCTGAGCTGGCAGAGCCCGCCGGGGAGAAGGCGGGGATGGATTCTGAACCTGAAGACGTCGGAGCAGGAGGCCAGACGACCCAAGATGCGGAGGGCCCCGGCCCGGAGACTGTAGAGGAGCCTCCGGTTAAGCCCGCACGGAGGCGGGCTGCAAAGAAGAAAGCGGAGGGACCGCCCGAGGATGCACCGGCCGATGGGGAGGATGAGGCGGAGGCCGACGGCCGCCAGCCCATGGACAATGCGGAGCAGGGGGAGTACGCCCCAGACCTCAGACAGGAGGAAGATGCGGCGCTCGTCGGGGATGAGAGCGGCGAAGGCCCCGTGCAGGATGTCCCATCCGAAACAGAGCAGCCGTCCGCAGAGGGACCGGAGGCAAGGGCCGCCGATGGCGGAGATCAGGACCCCCAGCGCAAACCGAACCGGCGTCCCCGGGGGCGCCGGAAGGGCGCGCAGGAGCAGGAGGAGGGCGGCCGTTCAGAGGAGCTGCCGGACAGCCCGCTGGCCGGAAGAAAGAACCTTTCCGATTTGGATTTGAACAAGCTGGACCGGAACCTTACAGAAGAGGAGCGTGAGGAGTGGAACGAAATTTACGCATCGCTCCGATCCAGAACCGTCCTGACCGGCCGGATCATCGGAATCGACAGCCACTATTTCCATGTCAAGGACCGGGACACTGGCCGGGTTGAATACCGTGAGATCCTGTGCGCGGTCGTCATTACTTACCGGGTCAAAGTTTTGATCCCGGAGACGGAGATCTGGATGCCGGGCATGGAGCGCCCCTCCCATGTCTTGCGCGGCATGTCGGGCGCGGAGATCGACTATGTGATTCTGGATGTGGACCGGGAAGGCGGCGTTGCCATCGCCTCCAGAAAGCTGGGAATGGCGGCAAGGCAGCACTTCTTCAATGCGGACAAGGCCGGCCATAAGGTAGGGGAGCATCTGACCTGTCGGGTGGTATCTGTGGGGCCCAGGCTCTGCATGGTCGAATGCGGCGGAAGGGATATGACCCTCAAGCAGGAGGATCTGACCTATACGGCGACCCCGGACCTGCGGGAGCGGTATCGCCCCGGCCAGACGCTCCGGTGCGTCCTGACGGAGTATGACCCATATCGGAAGCTGATGAGTATTTCCGTCAAGGCCGCAACGGCGAACCCCTTCCAGGGGGCGGTCCGGCGCCACCCAGTCAACAGCCGGCGCCAGGCAACCATCAGCGGCAAGTACGGCGGGGGCGTATTCTGCACCCTGCCGGACGATTCCGTATGTCTGTGCCGCTATTCCCCCCGCCAGAAAGACAGGGAGTTTCATGTCGGGGATTCCGTGATTCTTGTGATCACCCAGCATAATTTTGAGCGCAGTATGATCTATGGCCGAATTCTATCCAAATGGTGAGGTGGCCGGAATGGAGGAGCATGTTGGCTTGTTGGACCGGCTGGCACAGTTGAGCGGCTGCATATGCCTCTCCGACCTGCGGAGCCCGGCTTACCTGCACCAGGTATTGGAGGCGCTGTCACAGATTGACGCCGAGGAATACCACGCCCGGGAATGGCTGGAGGCGGCAAGCTATCTGCTGTCGCCTCTGCCGGAGCCGCTTTTCGGAGAAGATACGGGAGAAGTTTTGTAATTGTGCCGCGGCCGGGGAGGGCATAGCCCCTTCCGGCGGACAAGAAAGCCCGCTGTGGAAAAGCAATTCCGCAGCGGGCTTTTTTATTCTATTCGCAGCAGGTCCAAGCCCCCCTGCCCGCTAAAGCGGGCTATCCGGGGATAGATCGGGCGGCGGTGCGCCTGGGCGCCGCCGCCCCGCCTGGCTGTCTGGGCCCGTTTTCCTGTATAATAATGTCCAACCTAATATTTAGGAGGGACAAGTTTATGAACGATTTGGAAGCACTGACCCGGCTCTATCTGGATATGTGCAGATATGAAAAGAGGCTGTCTCCGGACACACTAAAAGCATACCGGATCGATTTGGCGCAATTCAAGGCTTTTGTGGGTGAGCAGGCGGTCACAAGGGACCTTTTGGGCGGTTATATGAAATATCTGAACAAAACCTTCGCGCCGCGGTCAGTCCGGCGTAAGCTGGCGTCTCTGCGGGCGTTTTACCGTACCATGGAGGAGCAGGAGCGCATCGAGCACAATCCATTTGAAAAGCTGCGCGTTCACATTCAGAGGCCAAAGCAGTTGCCCCGGATCATTCCGGAAAATGTGGTCCAGGCCCTTTTGGAGGCCGCCTATGAGGAATACCGTCCAGACGCCGTGTTCGTGCTGCGGGACATCGTTGTGCTGGAGCTTTTATTCAATACCGGGATGAGGGTTTCAGAGCTCTGCGCCCTATCCCCCCAGACAGTTCAGCTCGAAGAGGACAAGCTCAGATTCCTGATTTATGGAAAGGGCAAAAAGGAGCGGGTGGTTCAAATTGCCATGCCGGAAGTCCTGGAGCTGATGCGGGTCTACTGCCAGCAGTTTGGCGAGGGGATCAGGAGTTCCGGCGTCCTGCTCCTGAATAACCGCGGCCGGGCTCTTTCCCAGCAGTCGGTGCGGCGGATCATACGGAAATATCAAAAGAAGCTGGCAGCGCCTTTCCGCGCAACGCCGCACATGTTCCGCCACACCTTTGCCACCGCGCTTTTGGAGGCCGGGATGGATATTCGGTACATACAATCCCTGCTTGGGCACAGCTCCATCGCAACGACGCAGATATACACGCATGTGGCGGCCCAGCGCCAAACTGAGCTCCTTTCCGAACTGCATCCAAGAAGCCAAATGTCCTTCCATCTATAAGGCAGAAACAGCGTGTTTTTTCCGAAGCGGGGGATGAGCGGCCTCAGCTGCTTTACCCCGCGCTGTAAAAATGGCCGCGGAGCGGCGGCCTTTTTCTTGACAAGTCCACAAGAACTGCTATACTATATTTGGTATCAAATGATACTTATACCGGAGACGGGGTGATACCTTGGACAACGAGAGCAGCCGAATTGAAAGTGAGGCAAACGTGAGCGCCTATCTGGCGAAGCTGAGGTATGCTTTGGAAAATAACGCTGCATTGGATTTCCAGCAGGAAAGAAGGGTGGATGAAGCGCGCGACATTCAGTACACCAATAGGTATACGGTGGCGGAGCTGTTTCCGGATGAGGACCCCCAGGAGGTTTTGAGGGAAGAATTAAGGACACTGAAAACAAAGGATTATTTGAGGACGGTCAAAGACCTTAGATTTCCAAAACGCAGCGATATGTGGGAGTTCGGAAAGGTGTACCGCCGCTCAGACGAGAGCACGGAGGTCTATATTAAGATCCGGGTGGAACTGTTGGATGCGCGGTTAAGCGGAAACCACACAGTTTTTGTGATGTCGTTTCATCGTGCGGAAAAGCCGTTTGAGAGGGAACACTTTCCATACTGTTTGACTTGACGGAGACATAATAATAGGACCATGGATGGATTACATGACGGTGGAGGTGGGTGAAGATGGATATGGTCGTGCTGAAAAGGGAACGTAAGCTGTGCACCTGCTGCATGGAAGAGCATGAAGTGGCTGAGGTGTTGGTGCCGGAAACCAATATTTTCAAGGGCGTGAAGATTTCTTACGAGGCTGTGTATGAATATTGCGAGGCGGCGGATGAACTGCATGCGGCAGGCGAGATGATCTCCCGCAACGATACCGCTATGAAGGACGCTTATCGGAAACAGAAAGGGCTTTTGACGTCTCAGGAGATTGGGGAGATCCGAAAGATGTATGGGATCACCCAAACGGATTTGTCCCTTCTTTTAGGCTGGGGCGCCAAGACGATCACCCGGTATGAAGGGCATCAGGTACAGGATGCCGCGTATGATTCGATTCTACGGAAGCTGGCGGAAGACCCTGGATGGTTCCTTCAGCTTTTGGATGAGAACAAGGACAAGTTCTCCAAGGAGCTGTGGGAGAAATACCGGGTTCAAGCGGAAAAAGCATATTACGCATCCAGAGACCAGTACCTCCAGAAGGCGCTCTCATCCAAATATGCGGAAATCAACGGCGACCCCACATATTGCGGAGGGACACCGCTCAATATTCCGAAGATCAAAGAGGTTATCTGCTATTTTGCGAAAGCGAAAAAGGTTACCGCCCTATTCAAGGTTAAACTGATGAAGCTTATGTGGTATGCGGATGAGCTCTCACATAAGCGCCGGGGGCATTCCATCACCGGGCTTGCCTATCAAAGGCTTACCATGGGGGCTGTGCCGGTTGGACACAAGCTTCTGATGGAGCTGGATGGGATCAGATATGAGGAGATCGAGTATCCCGATGACCGTGTGGGTTACAAATTCCTGCCCAATCCGGACATGTCTTTCCAGCATCTCTCGCCGGAGGATATTCAAGTTTTGGACGATGTGATCGCGGTGTGCGGAGGGGACTCAAAAGAAGAAATCGTTACCCGTATGCACAAAGAGCGGGCCTACTTGGAAACCGCGGAAAAAGACCTGATTCAGTATCAATATTCAAACGATCTCTCAATTTCTTGAGGGGCGCCAAGATGTAACGGAGCCTGGTCAAAAAGAAAACGTCCCGCGCCGCTTCAGCGGCGCAGGGCGTTTTTTGTATTGGGGCGTTTATGCCTTGCTCAACTGGTCCAACATGCGCGCCTGCTCTGAGAGCTCCCGTACCATGGCGGAGCACTCCTGAGATGCGGCAGCGTTGGATTGGACGATATCCGAAACCCGTCCCAGGTCCTCCTTAATGCCGTTGACCGCCTCCAGCTGCGCGTCCGTCCGGTCTGAGATGCGGACAGCCTGATCTGCGACCTGCTCCACACTCTCCCGAATCCGCCCCATGACAGCGGAGGTCTCCGCTGCCACGGCGCTGCCCCGGCCCACCGCTTCCCGGCAGCCGGAAAGGACCTCGATGATCTGCTGGGCGGCGTCACTGCTGTTGCTGGCCAGGCTGCGGACCTCGTCGGCCACCACAGCAAACCCCTTGCCGGAGCTGCCGGCGCGGGCCGCCTCCACAGCGGCGTTCAGGGCCAGGATATTGGTCTGGAACGCCAGGGACTGGATGACGTTGATGGCGGATTCAATGGACTGTACGCTGGATTCGATGTCAGAGATGGCGGCAAGCATGGCCTGAACCTTGGCGTCGCCATCTCCGGCGTTCCGGCGCATGGCCTCTGACGCGCCGCGGACCTCAGCGGCCTGGCTGGCCGTGTCAGAGATCTGCTGATAGATCTCCTCCACGGCTGTGGATACGTTGGCGACGGAAGCAGCCTGGCTGGTGGAGCCGGTGGCCAGGTTTTCAGACTGGCCGGCCAGACTTTCGGCCTCCTGAGAGACCTGGGCCGACACCTGGACGATCTGCGACAAAAGCTGCTGCTGGCGGTCAAGGACCTGCTGGTTCTGCTTCTGCTTCTCGTCCAGCTCCGAGAGGAGCCGGGTGGAGGCGTCCTTCTGGGTGTGGGCCTCCGTGAGGTAGAAGCTGCAGTTCTTCACGCACTGATCCAGAAGAATATATGCCACAAGGATCGCCACCAGGCACTCGCCCAGGACCAGGGGGGCCTCCACTGGCTGGCCCAGCTGCACGCTGAGGATGACGCACTCGGCGGAGAAGAGCACCACGCTGCTGATACAGCACAGCCGCACCAGCGGCCGGGACAGGAACAGCGCCGAGAGCGCGATGGAGCAGGCGTACAGGGCCGTCCCAGGCGCCAGCTCCTGGGAGAAGATCTGCGTGACGAAGATAACAACGTCGATCCAGACCACCATAAAGGAGCTCAGGCCCCGGATGGTCTCAGGCCGGGCCAGGAACCGGCATGGGAGCAGCAGCAGGGCGCCCATCGCCAACAGCATCCCAACCAGCAGCCAGCGGCCGGAGAGGGCGTAAATCACCGCGTAGAGCGCCATGGCGGCGCTGACGATGATGGAACAGAGCCTAAGTACCTTCATTTGGTCAATCATTGTGTAATTCCTCCGATTTCATGTTCCCATAGGATATGCGGCCCGGCGGGGGACGGCCCGGGGTGATACTTTTTTTATTATATCGTCAGATTTTGACAAAAAATTATAGCCTGAAGGGGATTTTGAGTGTGTTCCGGCGCTTGCCGCTTCTCTCTGCCCCGGTATCTGAGCTCGGCCCTCCTTTATTGGGGCGTTTCCAGCTGACGGCGTGGGGGGCGATGTTCCGCCTGTTTGCCTTTAGGCAGAGCGAAGCCCTCCAGGCCAGCGCCCGGAGGGCTTTTCAGACGATCCATGATTTGAGACATGAGCCCAGTCAAGGAAGCTGGGTGGACTGGTCCTGTTTTCGGGTCAGCAGAGCAAGGATCTCATTCTTCTTCCAGCAGCTCCCCTCGGTCACTTGTACGCGGTCGCCCTCCACCTGGCAGATCAGCTCCGGCAATGCCCCGGTGTTATCTACGATCCGTGTGATGTCAGCGATGCGCACAAGAGTGGATAGATGCTCCAGGGATTTATAATAGCGGGAAATGATCTTTTCTTCCGGAACGGTGTGACCGCCTGCCGCTGCCCGCTGATGGACCCGCTCTACGTTGACGGCAGGATCTTTTGTTAAGACGAACACGGCCATAATGTGATACCCGGCCTGCTTTGCGCTCCGGATCAGCTCCAGATTCCGGGTTGTGGAGAGGACGGTTTCAAAGGTGAAATCCTTTTTTGCGGCCAGGAGCATATGCCGGATGCGCTCCGCTTCCTGGGCGGCCTCCAGATCACTACAGCGTCTCTCCCGCTTGATATCGTCTGCGTTTACATATAGGCCGACAGTAGGGAGCTTTACCGTGATAGAACTTTTGCCCGACCCATTTGGGCCGGCAAAAACCAGCAGCCTGGGTGTGCTGTTTCCTGAATCAATCGAGGACATATTCCACCCTACCATCTGCGTACTTGCGCATCAGCTTCCCGGTTTCATCGTCCAGCAGCGTTGTGTACTCGGCCACCGGGACGGCGTCCCGTGTGGAGACCGCTTCCCGACAAGCCAGTTCAAATTCCTCGCTGCTCATGTCAAAGACGGAAACTGGACGTTTGGGCTCCAGCTTGACCGGGAAGGGGAATCCTTTCTCCGTATTGAATTTACGCAGCAGGATGTTCACCACAGCGTTAAAGGACAGCCCCATCTCCTTGGCGATCCGCACAGTTTCCGCTTTTGTTCTCTCATCGACCCGAATCGAATTTGTTGACACCTGAGCCACCTCCCCGCAGGATAAAATGTGCGCATTGAGTCGTTCACAAATGAATGACTATGCTTTCTATATTTAGTATATGCAAATCCAGGAGGAAAGTCAACACAAATGGCATCTTTTGTAGTACACAACACTAGCGCGATCAGGAGAGGATGGCGCATGACTGTCGTAGTCCGCACTTTTTCAGATAATGAGCCCTCAGCCTAGCAAGCTGGGGGCTCATCCGTAGATTGGGATAGTGGCGGATAATCCATTATTATCTGCTGTTATATACAAGACTCTGGAGAACTGATATGATGAATGATAAAGTTCACACTACTGCACAGACTAATTACTCAAATTCAATTTCACCCTGGCCCGAGCATGATATTTGGCACGAAAAAACATTCTATGCGGAAAAGAAAATTGTGGAATGCTGGCTTTCAGAACTGGCAATGGACGAATCCATTATTCTTAATGCAGGTTCAGGAGGAACGGATTATCAGGCTAGAGGAACCTTTGTTCACCTGGATATTATTGAAAAGTACATATGTCAACATAAGAAGTATTTAGTGGGCTCGATAGAAAAAATAAGTTCTCCAGCACAGACATACGATGGAATTGTCTGTGTTGGAAGCGTCTTAAATTATGCTGATGCACAGCGATCTATAAAGGAATTTACGCGGGTGCTTAAGCCGGGCGGTTTTCTGATTCTGGAATTTGAACGGACAGAAAGTGCTGAGTTCCTATTTACTACGCAGTATGGAAAAGATGTATTTTTAAAGTCATATTTGTATGGAAACCAGACGCATCTGCTATGGATGTATAGTGAAAAGCACATCCGGCGTCTGATTGATTTCTATGGATTTCGGCTTAAACAGATCAAACGGGTACATAGCCTGTCCTCTCTGCTGTACCGCTTTGGGCTCTCCGAGGAAAAGGTCGCCCGCTATTCCAAATTTGACAGGTTGCTTCAGCCGGTTTCTTTTCCCATATCGCATAATGTCCTTTTCCTATGCACCAAATAAGTCATTGCGCAGTGAAGCAATGGAGATCAGGCCCGCCAGTATTGTCAGGAAAGAGCACGCAACCGCCACAAAATTCGAAAAGCGTGGGATTGCGCAAAAAAGGAATGTGAGGATCGCCAAACCACCCCACAGGAAAAGTGGCACAATGATCTTCCATTTCTTTTTTCTTTGACGCTGGAGTGTAATATTCTCTGTTGTTATTTTGGGACACTGTCCCTCATCAAACAGCCTGCATTGGACCAGCGTGATTGGGTCGGTGTCTTTATTTTGAATAATCTCTTGCTCGATCCGCTTCAACAAAGTTTCAATAACTTCCTCAAAGTGCGGAATATTTTTATACCAAGTCAAATAATGAGAATAGTACAATTCCTTTACGATAGAAAGGTACTGCTCCTTTGTCAGTATCAGTGAGGAATCCATAGGCACTCCAGTCTTGGAAATAGCCAGGTTAAATTCCTTGACCTCATCTTGGGGAAGAAGAGGCGGCTGATAGTATGGGTACTTCAAAAGCCTGTAATTTTCATTTGACAACAGATGTCGAAAATAATTGCTGTCAACGTCTACAAGTTGTCCATTTATATTGGTGAGAGAAAGCTCTGTTAAGATAAACCGGATATAGTGTCCCTTTCTTTGCAGCAGTTCTTTAATCTCCTGAATCGCCATGTGGTAAAAGTTATAGAACAACACATGGTTTCTCTGGCCTGTGCAAAGATAATCAAGCACCAGTACCTGATTCTCAGGTAAGTACGCAAATTCCGAAAATCCTTTCACAGTACCAGTAATATCATAAAGCAGGTAAAAGAACATCTGCCTTGGCTCAGCCTGATGATCCTTTATATTCCAGATATAATCACTGATTTGGTTGGTATCCGTCAGGGAGCCCAGATCAACCGATTTGCAGTATATGTCCAATGCGGATATGACATCCCGCTTTGGACACTTTTTAGCGGGGACTACCTTTAACTGAATGACCATACAATATTCACCCCCGGCAGATAATAATGGATTATCTGTTAGAAACTTTTTTCTTTTATATTTTATCTCTTTTTCCCCTATACCGCAAGTATCGTTCTATCGGGATAAGATAATATTTAACACAGAACGAGGGGGTTGCCGGCAGACGGCAGCCCCCTCCAGGAACAGTTCTTAAAAAAGAAGTAACCGCCGGCTGTGGGGACAGAGGGGAGGTTACTGCTTTTTATTGGCCGCAATAAAGAGGCCGATAATGCCAACGATTAAGATGCCGGTCTGAATGAGATCGGAGTAAGTAACCATTGGGCAGCCTCCCTTTCCATAAGATCAGAGGGCAAGCCGCCTGCCGTAGATGGCAACGCCACCGACAGAATGACACGGATTTCTCTAAAAAGTATGTGCGCCCCCTCTCTCCCTCTGAAACTGTACATCATGCACAAATGCTCCCGGATAAATTTGTACATCATTCGGGGCTTTTTTCTTGACTTATAAACAGAGGCGATTTATAATTAACTCGCAAGGCAAGGGGATGTCTGAAGGATAAAACAGAATGCGACAGTGAAAGCCGGGCCGGAAGCAGGCACAGTTCCGGGGATTGCCGGCAGGTGGCAATGGCTGTGAAAGGTAACCTTCAGGCCCCCGGACCTTGGATAAAGACAGAACTAGGAGGAGAACCATGGTAGCATATTATGAGAACGAAGCAGCAGTTGACGCCGCTCTGAAGAAGGCCAAGACGCCCGAGGAGGTTCTGAAGATTACCCAAGACCTGGAGCAGCGTGAAGCGCCTCACCACTGGATACAAAAGGCCGTGGCATTCTACCGCTCCATGATTTGACACCCACACACAAACTACCCGCCCCAGAGGTCGCGAGGGCGCAGAACAGGCCGGGAGGTAAAAGGGGATGAAAGAATACAGGATCAGGGGAACGTGGTACACAGTAAAGGCCAGCTGCATCAAACAGGCCCTCCTGAAACTGGTGGACGCTGATGGCGATTTTGTCTATAAGGCACACTGGTACACGAAAGGCCGCCGCAAGTCATGGGCCGAATTTGAGACCAGCTACGGCTATAAAGGAATTTTGGAAGAGGTATAAATCACTGCCTGCCCCGGAGGAACGAGAGCAGGCGGAAGAAGCGGCCGGAAGAGCCAGGGCCACCACTGGCTGCATGAGGAACGATATACTATCGTTGATTGCTAACAACAACACAACGCCTGACCTATCGGGCATACGGGGAGAAAGGAAAGATATGAGCTCATCAACATCACCTACCACATGGAGAAGCCCAACGAGGAGGCCGAGAGCTGCATCACCCTCCCCGTGACGGACGATATCCTGCCCTCTTCTACCCAGACAAAGATGAAGCGGTTCTCATAACCGGGAATCGGGGCCACATGACGCATTGGGACGGAAGCAGCGACGAGGCTTGTAAAATCTATTCGCTTATGATACACTACTTAATAACCGAGGCCGAAAAACTGGGAGGAGACCCAGGCCGTCTGCGGAAGCATCTCGACGTGCTTCTCCGTCCAACCAAATACAACACATACAACACGGACAATCTTCTGCGCCTTGGCCGCTCCGGCAGCCTTGAGTCGTCTGGATATGTGGTAGACAGCTTCAAGTTCTGCCCGTGGGATTCCGTGGGATATGCTGACGCGATATGCAACGCCGCCAACATGGGGGGAGACACCGGCACCATTGCAGCCATCTGCGGCGGTCTGGCCGGCGCCCTGTACGGGTTTTCAGGCATCCCCCAGGAATGCGGCATCTGCTCTATCTGCACACGACAGAGAGCGTCTGGACGCCGCTACGGTGGTCGCTGTGGAAAGCCAAGAAAATAGCATGATGTGTTGAGGAGGAAATGAGTATGCCGTATGGACGCCCCCTGAAGGGGAAGAGCCGTCGCGTTTCTGTGACGATCCACTCCCCGGTCGGCCTGCTGGATATTATTGACAACTATGTAGAGGAGCGCGACAGCCAAGAAAAACGCGCTTACACCAGGTCGGACTTCTTTGGGGAAGCAGCCCTTCTGTATCTGCGGCAGCTCGGCCTTAACCCAGACAGCGAAGAAGTTCTGCTCGACCGCGCAGAAAGCGTACCGAAAAAAGGCGAAGCCGAAGATGACGGAGATAATACAGATAATAACGATAGCCAAAAAGGCGGAAAAGGGCCCATATAACCCGAAGCAAAACCTCAGAAATAATGCTGACTTTGCAGGACGCCATCAAAACCAAAATGAAGGATCCCGAGTTCAAGGCCGAATGGGATGCCCTGGAACCTGAATTTCAGATCATCCGCGGTATTATTGAAGGCCGCGAGATGAACAACCTGACCCAGGAACAGCTTTCCAAGGCCACCGGGATTGCCCAGGCCGACATCAGCCGCCTGGAGAACGGGACAGGAAATCCATCCCTGCGGACACTGAAACGACTTGCGGCCGGTATGGGGATGAAGCTCAACCTGGAGGAGTTTGTCCCCCTCCATCCATCCGGCCAGTGAACCTATGCCGCCCCTTGCGGGGCGGCTTTTTTATGCCTTCATATGAAAATCCTTGATTTGCTGGCTACAAGGGGAAATGATAGTGCCATCAATAGGCCGAAGGAGGCCATGGAAATGGTGCGAATGTATAACCCGAAGAACGCTGTTCCAGATGTGCCGCTGGTGGAGGAGCACAAAATTCCTGTTTCCCTGCTGGATACCGTCCTCGCTGACATTTGGGCCACAGTGATGAGCCAGCCGATCACCGGCGGCTCCATTGACCTGTCCCCCGCTGAGTATGAGGAGCAAGAGCAACGGTTGCTCCGGGAGCTAAAAAGCCGGAAGAAGGGATCAAAGCAGCTTGGCAATGTACTCTCCGGCGACTGAGGCCGCGACCTCGACAAGAGCCTTTAGGGAGAACACACCGGCCTTTGCCAGCTTCCCCTTGGCCGCATTGTAAACTGTGTCGGAGCGGATATTCGCCAGGAACTCATGTGCGCTTGGGGAAATATCCCGCACCGAGAAGCCGCCATCTGCCCCAAACCGTGCCCCTACCAGGAAGCCGCACATATCACATTGTCGTAAATGGTATTCTACCTCATCGGCGCTGTATGCCTCCAAGCTTACGGCATCTTTAAAATCTTCAAAGCTGACGAATGTGTATGTGACCCCTCCCGTGGTGGATACCCCCTCCAGAGCCATGAGCGTATCCCTGATGCAGTCGGGATTGAGTTTCATGTGGAAAACCTCCTTCGTTTTCCTCTCCCAGCTAGGAGAGGAAAACATAATAATCATTGTTTATATAAATAC
>ERZ1090862.265-NODE-265-length-23503-cov-7.113272_pt1 | contig 23503 bp, 19 predicted proteins | sample MGYA00478481_ERZ1090862 | MGnify/ENA primary metagenome ERZ1090862 (study PRJEB33644, sample SAMEA5815745) | chicken gut metagenome | biome: Chicken; feature: Gastrointestinal Tract; material: Caecum | place: Ireland | collected 2019-01-01 | study: A study of the... | reverse complement strand
AGAAGTAAATGCTACAGCCCTTGGGAGAGGTGGAAATTAAGATTTCATTTTTGGCTCATTTTTAACCTTTGCATCCGGTATTGAAAACCTCACTTTATTCTGCTAAAATCTTAAACATGGGCATAAGTTCAGAAAAGGAGTGGGAATATCCATGAGTTTAACAATACCGATCGAGACTTCTGCGAGACATATCCATATCACAGAAAAAGATTTCGAAACCCTGTTTGGTCCCGGCACAAAGCCGACCTTTGCCAAAGAACTGAGCCAGCCCGGACAGTACGCCTGTAAGGAGCGTCTCACCGTGGTCGGTCCCAAAGGCCGGTTTGAAAAAGTAGTCATCCTCGGTCCGTGCCGGAATGAGACACAGGTAGAGATCTCCGTGACAGACGCAAGACGTCTCGGGATCAAGAGCGTGATCCGCCAGTCAGGGGATCTGGCAGGAACTCCCGGCTGCACCCTGATCGGGCCGAAAGGGAAAATAGAACTGGAAAAAGGCGTCATCGTGGCCAAACGCCATATCCATATGACCCCGGTAGACGCGCTCCGGGCTCATGTAAAAGACAATGATATCGTCTTCGTCATCACTACAAGCTACGAGCGTTCCCTGATCTTTTCCGACGTGGTGGTCAGAGTCAGTCCTTCCTATTCCCTTGCCATGCATGTGGATACGGACGAGGCAAACGCTTTTGCAAACGAAGATAACCCTACCGGTGTGATCCTGAAGCTGTTTGACGGACACACCTACAACCTGCAGGCCTGGGCCGAAGAACTCCGGGCAGGCATACACCGTTAAAACTATTCCATACTATATAAAAATATCAGGAGGTATTCTATCATGAGTAAGATCGATGAAGTAAGAAGCGCTATGGTAACTGCAATGAAGGCCGGAGACAAGGAGAGAAAGGCCGCTCTTTCCTTCCTGCTCTCCTCTCTCAAAAACAAAGCCATCGACAAAAGGACAGATCTGACCGAGGAAGAAGAGAATCAGGTCGTATTAAAGGAGATCAAACAGTTAAAAGAAACTATCGAGATGACGCCGGAAAACCGCGGAGATCTTCTGGACGAAGCATATAAGAGACTGGCCGTGCTGGAAGAATACGCCCCGAAGATGATGTCAGAGGACGAGATCAAAACAGTGATCAGGGAAGTCCTTGTCGAACTCGGCATCGACAAACCTGTCGCGAAAGACAAGGGACGCATCATGAAAGTGCTCATGCCGAAAGTCAAGGGGAAAGCAGACGGAAAACTTGTCAACGACCTCCTGGCCGGATTCATGCAGTAAAGAGGTTTCGTTGCGATGTTTATACTGATCTTTGAGCAGCTTGTGAAGATGTTCTTCATTATGCTGCTCGCATTTATCTGTTATAAGATAAAACTGGTGGATCAGAACGGCAACCGCTCTGTATCCAATCTGCTTCTTATGGTGGTGAACCCGTTTCTCATTATCACAGTATATCAGGAAACTGAATATGATCCGGATATGGTCCACGGCCTGCTTCTGGCTTTCGTCGCAGCATTTATCGCCCATATTCTCGGAATCGCCATCTCCACGGCGCTGATCCGCCCCTCATCCGGACCGGACTGCAGCATCGAGCGGTTCAACAGCATGTACTCCAACTGCGGTTTCATCGGGATCCCGCTGATCAACAGTGTTCTCGGCGGCAACGGCGTATTTTATATCACGGCATATATGGTCGCGTTCAATCTTTTTTCCTGGACCCACGGGATCATCCTTATGGAGAAAAAATGCTCCCTGAAAAATCTCAAGGAAGGCGTTGTCTCTCCCATGTTCATCGCCACGATCACCGCAGTGGTGCTCTTCTTCCTGCGGATACAGCTTCCGGAGCTGGCGCTTGATTCCATGAACTATGTAGCAGACATGAATACTCCTCTGGCCATGATGGTGGCAGGATTCTCCGTTGCCCAGGCCGACCTGGGAAAGATGCTCCGAAATCTGCGGATCTACTTTGTCTCTTTTATCAAACTGATCCTGCTGCCCGTTCTTATGATCGGCGTACTGAAACTGATGGCGCTGCCTGCGGAAGTCGCCACCACCGTCCTGGTAGGAGCCGCCTGCCCTGCCGCTACGACCGGCACCATGATGGCGATCCGTTACCGGCAGAACTATACTTATTCTTCCGAACTGTTTGCCATGACGACAGTTCTTTCAGTCGTCACCATCCCGGCCGTCGTATTCCTCTCAGAGTTCATACTGTAGCGTCATTCCGGACTCTGTAACGACATCCTGGAAATGTCTCAGCGAAAGCAGAGCAATACTATATATTATGGAAGCGAGAACAGACTATGAAAATACTGATCTTATCATGCAATACAGGAGAAGGGCACAACTCAGCGGGCAAGGCTCTGATGGAGTACGCCCGTTCTCAGGGCGACGAAGCCGAACTGGTTGATATCATGATGCTGGCAGGGAAACACGTCTCCCGCCTCGTGGGAGGCGGCTACGTCTCCGTTGTCAAGCATACGCCTGCGCTCTTCTCCGCTCTGTACCGGATCGGCGGACTGGTCAGCTCAGACAGGCACAAATCCCCGGTCTACTATGCAAATACACTCCTCGCCGGAAGGCTGAAAAAATATCTGGATGAGCATCCCTGCGATGTGATCGTAACCCCTCATCTGTTTCCGGCGGAGACAATAACTTATATGAAAAAGAAAAAGATGCTCACCCAGAAGGTGGTGGCAATCGGGACCGATTACACCTGTATCCCTTTCTGGGAGGAGACCGACTGCGATCACTATGTTATCCCTCACGCCTCGCTGATCGACGAGTTTGCAGGGAAAGGAATCCCCAGGGAGAAGCTTCTCCCCTATGGCATCCCCGTAAAGCCGGCTTTTTCAAAACCTGGAAAGAAGCCTGTCGCCAGAGCGATCTGCCGGATCCCTGAAGATGCAAAGGTCTATCTCATCATGAGCGGGAGCATGGGATTCGGCAAGGTAAATCTCCTGGTAGCCGAACTCCTCACAAAACTTGCTCCCGACGAATATATCATCGTTATCTGCGGGAACAATCAACGGCTCCGAAAGATCATGCACACCGCTTTCGGCCGGCATCCCCAGATCCGTATCCTGGGATACACGGAGCATATCTCCGCCTACATGGACGCCTGCGATGTGATCTTCACTAAGCCCGGAGGGCTTACCAGCACCGAGGCCGCCGTCAAAGGCATTCCGATCATCCATACAAAGCCGATTCCCGGATGTGAGGAGAAGAATCTTGCGTTCTTTACCGGACACGGCATGTCCGTCACAGGCCGCAATCTCAGCGAACTGATCCGATGCGGACAGTCGCTCCTCCACGACAGGGAACGCCAGGATGAGATCCGCAGGAATCAGCGCGAAACACTGCCGAAGGATGCCGCCGCAAACATCTGGCGTTTTCTGAGAAAACTGACCGGGGAAGCTGTTTCGCCGGATCTTCCCCCGGATGCGCGATCCTGATCATAACAATCACAGAAAGAAGGAATATCATGCAGCAATATTATTTCTTTATCCTTCTGGGATATCTGTCGGGGAGCATACTCTTTGCCCGGCTGATCCCGAAGTATTTGTACGGCATTGATATCTGCGAGGTGAGCGACGACGGTAATCCCGGCACATTCAACGCTTTCCGTCACGCCGGTGTGCGGGCCGGGATCCTGATCCTCTGTCTGGAACTTGCGAAAGGATTCTTCCCCGTACATTTTGCGCTGAAGATCCTGAACCCGGCAAACCATCTGTTTGCATTTGTTCTGGCGGCTCCCGTCATCGGTCATGCCTTCCCGTTCCTGCATCCCAGAGAGGGCGGGAAATCCATTGCCGTGTCCTTCGGATGCCTCCTGGGACTGTACCCTCATCTTCAGCCGGTGCTCACCCTTGTTGTATTTTATCTGCTTTTTTCACTGGTCGTTATCATTGAGCCTCATATGGCGCGGAGCATCGTAACCTATGTTTGTCTGGGCGCGGCAGCGTTTCACAGTTTTGAGCCCTGCTCCGTGGTATTCGGCACTCTGATCCTGTCGGCAGTGGTGATCATCCGTCATGTCACAAAAGCGGAAAAAACAGAAAGAGAACCGGTCAGCATCCGCCTTCCCAGGCGCAACCGCTGACCGGTTCTTACCATCTTATACAGTTTTCTCTGTACGGATGAGGGACTATCGGTCCCGCTCATCCCATTTCCTGTAGATCGCTTCCAGCGCATCGACTGTCCCGTCAATCCCCAGAAGACTTACATTGAACATCATGCTGTTTGCCTCAATGCTGCCCCATTCTCTGCCTGTCCTCGACTCATAGTAAACCCGGCGTTCCCGGTCTGTCTTTTTGATCCGGTCGATGGCCTTCTTCTCATCCAGGTTATAGAGCTTCATGATCCTGCGGATCCGGTCTTCTTTGTATGCGTAGATAAAGGCGTTGATGCAGTTGGAATAATCCCCCAGCACATAATCTGCACACCGTCCGACAAAGATTCCCGGCCCCTGATCAGCCAGTTTCCGTATGATCGCCGACTGTCTCTCATACACTCTGTCCGTAAGTGGTCTTCCCGATTCATCGCTTGTCACAAATGCACGGTATTCCACACTTCCCGCCGCATAAGCTGACAGAAATCTTCCCAGCACGGTCTCATCCACTCTTGTTGCATCTTCGTTGCTGATCCTGAGTTCCTGCGCCGCCATATGGATCAGGTTGTGGTCATAAAGCGGAATATCCAGTCGCTCTGAGAGACGGTTTCCCACCTCATGTCCGCCGCTGCCAAACTGTCTTCCAATGGTAATGATCGTATGGTTCATCATAGCTGCCACTCCTCTCTGCGAACCCCCGCATTTTTATGCAATCATTATACTACGCGCGCAGAAAAGGAAGCGCCGCGCTGCGGCATTTACTTTTCAAGCCGTAGATTGCCGGTATAATCCCCGCACTTCGGGGCGAAGCGATTTTATCGCTTTGGATTGCATTTCATGCAATCATTATACCATCATTCATAGCAAAATGGACAGAAAATCACAGCTTTTTTACTTCTTTTTACTGACTATTCTGAAATATTCTCCGGACGTCACCAGATACATCACGATATAAAATGCAGCGAAGATCAGATAGCACGCAGCCGTCACCGCGATCAGAAATCTCTGATTCGTCACTCCCAGTATTGTCACCATTTTCGAGATCAAGGGAAATGCGAACGCCGTATGGATCCCCGATACGATCAGCGGGAGGAAGAATACGGTCAGCACCTGAGAGTTGATGCTCTGCTTTACCTCCTTCTTTGTCATCCCGACTTTCATCAGGATATCGAACCTGTCCTGATCCTCATAGCCTTCCGAGATCTGCTTGTAATACATGATCAGCACTGTGCCGAAGAGGAATACGATCCCCAGGAGCAGTCCCAGGAAGAACAGGCCTCCGTTCAGCCCGTAAAACCCGGCACGTTCCACTTCCCTGCACTCCACGCTTGCCGGCGGATAAGAGTTCTCTCCTCCGCCCTGTGAATCATCTGTCAATGCTCTGATCTCCCCGCTGATCCGGATCTGCTCCTCTGTTCCACAGTCCAGGTCAAACCCGTAGCATGTCTGTACATTTGACATGTTGTCTCCGTAGATCTCCGCTTCGGCCTGCTCGATCCGCCGGATCACGGATTCATCTTTTACGATCAGGAACACACCGGAGGAAATATTCGCCACGTCTCCTCCCACGGAGATAAAATCGTCAAGTTTCTCCTTCACCTTCCATGTCCCGCAATCCTCCAGCGAGAGCGTATCATATCCGTAGGTCATCTTCGTCGTATACAGGAGCGCCTCCCCGTCTGCCAACGTCTCATCCTTTCCCATCAGACGATTGTAATCCGACAACGGGAAAATATACATCTGACGGATATCCTGGATCAGGTCCACCGCTCCGGTCTTGTAGGCCTCTCCCGAATCAAAGTAAAACATATCATCCGCCTGAAACGCCGCCACGCTCAGCATCGTATACTGTATCACATTTCCCATGGAAACGTCATGGTCCTCAACGATACCGTCGATCTTATCGTACAGTCCGTCCGGGCTTTCTCCCTCCTCCGGGTATACGTTTATGACGATATCCCTGGGATATCTCAGATGCAGTCCCTCCTCCGATCCGAGGAACAGGCAGGATGTGGACGACACCGTGACCAGGACCATCGTGGAAAGGATACAGATTGATGCAAGCCCCGCTCCGTTCCGTTTCATTCGGTAGACCATGGAAGAAAGAGAGACGAAATGCTTCGTCTTATAATAGTAAGACTTCTTTTTCTGAAGTGCCCTGCACAGAGTCACTGACCCGGCTATAAAAAGAAGATAAGTCGCTGCTATCACCAGGATCACCGCCCCGAAAAACATGGCTATCGCGGTGACCGGGTCGTCAATAGTGACTGCGATCCGGTATGCGTAGATCAGAGCCGCCAGACCCAAAAGTGCCAGGATCCAGTTGGCTTTCGGGGGTTTCTCCCCCACATTCTCACTCTGCAGCATCTCCACCGGACGGGAACGCAGGATCGCAATGATCATCCGCAGCATGATCAGCAGAAAGATCACAGCAAACAGGCCGGCTGTATCCAGAAGTCCCTGAATATCCACCGCAAAGCCAAAATCCGCCAGTCCTCCCAGGATCCGTGCCGCAGCCAGTTCCACCACCTTCGACAGGAGTATACCGCACGCCAGCCCGAACACCAGGGAGGCCGCCGCGGTCATGAGATTCTCCCAGAAAAGGATCTTTACAAGGTTCCGTTTTCCCATCCCCAGGATATTGTACAGCCCAAATTCTTTCTGCCTCCTCCGGATCAGGAAGGAGTTGGTATAGTACAGGAAGACTAAGGAGAAGATACCTATGACAACCACGCCGAATCCCAGGATGCTCTGCAGCGTATCTGCTCCCGGCACTGACTTAAACTCCTCGCTCCTGCAGAGGAACAGAACGATATAGTACATCATGACCATGCAGATGCAGGTCAGGATATAAGGATAATAAAGTTTCTTGTTTTTTAAAATGCCTGTTCTGGCAAGTCTGATATAAAGCCCTCTCTTCATCGTCTCTCACCACCTGTCGCAGCCATGGTCAGAGTATCTGATATCCTCTGGTAAAACTGTTCATCTGTCATATTCCCTCTGTACAGTTGATGGAACACTTCGCCGTCCTTGATAAAGAGCACCCTTCCCGCACGGCTCGCCGCTTTCACAGAATGCGTCACCATGAGGATGGTCTGTCCCTTCTGATTGATCTTCGCAAAGAGAGCAAGCAGTTCATCTGTGGAGCGGGAGTCCAGGGCTCCCGTAGGCTCATCGGCAAGCAGGATCCGGGGATCCGTGATGAGCGCCCGCGCAGCAGCCGCTCTCTGCTTCTGCCCTCCGGACACTTCATAGGGGTACTTCTCCAGCAGGCTTTCTATGCCCAGCTCTCTTGCGATGGGCAGAAGTTTCCGCGGCATATCCTTATAGGGAAGACCTTTCAGAACCAGAGGAAGAAGGATATTGTCCTTCAGGTTAAAGGTGTCAAGCAGGTTGAACTCCTGAAACACAAAGCCCAGATTGTCCCTGCGGAACTCCGAGATATCCTTATCCTTTACCGATGACAGCGGCTTCCCGTCCAGATAGACTTCCCCCTCTGTCGGCTTATCCAGCGCAGCCATGATATTGAGAAGCGTGGTCTTTCCTGATCCGCTTTCTCCCATGATCGCCACATACTCCCCTTCCTCCACTGAGAAGGACACTCTGGAGAGCGCCTGCACCTGATTCCCTCCAAACCGGGGTCTGTATATCTTTTTCAGATTTTTCACTTCCAACACAGTCATTGTCCATGACCTCCTTTTTTGTTTCTGGAATCAGTATAGCAAAGCGGCCGGAATGCCGACATCGAATCCTGTGACATTCCGACCGCCTCATGTGACAATTTTGTAATATCCCCTTACTCCGCCTGAAACGGATAAGAATCCAGATCTATTGTGAAGCTGCTTCCCCTTCCCGGCTCTGATTCCACCGTAAGCTTATGTCCCAGCCTCTCCGCAGCCATCCGGCACAGGTACAGCCCGATCCCCGTCGACTTCTTATCCAGACGTCCATTATACCCTGTATATCCTTTCTCAAAGATCCGGGGAAGGTCCTCCGGCGCGATGCCGATCCCGGTATCCGTGACTGTCAGTCTTTTCCTGCTATCCACCCTGATCGTCACGCTTCCCTCCGCCGTATACTTGATTGCGTTTGACAGAAGCTGCTCCAGGATAAAAGAAAGCCATTTCTCATCAGTCAGCGCCGACACTTCCGTTCCCTCATAGACAAGCCGGATCTTCTTCCGGATAAACTGCCCCGCGTATTTGCGCACCGCCCTGCGGATAATGCCGTCCAGCTCATATTCCTGAATGACCAGATCCGAAGTCCCGCTGCCCAGTCTTGCATAGCTGAGCGCCATATCCGCATACTGCTCCACCCGGAACAGTTCTCCCCTCAGTTCTCTGTTCGCCGCAGTATCCTCCTGCTGCAGAAGCACGTTCATCACTGCGATCGGCGCCTTGATCTGATGTACCCACATGGCATAATAGTCCTCCATGTCTTTCCGGCTCTCCGCCTGATATTCCCTTTCTCTCCGGAGCTTTTCCTGCATATTCAGAAGGATTTCCTGATAGTCCCCCTCTGTCCGGCTCTCCGGCTCAGGCAGGCTGTCCCTGTCCAGATTCTCCGCCTCACGGAGAAGTTCCAGTTCCCTGTGCTTCTTTCTCTCCTTATGCAGCTCCCGGAGAAAAAATCCCGCTGTGACCGCCGCGCAAAGGACCAGCGGGTACCAGATCACCCGCAGATCAATGCCGTACAGCGCAAAGACAGCGGCGAAGACCGCTGCGCAGAGAACGCCCCAGAGCAAGATAGCTCTGCGGTTTCCGATAAATCTCAATATACTCTTCATTCTGCCTCCAGCACCACCTTAGGGTCCTCAGGATTTCTCAATAATATATCCCTCGCCCACTTTCGTCATGATAAAATCCTTCAGTCCTGCGTTTTCCAGTTTCTTCCTGAGCCGTGCGATGTTGACTGTCAGGGTATTCTCCTCAATATAGTCATCAGTCTCCCAGAGCTTTGTCATGAGCGTCTCGCGGCTGACCAGACGTCCCTTGTTCTCCATCAGAGTCTGAAGGATCCGGAACTCATTCTTTGTGAGACTGATCTTTTTCCCTTCGTAGGTCAGACAGGTATCGTACAGATTCAGCATGGCTCCTCTGTGTTCCAGAACCGGTACTTTTCCTGACATATCGTAAGTTCTCCGAAGTACCGCCTGGATCTTTGCAGTCAGCACTCCCAGTTCAAACGGCTTAGCGATAAAATCATCCCCGCCCATATTCACAGCCATAATGATGTTCATATTGTCCGACGCAGATGAAATAAAGATGACCGGAACATCAGATACCTTTCTGATCTCGCAGCACCAGTGATATCCATTATAAAAGGGAAGGGTGATATCCATCAGCACCAGATGCGGGTCGTACTCCGCAAAAATTTTCATCACATTGCGGAAATCCTGTACATACTCCGCCTCATTTCCCCACGCGGTCATCTCTTTTTGTATCGCCTGCGCCATGGTCAGGTCGTCTTCTATGATCAGGATCTTGTACATGTTCTTCTCCCTCCGGCTATCCCCTTGCGATCAATACTTTTTTTCCTTCAAAGGCAAATCCATAATACCTTATCCGTTTTTCAGGGAAACCTTTCTCTATGAGCACAGTCCCATATTTCTTCGCCCGGATCTGCTCTAATGCTGACTGAACTGTATCATGCAGAGACTTTTCATCCTCCGGATCACGAACCTTGAATTCCAGGATCATTGCCACTCCACTTTGATTCCGGGGCTCAAGTATTACATCATAACGGCCAAATCCGCTTTCTCTGTTTGATGAAATCATATAGCGATCTTCCAGTTCCACAATAAGGCCAAGGACAAAACCGTGATAAAACCGTTCTGGTTCCTTTTCGGCCGACGGCCTTCTTCCTGTATCAAAAAAACTGAATGTAGCCAGCGCCACCCTATTCATATAAAGATTCATTGCTTTTATGTCATCCAACAGCAATGCTTTGACAAAATCGTTATATCCACTGTCATAATCCGCAAACCATCCCCGTATCATATTTTCAAACATGATCCGGACCTCCAGATTCGTCAACGAAAGAAAATACACCGTCTGACCAGTATCTTTCTGCCATTCCGTCTTCTCGGCTTTCAGATAGCCGCTGGCAAGAAAAAGGCTCCAGATTGCACTCTCCCTTTCCGTCAACTGATCGTATATGATCTGTTCGTCAATCTGTGTTTGTATTGTCCCACCTCCTAGAAGTGTCTCAAAATTCTCTTTGATCCCCTTACTTGATCTCCGTATCAATTCATCTGCCATCTGATTTGAACTGCTGTTTGCCCAAAACGTCTGCAGTTTTCCTGTATCCAGGAAATTGATCACCGACCAGGGATTATATATATCCGGAATATTTCCAAACGTAAATCCGTCATACCATTTCTTTATATCCTGCTTCCGTTCAGACATCCCGTATTCATCAAGGGCTTCAAAGACTTCTTTTTCAGTAAAACCAAATGAATCCGCATATTCTTCCGAAGTCGTTGTGACCACTTTCAGATTGTTCAGATCTGAAAAAATTGAATGGCATTGAGTGCTTAGCGAGGTATTTTCGAGCTTAGCAGGAAAGCCCACCTCGTCCACTTGGCGAGGTATTTTCGAGCCTAGTGGCGATGGTGCAGCAATCACCCGCGTGATTCCGGTCAGCAGCGCCCGTTCCAGATACGGGTTAGTCTTAAACATATAATTGAACACACTTCTCGTAAACGCTGCCAGTTCTTTCCAGTATCCATTCACATACGCCTCCTGCATCGGCGTATCATACTCATCGAGGATAAGGATTGTTTTTTTCCCATAATATCTGCTGAGATAGTCTGACAGATTACGCAGAGCGACCGCTGCTGTGCTGTCATCCATTTTTGCGGTCACTTCGCTATAAAACCGCTTCTCTTTTGCATTCAGGATATCCCCCTCTGTCAGGAAATCACATTTGTTGTATACTTCCTCTATCACCCTGCATATTCCTTCTCTTGCTGAGGCATAGGAGGTCTCTTTTATTCCTGCGAATGTCAGAAATACAACCGGATATGTTCCCTGAAGGATGCGCATTTTTTCATCTTTCCAGACATCCATCCCTTCAAAAAGGTCACTTCTCCCCGCATATTTTACCGAGAAAAACTGTTCTGTCATACTCATGTTCAGAGTTTTTCCAAAACGTCTCGGTCTGGTTATCAGCGTTACGATGTCTCCTGCATTCCACCATTCACGAATAAACTCTGTCTTATCTATATAAAAATAATCATTTTTCCGGACTGTTTCATAATCCTGATGCCCGATTGCAACTGTTCTTGCCATATCCCGCCATCCTTCAATTGAATCTTCATTTTTCCTGACTGCCTAAAAGAAAATCGCCTCTACTTCAAAAGTATAGACGATTTTCTTTCTTTGCACAACTGCAAGTCCCTATTTTCTTTTGTACCGCTCTGTCCCATTGTTACAGCTCGCACCATCCGTTTTCTCAGACTGTCTCCGGTGAGATCACTCTCTGGATATGGATCGCCAGAAATCCGATTTCTTCCTTTCCCACAGGTTTTTTCAGTTCCTTTTCCATGAACCGGCAGACACTGCGGGCCGCCTCTCCGGTCTTCGGATAATTGGAAAATATAAAATCATTGAAGTCCACATTCGTGGATTCCCCCCGCCTGGTGCGGGCGATCATATAGTAAAGATGGCTCATCAGCCGGGTATAAGCAAGAGAATCTCTTGGCATCTTCTGCCCGAAAGCCTCCTCGATCATCTCGATTCCCTCGTTGATGATCCGGGTCGTATCAAGCGTCACGGACACCTGTTCGTCGGAAAGACCCGCATGGATGTGAAGCGTAATAAATCCCACTTCATCGTCACTGATCTCGCATCCGGTCATTTCCCGGATGATCTCCCTGCCCTTCTTCGCCACCGTATACTCCCGGGAGAACAGGACCCGGATATCCGGAGTGAATGGATTCGGCATCTGCCGGTTCTCCTTCGCCCGCTTCGCTGCCAGCGCGATATGATCCGCCATGGGAAGCAGAATCTCGTGATCGATCTCGTGAAACTCTTTTTCCGCTTCCTCGATAATCCTGCCCGCCACTTCAATGAATTCCGGGCGGATCCCGTTGACCACTTTCAGAACAGACTGATCCTTCTGTCTGGTGACAAGAGAATATACCCTGGCTCCCCTGATCTCATCCACCTTCTCCGTCGGCTTCTTTCCGAAGCCGACTCCGCTGCCGAGGAAGATCAGCTCCTTTCTTTTCTGCTCGTCATATACCAGCAGGCCATTATTATTCAAAACTTTGATGATCCGATACATACAGTCCTTCCCCCGGTCTCTCCATTTTCTCCATCCGTCACAATGCAGGCGAAGCCCCGGCTCTTTCGCCCGGGCTCCGCCTGACATGTATTAAAAGCTTACGATCTCCGCGGTCTCATCCAGTGCCGAAACATTCCCCGGCTTTCTTAGACGGATCTCTTCGCCTTCCTGAAGGCTGGTGAACACGATGATGCACTCATCTGACTTTGCGTGTTCCTTAATATATTTTATATCAAACCCTATGAGCTTGTCACCCTTTTTTACCTGATCTCCGTCTTTTACGAAAGCTTCAAAGCCTTCCCCATTCAGATTCACAGTATCCACACCGATATGGATCAGGTACTCTGTTCCGTCAGTACTCCTAAGTCCCACTGCATGCTTTGACGGGAACACAAAGGAAACTTCCGCATCCTCAGGCGCATACGTCATTCCCTGCTCCGGACGGACAATATAACCGTCTCCCATCATCTTTCCGGCAAACGCCTCGTCAGACGCCTCAGTGATCGGCGCCGCCTCTCCTGCGACAGGAGCGCAAAGCACTTTCTTCACCTTCATTGCCCCGGACTTTTCTGCTGCATTTACATCTGATGTTCCTGCTGCCGGTCCATCTGTTCCATTCGCCCCATTTCCGGACTGGACACTTGAAGCAGTCTCGTCCTGAGCCTCCGGGATATATTCTTCATTGGGCGCAGTTTCCAGATAATCCTCAAGATTGGATTTGATGACAGATACGGACGGGCCGTAGATGATCTGGATTCCCTGTCCCTTCCGGATAATGCCGGAAGGTGATGTTGCTTTCAGTATCCCCTCATTTACAAGTTCCGGTTTTACGACTGTACAGCGGAGCCTTGTGGCACAGCAGTCCACGTCAGAGATATTCTTTTTTCCTCCAAGCCCCTGTGTGATAAGGGCGCTCTTTTCATCTCCGGAAGCGCCGGCAGCCTCACCGCCTGCCGCGGCTCCCTGTTTCGCCTTGTAATCTGCTTTTGTATAAAGCTTTGTCTCTGCGTCATCGTCCTCACGGCCCGGCGTCTTCAGGTTCATCTTCCTGATCAGAACGGAGAAGATCACATAATACAGAATGAAATAAATAATTCCTACCGGAATGATACGAAGCCAGCTCGTCTTCTCATTTCCCTGAAGGATACCGAAAAGGAACAGGTCAAGAAGACCTCCCGAGAAAGTCAGTCCGACCGCAATGTTCAGGATATGAGCGATCATATATGCCGCACCAGCAAGAATCACCTGCACTACAAACAGGATCGGCGCAACAAAAAGGAATGAGAACTCCAGCGGTTCTGTGATACCTGTCAGCATACATGCCAGGGCTGCGGAGAGAAGAAGTCCTCCTGCCTGTTTCTTTTTCTCCGGTTTCGCGCAGCGGTACATCGCCAGAGCCGCTCCTGGAAGTCCGAAGATCATGAAGATAAACTCTCCTGAGAAATATCTGGTCGCATCCGCGCTGAAGTGTACTGTACTCGGATCGGCCAACTGCGCGAAAAAGATATTCTGTCCGCCTTCCACGATCTGTCCCGCAACTTCCATTGTTCCGCCCACTGCCGTCTGCCAGAACGGAAGATAGAACACATGGTGCAGACCGAACGGGATCAGCGCACGTTTGATAATACCGAAGATCAGCGTTCCCAGATATCCTGTTCCTGTCACCAGCCCTCCCAGAGCATAGATCCCGTTCTGTACAACCGGCCAGATAAAATACATCAGGATGCCCACTCCCACATAGGTCAGCGTAGAGATGATCGGTACAAACCTCGAGCCGCCAAAGAATGACAGCGCGTTCGGAAGCTGGATCTTGTAAAACTTATTGTGCAGCGCCGCAACTCCGAGTCCTACGATGATACCGCCGAACACACCCATCTGCAGTGTCCGGATCCCGCAAACACTCACGATCGTTCCGCTCAATACATCCTCGGCTATCGTCCCGTCGGAGAGGATCTCTCCCTGTACGGTGAGCATACCGCTGATCGTTGCATTCATAACGAAAAAGGAGATCATCGCCGCCAGAGCCGCAACTTCTTTCTCCTTCTTCGCCATACCTATGGCTACTCCCACCGCAAAGATAATGGGCAGGTTGTCAAAAATAATATTTCCCGCGCGGCTCATGATCGTGAGCAAGGCGTTCAGTATCGTCCCGTCTCCCAGTATCGCCTGCAGTCCGTAAGTCTCAATCGTCGTGGCATTGGTAAAGGAACTTCCGATCCCCAGCAGAAGCCCTGCCACCGGAAGGATCGCGATCGGGAGCATAAAACTCCGTCCGACCCTTTGCAGAACACCAAAAATCTTGTCTTTCATGTCTTGTCCTCCTTGAACTCTCATTTTCGCGATGGTATGCGCCCTGCTGCGCACCTCGATTCCGCTTCGCTTCATCTCGGTCGCGGGCTTGTGCAGGGCTTGAAGCTGGTACGCAAAAAAAGCATAAACTATTCCTTTTTATCCCACTTTTGATGTGAGGGTTAAGGGATAGTTTATGCCTGCCTTACAGTAACACACTATCGCGTATTCATTTTCTGTAGTTAAGTATAAACAAAATTGTGACGATTCGTCAACCCTGTAATTTTGACCAATTTGAAATCGAAAAAACTGTGCATTATTCCTAATCTCCCGGAGGCATAAATTCATTTTCTGTACCTCATCCGAGTATCTGGATCGCAGCGTCGCCGTCTCCGCTGATCATAAATCCGGTCTTTTCATAAAATCCTGTCATCAGCGTCAGATACTGTTCCGGTCCGGTATATCCCACCGGCGCCATTTCATACCCGATAGGGGCTTTGATCAGTGTCACCTGTTTTTTCTTCAGCTGATCCAGGATCTCCAGCATGCATACGCTGCCATACCCCTTGCCGCGCAGATTGATATCCGGCACGTAGAAATCCAGTATATTCGCTTTGAACTTGCTCTCAAGAAAATATTCCAGATGAAAGACCTGCACACCATTGTCAAACACATCCACATCCTGTCCTTTATAATGAAATTCCAGAATATGGGCACTCTTGTCCGACAGGGTCACGCCTCTGAAATAATCCTTTCTTATATACAAAATCACTGCCATTTCTGTTTCTTCCTATCTCTTGTATAATGCCGGGAATCAAAAGCGAAAATCCCAACAATATGATTATATCAATCCGCGAGGAGAAAGACAATACTACCGGGACCATCTGGTCCCCTCATTTAACCATACACTCTTTTCTGTAAAATGCCACTCCATACTTCAGAATATCCTGATATCCCTCCTGCCGTAGCTCCTCATCATACTTCTGTTTTTCAATCTGTTCCAGTGCCTCGTCACACTTTTTTTCCAATTCCCGGTATGTCTTTGCCACTTTGATCTCCAGGATGACCGCTTTTCCTTTCACACTGGGATATTTCAGCAGGATGTCTGGTCTGACATTTCCGGCCTCCCTGTTGGAAAGAACAATATAATTTCCGATATTCTTCAACATCCCTGTAAGAAAGCCGTGATAATAACTCTCCTGCTGGTCGTAAAAACTGATCGTCTCCATCAGATTCTCCGACAGGATCGTCTCCATTTTTTCCCTGTCTCCATTCAGGATACTCTCATACAAAGGCGACAGGTTCTTCTCCTGTGTTTTCTCCTCAAACCAGCGGCGTATCGTATTTTTATAGATATATCTCACCTCGCTGTTTGGAATCGCCATCTTTATAAAAATATCCTCTCCATCCTGATATTCACTGATCTTCTTGAGATATCCCGTAAAAAACAGAAAGTTCCAGAGATTATCCTGCGTCGAATCCATATCATCATAAGTAATGTCTTCATGGATCGGTTTCGTGATCGTCTTTCCATCGATCAGATCCTCAATCTCCTGTTTCACCGAAATGTCTGCTTTCTCCACTAATGTACGAACAATACTGTTTGAACTTGTATTTGACCAGTAAGGTTTGAACATGGCGTCTTTATCCTTATAGCAGGAATTCACATAATTGATCAGGCTCCAGGGATTATAAACTTCCGTATCGCCAAACTGATACCCGTCATACCAGTCTCTGACGTCATCCCGTTTTTCTTCCAACCCGTAATGTTCCAGCATCTTATCCACTTCAACCTGTGTAAAACCGAAATGTTCCGCATAAGATTTATCTGTGATCGAGACAACATTTAAATTATTCAATCCCGTGAAAATGGATTCTTTGCTGATTCGCAGACAGCCGGTAATAACAGCAAACTCCAATGCATCATTTGTCTTGAGCGCGGACTCAAAAAGAGAGCGGATCAGATCAACCATCCTCTCGTAAAACCCTCTGAAATATGAATTTTCAAGAGGTACGTCATACTCATCGATCAGGATGATCGTCCTCTTTCCATAATATTCGGAAAGGCATCGGGAAAGAAATCTTAAAGATGTAAGATATTCTGCGTCATCAGCTTCCCTGTTCATCAACAGGCTGTACTTTTTTCTGTCGTCATCTGTCTTCAGGGCATTGAGCAGATCCGGATGCAGCTTGAATTCCCCCGCTATCACTTCTTTCAGGCAGTGAAATGCTTCTTCAAAACTTCCCTGCTTCATGGATTTTAACGACACGGAGATCACCGGATACTGCCCCATTTTGCTGAGATATCTTTCTCCGGCTCCCATGATTTTCGTTCCTTTAAACAAATGCGAACGATCCACATCTGACTTTTCAAAAAAACATCGGAGCATACTCATGTTCAGCGTTTTTCCGAATCGGCGGGGACTCGTGAAAAGGTTCACTTCGCCTCCAAGGTCGAGTAAATCCTTTATAAATAATGTTTTATCCACATAGTAGCAACCATTTTCAATCAGTTTTTCAAAACTTTCAACTCCTACCGGGAGCGGTGTCCAACTCATAAAACGCCTCCTTCTGCGGTCAATGTGTCTAGGCATATTATACCCGCCGGGTGGATATCATGCAAGGAAGATTGCCGGAATGCCCAGGCTTTCTGAAACCGAAAAGCAAAGATGCACCGCCCCGAATGGGATGCGATGCATCTGTTTTACTTTCCTGTACTCTCAGGTTTATGTTATCTTTTCTGTTTTCTGCTCAGGACAACTCCTGCTGAAACAGCTACCACAATGAGTAGCAATATATACGGGATCATATCTGTCCTGTCTCCTGTCTTAACCGCAGCTGTCTTCTGTCCGGATCCATTTGCGTTCTCTCTGTTCTGTACAGGATCGGATACGTTTCCGCTATTGCCTGAACCATTATTTGTTAAAACAGTTTCATTGTTACTGGTACTTTCGGCAGTCGGAACATTTAATGTATCTTTGTCATCTGCATTATCTGTTGTATCGCTCTGTCCATTTCCATTATCCGCATTTTCCGCTTTTTGCAGCATCGGGATTACTTCCTGTTCTTTAATAACCATGCCACATACAGAGCAATGCGTCCCTTCAGTTTTTCCTTCCTCTGTATAAGTAGGTTTAACTGCAGGATCTGTCACTACAGTATGTCCCGTTGCCGGGATTTCCATCTGTGCTGTCAATGTCTCTCCGCAGACCGAGCAATGACTTCCTTCAGTCAGTCCACTCTCGGTGCAGGTTGCCTCTACTCCTGCATCCGTCACTACAGTATGTCCCGTTGCCGGAATCACTTCTGCCTCTTCAATAATCACTCCGCAAACCGAACAATATTTCTCATCTGTCGTTCCGCTTTCTGTGCAGGTTGCCGGTTTGCCGGGGATGATCTCTTCTGTATGTCCTGCAGCACTTATCGCTTCGGTCTTTGACTCACCACATCTGAGGCAGGTATATCTGATTGCCCCCTCCTCTGTACATGTCTCCTCCGTCACTACAATTCCTTCATCCCAGTCGTGTCCCAGCCTTGATACTGTTTCCTGAGGCACTACCACCGTACCACAGACAGAACAGATACTGCCTTCTGTCAGCCCGTCCTCTGTACACGTCGGTTCCACCGCGTTCATTTTTTCAAGGGTATGTCCTGTTGCCGGGATCTCCTCATGTCCGGAAAGGATGATGCCGCAAATTTTACAGTGAGTCCCTGCTTCTTCCCCTGCCTCGGTGCAAGTCGGTTCAACTTTCGCATCTTCTACTTCTGTATGTCCTGTTGCCGGAATTACTTCATGACCTGAAAGGATATCTCCGCAGACAGAACAGTGGCTTCCTGCTGTCTCTCCGTCCTGTGTACAGGTTGCAGGAATCTCACCATCTTCTGCCACTGTATGTCCCAGAGGAGCGATTACTTCCTGCTCCTTGAGAACTACTCCACAGACCGAACAATGAATTCCATCACTCATGCCGGACTCGGTACAGGTTGCCGGTGTTCCTTCATCTGTCACTTCTTTATGCCCTTTTGCCGGGATCACTTTGCTTTTGGTCTCACCGCATCTTTCACAGGTAAAGACTATCTTTCCATTCTCCGTGCAAGTTGCCTCTTTTTCAACAGTTCCTTCATTCCAATTATGCCCCAGAGCCTCGATGGTTTTTTGCTCTGAGAGAATATCTCCGCAAACAGAACAGTGACTTCCCTCAGAAAGTCCCGGCTTTGTACAGGTTGCCGACATTGCTGCGTCAATAACTTTCGTATGCCCTGTCGCAGGGATTACTTCATGACCTGAAAGAATCTCTTGACAGACAGAACAGTGTGTTCCCGCCTCTTGACCTTCTTCCGTACAGGTTGCATCAATTTTTTCGTCATTGACAATTTTATGACCGGAAGCAGGTATTGTCTCTGTTTTTGTGGCCTCACATCTGCTGCATGTATAAGTCCTCGTTCCCTCTTCCGTACAGGTTGGCTGCGCTGTCACTTTTTCGTTATCCCAGTCATGTCCCAGAGCCGGTATCGTCTGTGACTCCTGTAGTACTTTGTTGCACTCAGAACATACGATCTTTGATGTAACTCCATCCTCCGTACAGGTTGGTGCTTTGCCGCCGCTCTCTACCGGATTATGTGCTGATATCTCGACCACTTTATCCCGGGAAAGGCATAACCCCTTATTAACTTTATAAACTGCAAGATATGTTCCTGCAGCATCGGGAGAAACTTCTGTTATTTCATAGCTACTGCCAGTGTTTGAGAGCTGTCTCAGGCTGTTCCCATCCAGTTTATACCAAAACCACCCTGTTATACCACTCGTATAAACAGGACTATTTTCTATATTTAATTTTTCTCCTTCATGGAGCTTGAAATAGTTTCTGCCTCTCTCCGCATCCCATTCCTTTCCAGCAATAGATACTCCTTTTACCGGAATCTCAGATGAGATTATCACGCCATTTTTATCCGTAACAGTAACTGGCAGAGTGTATGAGCCTTCCTTTACCTTAAGAGCTTTTGCTCTTGCATCGTAATACCATTCAGCTTTTATGCTGAACTCCATACCGCCCTCTGTTTTTACCGCTACATTCGTTAGCGATCCGGCAAATGCATTCAGCATTGTCTCCGAATTTCCGCTGTAATTCAACACAGTCACATTCCCTTCAAGAGAAATAGCTGTAACCGAATATTCTTTATTTGGGATCTCGATGGAAACACTTTTCTCACCATCAAACGCCTTCGGAACTTCCTGCACAGACGTCGGATTGCCGAACTCCTGCACCCAGTAATGCGTTCCATTATATACAACGTGCGCGATGCCTACCGCTGTATAATTACTGCTGAGCATATTCCTTCGATGTCCCTGTCCCTCGTAGTCTTTTTTGTCTTCCCGCCAGTCAATGAACGCTTCCTCCGCCGTTTCCTGACCACGAGCGATGTTCTCACCAATCGCCGTATAGCCTGATGGGAAAACTGTTGAAACCGCAGATCCGTTTGGCCGCACATGTTCAAATTTAAAGATCAATTCTGCTGCCCTCTGCATGGCCGCCTGCTCCAGAGCAGGATCATATACAAGTTCTTTAAGGCCATCATATTCCTCTTTGACCGTATTGCTTTCATTCCACGCCCATGCATCGTCACCGGTTCTGAACTCATTGATCATATCCAGCATACTTCTCGCTTCCGTCTGCCCGTAGGTAACCGTGACTTTTGTCTCTATCGTATCCCCACTGGCTGCTGATACCGTCGGGACCGATCCAAAACTTATCACCATTACTGCTGCCGCAGCAATTGATATCAGCTTTTTAAACTTTTTCCCCATTGCACCCCACATGTCTTTCTCATCCTCCAATCATGTCTTTCAGACCGTTAAAAAGTTTCATGTCTTTCTCTATGATCATGGCCTCCGAGGATGCAGTCTCCTCACCGGGTCTGGTCACCTTCACCTCGATCACCGTGCCCTCGCTGATTCCTTCTTTCCCGAACTGGTCCAGAAGAAAGAAAAAGAACTCCGGGTGATTCTCATACAGCGCCTTTCTCTCATTGACTACTTTCATTACTGTCATTGGATTGATCATCTGTACCGTACACCTCCCTTATCTTCTCCTTTGCCTCTGCAACTTCATTCTCATCCGGAATGATCACGTAGAGCTGCTGTCCGGGCATGGAGTAAGTCTCCGCATAGGTGCTCTGTCCGGCCGGAGCATAGGACGTGATATTCCATTTTGACATATCCGAAAGCTGCATCCGCACAAGGGATGCGATCTGCTGGCTCGGCATGTTTGTTTCAAAACTTCCGGCTACTGCATTCATAACGGAATTATAATTAGCCAGGAGTGAGGATGATACCGCTTTGTCGACAACGGCACGAATCACTTCCATCTGGTTTCTCGCCCTCTGGTAATCTCCGTCGGCAAAACTGTACCTTTCACGGGCAAATGCCAGCGCTTCCAGACCGTCAAGATGATTGTATCCTTTGTGATATTCTTTGATATTCTGCACAGTAAAGTCATAATCCGAATACACATCAACCCCTCCAAGGGCGTCAATAATATCCACAAAACCAGTGAAATTGATCCTGAGATAATAATCAATGTCAATATCATACAGGCGCTCCAGCGCATCCATGGACTGCTCCACTCCGTAGATCCCGGCATGAGTCAGCTTGTCCTTCGCGCCGCCTGTGGCCTCAAAGTCTACATAATAATCCCGCGGAGTAGAGAGAAGCAGGATATTCTTGGTCCTTGTGTTTACCACGGCAAGGATATTGACGTCGCTTCTGGACCGGGCTGAGATCCCGCCGTATGTATCGATACCGCTCAGATACATGACAAATGTCTCCGGCACGTCCTCCGGGACCGTATCCGTCTGCTCCACTTCCACCTCATGGGACACTGTTGTCAGCTCACGAAGATCTGTGGCTGCCCATTCATAGCTTTCCACATCCGCCGCGATACCCACATAGGAACTGTTCAGTACGATCGCACCGATGGTATCCTCCTTTAGAGCATCCAGCATCTCAAACAGGCTGTCATACTCCCGTATATCCAATGAGCGCCCCAGTGTCCGCTCAAGATCCTCCACCGTTTTGTCCGTGTTCTCTTTATCCACCGCAGTGGTCACTCCAAATGTATATCCTTCTGCATCCGTCAGTGTCTGCGCCGCATCATCCTGCATGACATAAACACCCACAACTTCTGTCTGCGTCTCTGCCGAAGAGATATTGCGGATTGTAGAATCCGCCTTGTCTATAAAATAACATCCCGCTATACAGAAAACCGTAAACAAAGCGCATAGTATATCCGCAATGACCGCCGAAGTAAATTTCTTCTGCATGATCGCAAACAGCACGCCCAGGATTGCCAGGACAAGACCGAAAACCGCGATATACGCTGCCGGAAGCATGTCCAGACTGATGCAGAAGACGACGAAGATCAGGGCGGCGACGGCATAGACAGATAGGATGGAGTAACCGATCTTTTCGCGGAGAGTGAATCCTTTGTGTTTCTTTGATCTCATTTATCCCAGTTCCTTTTCACATGTCTCAAGCGCCGCCTCTATCACCTTGTCCATGTCATAATATTTATAATTTCCGAGACGACCTCCGAAGATCACATCCTCTTCCTTCTCAGCAAGTTTCCTGTACTCTTCAAAGAGAGTATTGTTCTTATCATCATTGACAGGATAATAGGGTTCCATCCCCTGATGCCACTCTGAGGAAAATTCCCTGGAAATGACTGTCTTCTCCTGTTTTCCGAACTCAAAATGCTTGTGCTCAATGATCCTCGTATATGGGACTTCCCGATCCGTATAATTTACAACGGCATTTCCCTGATAGTTGTCCGTATCAAGGACTTCCGTCTCAAACCGGACAGAACGGTATTCCAAAGCGCCCAGCTTATAGCCAAAATACTCATCGATCATCCCGGTAAATACCGTCTTCTCCGCAACATCCGGGTTCTCCCTGATAAATTCAAAGTAATCCGTTCCTGTCTTTACATCGATCCCATCCAGCATCTTCTCCACGATCCTCGTGTATCCGCCCATCGGGATTCCCTGATAGCGGTCGTTGAAATAGTTGTTGTCATAGATGAAGCGGAAAGGCAGACGCTTGATGATAAAAGCCGGCAGTTCCGTGCAGGGACGCCCCCACTGCTTCTCCGTGTAGCCCTTGATCAGCTTCTCATACACGTCCCTTCCTGCAAGAGACAGCGCCTGTTCTTCCAGATTCTTCGGCTCTGTGATGTTCAGCTCCTTGATCTGCTTCTCAATGATCTCTTTCGCCTCCTGCGGAGTCCGTATCCCCCACATCTTGCTGAACGTGTTCATATTGAACGGCAGGTTGTAAAGCTCGTCCTTATATACCGCCACCGGGGAGTTGATATAATTGTTGAACTCCGCGAACTGATTGATATACTCCCACACCTTTTTATTTGAGGTGTGGAAGATGTGCGCACCGTATTTGTGCACATTGATCCCTTCAATCTCTTCGCAGTAGATATTTCCTGCGATGTGGCCGCGCTTGTCAATGACAAGGCATGTTTTTCCTTTTTTCTTTGCTTCGTAGGCGAAGACCGATCCGAAGAGGCCGGCGCCGACGATGAGGTAGTTGTAGGTCATGGTTTTCTCCTTGATTCTTCCTTTCACAAAGTCCATTAAATTTATTTTTGTTGATATATTATTTCTTTTTTGCTCTGATCTTTATTGATATGCCAAATAGTTTTAGTTTTTGATGATATAATATATTCATCTGTTTTAAGCTTTTCTGGATTCTGTGAAATTCTTTCTTCTAAAATTTTTACAGCTTCTTTAATATTTTGTGTATAGTC